>Ga0181536_10001249_pt1 | contig 30113 bp, 20 predicted proteins | sample PEATcosm2014_Bin_41_FD_121105 | JGI IMG/M metagenome (GOLD analysis project Ga0181536, IMG submission 121105) | Peatland microbial communities from MTU Mesocosm Facility, Houghton, MI, USA - PEATcosm2014_Bin17_60_metaG | ecosystem: Environmental > Terrestrial > Soil > Wetlands > Peat | place...
AAAGCTCAGACCTCGGGATATTTTGATATCCCGGCCTTTTGGCGGTCAGCCGCACCCCATCGATCCCCGTATTCTGCTGATTCTCCGCCACTTCGGCGTCGTCGTAAAGTAGCCACACCCAAATGATTTGGCGGGCTGTGAGACTGCGGAGCCGGCCGTAGTCGATCGCCATGGATCAGACGGTGACTGCAGCCCGCGGCTCAGCGGTCACTTCGACTTCGCCGCGGATCGCCTCGGGCAGTGGCTCGTTATGCTCGACCATACTCTCAATTACGAGATGCACAACCTCTTCGATGCTTTTGAGGGCCTCTTCGCGGGTGTAGCCCCACGTTGCCGCCCCCTGCTCATGAAGCGCGGGGCAGTATGCGTGCCAGCGATCTTCGTCCGGCTCCACCACGACTTTGAAAGTGTAGGTCTTCATGGCTTTAGTTGCGGATCTAGCACCCAACTCTAGTGTAGGCGAGGCAGCGTGGTCCGTCAAATCAGAAGCGGCGGCCAGTGCCTGCTTCCTCCATCCGCCGACCTGCATCGGGTGGACGCCGACAATCTGCCCGATCCGGGCGTTTGTCAATGTCGCCCGCCATCCAGGAAAAGGCGCTCTTCGTGTCCAGCGCGCACGCAAGATCAAGGTTCGGCGGTACCATCCGGTCGAGGCGCGGCAGAGGCGCGCCGCACGATGCTAGATTGAAAAGAGATATGCGAGCTTGCTGTTTTCGAGCGCTGCTGTTGGCGGTCGCGTTGTCCATAGGCATCTGCGCCCAGGAAAAAGGGATCGAGCCGGATTGGGACATCCGGCCCGTGCTGAAAGAAATCGCCGCGCATGCGCAGCGCATGGTTCCAGTGCTGGAACAGATCGACGCCAAGGAAATGGCGAAGAACGGCGCGCCGGATACCTACATCGCGCAGCTCAATGAGAGTAGGGTACAGGCCAAGGCCCTGGCCACCGAGGCGCTCGCGTTGGCCAATTCGCCCGATAAGCTTTCGGCCGATCTGTCCACTTTCTTCCGCATGTTGTCGCTCGAAAAGACCCTGTTTTCCATCGAGGAGGGGATTCGCAAGTACTGGAATCCGGCGGTGGCGGACCTGCTGAACAGCCAGATGGCCGAGAACGGCGCGAATCGCGAGCGCTTCCAACGCTACATCCTGGACCTGGCGGCCACGCACGAACAGGAGTGCGCCGTCATGGATCACGAAGCGCAACGCTGCCGCGGCATCCTGGCCAGGCAGCCCAACGCCGCTCCCAAGACGGAGAAAAAGTAGCATGCCGTTCAACTGCACGATCTGTGGAGAGGAATCCACGCGCATCTGCGTGTGGTGCACCAAGGACACCTGCGCCAACCATTTATGCGCGAAATGCGGGCGGTGCAGCGATTGTTGCGAGTGCGAGGTCCCGCTGGACCAGCCCGTACACGCGGCCCCGGCCGTACACGAGGCCGCGCCAGTCGATGAGGCCGCTCCTGTGCCAGAGCCTGCGCCGGTGCCAGAGCCTGCGCCGGTGCACGAGCCTGCGCCGGCGCCAGCGCCTGCGCCCGTGCTAGAGCCTGCGCCGGTCGAGGAGGCGCTGGTCGAGAGCGCGCCCACCGAACCCGATCTTCCGGCTTGAACATGCGTACCCAGATGACACGCCTCCTCCCGATTCTTCTGCTGGGCGCGGTTTCGCCCGCTACGGCCGCCGAAGCCATCTTCAACATCAAAGACTACGGCGCCACCGGCCGCAAATCCGACGACGCGCGCCCCGCGATACAGAAGGCCCTTGACACGGCCGGCGCCGCTGGCGGCGGCACCGTGTATCTGCCGCCCGGCGAATACACGTCCGGCACGCTGCACCTGCGCAGCCACGTGCGGTTGCTGATCGATTCCGGCGCGACATTGTTCGCCTCGCTCGATAGCAAAGCCTTCGACAAAGCCGCGCTGCTCTACGGCGAAAGCGTGGACAACATCACCATCGAAGGGCGCGGCACGGTGGACGGCCAGGCGTCTTACATGTGGCTGCCCAACGGCGACTTCGACGACGCCCTGATCCGCGAGAACATGCTGCTGGCGAAGGCCCTGGGCAAGCCGTTGATGCGCTCCTTCCCGGCGGGCTTTCCCACGGAGCAGATGTACCCGCACCTGGTCTTGCTGCTGCGTTCGAAGGACGTGCGCATCGCGGGGCTATCGTTTGTGCGGTCGCGAAGCTGGACGATCAATCCCTACGCCTGCGAGCGGCTGACCATCGACGGCGTCTATGTCCAATCGAGCCTGAAAGACGCAGTGTGGGCCGATGGCATCGATCCCGACGGATGCAAAGACGTGCGCATCTCCAACAGCACCATCGAGACCGGCGACGACGCCATCGTGTTCTGGTCGTCCAATATCTATGGTCCGGCGCTGCCTTGCGAAAACATCACAGTCACGAACTGCCGGCTCTCCTCGGCCTCAAGCGCGCTGAAGTTCTGCGACGGGAACATGAATTGCATCCGGCATGTGACCGTGGATAACACCGTAATTACGGGATCGAACCGCGGCATCGCTTTCATGGTGTTCGACAAAGGCTATGTGAGCGACGTGGTGCTCTCGAACCTCACCATCGAGTGCCGCCGCCACGATTGGTTCTGGTGGGGCGACGGCGACCCTATCCACTTCGACATCAAGCGGCGCAGCGAGGTGGATGGCAGGCCGCGCGCTAATGAGCCGCCGGCCGGGTCGATTCGCAATGTCCTGATCCAGAACGTGGTGGCGCGCGGGCAGGGAACTTCGATGATCCACGGGCATCCGGATAGCTGGCTCGACGGCGTCAGCCTCGACAACATCAAGCTGTTCGTTTCGAACGATCCGGATTCGCCGTTGCAGAAGACCGTGGACGCTATGCAGGTCCGCTGGGCGCGCAACTTGAGGCTGAAGGACGTGGAAGTGATCTGGGACCAGCCGGCGTCGGCGAAGTGGCAGAGCGCGCTGCGTCTGGAGGATGCGCAGGATGTGGAGCTGGATGGCTTCCGCGGTCGGGCGGCGGGGGCCGGCGCGCCCGCCGTCGCGTTCACGAATGTGGATGGCGCCACAGTACGAAATTCCTATGCCGCTGCAGCCACGGAGTTGTTTCTGGACATCGCGGGAGCCAGGAGCCGCGGCATTCGGTTGTTCGGCAACGATCTGGGCGGGGCCAAAGTTCCGTATCGAGTGGGTGCGGGCGCAAACAGTGGCGCGGTGGCCCATTAGATTAGCGCTATGCCGCAGTCCGACTGGTATTCCGATACCGATCCACGGGCGCTCGAAGTGTTCCTGGAATGCCAGCGGCGGATGACCGCATCGGAGAAAGTGCAGGGAATGCTCAGCCTGACCCGCATGGTGTTTGAGACGGCGGAGGCCGAGGTGCGCCGGCAGCATCCCGGCATTGACGAGCGCGAGGCCTTTCTGCGCACAGCCGCCCGCCACCTGGATCGCGAGACGATGATACGGGTCTACGGATGGGACCCGGAGAGCGCGGACGCGTGAGCGATTTCGGGCAGGCGCTGCTGGCGTTGATCGAGGCGCTGGGCCGCAGCGCGATTCCGTACTTAATCGGCGGATCGATGGCCAGCGGCATTCACGGGATTTACCGGACCTCCCTGGACGTAGACCTGGTGGCGGACATCCATCCGGGACAGATTGCGCGCTTTATCCGAGAACTGGGCGGCGAGTTCTATGCGGATGCCGGCATGATGCGCGATGCACTCGCGTCCGGACGGTCCTTCAACTTGATCCATTTCGCCAGCAGCTACAAGTTCGATATCTTTCCGCTATCGTCTGACCCATTCCACCAATCGCAATTCTCGCGGCGCGAGATGAGAGACATCGTGCTCGGCGGCGGCACGGTCTCTGTGCCCGTGGCCACTGCCGAAGATACTCTGCTGATGAAGCTGGTCTGGTACCGCGATGGCGGCGAGGTTTCCGAGCGGCAATGGAACGACGTGCGTGGCATCGTCGCTGTCCAACGGGAGCGCCTCGACCGCGAATATCTGGGCCGGTGGTCGACGTATTTGAAAGTGGCGGATCTGATGGATGCCGCGCTTCAGTCTGGCCCAAGCACCTGACCGCGTGCCGGTTCAGGACACTTACCATAGCAGAGACTTTCCCCGCAGCGTCGCACTATCTCAATTGGAATTTCCGCTGAATGTGGGGGCTGGGGCGTTTTTGGCGTCCCAAATGCCGACCGGCCCGGGTAGCTCCGGGCCGGTCAAACTACGTTTGGGCGGAAAGGAGGCAGCGTATGATTATCATAACGCTGACTGTTACGATCGCCCTAGCTGTGGCGATTACGGTTACCATCCGCGTAAAGCGGAGGTAGCCGAAATAACGGCTAAACCCGCGGATCGGAAAGCCGGTCCGCGGCTCCTCCTCTAGAATACACCAAAACGCCGATGCTACGATAGTATTCGGCTCATGTCGTCGCCCGTAATTCCGCCGCCGCTCGAAGCGTTACGGAACCGGCCGTTTTCCTTTTATCCGGCCATCCTGAACATCGAGCACAACAAGTGGCAGTATCGCAAAGCCACCTGGTCCGACGTCCTGGTGGTCAACGCGCGTACCGGCCAGGAAATCTGGATTCCGCGCCGCTTTCTGGGCGAGATCTCGCGCATCGAAGACCCGGTCGTCATCGTGGGCCTGCTGAAGGAACTGGAGTACAAAGAGGGCGCCGTGTGGCCGTACCAGCGCCGGGTGATCGAGATGCCTATCGCAGTGGGCGCGGCCGCGCGGCCGCCGTCGCCGGCGCAGCGGGCCGGGCCCGCGCCGGTGGTCGGCATTCGCCTGGAATCCAACACCGAGTCGCACATCTTGCGCGCAGTCGGCGGCGCGCTGGTGCTGGGCATTGTCGCGGCATTCGTGGTGGCGAACTTCTACCGCGATAGCGTGCTGCGCCCGCGCAGCGCTTACATGGCCAAGGACAGGATCTATCTGTCTCTAACCGCACAGGATGACTACAAAGCCGTGGTGCGCAAACTGGGCGCGCCCGCGCACGACCGTTGGCAGGGTCCGGCCGGCGGCACGAGATACCGCGCGCTCTGGTATCCGGACCGGGCGTGTACCATCGTCCTGATGGGCGCGGAGGGCAAAGACGCCACCTACATTGGCGCGCTGGACGCGAACTGGAATCTGGTGCACTCGATCAGGCTCGCAAAGGCCGATACCGGCGCGTTGCTGCGCAGTCTACCGCGCTTCTAGCGTCAAATGATTCTCGCCGGGATGGAGATCCCGACTCTGGCCGTGCCATTCGAACCGGCCTGTCACACCGGCGGGCAGCGTTACGCCGGCGTCCAGTTTACCGTTATCGAGTGTCAGAGTCACGGCAATTTCGCCCTTAGGATGCGGGATCGCGCCAGATACGTGCGTCAGCTTGCCCAGGAATGGCCGGATCACGACGCGCGCAAAGCCGGGCGCCGCGGAATCGATGCCCAGCACGGTGCGGAAAAGCTCGTAATTGGGGCTGGCGCCCCAAGCGTGGCAATCCGAGCGGGTGGGGTCGGCGGTTTCCGCCCAGGTGGTCAGGCCGCGGTCGAGCATGGTGCGCCAGGTGCCCAGCATGTCGAGATACCGATCGCCCGCGCCCACTTTGTTCATGGCGGAGTGCAGATAGTGGCGGAAGTAAATGGAGCACTGCACCAAGTTCTGATCGGCCGCGACGCGGTCGATCAGGTCGCGGGCTTCGGCGCCCTCGGTTACACCGGCCAGCACCGCCAGCGCGTTAGCCTGCTGCGAGTACTCGCGTTTGTCCGGTGTGTCGGCGAACAGATGGCGGCTGCCATCCCAGTAAAGCTGGCGTGCGGATTCGCTGAGATGCGTGGCGGCCTGGCGATCCTCTTCCGCCAGCGCCTTGTTCCCCAAGGCGGATTCCATCTCCGCGGCCCACTGATATGCCAGCGTCAATTGCAGATCGAGCGGCGCGGAATTGCCGCCGTTGAGCGCGGGCGGAACCCCGCCCTCCCACTCTTTTGTCCAATCCACAAAATTCCACCAGGGAATGTGGCCCAGCGAGCCGTTGGCCTGCTGGCGCGCGGCGAAGAACCAAAGCACGGCGCGCACGCCCGGCAGCATGCGGGAGACGAATGCGGGGTCGTCCTGGTACATCCAGTAATCGTGCAGCATGCCGATCCACCAGAGCGAAAACGGCGGGATATATTGCTGCAGGCGGGACGGCGCGCGGCTGTAAGTGGCGCCTTCCGCGCTGCGCGAGGAATCCAGCAGCTCGATGGCGTTGCGCATGAGGCGGCCGTCGCCAGTCATATAAAGCGAGACCAGAGCCTGCACGCGCGTGTCGCCCGCATATTGCAATTGCTCGTAATAAGGGCAATCCATGTAGGTTTCGTGAGCGCACAACCGCGCGGTGCGCCAGCCGGTGTCGAGGATCTTATCCAGTTCGGGCGAGCCGGCGTCAAAGCGCGCCTTGCGCTCGAAAGGGTAGCCTGTGTAGATGCCGTGGAGATCGTCGATGGTGAGCGCCTGGGCCCCGGTCTCGATCGAAAGCCTGAGATAGCGCCAGGTGCGCCACCAAAGCGTTTCAAAGCGGCGTCGCGGGCCGCCATCGGCGATGAAGGTATCGTGCGCGCCGATGAATTGCTTGCCTTCGATTTCGTTGCGGTTGCCCTTATCGTGGAAGCCGGGGAGCCACAGCGACTCCGCATAACCCAGGTCGATTCTGGCATCCTTGCCGCCGCTCAGGGTCAGTTGCGGATAACCGGTGGTCAGAAAGGTCTGGTCGAACAGCAGGGTGGCCTTGGTATGGGCTGGGATTTCATGAGAGGGGCTGCCCGACCGCAGCACCGTGATCGGTTGCGCCTTCAATTCCATCGGCGGGATGGAACGCGGCACCAGCATCCAACGGTTTGGGCCGTCCTGCGCATCGCGCGGCGCGCCGGGACTGCCTACCGCGACGGCCAGCCAGGCGGAGTCGTCAAAGCCGGGCCGCTCCCAGCCCCATGGATAGAGCCTCGCATCCAGTTGGTCGCCGGGGCCGGTCACATAGTAGAAGCGCAACATTTCGCGATCGCGCGGCACGGGCGAATAGGCCGCGTCGCGGACGCCTTTCCACTGCTTGCCGGTGTCCACGACGCGCTCGGCCTCGCCGTCGCCCTCGACCAGGAGGCCGGTCCGATTGGTGGTCTGGGCTTCGGGCGCCAGCTCTCCGAAATTCCAGACGAGTGCGGCCAATACATTCTTGCCGGTTTTCAGATGACGGGCGATATCCACCGATTCATAACGCCAATGATGCAGATCGCCGCGCGCCGGGCCCAGGCTGACCAACTCGCCGTTGACGTACAGCTTGTAGCGATTGTCGGCGGTCACATGAATGAGGAACGACGATGGCGCGGCGGGCAGATCGAACGTGCGCCGGAAGTGATAGACGCCGTAGTCATAGGGTGATGCGTTTGGAACCGAGATCCAGTGAGCGCTCCAGGCGCGCGTCAGCAACTCCGGGTTAGCCGCTCTCAAAGCAAAACAAAGCAACCACAGATGCACACAGATGCACACAGATAAGACCGGTTTTATCCGTGTCCATCTGTGTCCATCTGTGGTTCCATTCTTACGCATAGCTGGTCACCGCCGCGGCGTTCTTTGCGCCCCGTTCCCGTGCGGTGCGCTCCTGGTAGCCGCTTTCGCGGAAGGCCTTCAACGGCTCGGTGGGGATACCGTTGGCCTTGCGCCACTCGCGGATGGCCGGTCGCACGTCCGTGGCGAAGGCTTCCTTCAGGCACTCTTCGGCATCCACCAGCGCGGACTTGCTCTGATGGTACGCCAGCGCTGCGTGGTCCACCAGCGCGGCCTTGGCGTAAAGTTCCTGCGCCGTGACAGCGGTCTGGATCATCTCTTCGATCTTGTCTTTCAGGTTGTGGCTCTGATCGACCATGTAGGCGATCTCGGCGCGCCGGCCGGTCTCCCATTCGAACAATGCGATCTCATGGAAGATGCGGAAGATTTGGTAAGGATCGATCGATCCCAGCGTGAGATCGTCGTCGGCGTAACGGCGGTCGTTGAAATGGAAGCCGCCCAGCATGTTTTCCGAGAGCAGCCACGCCACGATCTGCTCGATGTTCTGCGCCTGGTAATGATGCCCGGTATCCACCAGCACCTTGGCCTGCGGGCCGGTGTTGCGCGCCATCAACAGCGACATGCCCCAATCCGCGACGTCGGTGTGATAGAAGGCCGGCTCGAAAGGTTTGTACTCGACCAGCAGGCGCTGGTTCGGCTCCAGATTGCGGTGCGCTTCCACCAGGCCTTCTTCGAACCAGCGGCGGCGATGCCGGATATTGGCCGTGCCCGGATAGCTGGAGCCATCCGCGAACCACAGCGAGATGTCGCGGCTTCCCGTGGCGCTGGCGATTTCGATGCAGTCCAAAATGTGCTGCAGGGCCGCGCGGCGGATGGCCGGGTCCGGGTTGCCCAGCGAGCCGTATTTGTAGATCTGGTCCTGGAAGACATTGGGGTTGATGGCGCCGATCTTGATGCCATGCCGCTCGGCCACGAGCATGACTTCCGGCACGCTGAACTTGCCGTCCGGAAAGTCCCATAGGACGTGCACGGCCACGGTCGGGCAGCAACCCGTGACGCGATGCACCTGGCCGGCGTCGCTCAATTTCTCGGCGGTGGTGGTGGCGGCGGCGGCTTGTTGGAACTTGCCAAAACGGGTGCCGGTGTTGGCAAAGCCCCAGGAAGGCAATTCGATGCGGAAGCCGTCGAGCGCCTTCCATACCTTTTGTTCCAGAGCGTCTGCGGGCATGGTGTTCCTCCAATAGGATTGTGAAGTCTGATTATATATGGGGGCGGGGAGGGCGGCGCATGGCGACCGCTCCCTCACGGTCGCGGCTCGGTAAAGCTGGGTGGGGCCGGGCCCTGTTGCTCCTGGGTGATGTTCATGGCTTGCGGCGTCTGGGCGGCGAGGGTCTTCTCGCCGGTCTCGGGGTCAATCCAGTAAAGGTTGATGGCAGCGGGCGGGTCCGATGCCTGCTTTTTCTGCGATTGGTCCGGTGGCTGTGGTTGTTTCTGGCGGGCGGCCTTGATGCGCTCCAACTCCTTATAGGCCTTGAAGTAGGAGCGCTCCAGGCGGCCTGTGACCAGGGTCATTTTGCGGAACAGACCGTTACAGGATTCGATAGAGGAGTCTTTGGCGAAGGAACGGGCTTCGTAAGCTTCCGCGCGGACCAGTTTCCATTGCGCGATGGCCGCCTGGTCGACCAGATACTGCTCGGCCGGGTTTTGAGGCTGGTATTGGCCCTGGAGGCCGGCGTGGATTTCGTCAAAATCCTCTTGTTTTTCGCCGGGCAGGATTACGGTGCGGGCGCGCAGGCCGTGGCGCAGGTTGTTCATGGAGGCTGTGGCCTTCCCTTCCGGGCTGGTTGGACCCGTACACTTGCGTGCATTGCGGCGATTTGCCGCGATTTGTTTCTTTGTTGCCATGGAGTTACCTTTTCCGGACAGACGAAACCAATTTGGGCGAGCTTTCGCTCGCCAACATCGACAAAAAGCGTCGATGTTACGAGGGGGCGAGGGGGCGACGCGGGGACACGGGGACACGGCGGCACGGCGACACGGGGGCGACTGGACGAGGGCGCGTAGGCTCTTCTGGGTTCAGGTTAGCATCGGGGAGGGTGGGAACTGGGTGGACTGCGGCGGGGTGAGGCTTGCAGGTGATTGAAAAGTCAGGGGAAAGAGGGCGCGGGGGATTTTTTCCAGGTGTGCGACCGGTATGCCGGCCGATCAGTGTGAGCCTCTGTTTTGAGCTTAGGCGGTTTGGATTCAGATTGATTGGCCGGTTAAGAGACCACTACGCGTGGCGGTAAACGATTGGTCAGTGCATCATGTGGCTTGCGGCGGCAGGTTGACTCCGGTCCAATTGTTGGTTTGCGTATTTCGCGTTTAGTTGTCACAATTCGGCGGATTACCGTCGGGAAGCCGACTCGTGGGGACTGATCCAGTGCGGCCCCCCATGGGTTCGTGACTACGCGCCAAATTGCGGCGTCAGCCAGGCAGTGGGTGCTCAGCTTCCTTGCTCCTCAACGACGATCGTCACAAGCTTGGGGACGCTCGGCGCGGTGGAGACGGCGTCGTCGAAGATGTCGCGTCGGATAAGCATGTCAATACCATCGGTGCGGTGTGCGCGGTCCTCGAGGTACTCGTCGCCGATAAGCCGTCTTCGCCAGAGCCTGCACACAACCGCGGGCTCCCCATGTGGGTCAACGAGCGTGAGGCCACGATCAAATGTTGTCGGGCGAAGCTGGCCAGCAGCTAGGATAGCCGGGTGTGGCACAAAGGTTTCCAGGCTTCCGAAGCCATCTCGCGCGTACTGCAGTCCGGTGACGGGCCCGTCAAGTGGCCGCTCCAGAGCTTCTTCGGGTAGTTCCATACTCCATACCCGAGGATCGCCAGCACCAAAGGGCAACGAATCGTTCACGTCGGGTTTGCCGCCGATCACGACGCCCCCGTAGACAGTATGACGCGCCTCGACTGAATCGAGGCCCGCTATCTTCAACTCAGTCTCCCGGAACCCGGCAACGATCCAGCCTGCGAAATTCCCGGACTCGACCACCATTGGTTCGGAGACAAGCGCACCAACCGTACCGGGGCTAAGTCGGTCGGCGTACTCCGGGCGTACGGCGCGGCTAAGAGTTAGCCTGACCAGTGTTTCGACGTCACCTAGGAGCAGCATGCCAACGGCGGTTTCTACCGAGGGATCAATGATGCCCTGTTGAGCCAGCGCATAGCGAACGGAGGATCCCGTGACCTGAAGGGCTGTTTCCGCTTCCTCATCGATCAGGAACCAGGTCTCAAGGCGACGCCCTTTACGGCCCAAAGGAAAACGACGTAGTGCGCCTTGCATACGCTGGCGGACGGAGTCTGACTCGTACGCTGTGTCTATCTGGGCTACAGCATATCGCCCGAACTCCGGCCACACGCGATTGATCCTATCTAGGCGCTGTTCTCCAATGCGGCGCTCCAGGTAGCGAGTACGCTCATTAGAAACTTCATGCAATACTGGTAGCTCCCTTGGCGGCGCAACTGACGCGTGGAAGCCCGCTCGATTCAGAAGTGTTTGAGCAAGAACCCGTGCACTGACATATTCTCCGCCAGCGATTTTCTGGAGCGTGGAAGCGGCAGCCTGCGTTGCTTCGAATGGCGGTATCTCGAACTGGAAGAGCACGTGCAGTAAGGTAATCAATGTCCAAAGAGGTACGTCGTTCGTCGCGGCGAAGGTGAGTCCCGACGAGAACGCTTGGCATTCGTACCGTGAGAGGAGGGCAGCCGCGGCCGTGGCAAGTCGCTTTTCATGAACAAACACATGGTTCATGCGAGCCACGATGAATGCGGCGAGCATCGACGATGCGTCGTCACAGGCGGCGTCATAGACCAGGTCGATGTCGTCCGCAGGCCCCGTCCGTGGCAATCGTGAGCCGATAACATCGCAGGCTTCTTCCCAAGAGGAGAACGCCTCATCAACGCATCCACCCTCAGCCAGCAGCTCAATCAGCCGGGTCGTTACTGCCGTACCTGGCCCCAGTGCCACACGAGCAGCAAGTTCGTCTGCGAAGGTAGACCAAGTCAGATCGCGATCGAGTTGGAGTGCATCAAGAAATAGCGCCTTCGAACCCCCAAAGTGAAGCCACCCATCGTGCGAGCTCGTATAAGCAAGCGTGCTCGTCAGGGCCGCCAGACTGGGGTGCCCACGAATCTTCAGGCCCTCGGCTATCCCCGCCAGTATCGAATCCTGGTCTATCGAAGACACATCGCGCGCCAAGCGGTGTATGACCATCTCTGCCGCGGCTTCATCGCCCCGTTCAATAAACTCGAGCAGCTTCCATCCAACCGCATTGACGACGCTGTCCACCGGCGCACGCCGGAACCTCGTATCACGCCATTTCCGTACCGCACTGGCAATTTGCATAGGCGTGGCCGGTGCGGTGAATAGCGGCGCCACTATCTCATCGGCCAGCATGCCAGTCTGGCTTTGACCGTAACGCGGTACTGTATCGTTCCCCTCCGGCTCCGCGCTGCCATCAGTTTCCGGCTCCGACCAACCCAAACGCGCGGCTGAGGCAGCCGCCAGTTCTTGTAGCCCGGCTACCGGGTTGACTCCATCCCCGTCCAGCGACGCGATTACCGCTTGCCGCAGGGTTTTTCCAGCGCTTGTGTTCTCCTCGAATGCCTTCTCGCAAGCAGCTATTGCGGTTTTGGCCTCGGATCGCGCATTCGAACCTGCCGCTAGCCAGCCAGCGGCTACCTGGAGCGGAGTTGTCTGACCGGCTAACGCTCCGAGCGCCCGGGAGATTGCGTGATCGAGGTCACCGAAGGCCGGTAGGTTACCGATTTCACGGCGGGCCAAGAAGGACACCGCTCCCACGGGATGAATGCTGGCCGCGAGATCTATCCACTTGTGGATTGCGTGGCCGGTTTCCTTCCGATCTGTGTGAACAAGCACGCCCTCAACGAGTGGCTGAACGCGCCGAAGGCACTGGCGGGTCCGGACAGCATTCGCCCTCCCGAGTGTCTCCACAGCGTCCAAAACTTCGTAAACCGTAACGTCCTTGCGCCATCCATAGCCCGCGAGGTATTTACAGGCATCCTGCCAGGCGGAGACCGCGAGTTCCCGTTGTCCGGATGCCATGTGAATCCGGGCCAAGAGCAAGCTATCACGGGCGTGGGTGTCGTAGAGTTCGGCGGAGCCTTTCTCGGGCCCGAGTACCGTGGCGGCAAGGTCGCTGGCCGCCTTACGTTTCTCCGCTGTATTAGCCGTTTCGAGACAGAGATCGAACATTGCGTCAAGAGGGAGCGGTCCGCTGCGGGAGCGTTGCAGCCACGTGCTCGTCTCCGAACTAACCTTGGCGAGCATCCGAACCGCTTGTACCCACTGCTCGCCCTCAAGTCGGAGGAGCATATCCCGGAATGAAGCCCGGATCTCCTCGTGAAGTTCGTAGAGGTCGCAGGCTCGGGGCTTACCCTTGAAGACCTCCACGTCTTCACTTAGCTGTCTGAGGCTCTCCAGAAGCTCGTGCGGCGTTGATTTCCGCGCTGCAAGCGTTAGACAGAAGGAGAGCCACCTCCGAAACCAGGTGTCTGGAACGATACGCAAACCGATTCCGGGGAGCGCATCTTCGTTGCCAGTGCAGACCTCGAGAGCGATCTCTGTAAGCCATAGCCGGAGGCGCTCCGGATGAAACTGCACGTCCTCGGAAAGAACTTCGTCGGTCAACAAGCCTAAGTCAGCTGCCTGCCGAGGGACCGCGACTGGATTGGCCCCCTCGCGCAGGCACGCCCGCCACGCGTCGACAGGAAGACCATCCCGGAGTGCGCTCTCAAACTGGGGCTTAGCTTCTTGTGGCGCATCGGACATCTGGGCGAGCGCGAAAGTGGCCCAAGCCCTTGCCACCCCGGCGGGGAGGGTACCAGCCAAAGAAGCGACGGCGTCGGAGCCGTACATTCCGCCGAGTTCGCGAGCCACGTCATAGTGGTGCAGCGGTGGGCCGTTACGCGACTTGAACCACTTTACGCACTCCCGCACTGATGCCTCACGGCCTTGCAGGCGCATGCGGCCCGTCAGCCGAGCCGCGGCGACTGCGCCATCGGCGGCCGGATCGCGCATGGTGTTGTCGGCACTTCTCTCCTGTTCGTAGGCGGCCAGATATTCGTTCCATGGCGGAATTGCGCCTTTCGAGTCGCAGAGGCGGCACAGCAGCAAACCTGGTCGCGGAAGAAAAGTGCAACGGCCGTCATGCAAAAGGCGATCGGTGAGCGACTCGGCGCCGAACAACTCGGCGTACGCACGGCCGTATTCCTCCGCGATATCGTGTTCATGTGCGAATCGCCACGTGTAAAGATAGTCGCATTGCCGAGAGATCTCAACGAGTCGCGCAAGCAGAGGCCAATTCTGCAACGAGGCCGCGACTGTCGCGGCGCTTGCGAGATTCGCCATCGCTGCGTCGCCGGCTTGTGCGTGCGATACGGAATGGGCGACGAAATCCTTCGGAACCCTGGGGGGAATTTCTGCCTCCCTACCCGCTCTCTTGAGCAACGTGAACAGCGATCGAAAAGCTCGAACATCGGAAAAGAATCCTCGCTCCTCAAGCCACTTGATAGCGGGCGCGAGGATCGAGGCGACGTCGGACTGAGGATCAGCACCGAGCCGTGTGCGCATGTATCGCTGGAAGCTCTCGTGGTAGATCCGAAGCCCTCCACGGGCGACATCATCTGCGAGGACCGGCGCCAAGCGACCTATTACATGATCAACATGCGTCCGGAAGTCGGGGCGAATCTGCTTGAGTTCATCGGAGGTCACTGCGAAATCGAGCAGAGCAAGCATCTCTGCAATCCACACCGCACCTGTATCTCTACCTAGACCGTCAACTAGCCATGCGTAGTAGGAGTTCAAATCTCGATCAAACGGCGGGGCAGACGAAAGATGCTCGGCGATGTCGGCCACCTGCGGTGCCTCGGCTTCCTGTCGCGCGATGCTCAGGGCAGTACGCACAAGGTATGTCGCATAGAGCGGGTTGCCGGCAGCCTTATTGACGATACTGCTGATAATTCCTTGGGTCTCGAACTCTAATCCATTTGTGCGTAGGGCCAGCTCGATCTCGCTCCGCTGCACTAGGATCCGAACCTGTTCGTCAGGCCATCGGACAAACGGGAACTCCGACCCAGCAGAAACAAACGCCTTCAAGTGCTCTCCCGGCTGCGAGACGACTATGATCGCGACTCCGCTCGGGATTGCAATCGCCGCGAGTTCTTCAACAATTTCGGCCGCCGTAGCGTGTGGTGAGCGTCCAGGGAGGCGGTCAACATGATCGAGGCCGTCAACGATAATGGCAATTCGCCGACTTGGATCGGCGCGAGCGCCCTCCTTCAGCACGTGCTCCAATTCCGCCGGACCCGCTGCGAACCGCGGTACCCCACCGGACAGGAGACCACGGTCGCCATCGTACAGCTCCGCCAGGATGCTGCCGAACGTCGCCGTCACCGACGCTCTTCGATACGGGTCGCTATCGAGAAGGTCGGTGAAGCAGTAGTGCGCGGCAACGACCCAACCTTGCTGGCGAAGGCGGGATCGCAGCTGTCCGACCAGCCATGATTTGCCGACGCCTGGAGCTCCTGTAATGGCAACCCGCGGGGAGGAGCCTAGCATCGTGACAATCTCATCTAATAGGTCCGCTCGTTCAACTAAACGATCGACGTTGACGGGAAACTGCTCCTCGACCCGGCCGTAGTCGATCTTGAGCGCAAGCGCCCTGATAACGTCATGCTCAACAAGGGATCTACTCGACTCCCGGGCCGCTTGTGCAGCATAGATGAGATGCGCTGCTGCGTCAGCAACATCTCGGTTATTGTTCGGGAACAGGCCCACGCCGATACCGTCACGCAGAAGCGCCATCAACGCTCGCTCAAGAGGCCCCGGCTCCCTCAGGTCGCGGGACGACGTTGGGCAGCCCACTTCAATTACAAAGAGGCGACAGAACTTCGCAAAAGCCTCGCGATCAATGTCATCCAGCGATCTCCACTCGGGTTCTCCGCCCTCAGGCCAGATTCGTTCAAGCAACAGCTTAAATCGGGTGGTCTCGATACCTGATAGGAGCGGCGGCGCCGATTGGTACGACTGAAGAAAGGGAAGCAGGTCACCGTCCGGGGGGTACGTGGTGAAGAGTGTGTACAAGTCCGCAGGATTGGGGTCGTCGGTAACGCTCCGAACAGCGCGGTCGATGCGGAAATCTATCGCATCTGTCGTGATGTCCGCTGGGCGCAGTGACCGATCGGGCGAGGTGTGCGCCTTTATCTGCGCTCGCCGCCGAACCGTGCCAGCGAGTTCCAGATCATCAAAGCGATCGTCAACGGTAACCTTTCGCTCCGCGGTGATCTGCCGGATTTCAGATCGCGGAAGCAGCAACGCTGCCAGCGAGTATGCAGTAACAAGGTCTTGATGGTGATAACCGTGATGAGCGGCCGAAAGTCGGGCCATCGTATTAGAACAATTGTATCGTCAAGCGTTTCGGTCAGGGCACGGTGTCAACGGACCCAGGGGCTTCCCTCTCTGCATCAGGAGCGGCAGGAACTCACACGGAATCAATGACATGCACCGTTCCACCCCCGATTACGGATGAAAAACGCGCTTGCGTCTAGGCATCTCCGCTCCACATGAGCGTGTAGTCGGCAAAACGCGAGATGCAGCGCTCGGCGCGAGCGTATGCCACCGAGTTCACTCTACCTGCCCGCCGCGGCGCGCACGCGCCAAGCCGCGGCGATTCCGGCGCCTATGCTGCCGCTCTCCCATCATGTCCGCCCGGACAAATTCCGCGGAGGGCGTCAGCTTGAATTCCCAGTTACTAATTAGCGACGGTCCCCATTCCGGATCGAAGCGCCAGACCGTCCAACGGGTAGTGGGTCAATTTGCCTGCGCGGCAGGAATCGTTGACAATGGTGCAGGCCGGCTGAAAGCCGGCTGCGGGCACTATTGCCCGCCCCACACGGGTTGAGATCGGACAGACGATCCCAAAATCGGACAGCCTAATATCAGAGTTAAGGCTACGAATTACTGATACGCTGAAATAGTGCGGGCACCGGGCTGGTGGCATCCGAGTTGCATCGGCCTGGGCCGAGGAGCATCCCCATGTTGCTGCCCATCAAGCATGCCTTCAGGGTTCTGCGGAAGGACCCAGGCTTCACGGCCGTGGCGATTTGTTCGCTGGCCCTAGGCATTGGCGCAACCTCGGCCATGTTCAGCCTCGCCGACGCGATGCTGCTGCGCCCGCTGTCGGTGCTGAACCCGGATCGCGTGGTCACCATCAACACCGCCGCGTCCGCGCCGCTGGGCCTAAACCCGCCCGTCTCCTACCCGGATTATGCAGACCTGCGCGACCGCAATCGCACGTTCGACGGTCTGGCGGCGGCTTCCTACACATTGTTTGGCTTTAGCCCGAACGCGGCCACTCAGCCGCGCATGAAATTCGGCATGTATGTCTCGGGCAACTTCTTCCGCGTGCTGGGCGTGGAGCCGGCGCTGGGCCGAGGCTTCCGCCCCGATGAAGACCAGGCAGAAGGCCGCGATGCGGTGGTGGTGCTCGGTCACGATTTTTGGGTCGGCCAGTTCGGGGCTAGGCCCTCGGTGGTCGGCTCCCGCATCCGGATCAACGGCATCGACTTCACAGTTGTGGGAGTCGCGCCCGAGCATTTCACCGGCATCGACAACTTCTTTCGGCCGCACCTCTTCGTTCCGCTGGCCATGTCACCCCGCATGAGCCAGAAGAATTATTTGCACGACCGCGACTTTGGCTGGCTCTTCATCAAGGGCCGGCTGAAACCGGGCACCGGGCTGGGGCAGGCGCAAGCCGATATCGGGGCGCTCTCCGCCGGGTTGCAGAAACTGCATTCCCAGGCCAGCCGCGATCAGCGCCTCCAGGTGGAAACCGAGTACCAATTCCGCATCTCGCAAGGGCCGGCGGTGATAGCCATGCTCGCCATGCTCGCGCTGCTGGGGATCTGCGTGCTGCTAGTGGCCTGCGCCAACGTCGCGGGTCTGCTGCTGAGCCGGGCACGGGCCCGAGCGCGGGAAATCGCCGTGCGGCTAGCGATCGGCGCCGGCCGTGGCGCGCTGATCCGGCAGTTACTGCTCGAAAACCTTCTGGTGGCGGTGGCGGGGGGGATCGCCGCCCTCGCGGTGTCTGACGCGATCTCGGAATTCTGGCGGCACGTACCCATCCCCAGCGACGTGCCGGTGGTCTTTGACATCGGCGTGGACCACCGGGCGCTGTTGTTTACGATGGCCGTTGCAGTCCTGAGCACCCTGCTGTTCGGTCTGGCGCCTGCGCTGCGTGCCACTCGCCCAGACCTCGTGCCGGCCTTGAAAGCCGCCGATGCCGACAGCGGAGGCAAGCGCCGCCTCTGGGGCCGTAACACCATCGTGGCCGGCCAGGTGGCTCTCTCGCTGGTGCTCCTGGCGATCTCCGCCACTCTGGTCGAGGGCTTTCGCGATCTCCTGTTGCGGGGGCCAGGTTACCGTACCGATCATCTCTTTCTCATCACCTTCGACACGCAACTGGCTGGCTACTCACCGGGCCAGACACAGCGCTTCTGGCAAAACCTTCTGGACCATACGCGCGCGGCGCCAGGCGTGAAATCGGCCGCCCTGGTCTCCAGCGTACCTATGGGCGGGAAGGAGTCTACCGGTACGGTTCCGGAAGGCTCGGAGCCGCCGCGTGGCGAGCCGGCCCCCGATACGTTCTGCACCCACATAAGCGATGGGTACTTCCAAACGATGGACATCCCCATTTTGCACGGCCGCGCTTTGCTCGAAACGGACCGGGATGGTACTCCGCTGGCCGCGGTGGTGAACGAGCATATGGCAAACCATTATTGGAAAGGAGACGCGCTCGGCAAACGTTTCCATCTGGGGAACGCCGCCGGCCGGCTGGTCGAGATCGTGGGCATCGCGAAAAACACGAAATACCAGTGGATCGCCGAGGCGCCCACGGACTTCGTTTACCTGCCTTTTCGCCAGCAGCCGGGTTCCAGGCTGACGCTGGTGGCTGAGTCCGCCGCCCCGGACGCCGCCAACATCGTTCCGGTATTGCGGGAAGTGGTGCACGGCCTCGATCCGGATGTGCCGGTGTTCGACGCGCACAGCATGCAAGACATGTATACCCAGCGGTCCGTCAAGATGACGAACGTCCTTGCCCAGACAACGGGGGCCATGGGTCTGATGGGGATCGTGTTGGCAACGGTGGGGCTGTACGGCCTGGTGGCTTACTCGGTGAGCCGCCGCACGCGCGAGATCGGCATTCGCATGGCCCTCGGCGCGGACCGCCGGTCGGTGGTCTGGATGGTGCTGCGGCAAGGGCTGCGGCTGGGCCTGGCCGGGCTCGCGGCCGGCCTGGTGGCGGCTTTTTATGCCTGCCGCGCGATCACTTCCGCTATCTCATTGATATTCACGTTTAACCGCGTCGATCCGCTGATCTTCATCGCCATCCCGCTGCTGCTGCTGATCATCACCGTGCTGGCGTCGTGGGCGCCTGCGCGGCGGGCCGCTCGGGTGGATCCGCTCACCTCTCTGCGGGATGAGTGAGGGAAGCGGCCGGAAGGTCTTGGGCGCGGCGTTAAAGTCCGGCTTGCACGGCGGCGATGCGCGCCAGCGCGGCCCAATCCAGATCGCCTTCGCCGCGAGCCATCGCGGCCAGGAAGCGGTCGCGCAGCACGCCGGCGAGCGGCATGGGCACGGCGGCGGATTCCGCGGCTTCCTGCACCAGGCGCAGGTCCTTGAAACCCAGCCGCAGCTTGAAGCCGGCCGGCTCGAACTGTTCTTTGGCGACCGCGCCGCCGTAACCGGCGTATAGCGGCGAATTGAACAGCGCGGTGTTGACGATCTCCAGGAATTGCCCGGCATCCACGCCGGACTTGCGCACCAGCGCGAAGGCTTCGCCCATCGATTCGAGCGCGGCGGCGATCAGAAAATTGCCGGAGAGCTTGACGGCATTGGCGAGCCATGGATCGGCGCCGACCACCGAAGTGCCGCGCCCCATCGCGTCGAATACCGGTTGGCAGCGCGCGATCGATTCGGGCGGACCGGCGGCTACAATCCAGAGCCTGGCGGCGGCAGCCGCTTCAGGCCGTCCGAACACCGGCGCCGCCACATAGATCTGCCCGCGCGCGGCGTGCCGTTCGGCCAAGCGTTTGGAGCACGCTACGCTGATGGTGCTCATACCGATGTGGACCGCGCCGCGAGCGAGGGTCTCGAGGAAACCCTCGACCGCCTGGTCCACGGCCTGGTCGTCGGCCAGCATGGTGACGATGGCGCCCACGTCGCGCGCGGCATCCGCCGGCGAGTCCGCCAGCGCCGCGCCGTCCTGCCGCAGCGGCTCGGCGTGCGCGCGCGTGCGGTTGTACACAGTGACTTGATGGCCGGCGCGCAGCAGGTTGCGCGCCATGGGCGAACCCATGTTTCCGGCGCCGATGAATGCGAGTTTCATGGTAAGGTCATTCTAACCTATGGATAAGCCTGGAGTCATTATAGATATCCCCGGTTTTGGCAAGCGTCACATCCGCATAGCCGTCAGCGATTATACAGGAACTCATTCTTTCGGTGGGGCGATCGCACCAGACGTCAAGAAGAGGTTAAGGGAATTAGTGGCTCTGGTGGACCTTCACATCGTGACAGCCGACTCATTTGGCACGGCTGAGAATGAACTGGCGGGGATCGCGACGCCGTACAAATTGCGGACCGGCAGGCATGATATCGAGAAGGCCGAGTACGTGAGTCAGTTCGACCTGCAACACGTCGCCGCCTTTGGCAACGGCAACAACGACCGGCTGATGCTGAAGGTGGTGAAGGAGGGCGGCGGACTGGCGATCGCCATCGATAACGGCGAAGGGTGCGCCATGGATGCGATGCGGAATGCGGATCTGTTTGTGGTGGGCGCGGCAAATGCCATCGATCTGCTGCTCGACCCGGTGCGACTGAAGGCCACGCTGCGCTTCTGACCGAGAGTTGGAGGGCGGGCTTTAGCCCGCGCGGGGCCTCAGCCAGGGCTTCAGCCCCGCTCTTGGCGCGCAAAGCGCGCCCTACGGCGAACTGAAGTTCGCCGCTGCACGCTAAAGCGTGCGCCACGTGGCGCGCAAAGCGCGCCCGGCCCCGAACGACCACGTGATCGGCCCGGACAACCCAGCAAAGCAGCTCCAAATCGTTTTGATACGGAGCGCCGTGGGAGTCAAGCCGGCCACCGGGAGGCCGTCAGTGGCGGTCGTCGTCGTCGTCGTCGGGGGGCTTTCCTGGGGTGTCATTCGGGTGCTTGAGCCCGCGTGTCGCCGTCCAGTGCCGATCGGGATCTTCGACTTCTCCGCCGTGCCCCAAAAAGACGCGCCCACCGCCCTTCAAGCCAGACGTGCCGCTCATCTTACCGCCGTCGACGGTCCCTTTGAATTCGATCATGTAGGGACGGGGGCCTGAAAAGGGGACTTCAAAAGTAATAGCCTGACCTTGTATGCTTCCCGAAAGCGGGTATTGCTTTCCGTATTCCAGAAACGTGCCGGTCACATCAGCGGCAGTCTGCTTCAGAACCAGAATCCCCCGAACGGTTCCAAGGCGCACGTTCCAGGCGATTCGCCATTTCCCCGCAACCTTGGCTGTCTTGAGCGCCGGACCACGATCGATGGATTTTGCCTGCGCGCCGCCAGAGAACCAGGTAGCCGCAGCTACCAGCGAAAAGAGAATCGGAGAAAGCCATCTGCGTAAGATCATACTCAATCTTAATCGAACGGCTGGGAGAAAAGACCGGACGGCACTCTCCGCGCCGTACCGGCCTTTGCTCCAGCCTTCCCTCTAATTAGCCATCACCTAGACACTATTTTCGCCGGAAAGTTGTTGAACTTGCCGGAAAGGTGAACGCACCGAACAGATCGTCGATTGCCGGGGTGTTAATCGGAATGTAAGGATTGCCGAACGCCGTCGTCGGATTTGGCAGATTGTCCCGGCTGCGGTAGGAAATCGTCGGCAGGTTCCAGTTCCTCTCGATGAACTTGGGGATGGAGGCGTGGTCGGAATAGCCGTGATAGACGTTCCCGCCCGTCGAGAAGGGAGAGACGATAAGCAACGGCATGCGCGTACCATCGCCGAAAAAGTCCAGGGGCTGGATATAACCGGAATCGTAATATCCACCGCCTTCGTCGAAAAGCATGAAGATCGCAGTAGTCTGCCAAAGCTCGGAGTTAGCCTGCACCTTGGTAATGATGTTCTGCAAGAAGCCTTCCCACAAGTCGATCTTGGAAGAGGCCGGATGCCCGTCCACAAAACCGCTCGGCTGGATGATCGAAACCGCCGGAAGCGAGTTCGACGCGATCTCGCCGAAAAAGGTGTTCATATCCGCGATGTGGGCGGATCTTTGCGCCGGACTGGTCATGATGTCCTTCGCGTACTGAAACCCGTTGCAGATGTTGCAGTATTCGTCCAACGGATTTTGTCCCGTCGGGTCTGTCACGTAAACGTTCCAGTCCTCGCCGAAGAAAGTATAACTGATGCCCGCCGCCGCCAGGATGTCGCCGATGTGCGGCTGAGTCGTGGGCGGGATGGTGTACTGAGAGTATTGAAGCGCCGAGCTGCCGTCGCCGTTATAGCCGGGATTGTAATTGTTCAACAGGTAGTAATGGCCTGGCTCGCAGTTGGGATTGATTGGCGTAGGCAGCGACTGCAGGTAGTTCACGATTGGCGCAACTCCCGGCTCGTTGATATCCGAGCAATCGGTGTAGGTGCCGCCGCTGTAGCCGTCTCCAACGTACCAGTTGTTCGTGCCGGGCTCCGGATTGGGGTTTTCGACCTGGTTGTAAGGCGGCGTCGCGGGATTTCCGTTGCCGTCGCTGTACCACATCGCGTCGGCGTAGTTCAACATGATGTGGTTGGGGCCCGTGCCGCCCATCACCCCCTGGTGAAAGTTATCGCTGATGGTGTATTGGTCGGCCAGAGATTTAAGGTAGGGTGCGTCGCCGGCCTGCATGTTGTAGAACACCATCGCGGTACTTCCCTCGCCGGTGCTGAGATCGTTAAAGCTGGTCGACTGAGGACTGCCGTTCGAACCCGCGCCGATGGTGACCTCAACCCACGGAAACAGGTCGCCGAGGCAGCCGCTGGGATTGGAGTGCGTGGCATTCGCAGCGCTGCAGTCCGTTTGCTGCCACATCTGATAGAAACGATGCACGGGGCTAGCTGCGTAGTCGTCGTAGCTCAGCGTCGGGGAAGTGAGTTGGACTACGCCCGACCCGAGGCTGTTGACGTTGGGTATGCGGGTGTCCGCGACGTGTGTCGGTAAGCCCGTCGCACCCGTAGTCAGATACTTATAGTAATTGCCCGTGGTGGGCAGGTTCGGCTCGGCCTGCATCGCCTCAGCCACCGTCGCGAACGGGCCTGTGTTACCAGCCGCGAGTCCGCTGGCGGAAGTGGGCGCGCCGCCGGTACCAACAGGTGGAATGTTGAGGTAGATCTGCTTGAAGGGCGGGTCAATGGCGTACCACGTGTTGTTTATCGCGGAATACTGCGCGGACTTGTCATAATTTCGGCCGGGTTGGCCGTTGGCATTGACGATCCCCTCCGAAAAGAGGTTCCATATGGTCTGGCCCGCGCCCTTGGGAACATAGGTCGCAAAGACGTGATCGAAGCTGCGGTTTTCACCCCAGATCACAATCACGTGCTGGATTGGCGTCACCGGGGTGGCATGCGCTGTGACGCCATGCGCCGGGGCGGCATGCGTCGCGGCGTCCTGCGCCCGGCCGGCGGCCGGCATTGCGGCGATCGCCACGAGCGTTAGGAAAATACTTAGCGCCGGCTTGCCAGTGGGCAAGCAAGCACGTTGAGCTCTGGGCCGTAATCTCATCAGTGTTCTCATGTAGTGTCCTCAGTGTCCTCGATCTCAAAGAAACCTGGCACGGCCTCTTGGCCGCACCACCGTAAGCGGAAATCCGAACCACAATGTCCACTCCAAGCGATGGTACACCGCTACTGTTACAAGAGATTGTCGAAGCCGTTACAAGACGATTGATTATCGATGATAATTCGGGGCGGCCTAGATAGATGGGCATGCTCATAGCCGCCCGCTGCGGTTGGTTGTGCAGAGCGGCTCCAAGATAAGGACGATGAGCCGCGAAACCGCCGCCGAGCGCATAGATGTACGGATACTCACTTGTGCTCGGTTGACACTCACTCGTAGAACTGGACCCACGCGACCCCGAAGTTCCAATCCGGGAAGTGTGGCAGCCAAGCGATTCGCGTTCTGCATTTCAGACACTACCCGCTCACCGCGTTGTAACAAACCGTGTGTTAACTTGGGAGTCGATGAAGCTGTTGTTTATCGCGATTGCGGCCTTCGGTTTCGCGGCGGAAGGGCCATTACCGGATTTCTCAGGAAGCTGGAAGCAAAGCAATGAGCAATGCTCGCCGAAGCGCACCGGCGACGTGATGCTGAGGATACAGCACCGGGATCCGGAGTTGGTTGTTGAAACGACATCGAAGGGCCGGGTCGTGCGGCACGCTTTGCAGCGCTACACCACGGATGGAGTAGAGTCGAAATCAACCGGCGCCGATGGCGACGAGTTTCATTCGATTGTGGTTTGGAAGGACGGTACGCTGGTGTTTGACATCGTCGAGATCGAGGACGGCAAGCGACTGAAATCGACCGAGGTCTGGAGTCTGACCGACGGAGGTGGGAGCCTGGAGCGCGTGCGGCGGAATGAGAAGGCTGGGGAGCAAACGCTGATTTACCTCCGCGAAAACTAGGCCTTATGGGATGTGGTAGTACTGGACCGCCCACCGAATGCCAAGCCGACCGGGAGGAGCGAACATTTGGCGGACCTGAAACTCTTGTGTCATCGCCCTGTAACAACCGCCCGCTACATTTGTGCTCTAAGGAAATCCAATACAATGCGCTCACCTTCTCTCTTTGCCGCCGCCTGTCGGCTTGGCGCAGCTCGACTGGCCGCCGTTGAACGGGACCGTGACGGATCACAACGCCAGCCGGATTCCGGAAGACGTAGTGACAGCCTTTCAACCTGCGATCGGATTAAATCTATGGAACGCTCTCGTCAACTCGCGCTGTTTGTTCTATTTCTCTTTCTCCAGCCGCTAGGTCCGATTGCCTTGCGCGCGCAGGTGGAACGCACGGCCATCACGGGAACCGTCACCGACCAGCAGGGCAATCGGGTCCCCCAATCCAGGGTGCGCGCCACCGAGAGTGCGACAGGCTTTCAGCGAGAGACGTTGACAACATCAGAGGGCACTTATGAGCTGCCCGGCCTCCCGCCTGGCATTTACTCGGTGCAGTTTCTGAAATCCGGCTTTTCGGCCTTTACCGCGGAGGGCGTGGAACAGTTGGTCGGGCAAACCAGGACGCTGAACGTCCGCCTGGAACTGGCGCGCGGAAAAGAACAGACCACCGTGACGGAACCTCTGGTGCAACTCGACAAGGTGGACGCGACGATGGGCGCCGCAATCGAGCACAAGCAGGTGGACGATTTGCCGATCAACGGCAGGAACTGGGCGACGTTGACCGCGCTCGCGCCGGGCGCCATCAATAACGGCGCAGGCGATCAAAGAACCATTCGGTTCGCGGGGCACGGGTTGGACGACAACAATCTGACGCTGGACGGAATCGATGCGACCGCTGTTTACAATCAGGAGCAGAGGGAGTACATGCGCCTGAACATTCCTCTCGGTTCCATCGACGAATTCCAGGTGCAGTCGCAAAACTTCGGCGCCGACACTCAGAACGGTACAGCGGGCGGCCAGGTGACCGTAGTTTCGCCCTCCGGTACGAACAGTTTTCATGGGGAGGCTTTCGATTATTTCCGGAACAATGCCCTGGACGCACGCTCGCCGTTCGACGCAGCTTCTCCCGACCCGTTTCTGCTGAATCAGTTCGGCGCGGCGCTGGGGGGGCCCATCGTACACGGCAACACTTTCTTCTACGCCGACTATGAAGGCCTGCGGCAGAGGCTGGATGGAACGCAGATTGGCCTGGTACCCAGCCCATCGTTTGCGGCGCAAGCGGCAGCTACTTCGCCCGCTTTGACTCCAATCCTGCAGGCTTATCCCGCGGGCACATCGCCGACTTCCAATCCCAGCGTATATCAGTATGACGCACCGGGCAGACAGATTAACAACGAAGATTCGGGAATGATCCGGTTCGATCATTATTTTTCCCAGAGCACGACGGCATTTGTTCGCTTTAACGCGGATGAGGCGGTCCAGACAATTCCCACGGGCCAGGTTACAGCCAGGGCACTGACCGATACCAAATTCAACAACGGAGTGGTTGAACTTTCGCATGTGTTTAGTCCGTCACTGATCAACGAGCTGAAATTCGGGGTAAACCAAACGATTTACCACACGGCGAACCTTTCGGAGGTTCCGTTCGGAGTCGCCGTATCCGGTTTCAGTTCCCTGACTGGATATTCAACAACCGATTATCCGTCGAAAACTTTCGATCTCATAGACGATCTGTCCTGGGCGAAAGGCAAACACCTTCTCAAGTTCGGGATTGAGATTCGACGGATTTTCCTCAACCAGGGTACATCCCAAAGCGGAACATTGACCTACACCTCGACGGCTAACTTCCTGGACAACAGCATGGGCTCCGCCTCCTATACTGCGATTCTTCCCCTGGTACGGCAGCGCAAGAATCAGTACTTTGGTTATGCGCAGGACGAGTGGAAAGCGACTGCAAATCTAACTATCACAGCCGGAATCCGCTACAACTTTTTCAACGCCCTGCATGCCATAAACAACGACGACGTTCCGTTCGATTTCGGCACATGCGGCGGGTACTGCCCCAATACCGATGTCTTCTTTCATCCCCGATACAACGATATCGACCCGCGTCTGGGCATCGCGTGGACACACGGCAACACGGTTCTGCGCGCGGGAGGCGGCATTTACCACACGGATGGCCAGGAAGACGACCAGAATCTACCGATCTCCAATACCGTCGACCGATACTCCTTCAGCAACACAAAGTTCCCTGCGCTTTCCTTTCCTTTGACTCCGTTCCTGCAGTACGCGGAAGCCGGGGGGCTGGGCGTGGTTTCCCCGCGCGATCTGGATCGCAACCGGAAAGACGACTACGTGGCGGCGTGGACCGCGTCGGTTCAACAGAAACTACCTTTTAATATCCTGGGAACCGCCAGCTATCTCGGCAACAAAGGAACGGATGTTCTAACTACGACCTACACGAACCTGATCAATCCGCAGACCGGCGTGGCGCCGTACCCGGCATTCGGTGTAGTTTCGTGGCGCGGCGACGTTGGGAACAGCACCTTCCATGCGTTGCAGATAAACGCCCGCAGAGCCTTTCAGAAGGGATTTCTGCTCTCGGCGAATTATATGTGGTCTCATTCGATCAACGACGACAGCATCGGTGGCGGGGATTCCGACACAGCGCAGGATTCCTTCTGCAGATCGTGCGATAAGGCGTCGAGTGACTATGACGTTCGCCATATGTTCAATCTCTCCGCCGTTTACCAATTGCCATTCGGCGCGGGTAAGCCATATCTCAGCACTCCGGGCTTTGCACGGACGGTATTAGGAGGCTGGTCGCTGAGCACAATCGCATCGACGCAAACCGGGCTTCCTTTCAACGTCACCATTAATCGTTCGAATGGGTCCGTGCCAGGCGACTACGCGGTCAGCGGGGAGGAACGGCCGGATTATGTGCCGGGTGTCCCGCTCACTCCGCCAGGCGGATCCACTCCGAACGATTGGGTAAACGCGGCCGCGTTCTCCACGCCCGCCTCCGGGACCTTTGGCGATCTGGGCCGCAACATTTTTCGCGCTCCAGCGATTTCGGACGTGGATTTCGCATTGGCGAAGGATGTCTCCTTTGCCGAGCGCATGCACCTGCGCTTTCGGGCCGATGTATTCAATGTTCTCAATCACCCTCAGTATGGCGCTCCTAATGCAGTCTTAGGTCCGAGCAACTTCGGCGAAATTACCACCACGATCAGCAGCTATGCGACGGGCCGAGGCACACCGCGGGAGTTTCAGCTTTCGGCCAAGGTGTCGTTTTAGTGCTGGCGAACCGGGTCGCGTTCGGTGAGCGGGCGCGAGTCGCACTGTGCGCCGGCGTACACTTCCGGAGTAGGATTCGCTAGTGTTCCGCGGCGACTTTATCGAGAATTTGCCCCGGCTCTAATCGCTTTGTAACTGATTATTGACTTTATTGAAACATACGCATGATACCCTGATGTTGCTTTTCAGCGCACAAGAAAGGAAAAGGAAACCATATGGCCGTAAACGAGTTCCGGACTGTGTCCGTAGCGCTATCGATGATGCTTGCGATCCAGCCATTAGGCATGGCGGCGCCAGCCAATCCGCAGTTCCTGGCCGCCCACAAGCAAATGCTCCAAAAGTACCACACAAACGATGCCGAACCGGTTCTGCCCTACTCGCAGCTTGTCAGCCTGATTCAGAAGAATATCAAGTACGTCTTCGTGCTGTATCAGGAGAACCGCTCGTTCGACTCTTATTTCGGGACTTTCCCGGGTACTGAGGGACTGTACAGTAACCCAGCTTCGGAGACCCCCGGCTTTACCCAGAAGATTGTGAACACGGACGGCACCTCGAGCACCATTCAACCGTTCCTCATCGGACCAAGTCAGTATGCCGCCGATACCGACGATATGGACCACTCGCATGCGCGGCTGGTGTCCAAAATGGACGTCCAGAACAATGTTCCGCTCATGGATCAGTTCGCGGTTACCGAAGAGTTGAAGTACAGCCCGACCGGCAATCCATCGCTGGAAGCCAAGCAGATGGGCGAACTCTCCATGGCTCACGAGGATTGCGACACGATCCCGCTACTTTGGGCTTACGCGCAGAAATTTGTCTTATTCGACCATATTTTCCAGGACATTACCGGGCCATCCACGCCCGGCAATCTGTCGATTATCGGGGCGCAAACGGGTCAGACGCAATGGGCTTTACACCCCAACGAGTCGACCAACGTCCCGCTCCTTCTTGACGACGACCCGTTCTGGGGATCTCCGTCAGACACTTCCGCAAACAAGTTGCCGGTCAACCCCACCGACTATCCGGGCTATACCACGGCAATCAATATGACTTGGGCGACGCTTCCCCTTTCCATGCTGTTGAGCGACGCCAAGACCGTCACCGGGGCGGACACAAATGCCGCGGCCGACCTTGCCGACGTTACAGACGATGTGGACTTTCTGGCCAAACTGACTCGGCCGGCAGTGACATTCGGCTGGTATGAGGAGGGTTTCGATAAGGAGCCAACCGATCCCGACGACGGGCCGACTGATGCCAATGGCACGCACGCCTCCTACATCACGCACCACAACGGGCCGCAATACTTTGGCTATGTTGCGAATAACCCGCAGATACGCGACGAGATGCACGGTCTGGAAGATTTCTTTACCGCGCTCGCCAACAAGACTCTTCCCCAGGCCGGCGGTGTCTTCTTTGTGAAGGGCGGTTACACGAACCTCTTCAACCTGAAGCCGGTCGATCCGGATCCCACCGTGCAGAAGAACTTTTTAGGCGACGACGACCATCCGGCTTACTCCGACGCGCAAATCAGCGAAGCGATGGTTACCGAGGCCATCAACAAGATTGCCGCCAGCCCCTATTGGGCGCAAAGCGCGATCATCATCACCTGGGACGATTCCGAAGGCGATTACGACCACGTTCCGCCGCCGACCGTCACCACCGGTCCGGATAACTTAGTCATGAGCTTCGGTCCCCGCGTGCCGCTTATACTCATATCACCCTTTGCGAAGGCGAATTACATCTCGAAGGAACAGGGCAGTCAGTCTTCAGTTGTAAAGTTCGTCGATACAGTATTTGGACTGCCACCGCTGGCGACCCTTCCCGACGAGCTGCTGGGGAGATATCTGGGCCAAGCCGAATTCGGCCAGCCCGATGTGGGGCCGAATGACGCGCTGACTCCCGGCGTCAGCGACCTGCTGGACGCTTTTAGTCCCTTGCGGCTGATGGGGAGTGCTCAACCGTTGGGGCCGGATTACGCGACGGTTGCCGAATCGTATGTGATGACCCTGCCGCAAACCACCGGTCTCGGCTGCGGCGATCTGGGCATCATCACCACGGATTTCGCTCAGGGTATCCCGAACAATATACCTTCGGATTTCAATCCTCGGCCGAAGACGAACCCGTCCCCCACCAGTGCCACAGGCACGCTGTTGCCAAACAGAATCCAGCCGATCATTCAGCACGGCGAGCACGGCGAACACTAGGTCCGCGGGCTAACGCCAAGCTTTATATCGGCCTCCGCCGGGTGGAATTTGGCTTGGGTTCTTCCGAGAATTCCACCCGGCGCCGCCCCGTTTAGGATCAGGTACTTGCGGTAAGCGAGGCGGCACCTTTAGCTGCGGCGGTGCGCCGACGTGGGCGAAGCGGCGCGGGTCCCCGTTGCCCTACGGGCACGCCCAGCTTTCCCAGCCGGCGGATGTGATGGCGGATCATGCGCTCCCGCTGCTGCGGCTCCAGTGGCGTCGCTGACTTTGCCTGGTACGGCTTGCCGGTCGACAGAACTTGGAAGACAAACCGCAGCAGGTTGTGCGCTACCGCCATCACCGCCGGTGCCCGCTTGCCTCCGTGTTTGGTGGTAATACGCCAGAAC
>Ga0181536_10001251_pt1 | contig 30106 bp, 26 predicted proteins | sample PEATcosm2014_Bin_41_FD_121105 | JGI IMG/M metagenome (GOLD analysis project Ga0181536, IMG submission 121105) | Peatland microbial communities from MTU Mesocosm Facility, Houghton, MI, USA - PEATcosm2014_Bin17_60_metaG | ecosystem: Environmental > Terrestrial > Soil > Wetlands > Peat | place...
GGGAGAGTCCCAATGCCATACGCGTTCACGACCGAATCAGTCGAATATATCCGCCACGGTACCACGCCGTACATGATGAAACTCTACAAGCCCAGTGGCGACGGGCCGTTCCCGATGGTGATCGATTTGCATGGCGGCGCCTGGTGCAATGGCGACCTCGCCGATTGCGACCCGCGCGATCAGGTGCTGGCGGCGAGCGGCTTCGTCGTCGCGGCGGCCAATTTCCGGCACGGGCCCGACGGGTATCCGACCTCGTTGCAGGATATCAACTATCTCGTTCGCTGGATGAAGTCCAACGCGGCGAAGTTCAATGGCAACGCCGGCGCGGTCGGGCTGTCGGGCACCAGCAGCGGCGGGCATCTGGCGATGCTGGCGGCGATGCGGCCGAGTGATCCGCGGTATGCCGCGCTCCCTGGGCCGGCCGGCGTGGACGCGACGGTGCAGGCGATCGTGATGCAATGGCCGGTGATCAACCCGATTTCGCGCTACCGGCATGCGCGGCGGCTGCTCGACGGCGCCAATCCGCCGGCCTGGCCCAAAGGCATTCCGGAACGGCATGAGACGTACTGGAAGACCGAGGCGGCGATGATCGAGGGCAACCCGATGACGATCCTCGAAAAGGGCGAGAAAGTGCTGTTGCCGCCGACGCTGTGGATCCAGGGGCAGCCGGATCAGACGCACGACTATCGCGATCCGGAGTCGCCGGTCGAGTTGAACGAACCGTTGCGGTTCTCGTTCAACTACCGCAAGGCGGGCGGCTATATCGAGACGTTGTATATCAACGATGCGGAAAAGCGCGGCAACATTTCGCACGAGCCGACGGCGGCGTTCTTCCATCGGTTTTTAAAGTAAGACACGCTTTGCGTCCGGCGGCGAGTTTACGCCCGCCGCCGGACTCGTTTCGGGGGTGCCACCCGCTCCAGCAACGCCGCGAGAAACCGCCCGGTGTGACTGGCGGGATTGGCGGCGATCGCTTCCGGCGTGCCCTCGGCCACGATCAGGCCACCGCCGTCGCCGCCTTCCGGACCAAGGTCCAGAATCCAGTCCGCGGTCTTGATCACTTCCAGATTGTGCTCGATCACGATCACCGTGTTGCCCTGATCGACCAGCGCGTGCAGCACTTCCAGCAACTTGCGCACGTCCTCGAAATGCAGACCGGTCGTCGGTTCGTCGAGGATGTACAGTGTGCGACCGGTCGCGCGCCGGGCCAGTTCCTTGGACAGTTTGATCCGTTGCGCCTCGCCGCCTGACAGCGTGGTCGCCTGTTGTCCCAGCGCGATATAACCAAGCCCGACCTGCTGCAGGATTTTCAGCCGGTCGTGGATGCGGGATTGCGCGCTGAAATACGGCACCGCCTCGTCCACCGTCATCGCCAGCACTTCAGCGATCGACTTGTCGCGGAACTTGATTTCCAGCGTCTCGCGGTTATAGCGGCGGCCCTTGCACGTATCGCAGGTGACATAAACGTCCGGCAGGAAGTGCATCTCGATCTTCAGCAGCCCGTCGCCCTGACAGGCCTCGCAGCGTCCGCCTTTCACGTTGAACGAAAACCGGCCGGGCTTGTAGCCGCGGGCACGCGATTCCGGCAGTTCCGCGAACCAGTCGCGGATCGGTGCGAACAGGTCGGTGTAGGTCGCCGGATTGGAGCGCGGCGTGCGGCCGATCGGCGACTGGTCGATGTCGATGATCTTGTCGAGTTGGTCCAACCCCTCGATCCGGTCGTGCGGCGAGGGCGACTCGCCGGCCCCCATCAACCGCCGCGCCGCGGCTTTGTACAACGTATCGATCACCAGCGTGGACTTGCCGCCACCCGACACGCCGGTCACGCAGGTGAACGTCCCCAGCGGAAACGCGGCGTCGATGTGCTTCAGGTTGTTGGCGCGCGCGCCGATGACTCTGACGACGCGATCCTTCTGCACCGGCCGGCGCATCCGCGGCACTTCGATACGTCGCCGTCCCGATAGATAATCGCCGGTCAGCGACTGAGGATTCGCCGAGACCTCGGCGGGCGTGCCCTCGGCGATGATCCGGCCGCCATTAACGCCGGCCTCGGGGCCGATATCGATCAGGTGATCGGCGGCGCGGATCGCGTCCTCATCATGTTCCACGACCAGAACAGTGTTGCCCAGATCGCGCAGCCGGCGCAGCGTGCCGAGCAGACGCGCATTGTCGCGCTGGTGCAGACCGATCGAGGGCTCGTCCAGCACGTACAGCACGCCGGTCAATCCCGAGCCGATCTGGCTGGCGAGCCGGATGCGTTGCGACTCGCCACCGGACAAGCTCGCCGAGCCGCGCGCCAGGGTCAGATAATCCAGGCCAACATCGACCAGGAACCGCAGCCGGTCGTGGATTTCACGCAGGATCCGGCCGGCGATCTCGGCGCGCTGCGGCGTCAGGGTCGGCAGCACGCCATCGAACCAGTCCAGCGCGCCGCGAATCGACAGTTCCGAGGCCTCGGCGATGTTGCTGCCGCCGACGCGGACCGACAGCGCTTCGGGCTTCAGGCGCGCCCCGCCACAGGTGGCGCAGGGTTTTTCGGACTGATAGCGAGATAATTCCTCGCGCACCCAGGCGCTGTCGGTCTCCCGCAACCGGCGTTCCAGGTTGCGCAGCACGCCCTCGAACGGTTTCGTGACGGTATAAGCGCGGACACCATCCTTGTAGGTGAACGACACCGGATCGTCGCCGGTGCCGGTCAATACCGCACTACGAAACGAAGCCGGCAAATCGCGCCACGGCGTTTTCGTGGTGACGCCGAGATGCCGTGCCAGGCTCTGCAAGGTCTGATCGTAATACGGGCTTTGCGCGCCGGACCACGGTGCGACGGCACCATCGGCGAGCCCGAGGCGCTCGTCCGGCACGACCAGGTCGGGATCGAAGAAACTCTCAACGCCCAACCCATCGCAGGCGGGGCAGGCGCCATGCGGCGAATTGAAGCTGAACAGCCGCGGCTCGATCTCCTCGATCGTGAACCCCGAAACCGGGCAGGCGAATTTCGACGAGAACACGGTGCGGTCGCCCGAGTCGGCGTTTTCCGCGTAGACCACGCCCTCGGACAACGCCAGCGCGGTCTCGAAACTATCGGCCAAGCGGGAACCGACGCCGTCACGCACGACGATGCGGTCCACCACCGCCTCGATCTCGTGGCGAATCTTGCGGTTCAGCGCCGGAACCTCGCCGATTTCATACAGCTTGCCGTCGACCTTCACGCGGGTGAAGCCGCGGCGTTGCAGCTCGGCCAGTTCCTTGCGGTACTCGCCCTTGCGGTCGCGCACCACCGGCGCCAGCAGCAACAGTCGCGTGCCCTCCGGCAGCGCCAGCACGCGGTCGACCATTTGCGAGACGGTCTGTGCCTCAATCGGCAGGCCGGTCACCGGCGAATAGGGCACCCCGACCCGGGCCCACAGCAGCCGCATGTAGTCGTGGATCTCCGTCACCGTGCCGACGGTGGAGCGCGGGTTGTGGCTGGTGGTCTTCTGCTCGATCGAGATGGCGGGCGACAGCCCCTCGATACTGTCCACGTCGGGCTTGCCCATCAGTTCCAGGAACTGGCGGGCATAGGCGGACAGCGACTCGACATAGCGCCGCTGGCCCTCGGCATAGATGGTGTCGAACGCCAGCGAGGATTTGCCCGAGCCGGACAGCCCAGTGATCACCGTCAGCGAGTCGCGCGGGATCGTGACGTCGAGGTTTTTCAGATTATGCTCGCGCGCGCCCCGCACCACGATACTGTTCGCCCCCGCCCTGGGCGTGGTCCGATGCTCCTGAGGCGCGATAAGGGAGCCGTCCATCGATCCTGATACCCCTGTTGCGGCGAGTCGATTTGTTCTATGGATGTTCCCCACGACCATGGCAAATCCCGTGCGATCCTGGAAGGGGGGTCGTGGATGGGTTGTTAATCAATGTCCCTTACCCTAAGGCACAATCTGACATGAAGGGAGCCGAGCGATGGCTGGCAGCGTCAACAAGGTGATCCTGGTGGGTAACCTGGGTCGTGACCCCGAGATCCGCAATACCCAGGATGGGAGCAAGGTCGCCAATCTCGCCCTCGCCACGAGCGAGAGTTGGACCGACAAGGCCTCCGGTGAGCGCAAGGAGCGCACCGAATGGCATCGTGTCGTGATCTTCAACGATCGGATCGCTGACGTCGCCGAGCGGTTCCTGAAAAAGGGCGCCAAAGTCTACGTCGAGGGCTCGTTGCGGACCCGCAAGTGGACGGATCAAGGCGGTCAGGAACGCTACACGACCGAGATCGCGATCGACCGGTTCAACGGTCAGTTGACGATGCTGGACACGCGGTCCGGCGGCGGCGACCCGGGTTCCTATGCCGGCGGGATGGCGGAGCCGCCGATGGGCGGTGCGACTCCGGCACGGGAACGGGCACCGGCGGCGGCGCGTCCGGCGGCGGCGGCGCGCGGTGCGGCTCCGTCCTGGGATGCGCCGAAGGGCGGCGACCTGGACGACGAGATCCCGTTCTGAGGCAGGCGTCTCCGCGGCCGCGCGCGCCCAGATCTCATTGCCCCACCCGGGTGAGGTTGGGTACGAACGCGACCCAGGAACGATCGCGCGCATCAATCTCCACGCGGGCGCCAGGTTTTTCGAACCGATAGGTTTTTCGGGTGACCGGGCTGACGACAGTCAGCGCCGTCGCGCCGACATATTCGAAGACTGGCCTGGCAGGCGCCGCGGCTTGCATCGGCGCGTTCCTTTGCGGGTTTACTGCGAGGCGCCGCGCGGTGGCTGGAAGTCCCTGTCGAGAACTGCCACAGCACATCGTGTTTACTCCTTTGTCTCTTCGTAAATTAAAGCGGGGAGAGTCTCGCGTGTGGTCGCTTGTTCCAGTAAGCAGGCGGCGCCGGACAACGTCGGCCAAAGCAGCAGAAACCGCGCCAACCCGACGTTGAGCAACAGCGTTACCGGCAGTGCGATCCATAGGCTCAGGCAGTAGAAACAGGCCATCGCCTTACCCCAGAAGCCGTCGCCGGCTCGCCGCCGCAGTGACGCGGCGGCATTGAACGGCCCATCCTCCGCGTGCAGCAGATGCGTCAGACGCCAGACGCACAGCGCACCGATCGCGACGTCCTCTATTTGGCCGAAAATCATCTTGATGCTTCTCCGGGCCTGGCGGCCGCTCCGGTGCGGTACCGGGACGGCCGTTGGCGCGTGTTTACCCGATGCTCAGCGCCACTGCGGCGGTGTTCACGACCGGCGACAGCGTGCTGAATCCGTTGGTATGCTTGGGTTGCACGGATAGCGAGATGGAGAAGGCGCAGAACGTGTCGGTCCCCAGCAGGTTCCCAAAGGTGTTGTCCGCCGCCAAGGGATTGTCGGCGGCCGACGTCGATGCGAAATTCACGCCCACCGGGCAGTTCGTCGGCGCATTGACCAGCGGCGGCGGAATGTTACCCGGCACACTGAATTCGTTGGCCTCAACCAATATTCCAGTGCCGCCGGCCAGACCCTTCTCCCAGCTCATTGCATAAGAAGCAATGAACGTGGTTGCCGGTATTGGCGACGGCGAGCTGTCGCACATAACCGTGTGATAAGCTTGGTATCCCACCGTGAATTGCGCCGAGGCCGCGGCGGTGAGGGTCTGACAGACCTGCGTGCCGGTGCTGGACTGGAAGTTCACGATCTCCGCCACCACCGGCCGGTTATCCACCCAAATGATATGAGTGAGTGACGGCAAGTTGACGATGGCGTCGGTCAGAGCCGGCGGTGTGACCGGCGGTGCGGCGATAAGGCGAACGAAGCTGAAATCCGCGTCGACATCTCCCGGTTCGGTGCCCGTGCCGGTCGGAACCAGTCGGTTGCCGCTGCTGTCGAACAGTTCCAGGATCAAAAGGAACTGGCCGTTGCCCTGACCCGGCCCGCCGGCGATCGCGTTGGCGAGCGAGGCTGTGTTCAGCGTCTGGTGGTAAAATCCGGAGTTATCCGCATTGCCGTACCAGTTCCGGTCGCCCGGATAGGGGATGATGAAAAGGCCGGGTGTCGCCAGAGCACTCGGTCCCAAAGGCAGCGTCTTGGTCATCGGCGGAAACACCGAATCGTCCTGATAGTTCCAGGCCACCGCATTGGTGATCGGCCGCAGTGTGGCGCCGTTGATCGGCTTGCCGGACCCAGACGGGTCCGCCTGCACCGTACTCAGGCGGTAGTAATAGGCGCCAGCCGATTTCAGTCCGGGATCGAAATTCAGCATGATCCAGATCGTTTCGGCCCACGGTGCGCCGTCGGCCAGCCCCAATCCCGCATTTTGCGGTAGCGGCGCCATCACCCCGTCGCCGATCTGCGTCTGATCGATACCCGCGTTCGGGCCGGAGGCAGGCGTCGAAACCCAATGGCTGTTGAAATCGTAGGCGGGGATAAAGCCGATTTGTTGCAGGGTCGCGGTGCCCGCTGGCAAGATGGGCGGCTGGTAGCAAAGCTGACCGGTCTGGGCGTAGAGATTGGCCACCTCGTCGGCGGAGAAATACTGGTTGGCGGCCGAACCGTCATAAATATACTGCCAGGCGCCATTGACGTATTGCTTCACTTTATAAAAATAGCTGGTCCGGCAATTGAACAGGAAGAACGGATAATGGCGGTAGCAAAAGCTGAAGCTGCCATCCGGATTGACCGCCGTTTCGCCGATGTACCCGGAACTGGTGTCGCACCAGAATGGCCACAGCGACGGATGGGCTTCGATATAGGTTACCGCATCCTGTGGCGTCAGGCTTTCCAGTGTCTGAAGATGCATCGACAGCGCCGGGCTCGGGACAAAGCTGGTCGAAATCTTGCCGGCGCCGAGTGCGGCACCGACCCGGCGGACCAGGCTGCGCTCCACCGGCCCAGGAGAGGGCGGCGGAGGGAACATCACGGGGTTTGCCTGCAGGAACGCGGAAAGATTGGCGATCAGTTTCGGCACATCGGTGATCAGGAATGGCCCGCAGCACGTCGTACTGGCCCAGATTTCGACCGTTGCATCGCAGAGCGGCTCGCATCGTTCTGGAAAAACCGGCCGGAGCTGGCCCAGGGCGACGGCACGCAGGGCCTCCCGTTCCAGGATGAACGGAAAGCAACGGTAGGTATTGCCGGAAACGCAGATTTCGAAGCCGAGCCATCCCCGCCACCAGTTGGGCGGCAAGAGGATATCATTGTTGCGCTCCCAAATCGGTAACTGGTCGGCGAGACGCACTGTCACCAGTCCTTTCGGATCGAGCGTGGCCACATCCGCGACGTCTGGGCCGAATGCGACGACCACTGTGCGATCGGCTGGCAGATCCAATTGCCCGTCGGTGACGACAGCGATCTTTCTGCCCACTCTGCCGCGAGCGTCGACCTCATACACCGCGATAGCCGGCGTTTGCTCATGCGCCTGCGCGCCCACCAGTGTGACTTTATATGCCATGATATCACTCCTGCTTAGCACGGCGCCGGTTGCACCGGCCGTGCGATAACGTTGGGTTGCGGCCGGACACGCGGATTCGACGCAAAGGGAAACGATCCGCGAATTAGCTTCACCATCGAAACGCGTTGATGGTGCAGGATCCTCATGATCCGGGACTTCCCGGATAAACGGCTCATTATCAGAAATCGAGCCCGACGAGTGTGAACCAGATCACAAATTAAAAATGATTCTTGGCTGTGATATCATAAGCATGGATTTTTAAAGCTACCACCCTACCGCATAGGCCGTGCGCCGCGGATCGGCGCCAGCCCACTTCACCCCGGTCGCGAGATCGGCCTGGATCGTCACGACCGACCCGGCGAGGTATTTTCGTTCCGGCCATATTTCGACCGTGTGGCCAAGGGCTTCCAGGCCGGCACTCGGGATATCCGCTTCCACGCACAGCACCCCGGGCCGGTAGCTGTGCGGCAAGGTTGATTCGGGCCAGGAATAACTGGCGAACCGCGGCGCCTCCACCGCGCTCTGTGGGTCCATGCCGAATACGGCCTGGTTGAGGAAGACCTGCAGCATCGCCTGACTCAATACCTCGCTGCCGGGGGAGCCGAAAGGCATCACCAGCAAACCATTCCGGACGGCGATCGCCGGGTTGGCCGACATGCGCGGCCGGCGTCCAGGTCCGACCCGGCCCGGGTGATCGAGGCCGGAATAACCGCGCGATCCCCACATCGAGGGAAGAATGCCGGTTCCCGGGACCACCGGGCCGCCGATCGTGCCGTCGCTGGGGGTCGCGGCGAACACGTTGCCGTGTTTGTCGGCGACGCACAGGAACGACGTCGAGGGTTTGTCCGAGGTGATTTCCGCCCCCGAGCCGGCCGATGGATCGGCTTGCCACGGCGGCGGGGCCACTCCGCGCGCTGCTCCCGCCGGAGGCAGGCCTGGCCACGCTTTCACGGGATCCAGCAAGGCGCGGCGGGCCGCGGCGTAGTCGTTCGACAGAAGCGTATCGAGCGGCACGTCCTCAAAGTCCGGATCGCCGAAATAAGCCTCCCGGTCCGCGGCGGCGAGTTTCAATGCTTCGGTCAGCGCGTGGACATAAGCGGTGGTATTGTGACCGAGCGCGGCGAGGTCGATGCCTTCCAGGATGTTCAGCGCCTCCAGCAGCATCGGTCCCTGCGACCAGGCGCCACAGCCGAACAATTCGAATTCCTCGAAGCGCGTCCGGCACGGCGGTTCGACCTTGGCGCGGAACAATGCGAGATCCGATTCCGTAAGCCAGCCGCCGTTCGCCCGCTGGTATCGCGCGATCATAGCCGCGATGTCGCCGCGGTAGAACGCATCATGCGCGGCCTGGAGTCCGGCCTCGCGGCCGCCGGCCGCGCGTTCGGCGTCCACCATGAATTGCAAGGTCCGCGCGAGGTCTTGCTGTTTGAAAATCGAGCCGACCCGTGGCGGTTTTCCACCCGGCAGGAAAATCGCGGCGGTTGACGGATAGCGCGCGATCTCGTGTTGTTTCGCCGCGATGATTTCCTGAAAAAACGGATAGACCGGAAATCCATCGCGCGCGAAACGGATCGCCGCCGCGGCCACGTCGCCGAAGGACATGGTGCCCCAGCGCCGCAGCGCCTCGATCCAGTTCGCCGGCGCCGCCGGAATGACCGTGTGCAGCAGGCCATCGGGAATTTTCCCATTGTACCTGGCATGGAACACATTGATATCCGCCGCGGCCGGCCAGGGCCCGACGCCGTTGATCACACGGACCGTCCCACCGGCCAGCCGCACCATGATCGGCGCGACGCCGCCAAAGCCGACGAACTGACTCTCCAGCACATCGATCGCGAGGCCGGTGGCCACGCCGGCATCGACCGCGTTGCCGCCCGCCTCCAGCACCTGAAACCCGGCCAGCGAGGCGTAATAATGCCCCGATACGACCACATGATCGCGCGCGATGATGTTGGGCCGCCGCGGCCGCTCCGGGCCGAACAATCCGGAAACGTCCATCACAAACTCACGGCGTGACGCGGCCGGCCCCAATCCGCCGCCATCTCGGCGCAGCGCTCCACATCTTCTTCCAACATCAATCCTTGAGCCACCAGTTCCCGCGCCGCCGCGACGATGGCCGCCTGATAGGTCTGTTTGGTCGGGTAACGTTCCAAAATTGATTCGCGCGGATCGCCGGTGGCCGCGCGTTCCGATGATGTCTCGGGGAACGGAATGTAACTGCCCTCGAAGCGCCATTGCACGCCGTGACCATAGCCATGCGCGCGCGGGTTCCAGCCGGTATAGGTTCCGAGCGGTGCCGCGACCATCGGCGCCCGCACACCTGGAACATCGTTGCCATCCCGATCGACCGACGGTACCAGCACAGTGTAATTCAGGCCTGGACCTTCCGGATCGTTGCGGCCATGCACCAGGGTTGGCGGCTCCTTCAGGATGCCCTTGTCCGCCTCCGGTCCGAAGTCCAGCAGCGGCAGCGCGTTCGGGCAGGCGAGCGGCATGACACCGGGAATGGCGGGAAATTGCTGCTGCCATGTCGCGTAATCGACCAGCGTGTTGTCCGCGCGCGTCGGGATGCGGCTGTCCGGCGGCCGCTTGCCGTTAAAAGCCCAGGAGTCCATGGCATCCAGCATGGCGCGGAAGAACATGGAGGTCGCGACGTTGTTGGAATAATGCCGCCCGATCCCGCTCGCCGGTGCTCTCAGCAGCGGGTCGGCCGAGTGCTGCGAGCTTGACCAGCAATAAACCCGCACTGTTTCGGGTTGCGGCAGGTCGTTGCCTTGGGTATCGGTGTGCGCCAGTGAGCCGCGCCGCACCCAGTATTCCGTCGACGTTTGGGTATGAAACACCAGCGGATCGGTCTCCGACCGTTTCAAAATCGCGTCCCGCCTTCCGGTCAGGTGATCGGTGGACAAGGCATAAGAAAACGGGAAGGAGTCCGCGATGTTGAAGTGGTCCTCGTATTGCTGGCCGCCGGAGACGATCGGGTTGGCGAACCGGTGGTTCATCCATTTCCTGCCGGCGCCCGCGACATGCGGCATGATGCCGTCGAACACCCGGCGGCCGGCCGCATCGGCATTGTAGCCGCGATAAACGAAGTCTCGCAGACAGCGTCCGGTTTGCGAGCGGCCCCAGCCATAGGCCATGCGCGTGCCACGCAATGGGTTGGATTCGCTCGGGTCATATTTCAGGAAACTGGCGAAATCGCGTACCGCGACATGACCGAGGCCCATCACCTTCGGGTCTTTCGCGGTGTAAATCAGCTCATAGATCCATCCGGGTTGGAAGCCGGCCGGGTAATGGATGTGCCAGTCGGATGGTGCGACGGCGCGCTCGGGAACTTTGGTTTCCGCGCCCAATCCGAAGCTCTCGGTGGCGAAGGACCATTGATCGTGCGGGATGATTTCCGGCGGATCGTACGGGTAACGCCGTCGTGTGAACACCGCGTCGCGGGTATCCATCGACGCGGTGCGGTAGGAATGCGCCGCGACCCGGCCGCTGAGCGGGTAGCTGTTGGCGCCCGGCGCATCCGGAATGAATTCGACGCGGACACGGCCGGTGATGGGTGCCCCGTTGTCGGTCGCCACGGGAACATCCAACACCATGCGGCCGTCGCCTGGCAGCATATCGCCCTCCCACGCGACCCACGCGACCGCGTAGCCGCGACGCATGAAGAAACCGTTGCCGGCGTGGGAGAGCGACAGCGGATCATTGCTATGTGGCGCGTCATTAAAGAACTGCAGCGCGCGCTTGTGGCCGCGATTGCCGTAGTCATAGAACACCCGGCGATTGCCGCGGGCCAGGTCGACGGGTTTCAGGATCATGAAATCCGCTTCGAAACGAACGAGGCCGCGAGAGTCCCGGGGCGCTTTATCCAGATCGACGACGTCCTGTTGTGCCGGGGCCAATGGATCGACCGCGTAAACCGCGCGGCCGGACAGGCGTTCATAGGCGCCGGTCTCGCCGAAGACATGCCCGTTCGCGAACGGGCGGCGATCGGTGACGTGCAATTCGATCAGGTTGGTCATCGCGCGGTCCTCTGCCTGGCCAGTCCAGGGAGTGTATGGCCCGAGGCCGCGTTGAGGAAGCCATCCGCCTCCGGTATGGTCCCGGTACTGGACGGGAGGAGGCTTCGTAAAAATGTTTCCGGTCACGGATCACGTGGTGAAAACCCCGCGGCACACCAGCTTTTATCTCGCGTGTGGCGCGCGCGACGCACCGCCGATCGTTTTCGTGCATTGCTGGCCGGAGTTGTCGATCAGTTGGCGGCATCAACTCCCGTGCTTCGCGGCACTGGGCTTTCGCGCCATCGCACCGGACATGCGCGGTTACGGGCGGTCGACCGTGCATCCCAGGCAGGAAGACCATGCTCTGGAACATATCGTTGCCGACATGATCGAACTCTTGGACAGTCTCGGGCACGAAAAGGCGATCTGGGTCGGGCATGACTGGGGCAGTCCAGTGGTCTGGGCGATCGCGAGCCATCATCCCGACCGGTGTCATGGCGTGGCGAATCTTTGCGTGCCGTATTTTCCGAAGGGCTTCGGACCTCGCGCGATCACGGCACTGATCGATCGCGCGATCTATCCCGAAGCCGAGTTCCCGGCGGGGCAATGGGAATATCAACTGTTCTACCGGGAGAATTTCGCGAAGGCGCGCACGGTGTTCGAGGCCGACGTCGAAGCGACGGTGAAGGCGCTGTTTCGCAAGGGCGATCCGGCCGGCAAGGGGAGGCCGGCGCGAACCGCGTTCGTGCGCAAGGATGGCGGTTGGTTCGGCGGAAGGCCCGCGGCGCCCGACCTGCCCCGCGACGCGGATGTGCTGACCGAGGCCGAACTGTCCACGTACGTCGCCGCCCTGACCCGGAACGGATTTTTTGGCCCGAATTCCTGGTACATGAACCCCGAAGCCAACGCGGCATACTCGGAAAACTCCGTGCATGACGGCCACCTGGACATGCCGGTGTTGTTCCTGCACGGCGCATACGATTACACGTGCGAGACGGTCGATTCGCATCTCGCCGATCCAATGCGCCAGAGTTGTCCCGATCTGACCGAAGTGGTCGTGCCTACCGGCCATTGGATGGCACAGGAGAATCCGGTTGCGGTCAATGCGGCGGTGGCTCGCTGGATCGCGATGCGGTTGCCGACGGTCTGGCCCGGTTGAGGAGATAACGAAATGAAAATCACCAAAGTTGAACCGCTGTTGCTGGACCGGTTTCTTTATGTGCGCGTGCATACCGACAGCGGGATCGTCGGCATCGGCGAGTCAGGAACCTGGGGTCAGTTGGAGGCCTCGGCGGCCGCGATCGCCAAGTACGGCGACTATCTTATTGGCAAGGACCCATTCCCGATCGAGCATCACTGGAACGTGATGCTACGTGCCAATCACTTCACCGGCGGCGCCATCACCGGGGCGGTGTCGGCGATCGACATCGCGTTGTGGGACATCAAAGGCAAGTTCTTCAATGTCCCGGTCTACGAATTGCTCGGCGGCAAAGTGCGTCACAAGGCCAGACTTTACGGCCATGTGAAGGGGCGCACGATCGAGAAACTCGTCGAAGAAGCAGTCCGGCTGAAAAACGCCGGGTTCACCGCGCTTGGCCACCTCAACCCGTTGCTCGACGAGGACGTCAACGAACCGTACTACAAATCCCACGCGGCGAAGATTGAAGGCGCGATCGACAATGTCCGCCGCCTGCGCGAGGCGGTGGGGCCAACGGTCGACCTTTGTATCGAAATCCATCGCCGGCTGACTCCGCCGGAGGCCATCGCTCTGGCCCGCGGGATTGAGAAATACACGCCAATGTTTTACGAGGACCCGCTGCGTCCCAACAGTTTCGATGCCATGGCGCAGGTGGCGCGTCACATCGACATTCCGATCGCGACCGGCGAACGGTTCACCAGCCTGTATCAGTTCCAGGCGCTGCTGACCCGCGACGCGGTGCAATATCTGCGTCCCGATGTGTGCTTGTGCGGCGGCATCACGGGGGCGAAGAAAATCGCCGCGCTGGCCGAGGCCCATGATGCGTGGATCGTGCCGCACAATCCGTTGTCGCCGATCAGCACCGCGGCGTGCTTGCAGATCGCCGCCTGCATTCCCAACTTCGCGATCCAGGAATATCCGTCGCGGACGCCCGATCTCGACGGCGGCAAGGAATTGCTTGGCAACGATCTGGCGACCGGCCTCGCCGAGCAGCAGGATGGCTTTATCGCAATTCCCGGCGCACCGGGGATCGGCGTTGCATTCGTGCCGGATGTGGAAAAGAAATTCCCCTATCGTCCGCGGCCGATCGCGATGCGGCCGCACGTGGATGGCTCGATGGTGGATCAGTAAAGCGTGTGGTGACCAGGCCCCGCCCGCTGTCATTGCTTCGCTTCGCTCGCGATGACAGGGCGCGGGTTGCTCTACCCGCGGATTTCCGCGAGACCCCGTTTCGCGGTGCCATCCGGAGCGAAATTCTCCGGTGCCAGCCAGCCCAGCAGCGCGTCGCGGCGGGACGGCCATTCGTCCTCGATGATGCTGTACCAGTCGGTATCGCGGCGGTGGCCCTTCACCACCATGTGCATGCGGTGGGTGCCTTCAAAGGTGAAGCCAAGCCGTTCCGCCGCGCGTTTGGAGGGTGCGTTCAGAGCGTTGCACTTCCACACCAGTCGCCGGTAGCCCAGATCGTCGGCGGCGAGCTTCAGCGGCAGGAACATCGCCTCGGTCGCCGCGCGGGTTCGTTGCATGACAGGTGCGAACCAGATACTCCCCAGTTCGATGGACGCATTCTTTGGTTGAATGTCCATCAGCGAGAGCCATCCCGAGGCCACCCCGGTCGCGATCGGGCGCACCGCCCAGCTGACACGGGTTTGATCGGCCGCGAAGTCGTTAATGTAGTGGATCATCGCCTCGCGCGTGGCGAACGGCCCCATCGGCAAATACGTCCAACTCTCATCCGCGCCCTGGGCTGCCCGCCACAATTCGTCGGCATGGCGCTTATGCAACGGTTCCAGCACAACGTATTGGCCGCGCAGCGTGGTGCGTGCCGGCAACGGACGCGGGGTGGAATCGACTTCAGGTCCAATGGGCAAGGTCATCACATCCTCATTCCCGCCTGCCGCAGCGCGCGATCGATCCACAACGCGGTCAGTTTCTCCTGCGTCCCGTTCTGACCGAGCCGTTCATGCAACACCGAGAAATCGACACGGTCGAGCGCCTGATCCTGATTGAAGCAGGAAAACACCACCGTCCGCTCGCCGGTCACCGGATCGACATGGGCTTGCAGACATTGCGCGCAGACCTCTTTCATCATGCACTGCATGGGCGAGTTGATCGACCCGATCGCCAGATGCGCCGGGTTCAGCAATGGCGCCAGCTCGGCGTGCCGCGCGGCGCCGACCGCGCGCATCATCCGATCCGACCCAATCACGATCATGTGGGTCGCATCGCGCAACGGAACCGCCTGCTCGCCAAGCTGTCCCGAGCCATAGGCCCGCATCGCCTGAACGATGTTTCCCACGAAGGCTTTGTCCGAAGGCCGGGTGGGCACGAAGCCGGGTGCCTCATCGCAGCACCAGACAATGACATCGGCGGCGCGCTCGATTTCCTCTACTTTGTAGCGGTCGCGGATCTGCTTGTAGCCAGCGAAATAGATGACTTGCGATCCGGCCGCGCGGGTCGCCGCGCCAATGGAAAACAGCACCGCGTTGCCGAGGCCGCCGCCGACCAATGCCACTGTCGTGTTGGCCTGGATTTCGGTGGGCATGCCGGTGGGTCCCATCAGAATGACCGGTTCACCAGGCTTCAGAACGGCGCACAAATCGGAACTGCCGCCCATCTCCAGCACGATGACGCTGACCAGACCGCGCGCCTTATCGGTCCAGGCCCCCGTCATCGCGAGGCCCTCCATGCCCAGAACCGTCGTGCCACCTTCAATCTTCGGGGCCAACACCTCAAAATTCTGCAGCCGGTAGAACTGCCCAGGACTGAAGGCGCGCGCGGCGGCGGGCGCGTGGACGACGACTTCGACGATCGTCGGTGTCAGGCGATTGACCGCATGCACGGTGGCCCGCAGATCGTTTCGGCAGCGTGCGATCAGATCGGCTCCGCTCACCGCGGACGCGGGCACCGCCGTCAGCACTTGCGACACCACCGGATAGCCGCGTTTGGCGCCGCCCATCGCCTTGACGACGTTGCCGAAGAAGCTCGGATGCAGATCGCCGAAGAAACTAATGAACCGGTCATCCGCCGTCTTGTGCATCAGCACATGGTTCACATCCGGCTTGGCGAGCCCGCGTTCCGGCGTGACCTTCGCGCCCGTCTCATCGATCGCCTGGAAATAGCGGCCATCGAGTTGGATTCTGCCATCTTCCCGTGCCAGCACCGTGTTCGGTTGCGTGCCGGCGGCGACCAGAATGGCTTTGGCGGGCAGCGTACAGGCAGCGCCATCCGCGCCGGTAACCTCAAGCGCCGCGGCGTGGCCGTAACGATCGACCGTGACCGCCCGCGGCGTCAAACCTTCCGCGAAACGCACGCCTTCTTCCAGTGCCTTCGCCACCTCTTCGTGGTTCAGCGTATAGGACGGGCTGTCGATCAACCGGCGGCGATAGGCGATTGTCGCGCCGCCCCATGAATCCAACAACGCGGCCAGCCGAGGCGGCCGGTGCTCGGCGGCGGCGGCGGCGCGTTCGGCCTTGATGGCGGCGGCATGGGTCAGAAACTCATCCGCGATCTCCCGCTCTTCCTCCGTCCAGGGCACGTCGGTCGCGAGCACCTGATGGCGCGCGGCGAATTTCTCCACCTGGCGAACGTAATAGGCGAGGCTTTCCGTCGCCGTATCGATCGCGGTCAACCCACCGCCGATCACCACGACGGGTAGCCGTAGTTGCAAATTCGCGATGGATGACGTCTTCGCCGCGCCCGTCAGTTGCAGCGCCATCAGAAAATCCGAGGCCTGGCGCACGCCGCGCGCCAATCCGTTCGGGATATCCAGCACGGTGGGTTTGCCCGCGCCCATGCACAGCGCGACATGGTCGAACCCCATCGCCCAGGCATCGTCGATGGTCAGTGTCGCGCCGCCACCGAAACGGACCCCGCCGAAATGCGCGAACATCTCGCGCCGCTCCAGCAACAAGCGCACCAGCTTCAGGTAATTCTTGTTCCAACGCACGGTGATGCCGTATTCCGCCACGCCGCCAAATCCGGCCATCACGCGATCGTCGAGGTTCTCGAACAACGTCGCCACGTCGCGCACCGGCAGCCGCGGATCGAACCCGAGCGGTTCGATCTTCAACCCGTCCACCGCCACCACGGTGTGGCCGTCATTCATCAAATGATGCGCCAGTGTGAATCCCGCCGGACCCAGACCGACGATCAGCACTTTTCGCCCGCTGTCCGGACGCGGCAGCGGCCGGCGGATATCCAACGGATTCCAGCGCGTCAGCAGAGCATAAATTTCAAAACCCCAGGGCAGCGCCAGCACATCCTTCAGGATGTTGGTTTCCGCCTGAGGAATGTCGACCGGCTCCTGCTTCTGATAGATGCAGGCCTTCATGCAATCGTTGCAAATGCGATGACCGGTCGCCGCCATCATCGGATTGTCGATGGCGATGGTCGCGAACGCGCCCAGGATGTGGCCGGCGGCGCGCAGCGTGTGCATCTCGCTGATCTTCTCGTCCAGCGGACAGCCCGCCAGGGTGACGCCGAACGGCGATTTCTGGAACGCGCCGGTTTTGCGATCGGTCAGGCCTTTGCGGCAGGAATCCTTGCCCTGGGTGTGGCACCAGATGCAGTAGTTGATCTGGTCCAGCGCGCCTTCCGTTGTCATGCCGGGATCGGTCAGCGCGAAGCCGTCGCGATGCCGCCAGTCGTGCTCCGGCAGACGCAGCATGGTGACACCGTCGCGGACGATGGTCTCAACCGGAACAAGATGCGTGGGATCGATGCGGTGTGGCACACGGAACATCGTGTCAGCGCGATGGCAGGCGCGGCCCGCCTGGGTCAGCGTGGCCCAGGCGGCGTAGCGCAACGCTTCGTCGACGGCCTCGGCCGGGCCGGCTTTTTCCCAGACGGCGACCGACGCGGCGAAGACTTTCTCGGTCAGTGCCTCGCCGAAGCGTTGTTCCAGCGTCCTCCGTAACGCGGGCCCGTCGAACGAGGACGGATCGGGGTATTTTTTCACCGCCTGGCGCTGCACGAACAGCCGCTTACAGGCGTGCACCGGATCCAGTGCCAGCGTTTCCGCCAGCAGCGCGCCCACTTCCGATTCAATCGCGAACAACTCGGCGACAAATCCATCCAGATGCGGGCCCAGATCGATGATCAACGCGGATTCGTCTTTCTCCGGCACCGAGTCGGGCGCGGCGCGCGCGGTCAGCAGACGCACATGCAACGCCGGATCGGCTTCCGCCAGACGCCGCAGAAACGTCTGGTCCAGCCGCGCCAGTCCGTCACGTTCCGTCAGGTCCTGGAACGTGACCCCAAATCCAAGAGCGGTATCCAACATCATTTCGCCGCGAGCATGTCCTTCAGGCCACGCAGCGCGAGGTAGTAACCGGCGAGGCCAAATCCGGTGACCATCCCCAGACTGACCTGCGCGGTGTCGGAGATCGGTCCGCGGCGCACCGGATTGGAGATGTGCACTTCAATCGTCGGGAACTTGCTCTGGCCGATCGCGGCGGTCAGCGCCGGGTAGCCGCGGGAGAACCCGGCGGGATTGAAGATCGCGGCATCGACCCCGGAATCGTTGGCCGCGTAGAATTTGTTGACGACCTCGCCCTCGATGTTCGAGTGGAAAATCTCGATGTCCAGGCCCAGCTCTTTCGCGTAGCCGCGGATTTTCTCGTCGTATTCCGGCAGTGTCATCTTGCCGAAGATCTCGGTCTGCACCTTGCCGCGCATGTTCATGCCGGCGCCGTGAACGATCAGGATTTTGGCCATGGCGAGGGGTTCCCCCAGAGGTCAGGAATGTCAGGCGGCGGAACCTAGGGGAGCACCCCAGCCAAGACAAGCCGGGACCAGACGGGGCCGGGGGCCGGGATCAGTGCGGGCGGTCGTCGTTGTTCGTGTGCCGGTCGCCGGCCAGCCAGCGCGCCAGCTCGGAATGCGCGTCGGCGCGGCGCATGGCGGCGATCTTGTCCGCGCCGGGGGCGTCGACGGTGAACTCCAGCCGCAGCCCGTCGGGCGTTTTCAGATACATCGACAGGCAGTAGCCGTGATCGATCGTGCGGACCGGGACGCCGGCGGTCGCACAGCGCTGTCGCAGTTCGTCGAAGCTTGCCTGGGTGACCTTCAGCGCCATGTGCCAGGAGCCGCCAACCTCTTGCAGGATCGCGCGGTTTTTCTCATACGCCTCGGCGTCCGCGAACTGGAAGAAGGCCAGGGCGCCGCCGTCGGCGATCTCGAAGAAGGTGTGGCAGTAATCGACCTCGCGGCCGACCTCGGGGCGGAAGGTGCGCTCGCACCAGGTGGCGACGAGGGGAATGCCCAGGATGTCCTCGATGAAATTTCGGTTCGCTTCCTGGTCTTTGACCGCGTAAGCGTGGTGGTGCATCCGAAGGGGTAGTTCTTTGAGCATGGCTGCCTCCCGCGTTGCCGGCATGGCAGCGCCGCACGGCGATGGAGTCAATCGGGCACCGTCAGCAGGACCGAGACCGGGCAATGGTCCGACAGCCGCTCCTTCCAGGCGGGATCGGTCTCCCGGTAGGTCAGCACCCGCAGACTGTTCGGCCTGACCCAGTCCCGCGCCGCGCCGCCGATCAGGATGTGGTCGATGAAGGATTCATGCCCCCAGCACGGGCTGCTGAACCCTTCGGTGGCGCGGGTCAACGGTGCCGGGCCGCCGAGCTTCCTGATGAACGGGTCATTTTTGTCCAGGCCGCGGTTGAAATCGCCCAGTACCAGGAACGGAACCCCCTCGTCGCGGCGCGCGCCGATCCATTGCGCTACGATATCGAACTGCGACATCAGCGTCACGCAGGTGGTCTGTGGAGTGCGGCCGAAGGTCAGATACTGGCAGCCTTGTTTCAGGTGGACGGCGAGAACGCGCAACGGACCCGCGGGCGGATGCAGCGTGATATCGACGCCGCTGCGTAAGTGCGCCACCGGCTCCAGCGCGATCGCCGTCACGTCGGGATTGATGTCGTAGGCGAGGCCCCGGCGAACCGCGATGCCGACGCGCTGGCGGACGCGATCGTGACTCATGTGGATCGAATAGACGTCGGCGGGAAACACCAGCCGCGCGGTCTCGGCGTTATCCACTTCCTCGATCGCGACGACGTCGGCGTTGAGCTCCAACGCATAGGCGCGCAGACGATCGAAATCCTCCGGCTGACGGATTTTGACATCGGCGGGAATGCCGGCCTGACGCAGGGTGAGCCAGTTGAGATTCCAGGTGGCGATTTTCAGTTCGGCCGCGCGCGGTGCCGAGGCGGTGAGCAGGCTCAGAACAAAAGCGAGGCACCACGCGCGCAATCCGCTCTCACCGTTTCATGGAGCGAAGGTAGGCGGTCACCGCGAGCGCATCGTCGGAGGAGAAGCGGTATGGGGGCATCGGCGGACGCGGCACGGATCCGTCCGGACGCTTGCCGGTTTGCAGGAATGTCACCATTTGCTCGGAGGTGAAGTGGGGTGGCAGGCCGGCGATTGGCGGCGCGGTATCGGCCCAGGGCATGGGGTGGATGGGCTGCATGCCAACCGGAGCACCCTGGAGGCTCTGGGACATGATCAACTGCCCTTTGTCGTCGTGCGGCGTATGGCAATCGTTGCACATGCTGGTGCGTTCGACGATATATTTGCCGCGCGTGATGGACTGCGCCCCGGCGGTGGCCGGGATGGCAAGGCAGAGCACGGCGGCTAACAGATGTTCGCGCATGAGGACCCCCATTGATCGTTGAAATTGGTTGATGAAACGTTACCGTGATGAGCGGGGTGCATCAACCGAAAATTAACGTCCGCGTGCGCGGCACACCGGCTCAGTCGGGCGACCCGGACGCCTGAAGGATCGCCCGCCGCAACGTCTCCCGGCCCGCGCGCCCGGATGCGAGGGTCGTCGCATTGACGATCGCCACCCGGAAGCCGCCCGGAGGCATGGCGTGATGCGATGGGTCCTTGTCTTCGTGGAACGTGATTTGCACGCTCGATACGCCATCCATGGCGCGCACGGCGTCGACGATCCGGGGAGGCGGATGGCGATACCGCGGACCGTGCGGCAGAAACAATACCACGCTGAAGCCGTCGACACGCGCGGTATCCGGATAATCCCACCGCCCGTCCCGGTACAGTCCGATCACCGCCGCCACCCATCCTGGGCCGTAAAGGTCGGGCCACTGGTCGGCGAAGCGCAGATGCGCCTCGATGATACGCCCGCCGATCGTTTCGAAGTTCGCCATCCCGGTGTAGCCACGTAGATGCGTGCGAGACCAATCGCCGCACCAGGTTTCGATGTCCGGCATGGGTTCGGCATGAATGTGCCAATAATCGAACGTTCCACCCGCGGTGGAGGCCCCCGTGGTGTGCCGCCACCATCGCGGTTCGCCGTCGACCAGCGCGACATCGGAGGAAACATGCGCGCCGGTCAGCAACGTGCACCAGAAATGGCCGGCGGTGAGGGCCGCTTTGTAGTCCGCTTCCGACGCGATCACCTGGCTGCCGGTGCCCATTCCCCGCAGGTTGGTGATCGGCTTCGAGAACACCGGGAAAGACGGCGGCATGACGCCGTGCGGTGCCGCGTCGAGCCCTTGCGACAGCGCGACGGCGAGTTTGTCGTAAATCCAGCGGTGCGCCGGATACCATGTCCAGGAATCCGGATCCTCAGTCGATATCAGGACATTGTCCGGGCAGGGAATGTGCTCGAAATACTGGAACCGCCAGGGATCGGCTTCGCAGATGGGCATGACCCTACCGCATGCCCTCCGGCCGCATTTTCGGAGGCAGTGTGGCCAGACTCTCCGTGGTATCGAAATCGCGCAAGACCGCGTCATCCGCCATCTCGACCTCGGCGACCTGTTCGGCGTGTTTGCCGACCAGGAAGCGGGCGCCGGAATCCCCGGCGATCGCGAGGATTTCGGCGAAGAACCGCCGGTCCCAGATCATCGGGTTACCTTGCTTGCCGCGGTAGGTCGGCATCACGATCGAGCGGCCCTCTTCCGGATCGTACATCGACAGCAACCGGTCGATCATCCGTCCGGTGACCAGCGGCATATCGCCGAGGCACACGATCGCTCCGGCGCACTCCGGCGGCACCGCGGCGATGCCGGCTTTCAGGCTCTCCGCCAGGCCTTGCGCGTAGTCCGGGGCGTGTACGTAACGAACCGGACGGCCGCCCAGAGCGTGTTCGATTTGCTCGGCCTGGTGACCGGTGACGACCAGGATGGGGCGGGCGTTGGACGACAAGACATTGTCCACCACGCGGGCGATCATCGGCTTGCCCGCCGGGTCGGTCACCAGCAGTTTATTGTGCGGGGCCATGCGCCGGGACCGGCCGGCGGCCATGACAATCGCGGCGATCGTCGGCGCGCTCCGAGGCGCGGCACCCGACCGCGGCGTCGCCGGCGCTTTTTCCCGCGGCAGCGGGCGATTGTCGAACTCCTTCAACAAGCCACCGACACCCATGCGCATTATCTCGGCCGCGGTCACTTTCAGCCCGGAGAACAAGCGGGTCAGGATGAAGTCGATCCCGTTCAGCTTCGGGCTGCGCGCACAGCCAGGCAACACCAGAGCGGGTTTGTCCCTGATCCGGCCGACACAAATCAAATTTCCGGGATCGACCGGCATGCCGAAATGCACGATCTCGCCACCCGCGCGCACGATGCCGGCGGGTCCGACATCGCGGCGGTCCAGCACGGCCGAGGCGCCGATCACCAACAACATATCGGCGCCCGCCGCGAGCAACCCCTCCAGCGCCAGCGCGACCGACTCCTCGTCATGCGGGCAGCGCACCGGCGGCAGCAGCGAGCCGGTCAATTGCGTGATCCGCTGCTCGGTCACCGCGATCGTTTTGTCGGTGGTGCTGTCCTTCAACCCCGGCAACTCGGTGGCCACCAGGCCGACCCGCAGGTGCCGAAACGGATACAAGGTCAACGGCGAGCCATTCTGCCGCGCCAAAGTCTCGGCGACGCTCAGCACCGTTCCGGGCACCGAGAACGGAATGATCTTGATCGTCGCCACCAGGTCCTTCGGCGCGACGACCGCGTAATCGGGCAGCGTGCCGATGGTCAGCGCCTCGTCGATCGAGTTCAACTGGTCGATCATCGCAGCGTGCACACGCAACAGTCCCTGCACTTCCGCCGACAGGTTCACCCGCCCGGTGGCGGCACGCGAGCGGGCGATCAGCGGCGATACCAGCGGTGTGGCCAGGCGGTCGGCGGCGATGTCCTCGGGCACGTCGCCCGGCTCCAGGATGGCGCAGACCACCTCGGTACGGCCGGCGTCGCGCAAGGCGGCGATCGCCGTGTCGTCCAGCAGGGCACCCTTGCGGATCATCGTGTCGCCGACACGTTGGCGATGGGCCATGATGCCGCCGCGGGCGTGGTCCAGCGGCATGGCGCCGAATTTCATGATGCGGGAATCTGGGGCGTGGGTTTCGGTGGGAGCGGTGCGCCGCGGCGGACGGCGATGATCTCGGCGATGATCGACGCGGCGATCTCCGGCGCCGTCACCGCCTCGATGTTCAGGCCGACGGGGCCGCGAATCCGGGCCATCTCCTCGTCCGTGTGACCCAGCGCGCGCAGCCGTTTCAACCGCGCCGCATGGGTGCGGCGAGAGCCAAGCGAGCCGATATAGAACGCACCGGATTTCAGCGCCCGGTCCAGCGCCGGGTCGTCCAGCTTCGGATCGTGGGTCAGTGTCACCACCGCGGTGCGGCTGTCCGGTTTGAATTCATCCATCGCCTCATCCGGCCAGGCGCTGGATATCGTGACATTCGGGAACCGCTCGTCCGAGGCGAAGGAACGCCGCGGATCGACCACCGTCGTCGCGTAGCCACACGCAGTGGAAAATTGAACCAGCGCCTGGGCGATATGCACCGCGCCGACGATGACCAGCCGCAACGGCGGATTGTAGGCGTGCAGGAACCAGTCCACCCCGTCGATCTTGTGGGTGCCGCTGACGTCGGAGTTCAGCACGTCGCGTGCCGCCTCGTTCAACGCGGCGGGCGCGGCGGGATCGGGCAGCAGCCGCTGCTCGCCGCTCGGCAATCGCGTCGCCACCACGACCGGGCGTTTGGCCGCGCGCGCCTGTTCCAGCGCGGCGAGGAGGTCGGGTGTCACGACAGCTTCTCCACGAACACTTTAACTTTGCCACCGCAGGCGAGGCCGACTTCCCAGGCGCGTTCGTGCGTGACGCCGAAATCGAGCAACTGTGGGACGCCGGTTTCCAATGTCTTCATCGCGGCCTCGGCCACCGCGCCTTCGATGCAGCCGCCGGAGACGGACCCAGCCATGCGGCCCGACTTCGTCACCGCCATCTGGCTGCCCGCCGGACGCGGCGAACTGCCCCAGGTTTCCGTGACGGTCGCCAGCGCGACCTGCTCCCCGGCGGCACGCCAGCCGGCGGCGGTGCTCAGCACGTCTTCGACATGGTCACTCATGATAAGGTCCTTTCAGGTGTCCAGCTTAACGGACGCGGCGCGGGACGCGACAGCAGATCGACAAGCGCGCGCAGGCTGGCGAGGTTGTGGACGGGCCGGAACTCGTCGACATGCGGCAGCATCGCGCGGATGCCCTGTGATTTTGGCTCGAAACCCGCCCAACGCAACAGGGGGTTCAGCCAAATCAGCCGGCGCGAGGAGCGGTGCAGCCGATCCATGTTCTCCGCCAGCCCGACGGCGCCGTCGCGATCGAGCCCGTCGGTGATCAGCAGCACGATGGCGCCCTGGCCGAGAACCCGCCGCGCCCAGAGTTTGTTGAAGCGCTCCAGCGCCTCGCCGATTCGGGTGCCGCCGGACCAGTCGGGCACGGCGTGAGAGACCATCTGGAACGCGACCTCGGGGTCGCGGGCGCGCAACTGGCGGGTGACGTTGGTCAGGCGGGTGCCAAACAGGAAAACGTTGACCCGGTCGCGGTGATTGGTCACGGCGTGCAGGAAATGCAGCAGGATCTGCGCGTAGCGGCCCATCGAACCGGAGATGTCGCACAGCACGACCAGCGGCGGCGGCCGCGTCTGCCGGCGGATGCGGGCGATGGTCAGAATCTCGCCGCCCTGGCGCAGGCTGGAGCGGATGGTGCGGCGCAGATCCATCACCGGACCGGTCGGATCGGGCCGCATGGTGCGCGTGCGGCGGAGGTCGAGCGGCAGCGTCAGGCGGCGGATTTCCTTTTTCGCGTCCTCGATTTCGGCGGCGCTCATCGCTTCGAAATCCATCGTCTGCAGCCGTTCCTGATCGGAGACGGTCAGCACGGCGTCCTGGATCGGCGGTTCTTCCTCGGGCTTCGGTTTGGGCGCGTTCGGGTTGGTGAAGGCCTCGGCGACGCGGCGGGCGGCGGGCGGCGGGCGTTCCGGCTTTTTGTGCTTCTGCGCGTCCAGCAGGGCCATGGCGGCGGCCTGCTCGGCGGCGGAGGGATCGCGCCAGAACAGCGCGAACGCCTGGTCGAACACCTCCTGATGTTCGTGGCGGTGGATCATGACCGTGCGCAGCGCGGTGCGCGCCTCGGTCTTCGAGCCGAGGTCGATTTGGGTCAGCGCGTTTTGCGCGGCGATCGCCTCGGCGGGGCCGACGGGCAGGCCGGCGCGGCGCAACAGCCGGGCGAAATGCATGACATTCGCGGAGAGGGTGGTTTCGGGCATCAGGAGGCGACGCTCCTCCTGGTCGCTGACATCAACGCCATGAGAAGCCCGGTGTGTGGTACGGCGTGGCCTGGGGGCGCGTGACGTGGCTTAAGTGTTTGAACGGCGTTGCCCGCCGTCTTCCTCGCCACGACCCGGGCAGTTGCCGACCCACTGTCGCATCTGTGTGTATCTGTGTTCATCTGTGTGTATCTGTGTTTTCGTCTTCCTACACCTGGAAAACGCACGAGCCATCGCCGTTTTGGTTGCGGCCTCAAGAAAGTGAAACCACAGATACACACAGATGAACACGGATAAACACAGATGAGTCCGGAATCGGAACTGACCGCCAGGGAAACCAGTGGCACATCACGGCGCTGGCGCCAGCGGGGCCGAATTGAACCGGGGCGGCATGGAAAGAATGCCGTACGATCAAAGCTGTTGGTTCGGCGCATGTCATGATCACCCAGCCGCCTGCGCTTCGTTCAATATCCGCGCCACCTCGGCACCGCGAATCTTCGCGATGTCATCCTGGTACTTCAGCAACACGCCCAGTGTTTCGTCGACATCGCCGGCCGTTAGTTCGGTCTTGTTCAGATAGGTCAGCGCCTGAGCCCAGTCGATCGTTTCGGCGACGCCGGGGAGTTTGAACAGGTCCTCGCCGCGCAGCTTTTGCAGGAAGGCGACGACCTGGGCCGCGAGTTTCTCCGGCACCTCGGGCGCCTTCGCGGCCAGGATCGCGCGCTCGCGGGTGGCGTCCGGGTAGGCGACCCAGTGATACAGGCAACGCCTGCGAATCGCGTCGTGCACCTCCCGCGTCCGGTTCGAGGTCAATACGACCACCGGCTTCGTCTTCGCCCGCACGGTGCCGAGTTCGGGGACGGTGATCTGGAAATCCGCCAGCAGTTCCAGCAGGAACGCCTCGAACGGCTCATCCGCGCGATCCAGCTCATCGATCAGCAGCACGGACGGCGGCTGGTCCGGATCGATCGCCGACAACAACGGGCGGGCGCGCAAATATTTGCGGGTGTAGATATCGGACGACAGTTCGTCGCGATCGGTGCGACCCGCCGCTTCCGCGAGGCGGATCGCCATCAATTGGCGCGCGTGGTCCCACTCGTACGCGGCGGCGGACAGGTCCATGCCGTCGTAGCATTGCAGCCGCACCAGGCGCCGGTCCAGGCCCGCCGCCAACACCTTGGCGATTTCGGTTTTGCCGGTGCCCGGCTCGCCCTCCAGGAACAACGGCCGCTGCATCGCCAACGCCAAATGCACCGTCGTCGCCAGTTCATGGTCGGCGATATAGCCCTGGGCCGCCAGAAGCTGAGCGGTCTCCGCGACCGATACGGGAAGCGCGGCCACTAAAAGATGCTCGCCAGCCAGAGCACCACCATCACCACGAATACCGCGATGCCGAGCCAGCCGATGACCGGCAGGCCAAAGGGCTCGCGCGGTACCAGATCAAACACGCCGACGGCGGAAGGTGGTGCCGCGGCCGGGGGCCTGACCTCAGCGGCGGGCGCGAGTTGGGCCGCGACCTCGGGCGGGACGAGTTTCTGGACCTCATCGGAGAATTTCGTGAAGAACTGCTCCGCCATTTGCTTCGCCGTCGCGTCGATCAGCCGCGCCCCCAATTGCGCGAGTTTTCCCCCCACCTGGGCGTTGACCTCGTATTTCAGCAAGGTGGCGCCAGCGTCGTCCGTGAGAAACACCTTGGCGCCGCCTTTGGCGAATCCGGCGACACCACCCTGGCCCTCGCCGGTGATGGTGTAGCTGTTGGGAGCATCGATGTCGGATAATGTCACGGCGCCGTTGAACCGGGCCGAAATGGGCCCCAGTTTGACCGCGGCGGTGGCCTTCATCTGGTTGTCGCTGGTTTTCTCCAGACTCTCGCAGCCCGGAATGCTGGCCTTCAGCGTCGCCGTGTCGTTCAGCGCATCCCAGACCGTCCGGCGCGGCGCGGCGATGCGCCTCTCACCCGTCATATCCATCGAAATCGGCCCCCGTACAAGACACGCCAGGGTAAAGGCCGGGGCACGTTGATGCAATCGAGCGGCCGCGCGGTTTGGGATGTTCTGCCATTCGCCGGCTTGTTGCTGTCGATCGCCCTGATCCCGGGGCTGGCGCCGCGGTTCTGGCTGCGCCGGATGGGCTGGGTGGCGGCGGGCTGGAGTCTTGCCCTCGTCCCGGTTCTGGGGCTCTCCGTCTGGGTGCACGACGCGGCGCATGCGCTGATCGGGTCGTATCTGCCGTTCGTGGCTGTACTGGGCGGCCTGTATGTGGCGGCCGGCGGGATCCTGTTGCGCGGCGGGCCCGGCGGGCGGCCCTGGGGCAACACGGTCATGCTCGCTTTGGGCGTGGTGCTGGCCCTGGTCATGGGCACGGCGGGGGCGGCGCTGGTGATCATTCAGCCGCTGTTGCAGGCCAACGCGCACCGGCGGCGGCGGTTTCACCTCGTGCTGTTCCTGATCCTGCTGGTCGGCAACACCGCGGGCGCCCTGACGCCCATCGGCAATCCCCCGCTGCTGGTGGGACTGCTGCGTGGCGTGCCGTTCCTGTGGCCGGCGCGGAACCTGATCGGCGTCTGGTTGCTGGCGGTGGGATTGCTGCTGGCGGCGTTCTTCGCGATCGATTGCTGGCTCGCGCGGACCGAGCCGCCGGCGCCGCCGATGCAGCGCTTTTCGCTCCGCGGCTGGGGCAATGTGGTCCTGGTGCTGGTCATGGCCGTGAGTGTGACGGTCCGCGCCTCGCCGGTGCTGTTCGCGGTCGCGGCGGGTGTGTTTTCACTCTGGATCACGCCGCGCGCGGTGCGGCGGGCGAACGACTTTTCCTGGCATCCGATGACCGAGGTGGCGGTGTTGTTCGTGGGCATTTTCATCACGCTGGAGCCGGTTTCGGAGCTGTTGCGTCAGGGGATGAATGGCCCGTTCGCCCAGGGATTGCGGTTGACGGTGAATGGGGCGGGGGAGGTAAGGCCGGTGGTTTGTTTCTGGCTGGCGGGTGTATTGTCGGCGTTCCTCGATAACGCACCGTCCTATCTGGTGTTTTTCGACCTCGCGGGGATCCGGCCGGAGGCGATGACCGCGGCTCAGGCGGCGGCGTTGCGCGCCATTTCGGCGGGGGCGGTGATGTTCGGCGGGCTGACCTATATCGGCAACGCATCGAACCTGGTGCTGCGGACCGTCGCATCGCATCGTGGGGTCAGGATGCCGGGGTTCGTGCCGTTCATGCTGTGGGCGGCGGCGGTCATGCTGCCGGTGCTCGCCGCGGTGTCCGGCGCGTTCTTCCGCGACTGAGCGATCACGGAGGGGTCGGCCGGCTTGGGCAACCCGCGAGCGGCTTGCTGGATTGTTCCGCATGGTCGGCATCCTTGCCTCGGGGCCGCGCGGGTCCTATCCACCGGGCCCAGGCGTGGCGCGATCTCCCTGGGAGCGGTATCCGGAAGCATGGAACCCACAGCACTTCAGTCCGGCGGCTATATTCGGGTCATGCTCCGCGACATCGAGACCGAAGCTCAGGTCGGGCTGCACCCATGGGAGCAGCATCCCGAGCGGCCGACCCGGCTGATCGTCAATGTTGAGATGTTCGCGCCACTGGTGCGGCCGCTGTCCGCCGAGTCACCGGATTCGATTGTTGATTACGATCCCATTCGTGCCGCGTTGCGGGCGTGGCCGACGCGCCCCCACACGCCGTTGCTGGAGACCTTGTTGCACGAGCTTGTCGAATTATGTTTCCGCGATCCGCGGGTCAGCGCCTGCCGCGTATCGATCATGAAGCCGGATATCTTCAATGAGGCGACCGGCGCCGGGGTGGAAGTCTATCAGCTTCGCGAACCGGCCGCGCCAGGGGGTTAAGACAGGGGGTTAGGACAAATGCGGGATCGAACCGTGCTGATCACCGGTGCGGCCAAACGGGTGGGAGCGGCCATCTCACGCAGTCTGGCCGCGGATGGCTGGAACGTGATCGTGCACTATAACCGGTCGAAGGCGGAGGCTGAGTGCCTCGCGGACGAAATTCGTCAGGCGGGTGGCGTTTGTGACCTGATGCGGGCTGACCTGGCGTGCCGGCCCGACGTGGAAGGCCTGATGGAACGGTGCGTCGCATTGCATGGCTCGGTCGAGTGCCTGATCAACAATGCCTCGGTATTTTATTACGACGATATATCATCCGTCTCGTGGGAGTCGTTGCACGATCACCTGGCCTCCAATCTGGTCGCGCCGGTGTTCCTTTGCCGGGATTTCGCCCGGCGTTTCGATGGCGGCGCGGACGGCTGCATCATCAACATTCTCGATCAGAAAGTGGCGAATTTGAACCCGGACTTTCTGTCATATACCATCGCCAAAATCGGCCTTTCGGGCCTGACCACCACCCTGGCGATGGCTCTGGCGGGCCGCATCCGGGTCTGCGGGATCGCACCTGGGCTTACGCTGATCAGTGGCAAGCAGACGCAGGCGTCGTTCGAGAAGGCGTGGCGGGCGCCGCCGCTGCGCCGAAGCACCACACCCGACGAAATCGCGACCTGTGTGCGATACGTTCTGGCATCGCCGTCGATGACCGGAAACACCATATTCCTCGACGGTGGGGAAAGCCTCGCCGGCCGCGCGAGGGACGTCGCGTTCGATCCGTCGGTGTGAACAACCGTTCTGGACCGGCCTGCGCGGGCCGGCCACTTATACCAACCCCCTTAAAGATTGACACATGGCGTCCTCTCTTCCACGTCATGGCCCGGCTCGTCCGGGCCACCTCTTCAAGCACCGTGCGGCGATAGGTGGCCCGGACGAGCCGGGCCATGACGTGATGGGGTGAGAGTCACACTTTCAGCGGGTTGGTATTAGGCGACGCCCAACAATAAACGAATCGATGGGCGCTCGCCTCTCCACGTCATCCCCCGGCTCGTCCGGGGGACCTATACCAACGCCGTGCCGCGATAGGTCCCCCGGACGAGCCGGGGGATGACGACCTGGGGAAGGCTCGCCTGAA
>Ga0181536_10001252_pt1 | contig 30102 bp, 27 predicted proteins | sample PEATcosm2014_Bin_41_FD_121105 | JGI IMG/M metagenome (GOLD analysis project Ga0181536, IMG submission 121105) | Peatland microbial communities from MTU Mesocosm Facility, Houghton, MI, USA - PEATcosm2014_Bin17_60_metaG | ecosystem: Environmental > Terrestrial > Soil > Wetlands > Peat | place...
CCCATCCCTGGCCCTCGGTGCGCTTCCGCGTCAAACACCCAAGGTGGGAGCCGTATGCGGGAATTCCGCCCGTACGGTTCTGTGCGGGGGGCGCCCAGTAATGGGCGTCCCTACCGCGATTTAAGCGCCCGCGCCCGTCCCCGGCGGCTGGGGCGATAGAGGCATCCGCACAGCAAAGCCCAGCCGCTGACCGCCCGCTCACGCCCAATCGTCCGGCTCCGCGTCGCGCCGCACCCAGATGTCCCCGGCTTTCCGGTAGCTGCGTTTGACCGCGGCCCAGGCGATGCGGTGGGGCGTGGCTTCGTCGCCGAGGTAATGCTGCCAGGCGTGATTGAACGCCTCCCGGTAGATGTCCTGCGCATGCGGCGGCAGGTGGTTGCGGACGGACGGCGGCAGATCGTCATTGCTCGGATAGGGCATAACGCTTCCTTTTCGCAAAACCATGGCGCCGGTCCCGCTGTCCCCAATCTCCCCGCCGCATGTCAGGCCCGCCGCACCAGCGTGCCGGCGGTCCCCTCCAGCACGGCTTCGGCCTGATCGATCGCGCCGATCCGCGCGTCGCGGCCGGTCCGCTCCACGAACCGGCACGCGGCTTCCACCTTTGGCCCCATCGAGCCGGCGGCGAACGTACAGGCGCGTAGCGCGTCCGGGGTCGCCTGGCGGATCGGCGTTCCCTCCGCCATCGGCCACCGAGTCCAGACGGCGGGCACATCGGTCAGCAGCAGCAAAACGTCGGCGCCGACCGCTTCGGCCAGCAGCGCGGCGGTCAGGTCTTTGTCGATGACGGCTTCAACCCCCGCCAGTCCGCCCGCCGGCGTCACCGCGACCGGAATGCCGCCGCCGCCGGCGCACACCACGATGACGCCGGCGCCCAGCAGCAGCCGGATCGTATCGATCTCCCGGATGCGCCGCGGTTCGGGCGAGGCCACGCCCCGCCGCCAGAAGTTGCCATCGCGGATCATCCGCCACGACACCCGACCAGCCAGACGCGCCGCCTCCGCCTCGGAATACAGCGGACCGATCGGTTTCGCCGGCGTCTCGAACGCCGGATCGCCGGGGTCGACTTCCACCTGGGTCAGCAAGGTGGCGATCTCCCGGCCGGGCAGCGCGTTCGCCAGCGCGACCCCGATCAAATAGCCGATCATCCCTTCGCTCTCGGCCCCGAGCAGATCGAGCGGCGCGGCCGGCCCCCCTTGCAGCGCCGCGGCCTGCAACGCCAGCAGCCCGATCTGCGGCCCGTTGCCATGGGTGATCACCACCTCGTGGCGGCGGGCGATCGGCGCCACCCCGAGGCCGACGGCGCGATGAATGTTGCGCTGCTGCGTCACCACGTCGGGGCTCTCGTGCCGCCGCAGCAACGCGTTGCCGCCGAGCGCCATCACCACCCGCATCAGTCGGCGCCTTTGGCGGGTGCATACCTGGTCAGAAACGAATCGACGAACGCCGCCAGCCCTGGGCCGCCGGAAGCCGCGTATTCGTAACGCGCGCGGACGATGCGTTTGCCGGTTCGGATCAGCCGCGCGAGGTCGATCGGCGTCGCCGACACGACAATATCCGCCGTGCTGGCCTCGATCGTTCGCGCCAACGCCTGAAGCTGCGCCGCGCTGTAGCCTTCCGCCGGCAGCACCATGCCGATATGCGGATAGGCGCGATACACCGCCAGAATTTCCGGAGCGGCCGACAGCCTGGGATCGACCAGCTCCGCCGCGCCCGCCGCCATCGCCGCGACCTGACCGGCGCCGAATGCCATGCCGCCATGGGTGATCGTCGGCCCATCCTCGATCACCAGCACGCGCTTTCCGCGCACCGCGGCGGGGTCGTCCAGCCGGACCGGCGACGCGGCGCGCACGATCGGCGCGGTGGGGTTGATCGCGCGCAGGCCGGCGATCGCGGTCTCGACGTCCTGTTCCGATGCGGCATCGACCTTGTTGACGGCCAGCACGTCCGCCATGCGCGCCACCGCCTCACCGGGATGGTGCGTGGCGATCTGTCCGGGCCGCAACGCATCGGCCACCACGATGTGCAGGTCGGGGCGGATAAAGGGAAAATCGTTGTTGCCGCCGTCCCACACGATGATGTCGGCTGCCGGTTCGGCGGCGGCCAGAATCGCGGCGTAGTCGACGCCGGCGAACACCAGGTTCCCAACGGCGATATGCGGCTCGTATTCCTCGCGCTCTTCGATGGTGCAGCCGGCGGCGTCGAGGTCGGCCAGCGACGCGAACCGTTGCACGCGTTCCCGCAGCAGATCGCCGTACGGCATCGGATGGCGCAGCACGGCGACGCGCCGGCCGGCGTCACGCAGGCGCCGCGACAGCCAGCGCGCGATCGCCGACTTGCCGCAACCGGTGCGCACCGCGCTGACCGCGATGACCGGGCGGGACGACGTCAGCATCGTGCGCCGCGGCCCGAGCAGCAGGAAGTCCGCGCCGGCCGCGAGCGCGCGGGAGCCGAGATGCATCACCTGCTCATGCGGCACGTCGCTATAGGCGAAGACGACGTCATCGACGCGCTGCTCCCGGCACAGCGTGTCGAGGCGCGCTTCCTCGACGATTGGAATGCCGTCCGGATAGAAGGCGCCCGCGAGTTCCGGCGGATAGCGGCGCCCGGCGATGCCGGGAATCTGCGTCGCGGTGAACGCGACGACAACGTGGGCCGGATCGTTCCGGTAAACGACATTGAAGTTATGAAAGTCGCGCCCGGCGGCGCCCAGGATCACGACACGCCGCGGGTTGGGGGAGCGCGTGGCGCAGGCGCGTGGCCCTTGGCGCGATTCGGTCGTTTCGGTTGGTGGTGAAACCATCGATGCTCACCTTCTCACCGCCAATCATCGTCCCGTACCGAATCCCCGGCGAGGCGGCCTCGCCAGGGATGCCGGTTCAGCGTGGAGGCGGCGGCGGTGGCGCATAGGCCGGTGCGAAACCGGGAACCTGGTTGCCGCGCCCGTACATGCATTGCGAATACACCATGTCGTAGCGCTGCTGCAGGCTCATTTGCGCGTATTGCGCCCCGCCCGCGCCGACGACGGTGCCCGCCACCGCACCTTCGGCGGCACCGATCGCCGCGCCGCGGCCACCACCCACCGCGGCGCCGAGGCCGGCACCGAGCACCGTGCCCACGACAGCGGTGCCGACCTGTTGGTTGTTCGCCTGCTGGGCTCCGCCGGCGACCTGCTGGTTGGCGTAATCCATGCACACCGCCTGATCTTCCCGGAACACGTCGAACGGCTTGTTCGGGGCGGGCATCACCGCGACGGTGGGACCCATCGGCGGCGCGACACAGCCGGCGAGCAGCAGAACCGCGGTCAGCGCGGCGTAGTTGAACTTAACAGACGACATGGCGATACTCATTTCGGCGGTGGGGCGGATTGTTGCGGCGTCGCTGGCACTTCGCGCCAGGGCGTGTCGCAGGCAGCGACATACGGGTAGTAGCCCTGCGGATTGTCGCAGAAATACCAGAACTGCGCCGGCGGCAGCCCGGTCGGCACCGGCGGCGGCTGCTGCACGATGACCGCGGGCGGCACATAGGTCGGATAAGGGTAGATCGGCACCGGATAGAAGTACCAGAAACCGCCGGTCACCCACCACCAGGCGTAGCGGCCGTCGTGCCACCCATGCTGCCAGGCGCCGCCGCGCCACGCGCGCAGTTCCCCGGGCGCGAAATGGCCAAAGTCGCGGCCGTGGAAATCGCCTCCGCCGCCCCGGAACCCGCCACCCCCAGGCCCGCGCTGCGCCTGGGCTGGCACAGAGGCGACCGCGCAGACCAACGCCAAAACCGCGGCGTGGCGCAAGATGGTGCGACACCCCGCCGCCGCCCGCCGCCGGCGATCGAACATGTCCGGTTCCTTGGTGACTTGTGTCATGGTAACCCTCTGCGTCTTCTGTTGCGCGGGCGCGAGAATTACGCCCGCGGATAGCCCACCGTTTGTGCGAATGTCACGAATTGTCCCGGCGGAAGCCGTAACGTTTGGTCGAGTCGTTGATAGTCGATCGCACCACGAAACACCGTGGCGAGTCCTTCCGAGGCACAGAACAGATAGACGTTCTGCCCAATGAAACCGGTATCGACCGAGGCGTAGAGCCGGCGCTGTTCCTCGGTCAGATCCGCCATGCGCTCACCATGCGCGACATAGACCAGATTGAGTGCCGCGGTGGCGACGAAATCCTGCGAGCCGGTCGCCGCGCGAATATCCGCCCGCGAGTAACGCGACAGAGCATGCGCCGCCGGATCGTAGAGCCACACGCCATCTGCCATCGCGACGTAAACGTCCAGCACCATGACATGGCGCCAAAACGGAACCGTCTGTTCGCCGCTCGGGCGATTGACGCCAAACGCCGCCCACAGCAGATCGGACAAGATCTGGATCGGCAGCGGCCGGTCGGCGTATTCACGCGTCGAATGCCGCGCCCCGAGGGCGTCGAGCAAAGGCCGTCCGCCCTGTTTTCGCGGCTCCGGCAGGACGACTCGCGGGGCATCGCTGACAGCGGCGTTCAACATCGCCGCGGTCGTCGCGCCTGAGGAACTCAACACACCTGCCTGTCCTGGCGCCATTGTCATAACTCCTTTCCATGACCATCGCATTACTTGCCGGGCGAGATGCCGTGCATCGATGCCGGGCGGAGCCGAAATCAGGACCATCGGGACAGCGACAATCTCGCGCCAGGCGATTTGTGCCGCATTGACGTGGATCAAGCGTCGGCCGCCAAAGAATTCAACGCGTCGCTCCGGCCGCCACGTACCGCGATTTCGCGTGCGCGCCGCGGGACATCTTCAAACGCGGCCCGACCCTCGCCCCGCGACCTGCCCGAGCATCACGTTTGCAGAACGATGCCGCGCCGGCCTGACGCGCGACTCCGCGGCAGCATGCGGCGGCCCCAGATACGTCCACCGCCGCGGCGCGGCTTTATTTCAGGGTCGCCTCCAGATCGGATGGCAGTTTATCGTCATGGTCGCGCATATGGGCGACCTCCGCCGCGACCATGCCATAGGCGCATAGCATCGCCGCGAACTCGCCGGCGAGGCCGGACGCCACCATGTGACCCGTGCTGTCCGGCCGAACCCACGCTTCCTCCAGCCGTGCGGCGGCGGCGTCCACCGCCTGGTCCCAATCGAGCGGCGGCGCGTCGTGCGGCTCAATCACAGGGCCGGAGCCCTGTCGCGGACCCGATGCCGGCGGTCGCGCGGCATCAGCCTGTTCCGAGGTCGTCTCGACCAGGGACTTGTAGAGATCCGTTGTCATCGACGATACCTTCCCCGCATGAGATTTTATCCGGATACCCCGGATGGGCCGCGAGTGCGGTGCAAAGCGTGAATTCTTCGAGACAAAGCACGGTCATCGGTCAGTGCACCTCTGTCCGAAGCCGGGAGTCGATCGAAGCTGGACTCATACGGCCAAGCAAGCCGTGTGCCAAGTGGCAGATTGCAGGCGGAACGCGAGTTGCCCATTGATCCAGATCAACTCACACGACGATGTCATAATTCCGGACTGGCGCCCGGTTGCCGACGCGGGGAGCCTGGGCGAGCCGCGCCACCCGCCCGCCGAAGCCAGGCATCCCTCGTGCTGCTCCGCGCCAGTTTATCCCGCCCAGGAGCGCGCCGGGGAAAATGCCAATGCAGCGGGGGAGCGTCAAACGCGCGGTCAAATCCCCTGTCCGCGCGCGCCAGGCCGTCGTTCAGTGCACCACCCGTTCGCACCCCGCCGCCCCAAGCGCCCGGCGATCGCGAATCGTGATCTTCGTACCGTCCATGGCGATCGTCCCGTCCAGACGGAGTCGCGTCAGCCGGCGGCAGACCGTCTCGATGGTGAGGCCCAGGTAATCGCCCATATCGGCGCGGCTCATCGGCAGCTCGATCATCGACCGCGCGTCGGGCCTGGTGCGCGCCGCCATCTCCAGCAGGAAGCTGGCGATGCGCTCGGACGCGGTCTTGCGGCCCAGCAGCACCATGTGTTCCCGCCCGGAGCGGAGCCGGCTCGAGGAGAGTTCGCGCAGCCGGCGGGCCACGTCGCGGTCCTGATCGGCGAGCCGTTCGAGGTCGCGGCGTGTATACCGGCGCAGCGTGACCGGCGTGACCGCCTCGGCACCGAAATCATGCTTGTCGAGCGCCTCCCAGCCGAACAACTCGCCCGCGAACAGGAACTCGCCGACCTGGCGGCGGCCATCCTCCATCAGCCGGACCGTCCGCACGCAACCGCTCACCACCAGATAGCAATTGGCGGCGGCGTCTTCCTGGGCGACGATCTCCTCATCCCGCTCGAAACGGAGCGTGATCCCCCGCGGCTCCAGCGCTTCCAGGATTGGCACGCGCGCGACGCCGGCGGGCGCTTCGGCGGGTCTGGGCAGGAGGCCGGAAACCGGATAATTCATGGCGATGCCTGACTGCGGATCAATGGCCTGGGATGTCGCGAGCATTGTACCCTCCGTCGCTGCTTTGTGTTTCAGTGCGGTCAGGAATACCGAGGCATGGATCGCGCCGAAATTCGGTATGATGCGTACGCGAATCTACGTATTGATGGCAGCATGAGCGCGACAAGTACAGTTCATGTGGTCGATGATGACGCGGCGATGCGCGACTCGCTGCGCATGTTGCTTGAAACGTCCGGCTTCGCCGTCCGCACGTTCGACAGCGCCGGCGCCTTCCTCGCGTCCGGGCCTCTGGGCATTGGCTGCGTGCTGACCGATGTCCGCATGCCGGACATCGATGGGCTCGAATTGCTGCGGCGGCTGCGCGGCCAGGGGGTCCGGCTGCCGGTCATCGTCATGACCGGTCAGGGTGACATCGCGATCGCCGTGCAGGCCATGAAAGCGGGCGCGGTCGACTTCCTGGAGAAGCCGTTTGGCGACGAGTTGCTGTTCGACGCGATCGGCCGGGCCCTCGAACAGAGCGAACGGCTGCGGGAACTCGCCGCGACCTCCGCCGAGGCAGCCGCCCGGCTGGCCACCCTGACGCCGCGGGAACGCGAGGTCTTCGATCTGCTGGTCGACGGCCAACACAACAAGGCGATCGCCAACATCCTGGGCGCCAGCCCGCGCACGATCGAGGTGCATCGTGCCCGGGTCTTCGAAAAACTTAAGGCCCACAGCCTGCCGGATCTCGTTCGTCTGCTGCTGGCGGCGGAGTCCGGGCGCGTCTGACCGGCGTGCCGCTCCCCCGCGCCGCCGCGTGACCCTTCAAAGATACGCGTTGACGAAGGCCAGCAGATCGGCTTCCTCCGGCGGCTTCTCCAGCACGTTCACAATGCCCAGTCGCGCCGCCCGCGCGACGATCGCCGGGGAGGGCGAGCCGGTGATGAGCAAGATCGGCACGTCGTCCCCGTCGTCGCGCAGCTTCTGGGCCAGTTCCAGCCCGGTCATCCGCGGCATGTGCTGGTCGATGATCAGGCACGCCGGGCCGCGCGCCAGATCGGCGAAAAACGCCTCCGCCGAGGCATAGACCGCGACCGGGTACCCCACCACTTCCAGCAAGAATTTCAGCGAGTCGAGGACCGCGGGGTCATCATCGACAAGAGCCACGACGCCACGGGGATGATCGGTCATGACCTCAATGTCCTGCAACGATCGTTTGCCAGGTGCTCAATCTCGCGGGCCCGGCCGCGCGGCTGAGTTTCCGCTCCGCGCCGTCATGGCCGGACTCGTCCAGGCCACCTGGCCCGCCGCGATGCCGGGTCATGTCATCCGCGCGCTCCCCCGCCTGGGTCGGGGGAGGGCCATGGCAGGTGGGAAGACCGAACGTCATCCGTTTCGCCCGTTGGGATTACTTCCGGACGTCTATGGGCGGCCCCTGGTAACGAATCATTGATTCAGATCAGTCGGTGCGAGGTTGATCCGGTCCGGCCGCATCATCCGCGGCCAAACCTTCCGGGTGTGGCACGGTGAAGTGAAACACGGTGCCCCCGCCCTCCGCGTCGCCGCCGCGGAGTTCGCCGCCATGCGCCTCGACGATGGCACGGCAGACCGACAGGCCTACGCCCATCCCCTCCGGCTTGGTGGTGACGAACGGCTCGAACAATCGGGCGCGCACCGACTCGGGCAGGCCTGGGCCGGTATCGGCGACCCGGATCTCGATCATGGCGCCGACCCGGCTGGCGCTGACCCTCAGCTCGCGCCGCGCCCCGTTGGCCATCGCCTCCACGGCGTTGCGCATCAGGTTGATCAGCACCTGCTGGATCTGGATCTTGTCGATGACCGCTTCGGCGGCATCCTCGGCGACGTGGATGTCCAGCTTCAGCCCCTGGCCGACCCCGACCAGCGCGAGGGCCGTCGCCTCCTCGATGGTGACCGGCACGCTTTCGCGCTGTTTTTCCGAGCCGGTCTTCTTCGCCAGGTCGCGCAGCCGGCGGATGATCTGCCGCGCCCGCTCGGCCTGCTCCGCCACCCGTTCGATCGCCTGCTGCCCGCCCGCCTGGTTGCCGGCGGCGAACAGACGGCGCGCGCCGTTGATGTAATTGGCCATCGCGGCCAGCGGCTGGTTCACCTCGTGCGCCAGAGCGGAAACCATCTGGCCGAGGTCGTTCAATCGCGACACATGGATCAGTTCGGCCTGCAATTCCCGCAGCCGGCGCTCGCGGTCCTGGCGTTCCGTCAGGTCGCGGATGAAGCCGGTGAACAGCTGCTCCCCGGGCAGATTGACCGCCCCGACCGCCAGCTCCATGGGGAACGTCGTGCCATCCTTGCGCATGCCGACGACGACCCGGCCGGTACCGATGATGCGGCGTTCACCCGTCGTCAGGTAGCGCGACAGGTATTTGTCATGCTCCTCCCGATAAGGCGACGGCATCAGCGTGCTGACGTTGCGATCCAGGATCTCGGCCGCCTTGAAACCGAACAGCCGCTCGGCGGCGGCGCTGAAGGACTGGATGCGGCCCCCCGCGTCGATCACGATCAGCGCATCCGGCACGGTGTCGAGGATCGAGCTCAGCAGCGCCTCGCGCCGCCGCGAGTCGTCGTGCGCGCGGTGCGCGGCGCTGAGATCGCGGGCGATCTTGGAGATACCGATGATCCTGCCTTCGTCGTCGCGAATCGGGGAGATCGTCAGCGCCACCGGGATGATGGTGCCGTCCTTGCGTTGCCGCTCCGTCTCGAAGTGCACCAGCCGTTCGCCGCGGTCGAACCGATCGAGGATCCGGGCTTCCTCGTCGCGCCGCGCCGGCGGGATGATGGCGGTGATCGGCAGGCCGACGATCTCGTCAGCGGTGTAACCGAACATCGTCGCGGCGGCCGTGTTCCAGGAAACGACGATGCCGTTCAGGTTCTTGCCGACGATCGCGTCGTCGGTGGATTCCGCGATCGCCGAGAGCCATGCCTGGGCCGCGTCCATCGGCGTCCTGGCACCACTGTTACCGTCCTGGTCAGACAAATGGGTCACCCCTCCGAGACAACCACGCCGAGCCCGCGGGTGGTTGTTGGCGGAACCGTAGCAGGCTTCGGGCCGTTTTCCATCGTATGCCGCATCCGGCGCCGCCACCGGGCTTTGCCGGCCGCGCCGGGGGCCGCGATCGGCCAGGCCGCCGGTATGACACAGATCAATGCATGCCGGCCCGCCGCGGCGGAGATTGACCAGGGTCAACCGCGAGGACTTGTTCGATCATGACCACTCCATCGCAGTATGTGCGCTGGTTCGACAGCATCCAGCTCGAAGATGTTCCGCTGGTCGGCGGCAAGAACGCCTCGCTCGGCGAGATGTACCGCTCGCTCGGCGCCGCCGGGGTGCGGGTGCCCAACGGCTTCGCGCTGACCGCCGCCGCCTATACCAACGCTCTGACCCAGGCGGACGCCTGGCCGCGGCTGCACCAGTTGCTCGACAGCCGCGATGTGCGCGATCTGGCGGCGTTGGCGGCGCATGCCGCGGAGGCCCGCGCGATCGTGCACGCCGCCACCGGCACCGAAGCGCTGCGCCAGGACATCGCGGCCGCCTATCGCCGGCTCGAGGCGCAATACGGCGCCGGCGTCGCGGTCGCGGTCCGCAGTTCGGCGACCGCCGAGGATCTGCCCAACGCCAGCTTCGCCGGCCAGCACGAGAGCTATCTCAACGTCAGCGGCGCCGATGACCTGTTCGAGGCGTGCCGAAAGTGCTTCGCCTCCTTGTTCACCGATCGCGGCATCGTTTACCGGGTGAATAACGGTTTCGATCATTTCAAGGTCGGCCTGTCGGTCGGCGTCATGAAGATGGTGCGGTCCGACCGCGCCAGCAGCGGCGTGATTTTCACCCTCGACACCGAATCCGGGTTTCGCGATGTCGTCTTCATCACCGGCGCCTACGGATTGGGCGAGAACGTCGTCCAGGGCACCATCGATCCGGACGAGTTTTTCGTGCATAAACCAACCTTTAAGCAGGGCCACCGCGCGGTGCTGCGGCGCACGCTCGGGCAAAAGCAGATGCGGTTGACCTGCGTGCCCGGCCACGGCGCCGCCAGCACGCTGAATGTGCCGACCGAGACGGCGGAACGCGAGCGCTTTTGCCTCAGCGACGCGGAGGTGCTCGATCTGGCCGACTCCGCGATCCGCATCGAAGATCATTACTCGGCCCGCGCCGGCCACGATGAGCCGATGGACATCGAATGGGCGAAGGATGCCGACGACGGCAAGCTGTATATCGTGCAGGCGCGGCCGGAGACGGTGGCCTCGCGGCGCGAAACCGGGTTCTTCGAAAGTTACCGGCTGACCGGGAGCGCGCCGGTGCTGGTGCGCGGCAAGGCGGTCGGCGAAAAAATCGGCACCGGCATCGTGCGCGTGATCGCCAAGGCCGCCGATCTGGGTACCTTCCAGCCCGGAGAAGTGCTGGTCGCCAGCGCCACCAGCCCCGACTGGGAACCGGTGATGAAGACCGCCGGCGCGATCATCACCGACCACGGCGGACGCACCTGTCACGCCGCCATCGTCGCCCGCGAACTGGGCGTGCCCGCCGTCGTCGGCACCGAGAACGCCACGCGGGCCTTGACCACCGGAACCGTCGTCACCGTGTCCTGCGCCGATGGCGAATCCGGCGCGGTCTATTCCGGTACGGTACCGTTCGAGGTGACGCGCGTGCCGATGAGCACGCTGGCATTGCCGAAAACCGAGATCATGGTGAATCTCGGCAATCCCGACCTCGCGTTCCACACCGCGATGATGCCGAATGCCGGCGTTGGGCTGGCGCGCATGGAATTCATCATCAGCGAGCATATCGGCGTGCATCCGATGGCGCTGGTGCATCCGGAAAAGGTCACGCCGGAAGATCAGGCGCGGATCGACGTGCTGTGTCGCGGGTACGCCTCGCCGCGAGAGTTCTTTGTCCGCACCTTGGCCGAGGGCGTCGGCACCATCGCCGCGGCGTTCTATCCCAAGCCTGTCATCATCAGGCTGTCGGACTTCAAAACCAACGAGTATGCGAGTTTGATCGGCGGCGCGGCGTTCGAGCCGGTGGAGGCAAATCCCATGCTCGGCTTCCGCGGCGCCGCGCGCTACGCGCATCCCGCCTACGCCGATGGCTTCGCGCTGGAATGCGAGGCGTTGCGCCGCGTCCGCGACGACATGGGGCTGACCAACCTGCGCGTCATGGTGCCGTTCTGCCGCCGCGTCGACGAGGCGAAGCAAGTGCTGGAGGCGATGGCGCGGCACGGCCTGGAACGCGGCCGCAACGGGCTCGAGGTGTTCGTCATGTGCGAGATCCCGAACAACGTCATCCAGGTGGATGCCTTCGCCGCGGTGTTCGACGGGTTCTCGATCGGCTCCAACGACCTGACGCAACTGACGCTGGGTGTCGACCGGGATTCCGAGATCGTGGCGTTCGATTTCGACGAGCGCGACCCGGGGATGCTGGAGATGCTGCGGCTCGCGGTCACCGGCGCCCATCGCAACCACCGGCACGTCGGCATCTGCGGCGAGGCGCCGGCGAATTATCCGGAGATCGCGCGCTATCTGGCCGGTCTTGGCATCGACTCGATCAGCGTGAACCCGTCGAGCCTGGTGCGCACGATCGCGGTGGTGCGGGAGGCGGAAAAAGCGGTGCCCAGAGCGGCGTGAGTGCGCGGCGTGAGTTCGCGGCGTGATCGCGCGGCGGCCCGGTCGCTTCGTGGCTCTGGAAGCGATGCGACAAGGCGTGCCGCGGCACTTTGGCGGATCGACGAGGACAGTCGTCCGCGACGTCACGATGCGACACGATCACGGATCGCGATACGCGGCCGGCTTCTGCCAGCAACCACGGGGGTGGTACAATGGCGACATCGTTGACATGGCGTGGCATGCCGCGCGCGGTGCGTATCGGTTTGTGGTCGCTCGCCGGTGTGCTTGGTCTCGCCGTGCTCGCGGTTGGCATTCTCCTCGCGAGCGTTGACCTCAACAGTCTGAAGCCGCGCATCGCCGAGGCGGTGAAGCAGGCGACCGGGCGGGATTTCGCGCTGAACGGTCCCATCGGTCTGGGCTTGTCGTTGCGGCCGACTTTGGCGGTGCGGGATGTCGCCCTCGCCAATCCGCCGGGATATTCCCGGCCGCGGATGGCGACGCTCGAGCGGCTGGACCTGAAGCTCGCGTTACTGCCGCTGCTGAGCCATCGCATCGAGATCGACCAACTCGTCCTGGTGCGTCCCGACATCCTGCTGGAGACCGACAAGCAGGGCCGCGCGAACTGGGAATTCGTCCCGGCGAACGCCGGCCCGACGCGGGCCGCCACGCCGACCGGCCCAGCGGCGGCGTCCGCGCCGTCCGGTCAAGCGGAGGCGTCCGCGCCGTCCGGCGCAGTGGGGGCATCCGCGACGCGGATCAGCATCTCCGAGGCGCGGATCGAGGATGGTACGCTGACCTGGCGCGACGGTGTCACCGGCGACAGTGTCGTGCTCGCCGTGAAGACCTTCACAGCCACCGCCGCGACGCCGGACTCGAACACGCATCTCGCCAGCGAGGCCAGCTACAACGGAGCCGGGCTGACAATGGACGGCGAGATCGGGCCGCTGACCCGCTTGCAGAACCCAGCCGATGCGACGCCCTGGCCGGTGCGGCTGACCCTGGCCTCGGCCGGGGCGAAGCTGATCGTGGATGGGACACTGACCCATCCGCTGGCAGGCAGCGGTTACCAGCTCAAGCTAACCGGCGGCGTTCCCGACCTGGCCGCGTTGTCGTCCCTCGCGCACAGGCCGTTGCCGGCGCTTAAGACGATCGCGTTCGAAGGCGATCTGCATGACGTCAAGAGCGGGTCCACCTCGGGCATCGCATTCAGCGGCGTGAAGCTGTCCCTACCATCGGCCGATCTCGCGGGCGATGCGACACTCACCCTGGGTTCCCCGCCTTCGCTGCAAGCCAGGCTGACGTCGAGCAAGATCGACGCCGACGCACTGCTGGTCGCCTTCGGCAACCCGGCACCGGCGCCGGGCGCGGCGAGCGGTGCGCCATCCCGGCCGGCCGTCGCGCCGGCGCCGGCGAAGACCGACCGGATGATCCCGGATACCGCGATCCCGTTCGAACTGTTGCGTCTCGTCGACGCCGACCTGACCTTCAACGGCACCGAGTTGCGGTTCGGCGGCGCCCCCTATCGTTCCATCGCCCAACATATCGCATTGCGTGACGGCAAGCTGCGGCTCGACCCATTCGCCGCCGACCTCCCCGAGGGCCATCTCAGCGGGAGCGTCGACGTCGACGCCACGCGGACGCCGGCCACGGTCGCGCTCCGCCTGCACGCGCCGGGCCTCGCGGTCGGTCCGCTCCTGGCCAGGTTCGGCCTGTCCGGTACCGCCAACGGCAATCTGGAAGTCTACGCCGACGTGAATGGGGCGGGCGGCACGCCGCGCGGCATCGCCGCCGACCTGAACGGATCGCTCGGCCTCGCTCTGGCCAACGGCACGGTGGAGAATCGTCTGCTCAACAGCACGCTTGGCGAGATCCTGCGCGCGGCCAACCTGCTCGATCTCGCCGAGCGCGGCGGCGTCAGCCAGGTGCAATGTGTCGCCGCGCGGCTTGAGCTGACCCGGGGCATTGGCACGTTGCGCACCTTGCTGCTGAGTTCGACGCTGCTGACGATGGATGGCGACGGCACTGTCGACCTCGGCAACGAGACCCTGGCCCTGCGCGTGCGGCCGCGGAAGGAGGTCGCCGCCACGACCGTCGTGGTGCCGCTGCGGGTGAGCGGTGGCTGGCGTTCGCCGTCGGTGCTACCGGATCCCACCGCCACCGTGACCGAAAATATTGGGACCGTGGCCGGGGCGGTGATCGGCTCGGCCACCCCGCTCGGTCTGGCCGCGGGTATGCTGGGAGGGGAGAAAATGATCGGGCGGGTCTTTGGCGGGGGTGTGGATTGTGGCACCTCATTGGCCATCGCGCGTGGCCAGGCGGCGCCGGAGCGGCCGTCCGCCCCCAGCCAGCCGGAGGCGAAGCCGAAGCCGAACCCGGGAAACCCCGGCGATCTGCTGCGGCAATTGTTTCACTAGAGCGCCGCGTGATGCCCAGCAATGCCGGGAAAATCCATTCGCCGGAGGGCGCGGCACCAGCTGTCGCGCGCCGGCGCGAGCCATCCGATCGGCTGTCGATCAGAGATCCCCTGTGATACCAACCGGCGAAAGGAACGACGTACGATGCTCTCACCCGTCATGGCCTGGCTGGTCCGGGCCATCTGGCGCGGCACGGTGCTGATTCGCATGGCCCGGACGATCCCCCGAACGAGTCGGGGAAGGGCCATGACGAAAGGGGCCGGTCGAGAGTCGATCTTTTCGCCGGTCGGTATGACATGACCCGGAAAGCGACCGAACCGAAAATCCACCCGGTTTCGCGCGTCCCGGGTGTGTCGCGACAGTCCGGGGACGCCGCTGAATGCCGTCCGATTGATTTTCCGGAGCATGCCAAGGTGCCAGGGTGGCGGCGGTTCTCACCCTGGGCGTTCGGGCTGCTGACACTCTTCGCGCTGATCCTGGTCGTTGTTCATTTTGGCACGATAGAACAGTTCAGCCGGCTGGCATGGGAAGCCCGTCCTGGGTGGTTGCTCCTCGCACTCGTCGCGCAGGCGCTGACCTACGTCTCCGCGGCTCTCGTGTGGCGACAGGGCCTGCGCCGCGCCCATCACCCACGATCGCTCAGCACGCTGATTTCTCTCGGCGTCGCCAAGCTGTTCACCGACCAGGTGATGCCAAGCGGCGGCGTCAGCGGGGCGATCCTGGTCGCGCGAGGCCTGACCCGCCGGCGAGTCCCGACGAACATCGCCATGGCGGTGCTATTGGTCGGTCTGGTCGCCTATTTCGGGGCCTACCTGGTGTCCGTGCTGACGAGTCTCGGAATCCTCTGGCTGCATCACCGGGCGAACGCCGTGCTGTTCGCCGTGGTGACGCTGTTTGTCGCCATCGTGATCGCGATTCCGGCGGGCGTTCTTTGGATGAAACAGGTGGGGCGCGATCTGCCGGCGAACTGGGTCAGGAGATTGCCCGGCGCGGCCTTCCTGCTCCGAGCGATCGCGGAAGCGCCCACCAACCTGCTGCGCGATCCGGTGTTGCTGGCGCAAACCATGCTGCTCGAATTCGCCGTCTTCGCGTTCGATGCTCTGACGCTGTGGCTGGCATTTCGCGCCCTGGGGGCCAACCCGCCGATCTGGGTCGCATTCGTCAGCTTCATCATGGCCTCGATGGCGGCGACCCTCGGACCGATTCCCCTCGGCCTGGGTACATTCGAGGCCGGGTGCGTCGGCATGCTGAGCCTGCTCGGCGTCGCGATCGAGACCGCTTTAGCGGCGACACTGTTGCTGCGCGGGTTGACGTTCTGGTTGCCCATGCTGCCAGGTTTGTGGCTCGCCAGACGGGAGATCGCCGAGACGTCCGAGCGCTGACGGCACTGCCTCAGGCGAACCGTGGCAACGATGAAAGCCGTGACCAGGTCAGGCCATACGCCGATCCGGGCAACAGCCTGACGGGTTCCACCCCGCGGGTCGCGCGGCGTGGTGCCTCGGCCGGTGCCCGCTACGCCAGCACCACGGCCAGGCCGATGCCGCAGGCCGCCAGCACCGTCAGCGCGGCGACCGGCCAGATCAGCCGTGTGCCTCCGGAATAGGCCACGGCATAGCCCGCCTTCAGCAGATTGTTCGAGGACGCCGCCAGCAAGATCGCCACCACGCCCACGCTGACCGACACCTGGCCCGCGCCGTTCTGGGCCAGGCTGAGCACGAACGGATCGATGTCGGAAACGCCGACGATCGCCGCCAGCGCATAGATCCCGGCGGTGCCAAATTTCAGCACCGCCCAGGCCGAGGCGACGGAGACGACGATGAACAAGGCCGCGAAGACCGCGGCGGCGCCCAGTTCCAGCGGGTTGGCGGGCGCGGCCGCCGCGGCCTCGGCCCCGTGCCGCGCGGGACCGAACCAGTACAATCCGGCGGCCAGCAGGAACCCGGCCGCCGACAGCCCCAACAGCGCCGGCGCGACCGCGAACGCCAGCGGATGATTGAACACCGCGATGACGATCAGCAGCCGCAGATACATGATGGTCGTGGCCAGGACGATCCCGGTTTGCGTCTGCCGCGAGGCCCCTGGCTCGGTCCGGGCGCGCCGCGCCAGCACCACCGTCGTCGCGGTGGAGGAATACAGCCCACCGAGCACCGCCGTCAGCAACCCGGCGCTGGCCGGCGCCACATAGCGTTGCATCAGGTAGCTGGCATAGGACACCGAGCAAACCGCGACCATCGCCAGCCAGACCTGACGCGGCGTGATGCTGGTCAGCTCCGTCACCGGGGTGTTCGGCAGCAGCGGCAGGGCGAACCCGGTCAGCAGCAGGAACCGGCCGGCGTTGACGATCTCGGCCAGTTCGATGCGGCGGGCGAAACCGTGCAACTCCTCGCGCGCGGTCAGGAACAGCACGGCGGTCACGGTCGCGCCGACGGCGACCCAGGGCGGCTCGGCGAGGGCCACCGGTCCGAGCAGATAGGCCAGGACGTTACAGGTCGGCACGATCAGGCCGACATTGGCGAAGCCTTCCGCGTCGGTCTCATCGAGGCGGCGCCAGTAATAGCAGGTTAGCCACGCGCTCAGCGCCAGCAGTCCCACGCTCAATGGGATGAAATGCTCGGGATCCAGCCGGTAGAGCAGCGCGCCGACCAGGGCCAGCAGCGGAAAAGTTCGAATGCCGCCCGGCCGCTTTTGATGCAGGCGGGCGTAGAACTCCTCGAAGGCGAGGCCCAGGAAGAAGCCCAGGGCAACCAACAGAAACAATCGGAGGATGGGTGGCGCCGTCGTCATTCCCGTGTGCTATACCAGCGCGGCGCGGTGACGGACAGCCAGGAGGCCGCGCCATGGCGGAAGCGGACCGCGCGGGATCGCGACGGCTTGGATGCCGCCGGATGGCTTGCACGGCACCATCCGCTTGCAGTCCTGGACGGAGGAAGCTTATGGCGGACGACACGGCGCGGCGGACCGGCGATCTGATCGACCGGTTGCGGGAGCAAGGCCACCACGCCGAGGCCGATCGCCTCGCGCACCACCTGACGCTGCACCGCGCGGAAAGCGGCTTGCTGTTCGCCTTGCGCGAGGCCTGCGAAACGGTGCTGACCGCCATCGAGGCGATCGACCCGGTCACCCAGACGATGATCGAGGAATTGCGCCTGGAGGTCGAAAAGCGCCTCCGGTTGCACGACGAAGGCAAGCGCGCGTGACCGCGGTCGGCGTTCACGATACCGACCCGGCCCTGCCTGACGGCGGCGGACGGGACGCGTCGTGATCAACGAAATCGGGAAACGCGACAGACTGGCGAGCGGGGATCCACGATGAAATCGGGTCATTGGAAAATAGCCGACCTGCCATGGGATCGATTTGAACCCGGCAAACTTGACCCCGACACGCTGCGGGTGATCAAGGCGGCCGCCCTGGTCGAATATGGCGGCGGCAAATATGGCCATTATCTGTGCAACATCTTCTCGGATGACCCCCAGTTTCAGCAGGCCGCCACGCATTGGGCCACCGAGGAGGTCCAGCATGGCGAAGCGCTCGGCCGTTACGCCGAACTCGCCGATCCCAGCTTCAGTTTGCAAACCGCCTACGCGCGGTTCGAGGCGGGTTATGGCTTCGATATCGACGCCGTGGAGTCGGTCCGCGGTTCCCGCTCCGGCGAGTTGATCGCCCGCTGTATCGTCGAGACGGGAACCAGTTCGTATTACACCGCGATCGCCGACGCGACCGAGGAGCCGGTGTTGCGGGCGATCTGCCGGCACATCGCCGCCGATGAATTCCGCCATTACCGATTATTCTACACGCACCTGAAACGGTATCTGACCCGTGAGGAACTAAGCCGCTTCGAGCGGATGCGGATCGTGCTCGGCCGGATGCGGGAATCCGAGGATGATGAACTGTCCTATGCTTATTACGCCGCCAATGCGCCGGCGGACGCCATTTATCTGCGCGAGACATACGCCAGGGCGTACATGATGCGGGCGTACCGGTTTTATCAACCGGTGCATATGGATCGCGTTGTCGCCATGGCCTTTCAGGTCTGTGGCCTCAGGCCGCATTCGATCTGGCATGGCATGGCGAGCCGCGCGGCATGGTGGGCCGTCAACCGAAAGGTGCAAAACGCGGTGAAGGCGGCCGCCTGATCGCGGCGCTGGTTTCATTCTCGTATCGTCATGGTCCGGCCTCTTCGCCGTCACGGCCCGGCCCCTGTACCGTCATCGTCCGGTCGCTGTACCGTCATGGCCCGGGCCCGGCACCGTCACGGCCCGGCCCCTTCGCCGTCATGGCCCGGCTCGTCCGGGCCATCCGGGCCAGCACTGTGTCGCGAGAGACTCCGGGCTTCGCGATAGTCGGTTGTTATTGTCATTGCGAGCCGAAGGCGAAGCAATCTCCCGCCAGTCGCGCACGCCCGTCGAAACCGCCGCGTCGCCTCGCGGTCTCATGGGCGGACCCTCTGACCTCGCGCCAAACCCGGTTACCGGATGAGCGATCGCCCGGACCCGACCACCTCGCCCACTTGACCTGGGTCAAGGCGCCGCCCCCGCCAAGCTCCTAAACTCCACCCCGACGAACCCATTCCCGGGCGTGGAGCAGCAGATGTCTGATCCCAGTCACACCCTCTCCGTATCACGCCGCTTTTTCCTGCGAGGCACTGGCGCCGCCGCGAGTGGTGTCGCGTTACTCAACGACGCCCGCACCGCCGCCGCCGCCGACGACGAGCCGCCGATCCTGGGCCCCGGCGCCGTGCCGCTCACACTGACGGTCAATGGCCGGAATTTCGGCGTCAGCGTCGAACCATGCGCCACGCTCGCCGATGTGCTGCGGGGCCCGCTCGATCTCACCGGCACGAAAATCGGCTGCGACCGCGGCGCCTGTTCCGCGTGCACGGTGTGGCTCGACGGGGTGCCGGTGGCATCCTGCATGCTGCTCGCGGTCGATGTCGGCGCTCGCGCGGTGACCACCATCGAGGGCCTGGCGCACGGCGACACGCTGGATCCGGTGCAGGAAGCCTTCATCGCGCATGACGCGATGCAATGCGGTTATTGCACGCCCGGCATGGTCATGAGTTGCGCCGCGCTGCTGGAGCGCGTTCCGCATCCGGCGGCGGCGGATGTGCGGGCGGCGATCGGCGGGCATCTGTGCCGCTGCGGCGCCTATCCCCACGTCATCGACGCCGTGCTGGCCGCCGGCGCGACCCGGAAGGCCTGACCATGAGCGGCATCAACACCCACAGCGAAAAATTCCCGTTCGGCATCGCCGGTGCCGGGATGAGCGAGATCGAGCGTCAGGTTCCCAACGATCAGCCGCCGCCGCTGCCGATGAACGATGCGCTGCTTGTCATCGGTAAGCCGGTGCCGCGGCACGATGGGCGCGCCAAGGTCACTGGCGCCGTGCGGTTCACGGTGGACGTGAAACTGCCTGGGATGTTGCACGCCCGCATCCTGCGCTCGGCATCGCCGAACGCCCGCGTGCGGTCGATCGATACCGATGCCGCCGCGCGCCTCGCCGGGGTGCGCGCGGTGCTGGTGACCGCACAAAAAGACTCCGTTTTACGTTACGCGGGGGCGCCGATCGCGGCGGTCGCGGCGGCCACCCCCGCCGTGGCCGATGCCGCGCTCCGGCTGATCCGCGTCGACGCGGCGGCGTTACCGTTCGTTGTCGACATGGACATCGCGCGCCGCGCCAACGCGGCCCTGGTGTATCAGCCCGGCGAGCCGTTGCCGCTGAATGCAGTGGAAATCGCCGTCTCGGCCGCGCTGCCGCTGAACGGCAATGTGCGTGGTCCGGAGACCCAGGGCAGCCGCGGCGACGTCGCGCGCGGCTTCGCCCAATCGGAGGTGGTGGTCGAAGGCGAGTATCGCACGCGGACGCAGACGCATTGCTGCCTGGAACCGCACGCGATCGTCGCCGACTGGCGGGCGGACGGACTGACCGTCTGGATGTCGACGCAGTTCACTACCGGTGTGCGCCGCGAACTGGCGCGGGTGTTCGATCTGAAACTCAGCCAGGTGCGCGTGAAGGTCGCGGCCATGGGGGGTGGCTTCGGCTCGAAATCGCAACTCGGGCCCTATGGCCAGATCGCGGTCACGTTGTCGCGGCAGGCCGGCGCGCCGGTGCGGTTGGTGTTCGATCGTGAGGAGGAACATCTGGACTCCGGCAACCGTCCGGAGACCTGGCAACACGTGCGGATCGGCGCGCGCCGCGACGGAACGCTCACCGCGATCGCGGTGGAGGAATTCGGCTCGGCGGGCGTCGGTGTCGGCGCCGGTGTCGGCAACTTCGCCCAGACTCTGTACACGTGTCCGAATTTCGCGTTGGCGCAGAACGATGTGTTCATCAATGCCGGCCGCGGCTCGGCGATGCGCGGGCCGGGCAACACGCCGGGCGCCTTCGCGATGGAGCAGGCGATCGACGACCTGGCCGGGCAACTCGGCCTCGATCCGTTGGTGTTGCGCGATCGCATCGATCCGAGTCCGGTGCGGCGCGAGGAACGCCGTCTCGGCGCCGCGAAGATCGGCTGGGCGCGCCGTCACCCGCCCGGCGCCGACACCGGAACGATCAAACGTGGCCTCGGCGTGGCGCAATCGATCTGGGGCGCCAACGTCACCACCAATGCGTCGTGCGAGGTACGGGTGCTGCGCGACGGCTCGGTGCTGGTGTTGTCGAGCGTGCAAGACCTCGGCACCGGCATCGGCACGATCCTGGCGCTGGTCGTGGCTGAGGAATTCGGCCTGCGGCCGGAGGCCATCTCGGTGCACATCGGCGACACTGAATTTCCCGCCGGTCCGCCGTCGTATGGCAGCCAGTGCACCGCCTCGATCTCGCCGGCGGCGCGGACGGCGGCCTGGAAGGTGAAACAGGCGTTGTTTCGCCAGATCGCGCCGGCGCTTGCTGTCGCACCGGAACAATTGGCGGCGCGCGACGGCAGGATCGTCGTCGCCAACGATCCCGCGCGCGGCATGAGTTTCCGCGAGGCCACCGCCGGGTTGCGCACCGAACAGCTCAGCGCGGTGGAAGCGCGCGCCGATGATTACGGTGGCTTCCGCCGGCACATGGGCGACATGAATGGGGCGCAAAACGACCTTGGCGGTGTGCAATTCGCCGAGGTTTCGGTGGATACCGAGACCGGCGCGATCCGGGTGGAGCGGGTGGTCGCGGTGCAGGATTGCGGCCGACCGATGAACCCGATGCTGATAGAAAGCCAGGTGCAAGGCGGCGTGCTGATGGGTATCTCGTACGCCTTGCTGGAGGAGCGCGTCATCGATCAGCACACCGGGCGGATGGTGAACGCCAATCTGGAGCAATACAAACTGATCGGCGCCGGCGACACGCCGCCGATCGACGTGCTCGTGCTGGAGAATTACCAGGGGCAGAGCGCGACCGATGCGTACGGCATCGCCGAGCCGTCCAATATTCCCACCGCGCCGGCGATCGCCAATGCCGTGTTCAACGCGCTCGGCGTGCGGGTGCGCGAATTGCCGATGACGCCCGCGACCGTGCTCGCGTCCCTCGGCCGGCTGCCACACAGGAGTTGAGCGATGGACCGCTTCGCATGGCAGAGCGCGCGTTCGGTCGCGGAAGCCGCGGCCCTCGGCAAATGCACCGTCGCCGAGGCGATGCTCGCCGATGCCGACAAGCCGCCGGGCACGGATTGCGTGGTGCTGAAGGCGGGCGGGATCGATTTGCTCGATCTGATGAAGGAAGGTTTGTTGCGTCCCAACCGCGTGGTCAACCTGCGCGAGATTCCCGGACTCGATACGGTCACGCAGGATGATGCCGGCACGCGGATTGGCGCGTTGGTGACGTTGGAGCAACTGGCGGCGCATGCGACGGTGCGCCAGCGCTATACCGCGCTCGCCGACGCGGCCGGCGGTTCGGGCAGCCCGCAGATCCGGCATGTGGCGACCATCGGCGGCAATCTGCTGCAGCGGCCGCGCTGCTGGTATTTCCGCTCGGCGGCGCATCATTGCGCGCGCAAGGGCGGCGAACATTGCTTCGCCTTCGCCGGTGAGAACCAGTATCACGCGGTGTTCGGCCATGATGGCTGCGCGATCGTGCATCCGTCCACCGTCGCGACCGCGCTGGCCGCGTTCAACGCGCGGGTCGAACTGGTGAACGCCCAGGGTGGGACACGGATCGTACCGCTGGCGGCGTTCCTGGTGGGGCCTGAGGTCAATGTCCGGCGCGAAACGGATCTGCGCGCCGGCGAAGTCATGACCGCCGTGCTGTTGCCTCCAATCGCCGCTGGTGTGCGCTCGGTGTTCCTGAAACAGGCGGAGCGCTCGGCGTCGGATTGGTCGATCGCCGATGTCGCGGTGGTATTGGAACGCGGGGCGGACGGACGGTGCCAGAATGTCGCCATCGTGCTCGGCGCCGCCGCGCCGGTGCCCTGGCGCGCCCAGACCGCCGAGGCGGCGTTGACCGGCAAGGCAATCGACGCGGCGGCCGCGCACACCGCGGCGGAGGCGGCCATCTCCGGGGCCGAACCGTTGCGCCGCAATGCCTATAAGCTGCCAATCCTGGCGGCGCTGGTGCGGCGTGCCGTGCTGGCGGCCGCCGATGTTCGGGAGACCACGCCATGACCACACTGCTCACCCGAAGGCGTCAGACCACTCTGGGTTTGCTCGCGGCGGCCGGCGTCGCGCTGACACCGGGTCTCACGGCGGCGCAGGATCTCGCGCCGATCGCCTTGCCGGCGCCGCGCGCGGATTTCGGCGGCTCGTTGGCGCAGGCGTTGAAAATGCGCCGGTCGCAACGGGAGTTCGCGCCGCGGCCGTTGCCGCCGCTGGTGCTGTCGGAGTTGCTGTGGTCCGCTTATGGCGTGAACCGGCCCGCGACGCAGGATCGCACCGCGCCGTCCTGGCGGCACGCGCGGGAGACTGAAATCTATGCCGCCATGGCCGAGGGGACGTGGCGGTACGATCCGATCGCGCATCGGTTGCTGCCGCATCTCGCGGGTGACATCCGCGGCCAGACCGGCGTGCAGGACCTTGTCGCCGTCGCGCCGCTGACGCTGGTCTACGTCTCCGACGCCACCCACATGAGCGGGGTGTCGCGCGAGGAGCAACATCGTGTCGCCGCGGCGGATATCGGTTTCATCGGCCAGAACGTCTATCTCTATTGCGCGTCGGAGGGGCTGTCCTGCGTGTTCCGGGCTTCGCTGGACGTGAACCGGCTCGCCGGCACGCTGAAGCTCGCGGAGACGCAGTTCATCAGCTTCGCGCAGACGGTGGGATACCCGAAGGGATAATGGACCAGCAGGTCACGATACCAACACCGCCGGCCGCCGCGGCCAAGGTGCGGGCGTGGTGGGAGCGGCGCTGGTTGATCGGCGCCGGGCTGGTGCTCGCGCTGCTCGTCGTGGCGGCGGCGTCCTGGTGGGCGATGCGCGGCGACACCAGCGTCCATTACACGACGGTGCCGGTCAGCCGCGGCCCGGTGATCCGCGCCGTGACGGCAACCGGGACGGTCAATCCGGTGCTGACCATCATTGTCGGCAGCTATGTTTCGGGTGTGATCCAGCAACTGTTTTGCGATTACAACACGCCGGTGAAGACCGGTCAGATCTGCGCCAAAATCGATCCGCGCCCGTATCAGACTGTCGTCGATCAGGACAAGGCCAATCTCGACGTCGCCAAGGCGCAGTTGGAGAAGGACAAGGCCAATGTCGTCTATGCCCAGGTGAACTATGAGCGGAACCGAAAACTCGCGTTGAAGCAGTATGTGTCGCAGGATGTCGCCGACGTCGCCAAAAGCGAGCTCGACCAGGGCAAGGCGCAGGTCGAACTCGATGAGGCGACGATTGTGCTGCGCCAGGCGGAACTCGACGCCGCGACCATCAATCTCGGCTATACCGACATCGTCTCGCCGGTGGACGGCACCGTGGTATCGCGTGCCGTCACCATGGGCCAGACGGTCGCGGCGACGTTGCAGACGCCAACGCTGTTTCTGATCGCCACCGACCTGACCAAAATGGAAGTGGACACCAATGTCAGCGAAAGCGACATCGGCCTGATCAAGGAAAAGGACCCGGCGAGTTTCACCATCGATGCCTGGCCTGGGCGGCTGTTTCAGGGAGCCGTCGTCCAGGTGCGCCAGTCGCCGCAAACCGTGCAAAATGTCGTGACTTACGATGTGGTGGTCGCCGTTGACAACACCGATCTGGCGCTGAAGCCGGGGATGACCGCCGCCACCCAGATCATCACCGATCAACGCGCCGACGTGCTCCGGGTGCCGGACCAGGCACTGCGCTACATGCCCGCCGGCGCCGCCGCCTCCGGAACACCAGAGACCGCGCGGCTCTGGCTGCTGCGCGACGGCAAGCCGGTCGCGGTCGCGGTCGTGGCGGGTCTCGATGACGATAGCTTCACCGAGATCGTGTCGGGCGACGTGAAGCCGGGCGATCAGGTGATCACCGCCGAGCAGCGCGGCGCCGCCGCCCATGGCGCGACGCCTGTGCCGCGACTCTGACGCACGCCAGGCCGCGATGCCCGAACCCGTCATCCCCCAACCTGTCATCCCCCAACCTGTCATCCGTGTCGAAAACGTCACCCGGACCTACCATGTCGGCGATGTCGACGTGCATGCGCTGGCCGGTGTCAGCCTGGTGATCGAGCGCGGCGAGTTCGTCGCGATCATGGGTTCATCCGGCTCGGGCAAGTCGACGCTGATGGCGATCCTCGGTGGCCTCGACCGGCCAAGCACCGGCCAGTACTTTTTGGATGGAGTCGATGTCGCGGGACTCGACGAACCGGCGCTCGCCCGCATTCGCAGCGAGCGGCTCGGCTTCGTATTTCAGAGCTTTAACCTTCTGGCGCGCACCAGTGCGCTGGAGAACGTGGCTCTGCCGTTGTTCTACGCGAGTTCCGGCCCGGTGAATGGCGCCTCACGCGTCGAGCGGGCCCGCGGGTCGCTCGAGTTGCTTGGCCTTGGGGAGCGGGAGCGCAACACGCCGGCGCAGCTTTCCGGTGGCCAGCAGCAACGCGTCGCGATTGCCCGCGCGCTGATCAACAACCCGAGCCTGCTGCTGGCGGACGAGCCGACCGGCAACCTCGATTCGCGCACTTCGCACGAGATCATGGAAACCCTGGTGAAGTTAAATCGGGAGCGGGGCGTCACCATCGTTGTCGTGACCCATGCGCCGGACATCGCCGAATACACGAATCGCGTGGTGACGATGCGCGACGGCCTGATCATCGCCGATGAGCGGTCCAGCAAGACGCCTCCCTTAGCCGCCGCGCAGGGCACCGCGACGCCGGCGGTGAACCCCACGGTGCCGGTCGCCGCGCTCCGGGCCACCGCGTTTTGGGCGTTCGGGCTGATGATCGCCTCCGCCGCCATCCAGGCGATCGGACGTAACCGGACGCGCTCCGCTTTGACCATGCTCGGCGTGTTCATCGGGGTCGCCGCGCTGATCGTCATGGTCGCGGTCGGCCAGGGCGCGAACGAGGCGGTGCGCAAGCAGATCGAGAGCCTCGGCACCAATCTGCTGGTGGTGGTGCCGGGCGCCACCAACACGGGCGGCATTCGCGCCGGGTCCGGCAGCGCCTCGACCATCACGGTCAGTGACGCGCAGGTGATCCGGCGCGAGGATCCGGCGGTGGGCAGCGTCAGCTATCTGATTCGCCAGGCGGGGCAGGTGCAGTTCGGCAATCAGAACTGGAGCACAACGATCCAGGGGGTCAGTCCCAACTATCCGCCGGTCACCAACTGGGCGATCGCGGCCGGCAATCCCATCACGGCGGATGACGACGCGAAGGCGGCGCTGGTCGTGCTGCTTGGCCAGACCGTCGCCACCCAACTGTTCGGCACGACGGAGAACCCGATCGGCGCCCTGGTGCAGGTGAAGGGCGTGCCGCTGCGCGTCATCGGTCTGCTCGCCGCCAAGGGACAAACCGCCTACGGAACGGATCAGGACGACGTGGTCATGGTCCCGTTCGCCACCGGCGAGCGCAAGGTACTCGGCGTCGCCGCCCCGAGCCAGCAACAGACACCGATCAATTGGGCCTATCTGCCGGCGCCCAACCCGTATGCTCTGCAGCCGCGGCTGACCGGCTTCGTCAACCAGCTGTATATCCAGGCGGTCAGCGCCGAAGCGGTGCAGCCGGCGATCCGCCAGGTCACCGATACGTTACTGCGGCGCCACCGCATCAAGCCGGGCGATACCCCGGATTTCGCGGTGCGCAACCTCAGTCAGATCGCCGAGACCGCCGAGAGCAGCAGCCGGATCATGGCGCTGCTGCTGGCGGCGGTGGCGTCGATCTCGTTGCTGGTCGGCGGCATCGGCATCATGAACATCCTGCTCGTTTCGGTTACCGAACGTACCCGCGAGATCGGACTGCGGATGGCGATCGGCGCCCGCCGGCTGCACGTTTTGCTACAGTTCCTGGCCGAGGCGGTGTTCATCAGCGTGAGCGGCGGCGTCGCCGGAATCGTTATTGGCGTGGCATTGTCCTGGGTGGTGTCGATCTTCTTCGGCTGGCCGGCGCCGATCTCGGTCACCGCGATCGCCGGCGGATTCTTGTTTTCCGCGGCGGTGGGGATTTTCTTCGGCTATTACCCGGCCCGCAAGGCGGCACGGCTTGATCCGATCGAGGCGCTTCGTTACGAATAGGGCGCGCGGCGTCCGGCAGCGGGCGGCGAACTGGCCGACGCCACGGTGTGGCGCGAACCCGTCTCTGGCGCGGTTCGCCGCGACACAGCGAATAAGGATGCCTTCCGCCGCTACAGCCCGAGATAGGCTTCCCGCACCGCCTCACTCCGCGCGAGATCGCGCGCATCGCCATGCATGACGATCGCGCCATTCTCCAGGACATAGCCATCATCTGAAAGTTTCAGCGCCATGTGAGCGTTCTGTTCCACCAGAAGAACATCGACGCCGCCGCGGTTGATGGTTTTGATGATCTCGCCAATCGTCTGCACCACCGCCGGGGCCAGCCCGATCGAGGGCTCATCCAGCAACAGCAGTTTCGGGCCCGACATCAACGCGCGACCGATCGCCACCATTTGCTGCTGCCCGCCGGAGAGTGCCATCGCGCGCGCGTTCAGCCGCTCCCGCAACGCCGGGAAGTAATTCAGCACGCGTTCGAAATCGTCGCGCACGGCGGCGGTGTCGTTCCGCCGGTAGGCCCCGATTTCCAGGTTCTCGCGCACGCTCATGGTCGGGAACAGCCGGCGCCCCTCGGGCACCAGCGAGACGCCGGCGGCGACAATCGCATCCACTGGTTTGCCCAGAATTTCCTGGCTGAGGAAGCGCACGCCGCCGGCCCCGGCGGGTGTGAGGCCGGTGATCCCCTTCATGATCGTCGTCTTGCCGGCGCCGTTGGAGCCAATCAGGGTGGTGATCCGGCCCCGCCGCACCGACAGATGGATGTCGCTCACCGCGCGCACCTGGCCGTAGTTGATCGTCAGGCCGGCGATTTCCAGCACCGGGTCGCTCACTGATCGTCTCCCAGATAGGCGCGAATGACCTCGGGATCGTTTCGGATCTCAGTGGGCGTGCCCTCGGCCAGTTTCCGGCCGTGGTTCAGCACGATGATACGATCGCAGATGCGCATCACCGCGCGCATGTTGTGATCGACCAGCATGATCGTTGTCGCGAACTCCTGGCGGATCCGCGCCATGATCGCCAGCGCGGCGGCGATCTCGGTGGAGTTCAGACCGGTCAGCGGTTCGTCCAGGCACAGCAGCGCCGGACGCGCCGCGACCGCGATGGCGATGCTCAGCATGCGTTGATGGCCGTGCGGCAGGCTGCCCGCCGTGGTGTCAAGCAACTGGCCAAGTCCGAGCAGTTCGGCGGTCTCCTGGATCCGCCGCTGGCGTTCCCGGCGATCGCGCACGGCGCGCAACGCGCCGATCAGAATGTTGTCGTGGACACTCATGTCGCGCAGCAGGCTGCCATGTTGGAAGGTTCGCACCAGGCCGCGCCGGCTGATCGCGCTGGCCGACAGGCCGGTGATGTCTTCACCCCGAAACGAAAGCCGTCCCGAAGTCGGCCGGTAAAACCCGCTGATCACGTTGAACGTCGTGCTTTTGCCGGCGCCGTTCGGACCAATGAGGCCCAGTACTTCGCCCTCGCGCACGTCGAAGCTGAGCCCGCTCACGGCGGTCAGACCGCCGAACCGGCGCGACAGATCCTCCACCACGAGCAGCGCGCTCATCGTTTCGGCAGACGCAGAAGACGCCGGCCGGCCCCCCACAATCCGTCGGGCAGCAGCAGCATGGCGGCGACAATGGCGGCGCCGAACAGGATCTGCTCAAGCGCGCCGGCGCCTTCCAACGCCTGCGCCACCAGCGTCAACAGCGCGGCGCCGAGTACCGCGCCCAGTACGTGCGAATCGCCGCCGATCTTCACATAGGCCAGCGCGAACACCGGGACCAGGTAAGAGAAGTCACCCGGACTGATCACGTTGAAGATGTGCGCATGCAACGCGCCAGCAACGCCGACCGCGAAGGACGCCAGCACCAGGCAAAGCAGCTTGACCGACACCACGTTGATCCCGACGGTTTCCACCACCGCGTCGTTATTCTCGATCGCGCGGAACACCCGGCCCAGGTCCGAACGCTCGCAAACATACAGCGCCAGAACCAGTACGCCGCACAGCAGCACGGTCAGCGCCGGCAGCCACGGGTCCAGGGCCTGTGGCGGGAACACGCCGATGATCCCGGAATTGCCGCCAAGATAGTTGATGCGCGTGTAGATCAGCCGGGTCACTTCCGTGAAGGCGAAGCTGATCAGCATGAAATAAGGTCCCTTGGTGCGTAGTGTGACCAGACCAAAGGCCGCGCTGGCCGCCGTCGCGACGGCGCCACCGGCGAGCAAGGCGACCGGGAAGGGCAGGGCGAAGTTCACTGTGCACACGGCGGCGGCGTACGCCCCCATGCCGTAGAACGCGCCGGTGCCGATGTTCGTCTCACCGACCAGCAGCACGAAGCGCAGGCCGACCGCGAGCACCGCGTTCAGCGCCACCCACATCAACAAATGCTGATCGTACTCGTCCGGGGTCAGCAGCGCGAAGGCCAGCACGGCGGCGGCGGCCAACGCCGTGAGCAGCGGGCCCGCGCGCGCACGCGATCGCCCCAGGGGTGGCCCCAAGGCCGATGACGCGACGGCCTCGTCGCTACCGCTGTGCATCGCCAAGCAGCCCTTGCGGCCGCACCAGAAGAAAACCGATCACCAACACGAACATCGCGATGGTCGCGTACGACAGATCGAAGAAATACCCGACCGTGCTCTCGATCGCGGCGATCAGGAAGCCGGCGATGATCGCGCCAGGGATGCTGCCAAGACCACCGATAATGATGATGACGAAGGCCTTGGTCAGATAGTCGCCGCCAAGCGCCGGAGTGATCGGGGTCAGCGGCGCCATCAGCCCGCCCGACACCGCCGCCAGCCCCGAACCGATCATGAAGCCGTAGAACGAGGTGCGGCGGTAACGAATCCCTTGCAGCATCGCCGCCTCACGGTCATCGGCCACGGCGCGCAACGCCTTGCCCAGCTTGCTGTGCCGCACGAACAGGTACAGCCCGATGGTGAACGCCAGTGACAGGCCGCAGATCACCAGCCGTTGCGTCTCCATCGCGGCGCCGGCGAGTGCGACCTGGCCAGGCAGCACCTTGGCGACCACGCGCGGCGCGCCGGAGAAAATCCACAGATAGACGCCCTCCAGCAGCAGCAGCAGTCCCAATGACAGAATGAACGAGCCGATCAGGTCGCGCAGATA
>Ga0181536_10001256_pt1 | contig 30087 bp, 20 predicted proteins | sample PEATcosm2014_Bin_41_FD_121105 | JGI IMG/M metagenome (GOLD analysis project Ga0181536, IMG submission 121105) | Peatland microbial communities from MTU Mesocosm Facility, Houghton, MI, USA - PEATcosm2014_Bin17_60_metaG | ecosystem: Environmental > Terrestrial > Soil > Wetlands > Peat | place...
CGTTGCTTGATGAACGTCCAGCCCAATATATTTTTCACCGCTCATCTGGGGTGCTCCTTTCGTAGGTGATCATGTGCAACCATGACAACCTACTCCCAAAGGGGCGCCCTCTTAGAATGCGATGGTAGCAGCCCTATCGGACAGCGTGGCGTGCAATGTCAAGTCGTGGCTATTACAGATCATTTCAGGGATGAACTACGCGACAGTCTCAAACACTGTGCAAACCCTGTAGAGCGTGGCTCTGCGTTGCGCGAGGTGATTCAAATCCCATCGTGGTTGGTTCAAACTTGTCCCACGTGGGACGCCAACCTTATCAACGTCTTACACGGAAACCCCATCGGCGTCGCGATACACAGAAAATACACGCTCTTTCGGTCGGATCATCCCTGCAACTTTGCTTTGGGCGGCCCGCTTGTCGGGCCCGAGAGCTTGGGCGTAGGTGTCCAGCCTCATCCGTGACGTTGAGTGTCGCAACAACTCCTGCACTACTTTCACATCCTCACCATTGCCGCTGAGAATGAGGAAAATGTGTGTCGAAAGGCGTGCCACGATACAGATTGAGCTGCGGCGACTGGCAACTATGGGTACGCTTTGTAGCCGGGTCAATAAACTGAACTTGCATAGATCGCCGCGTAAAAGGAAATCTGCCCACGGTGTTTTCGCATTATTGCGTCGCAACTCTTCCCCCGGCTGACTTGTCGCCACTCTTTAGTTCTTCATCGCGGTCGTCTTGCGTCGATTCAATTTTCTCGGATATCATCGAATTCCGGCGGCAGGAGGCGCTTTTACAATGTCAGAAAGCAAAGTGATCGCTAATCAGAAGACGATTGTCCAGAATCAGAAGACCATCATTGCCAATCAGGGCGCCCTGCGTGCCAATCAGACCACAATCAAAAAGAATCAGGCGACCATTCTGAAAAACCAGTCGGCTATTCTCAAGAACCAGGATGCCCTGCAGACGATTATCAAGAATCAAAAAGGGATTCTCGCCCAACTGAATAAGTGATTCGCCCGGGAGAGTGGACTTATCATCTTCCCGAGGAAGGCGTGGTCGAAGACTGTGTGGGGCCGGTCTTGGAGAAAAGAATGGGCTGGGCTGAGGTAATACCTATGCCCTCCTTCACGGTGATGAACTGATTGGGCTTGATGTCGGGGACGGTATCTTTCTGGCCGCTGGGCCAGACAATCTCCAGGCTCACAGTCTTGCCAGCCTCCGGTTTTCCCAAGCCGAAGGTTAGGGGCAGCTCGCTTTGGGACAGATAGCTCGATCCACTTTTCACCATCGCAGAAAGCCGAGAGCCGCCGGCTGTCTTAACTGTGACTTTCGCTCCGATGCCATCGCGATTGGATCGTGTTCCCACCGTCTTCACGCGCACGAAGTCGTTCTGATTTCCGTTGTCATTGCGCAGCAGGCGCGCAACTCCATTATTAGTCGTGATCACCAGATCGAGGTCTCCGTCATTGTCGAAATCCAGATAAGCCGCGCCTCGACCGACAATCGGTCGGGGAAAGGCTGATCCGACCTTGTTGGTCACTTCTTCAAAACGGGTCTTGCCCAGGTTGTGAAATAACTGCGGCGGTTCGGCATATTTCACGGTCGGTTGCACCACGCTAATGTCGTCGGAGACGTGGCCATTGATCGCAAGGATGTCCGGCAGACCATCGAGGTCATAGTCGAAGAAGAGAGCCCCGAAGGTGAGCGACTTGGTGGACATCTGGGCAATGCCAGTCGATGGCGCTTCATCCGTGAACAGGCCTGATCCGTCGTTGTGATAGAGCGCGATGCCCTCGTTCGTGAAATTGCCGACAACCAGGCCTGGCCGACCGGAGCTGTCGAAGTCGGCTGCATCGGTGCCCATGCCGGCCCTCGCCGTGCCAGCTTCGCCGTAAGCGATGCCTGCGGCCAGGGCAACATCGGTAAAAGTGCCGTTGTGATTATTGTGATAGAGCTTATTCGGCTCCGTGTCGTTCGACACGAAAAGATCCATCCACCCGTCGTTGTCGTAGTCGATAAGCGCAACGCCCAGGGCTTTGCTGGTGGGATCGTAGAGTCCGGCCTTCTTCGTCACATCCTCAAAGGTCCCATCGCCCCGGTTGTGAAAAAGAGTCGAGCTTTCGCCCTTAAATCTTTGCGGCGTGCAGTAGGATTTGTTTGTTTTGTCGAGCGAGCAGTATTGATCTGTGTCGATCGACCACTCGACGTAGTGGGTAACGAAAAGATCGAGGTTCCCATCGTTGTCATAATCAAACCACACGGCACTCGCCGAGAAACCTCGATCGGCGACGCCCGCTCTGGCCGTGACGTCAGAAAACTTCCCGTTGCCGAGATTGCGGAAGAGATGATTCGAGCCGACAGTCGTGATGTAAATATCGTCGTAGCCGTCGTTGTCGAAGTCGCCTACCGTACAACCAAGCCCGTACATTTCAATTGCGAGTCCGGCTTGTCGCGTCACGTCTGTGAACGTTCCGTCTTTATTGTTGTGATAGAGCGCAGGGAAGGACTTTCCCGCCTTGTGTCCGGGCCAGTCCATCGAATTCACAAGCAGAATGTCTTGCCAGCCGTCGTTGTCGTAATCAATGATGCAGACGCCGCTTCCCATCGTCTCGGGCAAATATTTCTTACCGAAGGCACCGGTGTTGTGCTTGAAGTGGATGCCAGCTTGCGCGGTCACATCGGTGAACTCGATCGGACCGGAAGGGCGCGCTACGATTGTTCCCGGCGCCGGAGCGGGCGTGACCTCCGGGGTTGCGCTCACGCGAGTGGGGTTTTCCGGCTGCGGCGGCGAAACTCGTTGCGGTGAACTCACCGACGTTTGTTTGCATGCAGCCAGCCCTAGGAGGCTAGCGAGTAATAACGAAAAAATAAGCCGGGTTCCAATCATTCAGTAGTCTTGAGGGACCTTTCGAGAGCGACTACGGCCGAGCCACTATCTGCGCCGATTTTGCCCGGCGCGAATCCATCCAAATCTCAATCAGCATGGCCGCCGGACCGACCATGAAGAGCGCATAAAAAGGAGCGTACACCACTTGCCGCAGGCGCAGGATCATTTCCACCACCGCGACCAGGAACACGACAATGCATTGTCCTCGCTTCGAGCGCACCGTGGTCTTGGGATCGGTAATCATGAAAAAAATGAAAAGCTGATACATCGGACCGGTAATCGGCGCGATTTCAGATTGCCACGGACTCCCCGTCATCCAGCTCCGCAGAAACGCGAACGCGATAAACGACGCGACATAGATGCCCGTGATATGGAAACGGTGCAGCCGCGCGATGATCACGGACCCGAGGGCCCAGATCACCAGCATCGGCCAGAGATAATTCCCCCACTGGATGCTCAACGTCGCGACGGTTTCAGCCGCAAGGAAAAGCATTACGGAAATCCCAAAAGTCGACGGATTCCAGATATGCCGGTTCCTCACGCGCAACACATATTTCGATGTGATCGAAAGGGCACTGCAGAGCGCATATGGCCAGAAAGCCGGTGAGCGGACCAGAATCCCGACGCTGATACCGGTTATGTAAGCGCTCGCAGGATGAACCCATTTCCGAAAGAAGATCCGCCCCAGTGCGAGTTCGAGCGCAATGCTGGTAACGATGGCGAGCAGCGTCTTCTGATAGCTCTCAAGAATCCCAAACGACAAATGCCCCGCCAGCAGAATGCAGGTGATGAACGCCGGCGCAATGTAGCGATTATCGAGACTGAAAAACGGCTTGCGTGGCGCCTTCGCCGGCGGAGAGATCACAGGCGTCGTCATCTTGCTCATTCCGGCTCCTTCACCATGTGCAGTTGGCGGACGGCCGGCTGCTCGAGCGTCCGAACCTCTCCCGAGGGCCAGCGAATTACAGCTTTTTCCACATGCGGAGTCTTTCCCAGCCCGAAATGCAAGCGGCGGTCGTTCTGCGCGGCGAAGCCCGCACCCCCCGAGACTTCCTGCACCTGCTTCTCGCCGCTCCAGTAGAGTGTAACCTCCGCCCCGATGGAGCTGCGGTTGCTCCTAGTTCCTTCGAGTTGAAATTCAATCCACTCGTTCTCGGGCGCAACGGTGTTCTTGTAGATGAGGAGCGGGCCTTTCTGGTTCGCAACCACCACATCCAGCACGCCGCGATTCCACAAATCAACGAGCGCCACCGCACGTCCATCATAGATATCGGTCACGCCCACCGCCTGTGCCACGTCGATAAACTTTCCTGCTCCGTCGTTCAACCAGACTTTCTTGTTTTGATAGCCGGACAAGCTGCGTCCGTCAAATGCCGGCCAATTCTTGGCGTCGCCGATGATCGTGCTGTTGCCGCCCGCGACTTTGGAAAAGTCGTACCAATAGCTGCGATTGCGGTCGAGCGAGATGTATCCGTTCGCCAGATAAAGATCGAGCGTTCCGTCGTTGTTCAGGTCCCCAAACTGCGCGCCAAAACTCCAGCCTCCAAGCTCAACGCCAAAATCGCGGGCGAGATTCTCGTATTGCAGCCCATTGCCGGAAGTTCCTCCCTTCGGCATCCATAGATTGTTTCCCTGAATCAGAATGCCGTCTTCGGAAATGTTGGAGACATAGACCGCATATTTGCCCTGATTGAGAATGTCCCCAAATGCGGCATTCATGCCGCTTTTGGGCGCGAAGCCGACGCCGGTCTGTTCGCCGACCTCGCGAAAGTGTCCGCCATCATTGAAGTAAAGTTCGGAGACGCCGTAGTCATTGGCTACAAACAGATCGGGATGTCCCGTTCCGCGCAGATCGGCGGCCGAGGCTGCCAGCGCCCAGCGCCGGCTGTTGATGCCAACCTTCTGGCTGACCTCTTCGAACTTTCCGTTGCCCAGATTGTGGAAGAGATATTTTCTTCCGCCATTCTTCGCGTACTCGAAACTGTCGGGCATGATTCGAGTCGTGTTCAAGTGCCACAGGTCGATGTCTTCCGCGTAGTAGCCGCCCACAAATAAATCGAGCAGTCCGTCTCCGTCGTAATCGAACCAGATGGCGGTGTCGGCGTTGATCCACGCAGGCAAACCGGCCTGCTCGCTGACGCGCGTGAAACCGCGGCCGTGATCATTGTGGTAAAGTTCCGGCCGTCCCCACTTGATCAAAAATAAGTCTTCGTATCCGTCGTTGTCGTAGTCGCCCCACACCGCGCCCGTAGAGACGCCCGTACCGGCTTGGTTCACGTCGGCAACTCCCATCTCCGGAGCAACATCTTTGAACGTGCCGTCGTGCATGTTGCGATAGAGCGCATTCTTGCTGCCGATCGCGCTATTTGTGACGTAGATGTCGGGCCAGCCGTCGCGATCGAAATCGACAATCGACACGGAAGCGCCCATCGAGGCAACTTCCGGCATGATTGGGTCAAGCTTCGGGTCGAGCGTCGGAGCCTGATGCACAAAGTCAATGCCTGCCGCGTGCGAGACTTCCGTCAAATAAAACCCGTGGCGCGCAATGGCGGTCTGCATATCGGCGGCAACTCGATCGGAAGCACGCCGCGCCGCATAGCGTTTCATCGCCAGTGGCGTGAGCAGCAGGCCGATGAAAAACATAGTCAGAAGAACCCGTGCGAATCGGCCAGCGGTCATTGCTTTGTTCCGCTCCGCAACGCATTTTTGAAAACTTCCGGCGTAATGTACCGCGTGTGATACGTGCGCCAGTCATCCGGATGCTGCCGGTACACCCACTCGTCTTCGAGCGCTCCCGGCCGGGTGGTGTACTCGTTCTTTGCGTGATAGGGCAACGGCAATACCGTCTTTGACCACGTTGAATTGTAATCGCCATCTTTGATCCAGCCATCGCCCTTGATCACGAAATCGCGTACCCATCCCGGCGGGGGCGGTGGCTGTTCGGCAAAGCGCAAAGACATTTCATCTCCTGAGTTCACAATCACGTAACGATCGTCAATAGTTCGCAGCAAGTCGCGCACGTCGCCATAGCGCGTGTAATAGCCGATCAGGTCGCGCCAGCGCTGCTTCGTGCCTTCGATCTGGTTGTAGTCCGGGACTTCCGGCGCGCCCGCGCCCACCGGCATGTGCATCACCGAGTAGCCGCGATAGTGCAGATCGGCAACGGTGGGATCCAAGGTTGTTTCCTTCAGCGGAGCATCAGGCGCGCCCTTGGCCCAGTGGATCGCGTCCCAATAAATTTCCAGATTCGTGCGCAGCCGCACCCGGTGCGGCGTTCCCGGTTTGAAGATGTTGGTCAGATTGAACAAGATCGTTTTCTTGCGCCCGGCTGGAAAGCCGAGGTTATCCTGCGCAGTGACCCAACCGCCGTGTCCGTCGGGTACTTCGACGCTCAATCCGTGAGCACGCCAGCGCTTGCCTTGGGTAATGGCCACGTTGACGGAAGACTCGGTGTCATGAATCGAACCTTGGGCGATCAGATAGAGAGGTCCACTCGTGGGAGCGTCGTCGCCGAGATCGACTTCGAGGTAGTGATCGCGCGTCACACCCTGGAACTGTCCGCGGCCAAAGCTGCTGACTGCGTGGCCGTCAAGTGTGCGAACGAGTTCAGTCACGTCCTCACCGGTATCGTCGACCGCGCGCGCAATCTCATGCGGCGTGTACACCGTGGTAAAGCTCAGCTTCGCCGCAGGAATCACGAAGCGCTCGTCCACATAAATTTCCATGTTCGCCGGATGATCGACGGTCATCAGAACGATGTAGTCGTAGTAATAGACTTCCCAGAGTTCCGCGGTGATGCGAATGTCGTAATAGCCATCGTGCGGCACAAGCTGGTCGCGCCCGATCTTGTACCACTCGCCCGTCGCCGCGATCTGCGCCGAACCAAGCGTATTGATGCGCAAACCGATCGCTGATCCCCACGGCACGGCGTCTTTCACGAACTCCACCTCCTTGCCGTTGTAGGCGAACAGAAACGGGCACGAAGCCTTCAGCCGCTGTTCAGTGACGACATCCTGATCGGCCTTCACGCCAAACTCTGCGCGCACCGTGCCGTTTGGCCACACCACGCGAACCACCTCGGCTTCCGTTTGCTCGCCTAATCCGAAATGAAGCACTGGCCCGGTGATGGGTTGTTTCTGCACCAGCAAGCCGGAGCGGACTTCGATCTCTCCACCGACGCCGAACGGATTGATGCGCTGATCACCCACTGCCTGCACGGCATGCGGCCGAACGACCTGCCAGTGATAATTCTTCGAAGTCTGGTTGACCGCATCGATGGGCTGGCCATCTGAAGATAGACCGAGTAGATCGAGACGGCCGCTACCTTTCAAATCGGCAGCCGTGAAAACCAGCGGCGGCCCAGCCGGGTGATCGAGCAACGTGAATCCGCCTTTGTCGTCTCCGAGCCAGATCAGCGCTCCGGTCGCCTCACTCTTCGTTGTCGGACACAGCAGCAGGTCAAGCGCTCCGTTGTTGTCCAGATCAGCCACCTGCAATCGCACTTCTCCCGCGAGATAGCGCGCCGCCTCAGGGACGTGGGCAATCTCGGCGGTCTCCCAGCTTTGTCCGTCGTTCTTGTCCGAGATGCGTATGATCGCGCCGTCGCTGCGGACAGCAAGCAGATCTAAAGTTCCGTCGTTGTTAGCATCAGCCACGGCCACTGCTTTGACCCTTGAAAAGTCTCCCGGTAGCGCGCGCTCGCGAAACTGTCCTTGCCGTTCGTTCATAAAGACATGAAGCTTCCCGGCACCATCGATGATCGCCGCATCCGGGTTCCCGTCGCCGTCAAGATCGGCCCAGGCAAAGCCGCGCAGACCGGAGATTTCTGCGAACGGATGGATGGCGAGGAACGTATCGTCCCCGTTGTTTCGCAGCACGGTTGGCAGGCCGCTGCTCGCACCGAGCACGATGTCGAGATCGCCATCAGCTTCAATATCGACCGCCCACGCCCCGGTGTACGGCGCGCCAGTCACAGACTTCGGCAGTTTTGTTTTTGCCGTCACGTCGGTAAATGCGTCTGGCTTGTTCTGACGCATGAAGCGCACCCCGCCGGCGCCCGCCAGCACCAGATCGGTCTTGAAGTCATAGTTCAAGTCGACTGGCACAATTCCATCCGGCAGTGGAGACTCTGCCGACGGTCCGCCAGGAAAAGGGAAAGTGGCCCCCGAGGCCAGACGCACTTCGCGACCGTTGGCCACCGCCGCCACCGGAGCGCCCGCACTTCCGAGAGAGATGGCGCCGATCCATGTCCACTTCCCGCCAGCGGGCTGCGCCAGTGGCTGAGCATTGAAAGTGAGAGCCATGTCGGGTGGTGCAGGCTTGAACACCGGAGTTTGCATCTGCAGGAAGTGCGTGAAGGGTTCAGCTTCTTCTCCCGGTGCCGCCTTGATTACTCGCAAGCTGTGCCTGTAGTCGGGATCGCGCATCAGCACATTGCGCAGGAACGTTGTTTGAGTCGCGGCTGCCCGCAGATCATTCCCAGCCACCGCCTTTTGCACTGCCGCAAATTGGTGCTGCGCTTCCGCCGGCCACGTCGACGACCGGCTGCTGATCTGGGCCAGCGCTGACTTCAGGGTATCGGCATCGTTGCGCTTGGCGGCTACACGGCTGAGTTCCAGTAGAGCTGCCAGATTCCCCGGTTGCGCGCTGAGAATTTTCTGCATGAGTTCCTGAAAGTCAGAGTCGCTGTTCGCGCCGCCTTCACGCTCGGTTTCCTCCGCCAACGAATACGCTGCCCGCATGTTCTGCGGATTGAGTTCAGAAGATTTGCGGAAATCGGCCAATGCCGCGGCAGAGTTGCCGCGCTGGCTCTCAAGAATTCCCAGCAGGTTGTAAATCTGATCGTTCTCCGGCGCGAGATCACGCGACCTTTCCAGTCTCTCGGAAGCCGGTTCGTAGTTACGCTGCCGCAGCGCAAGAATGCCCCAGTTGGCCCACCCCGAAGGTTCGCCCGGAACCAATTGCGTCAGTTCCGATAGCTTGGCCTCGGCGTGGATGTCGTCGCCAACCTGCAGAGCCGAGAGTCCACTGTAGAAGGCGGAGACGACATCTTTATATTCTTTCGAATCCGCCGCAGGAAATTTCGGCCGTGAACTGCACGCCGACAGCGCGATCAACGCTCCCACAGCCAAAAGCAGAGCGGTATTCCTGAGCCTGCCCTCTCGACAAGTATGCATAGTAGAACGAGCGCAACCGCCGGCGCTTCGAGCAACGGAGCTCTGAAACGTCAGACCGCGGCTTTCGATGCCTCGCTTTCGTGCGAATTCGCCGATCCGCGCACCAGCTTTCGACCTGCGCCAATTCCCGCGCAGAATCACGCCGCCTGCAGCTTTCCGCTTTTCAGCCGGCGGCGGCGCGTCATGCCCCAAAACCACAAAAACCCGACTGCAAGAAACGGCAACATATATAGAAGAAGATCCCAGCGGCCATAGCCCGGAGGCGTCGCCTCCACTCGCGAAAGCGCTTCTCCTCCGCCTTCGGAACTCTGAAGGATCAGCCGGATGCGCCAGAACTCATCGCGATCAAATTCTGCCGAAGTTTTGTATTCTACAAGCCCGCCCGAATTGTCGTGCTCGGTCGGATAGATCACTTCGGCCAGACGCCCGCTTTCCGGCTGCACGCCAATCGAAATCTTCAGATCCGGGGGGATCTTTCCGCCTGGCGCCGGATCGACGAGCACGAAGAATGTTCCCGTGCCTACGTCCGGATGCGTCCACAGCGCCACGACGCACGGGCCAACCCGGCGATTCTCGATGATCGGAAACGGCGGGCCATTGTGCGCTCGCGCCCGCACGGGCACCAGCAAGCAGAGCGCAGCCACCGTAACCACCGCGCCGGCCAGCGTGATATAAGTTCGACTCAACTCAAACTCTCCGCTATCCACTCATCAGCATCATCGTGGCCCGCATTTCCATCGGCTGGAAGATCAGCCAGATCGCGCAAATCCACAGAATCGCGCACACCGCCGCCCACGGCAGAAATGCCCGCAGAGTTCGATTCGGTGAATCCTCGGCTGCGAGTCCATGCGTCACCGTGAGAGAACCGGCAAATCCCAGCAACAGAAATCCAATCTCGATGACTTGCACAACGTTCGCTGGTAGACCGGTTAGCGTCCACCGGGGCTCTCCCAGAAACGCGTAGCCAAGTCCGGCCACTGCGCTCTGCGTGACCGGGACAATCGTGTAAAGCCCGGTCAGGAAGTGAAATCCGTAGTGGGCGAGCCACATGCCAAACCCAAGCGGCACCAAGCCATACGTATATCGCACGGCCAACGGCACCAACGAGCGCCGAATTCCGGCCCACGCGCGCGACAGCCAGGCCGCAACACCAAGCAACAAGATCGGCTCCAGAACCAGAAAGAAGACGAAAATCGTGCCCAGCACTGGTGCCTCATGGCTCACGCCCATCAGGTGAGCGAGCCATTTCTCCACGGCATACACCGGGCTGACCATGCCAAACGCATTCAACAGGGCGCCAAAACAAAACACGATGGCCAGCGCCGCCATGTCTTTGCGCTTAAAAAAGTATCCAATCCCCGACCGCAGCGGATCGGTCAATAGTTCGCTCCCCGGCAGGCGGCTCAAAATCCCGATATTGTCATGCGGGCACGCATGCACGCAATCGAGGCAAAACGTGCAATCCATGTTGCCGACCTTACGCGGCTGAAATAGAGCGAGTTCGCATCCCCGGATCACGACCAGGTCTGATGCTGATTCGCGCCGGCCCCGGATGCAATCCTTCGTCTCACATAAAGTACAGATCGACTGCTCGCGCACCTTCACTTCAAACGGTGAAAGCGTCGACGCCACAAAATTAAACTGCCCAATCGGGCAAACAAACTTGCAGAACGATGCATGCTTGAAAAGGCCGTCCACAAGTAGAACACTTGCGAAGTACGCAATGATCAGCCACGCCGTCCACCACGGAGAAGACCACAGGTCAAACAACTCGTAGAGGAAGAGAATCAGAACGAACAAACCGACCGAGATCCATTTATTCCGAAGCGCGCGCGGCCAATTCCAGCGCGGTTTAAGCACTCTCCGCGCCATCTGCCGGACGAGCATGAACGGGCATGCCAGGCAGAAAAAATTCCCGGCGCACAGAATCACCAGCACCAGCACACCGCGAAAGTGCAACCAGGTTAACGTGGTGGCGAGGTTCTTCGGCGCCAACGACGGCCCGAAGAGTCCGTGCAGAATCATGAGCACGCTCACGATCAGCAGCGGCGCCTGCAGTACTGGACGCACATAGCGCCAGCGGAACAAGGCCCCCAGAATCGGCGCCTTCATCAAGTCAAAGGCCGGCGGATTTTCTTCGGTGGCCGGTTTGGAGGTCAGATTCAACAGCGGGCCTGGTTGGGGCGGACGTTCCTCAACTCGAATTGCCTTTCTACTTTCTCGCCGGTCGGGAGTGTGCCGTGCAGCAGAACTACCCAGTCTCCCGCCATCCCGAGTTTCAATGTCGATTCGTACCGCCCGGGCTGGTTTTCCTGCACACTGCCAAACACCGGACTCATCCCAGCATGTGTCATATCGGCTTCGGTGGTCAGGTGCGCTCCAGTCACCGGCTTTGAAGCTGCATCGGCTAAAGTGAAATCCGCAGTCACAGGGCCGACGCGACCGCCAATGCGGAGGGAGGAGCGATTGTCCGGTTACATCCAATCCAGATCAGCACGGAGATGGCCGCGGCGAGCGCCCGAGCTTGAAAGCCTCTGCTCCGAAAGGAGCGCAGATCACTTTCCGCTCCCCGGAAGCACAACCGATCCGTCTCCATTAAAGCGACAACCCTAGGCCGCACTCGGAAGCTGATTCCGATGCCATGCGCAGGTGCAGGCTGCCTTTTCCGTTTCGTCTGCCGGGGGGAACATGTGATAGTACATGCCGATCACCATCGGGATGAACACCGCCGAGTTGTAGAACAGATGGAGTTCCACCCGCGGGAAGAACAACTGCAGCACGCTGCAAGGTACCGGTTTACCCCAGAAATTGTGGTGCGTCGTGGCCTGCCAGATCAGAAGGAAGTGCTCGATGTGATGCCAGAACTGGATCCAGAATGCCACCATCCACCAGGTGTGCGACCTTCCCGTGAACCCCTTGCGCAGTACCCACAGCCCGATCAGCATGACCAGCGCGTAACCGTAGTGCAAGGTCTCCGATTTGATCAGCCACGGATACCAAAGACCCAGAATTCCATTCGCCATTGGCCGCGGCCATCCCATCACGTAAATCTGATATGCCTGAGCCAAGTGTTCGCCCCAGTGGGCCAGCACAATGAACATGAACCCCTGCAGCGCACGCTCGTGCCAACGGGTATTGAGTTTCTCGTAAAAACTGCTGTTCGCCGCTGGCGCGCTATGAATGTTGGGAACGGCAGGATTTGAGACCGCCATTAGGTTTTCCCCAAAACCCCAGACTCATTTCAAAATGTGACCACGATCACATTTCAGCCATCGAGGGTCAATAATGGAATAATATTAGCCGCGTACAGCCGTCCAAACCCATTCTTAAAAATGGAAATTAGTTTCCAGGAAGATGAGTAGCCCGTTTGCGTCCTTTGGGTAAATTGCGGAAATCACGCCCTTCCCCCAGGCGTGCCCGTAATAAAGAGTGGTGCTGAAGGATCGCGTGATTTGGTAGTCAGCGCTAACGTCCCACACGTTGGCTAGGCCGCGGTTACCGTTGCTCGGACGGCCCGTATACCCAAAGGTGTTCGGCTGAAATGCGCCGCCACCGGAATACCAAAGGTCGGCGGAGTCTGCCAGGCGCAGCGTGTGCACTTCGCTGCGCAGCCCCAGCTTTGAAACCGGACGCAGATTCAAACTGCCGTATAAGTCCTCGTTGTTCATCATATTGAAGAAGGGGAAGCGGGCATACTGGCGCGGCGTGGGTAGGACTTGAAAAAAAGTGCCGTGACGCAAGTCACTGGCGTTTCCATCGCCGCTGCCATAGGAATAGCCCGCGCTGATCCAGGGCTTAAGCAGTTTGACTGGCGGTTGCCACCCGGCCTCTGCCACGAACGCTCCAGCATGTTGAGCGAGGCTGCCCCAGGAACCGGTTTGCAATGCGCCCCAGAGCAGAAAATCGAACTTGCCGGAATTCGTGGTGTTGAAGACATGGGCGTAGTCCGCGCCCCACGTTGCAATCTCAATCTTGCCCAGGTCCGCCGCGCGAACCGCAGACGGGCGATTGTCAGTTTTCAGCACCAGCGTGCGGTGATCGATGTAGCCGAGCGCGAACACGCGTAGTTCTCCCGCGCTCTGCGCGGTTGTGATCGATCGGGTGTACGCGCCATGGTAGGTATCCACGTTCAGTTCGTCCATCCCCTTTACTTGAAAGACGCCTTGTGTCGGCCGCGCGCCGAAGAAGGTAAAGTTGTTTTGCCCGGAATTCGCAGAGAGTTGGACTCCATCGAATGTCCGCTGGACGGCAGAAAAAGCGAAATTGGAAATCAAGCGGCTCGAAATGCGCGTCTGAATCATCGTCGCCAACAGCGGGTCTTTGGGCGTGACTTCAAGACCGTCAAAGTATTCAAAGCGACCCAATTTCAAACCGGCTGGTCCGAGGTGCTTGAAGCTCACAAATGCCTGCTTCACAAATCCATTGGCGACGTTGGTGTGATTGTTGTTTGCCGCATAGTAATTTCCACCGAGACCGAGTTGGCCCTGCGGAGCTGCTACCACGGCGTCGTTTGGCAAACCAAGAATCGACGGTTGTTCGCCTTCGAGGAACCAATCAAAGTGTTCCCCGGTTTGACCGATACCGACCCGCAGCAAGGAATCCCACAGGCCGTAATCGCTGTTTCCGGTGTTGCCTTCGAACCAGTACCAACCCTCCGCCCGCGTGCGCCAGTTCACCGAGATCTCGAGCGGGCCAAGCGTATGCTTTGGCGGTGCCGCCGGTGCCGCCTGGGAACGCGCCGCACTCGCTTGTTGAGGTGTCGCTGGTGAAGAGTCTGCAGCGACGGAGGCCTGATGTGGCGGCGAGTCTGGATTTCCGTTCGCGGACGGGTCATGTTGAGCGAAGACGGAACTCGCTACAGACAAGACCATTCCCACGCAAAATGCAAATCGCAACTTCATATCATCCCCAGTCTGAGCGTCTCTGCATGTTTCCGAACCCTGCCGCCCGTCGCAGGCAGGGCTTATAAGCCCACAGTTCTACCCGTTGTGCAGGATCCTGCACGAAACTTGGATTGTGAATTTAGCAGCTATTTCCTGAAGCGCGGTCCCCACACGAGTTAATTCGGGATTCTCAGGGGACTTACAGCGATGGGTCAATACCGGATTCGTACTAGAGGGCAGTCTTGATGAAGTCGCCAAGCCTTCCGACTCGGCATCGTGTCGGCGACTTACCCCGCGAACGCGAAACCCGGGCTGACGCTGATCAGCCAGGTTTCGTTGAAGAACTACGCCGTCGATCTCTCGGCGACCGGCAGAGCGCCGCACGTTTCAAAAGAGGAACTCGACTACTTTCTTAAGCCCACCCGTTATGGGCCTACGGACGCCATTGTGGCGATACACAGAGCGTCGGTTCCTTTGTATTCCCTACTGCGACTTACAGGGCATTACCGTGCGACCGGTGCCTTGTAATTACAACGTGATCCAGTCTGTCATCGCCCTTTCGCGGCGGTAGCACGGGTTCAAATCCCGTTGGGGACGCCAAACCTGACGTTTACCATCCCTTCCTGCCAGCGTCCCCGTCTTTTCGTTACAAACCGCATGCCACAGGCTCAGAACTCCAAGCGCAAGGCGAACTGCATGAAGCGAGGCGTGGTTAGCGTCGAAAGGTACTTTCCGAACTGTGTCGGGTCGTAGGAGAGCGAGGGTTGAGCGGAGTCGCCTACTGGTCCGCGCACGTCGTAGCGCACCGAGTTGGTCGTGTTGAAGGCTTGCCAGCTGAACTCCAGACGCCTCTGCTCGCCAAGCGAGAAACCCTTGCTCACTGCAGTGTCGATGTTGAACATGCCGTCGCCAATGACGTTGTTGCGGACTCCTGATTCACCCGGCCACTCTGGGCGGAAAGCGGCCTCCGCCTTGGCCGGATCTTGGAAGATGTCCGGGCCGATGCCCACGCCATTGACAATGGCGTTCTTCGGGTTGGAGGCGACCGGTGGCGGCCCGTTCGGCTCGGCATCGCCCTCGATGTTCCAATTGGTGGACCAGGTGAATCCGTTGTCGATCGTGATGGGGAAACCGCTCGTCCAGCGGAATATGCCGGAGACGTGCCACCCGCCAATTAAGGCGTTGAGCAGCGGCCCCGCGTTTCCCCTCACCATCTGGCCCCTGCCGAACGGGAGCTGGTAGACCAGGTTCGCATTGACTTGGTGGAAGGCGTTGAAATCGGAAAGCCCGCGCAGGGACAGCGGATCCCAGGAATTGATGACAATCCCGCCGCCGTTCAAGTCGTTGCCGGTTCCGCCAGTTCCTTCATAGGGACCGACTCGCTCGGCTGCCGAGGCCACGTCGAACGATTTCGACCATGTGTAGTTAAACTGCCCCTGCAAGTTCGATAACCGGACGTTGTAGGTCACCTGCAGCGCGTTGTAGTCGGAAGTGCCGATGTTGCGCCACGCGTAGAGCGAACTGAACTGGTCATGGTAAAAGGCATACGGGCCAAACTTGCTGTTCGGGAGCGGACTGCTCAAGCCGGTGATGGAGGCAGGCAAATCCAATTCGAACAGAGAGAACGTTTCGTTGTGCGAGTAACAGTTCCACAGTTCGTAAATATTCTGAGTGGCTGACGGATTGGAAGGCGGAGTTCCAGGTGCGCAATCTTGCCCGTTACTGGCAAGTGCGGCCCCGGCGCTGGCCATGCCCGGAAAGACATTCTCGAAGAACGGTATAGGCTGGATCGAGTTGACGTCCGTGGCGGTGGGCTGAGTGGCAGCGGCCTTCGAGAGCATGGTGGCTGCCTGAAAATACTTCATGCCACTGGTAGCATCCGTCAAGTTGATCGGCATCGCCAGATCCACCTGCAACGGCAGACGCCGGCCGACGCTACCCACATACGCGATCTGGAGCGACGATCGAGATGTCAGTTGGCGCGAGAGCGAGAAATTGAACATGTGCGCGTAAGGGGTCTTTACGCTTTGATCCAGCCCCCAGTTAATGGCAAAGGCCGTATTGCCCGGGGTGTAGGGGAAACCACCCGCCGGCGCAGGGCCGAATAAGCAGCCCGGGTTGTTCAAAGACGCGCAGGGAGGAGGCAAACAGGACTGGCCGGATGAACCCGGAGTGAGGCAGGTAAAGCGTGGGGCATTCGCTGGCGACACGACGCCAGCGGGATTTCCGAGGTCGGTGGAGAGGCCGAACGATCCGTGCTGGTCAAAGCTGTTCACGATGGGAATGCCGAAGTGGTCGTACATGATGCTGTAACCGCCGCGGATCGAGAACTTGTCCTTCTTTCCCAGAATCTTTGAGAGCAACCCGTCGCCGGTGTCTGGCGCCCAGGCCACGGCGATGCGCGGTGAAAAGTCCTTGTGGTCCCAGTTCCACAGGCCAGGACCGTTATTCTTGGGTCCGCCAAGAGTGAAAGAAATCTCCCCGGCGTTATTGGCCGGCTGACCGGAAGCCGCTAGTGCGGCGCTGCGTTCAAACCAGTCGGCGGCGTTTTGATTCGTGCAGCCGCCGCTCGCAGCTTCAATGCAAGGTGCCACCTGATATCCATTGGTTTCGTATGGCGGAGCTTCGAGCACCCAGCGCAGGCCATACGTGACCGTCAATCGTGGCGTCATCCGCCAGGTATCCTGCCCGTAGAACTCGTAGTCATTGATGGCGTAACGGCGGTTGATTGGCGTGCCCTGAGCCAGCGCCGTGCCGTTGCGCGCGAAATTGTAGATGCCATCCCCCTCGGGGAAAATACCCATCACGATCGTCGTCGCGCTGTCGTAGTTCGGTCCGAAGTTTTTGTCTACGCTTGGATAAGGATTTCCGGTGGCCGGATCGATGTTGTTGGCCGGATCCAGCGGGCTGGGGCTGCCCGGGTAGGCGATTCCCCCCGTGTTGAGATAAACCGCATTGGTCTGAACGTCGGAGAACGAGTTGGCGTAACTGGTGTGGTTGTTGCGAATCAGAAACAAATCCGTGCCGAACTGTAACGTGTGATTACCCCGAGTCCAGTTCAAACTGTCGGTGAACTGGTTGACCGGCACGAAGAACCTGGTGGAGCGAGTGAAGGGAACAAGATTGTCGAGCCCGTTCAGAAGAACTGCCGGATTCGTGGAGGCACCGGCGTTCTGCCCTCCCTGGCGAATCAAGCCCCAGCGAAAATCATTGATCAGCCTCGGGGAGATGAGTGAGGTAAGTCCGATGGTTAAACCCTTGCTGTCGTCCAGCACGGTCGTAGCTGCGGACTGGCCGGGGAACTGCGGCTGCCCCGGTTCTTTGAAATTTTGCGTCTCGCCGCGGGCGAACAAGGTTTCCGAGCCATTCGATGTGATGTGGTAATCGAGCCGGGTAATGTAAGTGTTGTAGCTGGAATCGGCGGGTGGCGCAAACCGAAAACCGAGCGTATTCGACCCATCGCCGGCGCTTTCATTTGCCGCCGGGTACCGATTGAGAATGTTCAGGACCGCCTGATTCACGCCGATTCCCTCGGGGTCTATCTGTTTGATCTGGGTCGGCCCGAGCGCATAGTAGCCTGGCTGCACGCCGCTCACGCCGTTGACGGTACCCCCGGGACAATCCGTCGTATCCAGGCTACCGTCCGAGTTCCGTTGGCATAAGTAGACGAGATCGCCCGCGCGCAAAGTCGGGCTCGGCACGGTACGCAATGCGCTGGATCCCTGGGCGTCGCGCCGCCCTTCATAGTTGGCGAAGAAAAAGACCCGGTTCTTCCAGATCGGCCCTGCCGCCGTCACTCCGAATACATTGCGCAAGAGCTCCGGCGCCTTGTTGGATTCGCCATTGGTTAGCTGGGACTCCTCCAAGAACGGGTCGTTGGCGCTAAAGACGGTATTACGGTTGTACTCGTAGGCCGAGCCGTGGTAGCTATTGGTGCCGCTTTTGGTCGCCAGCGCGACCTGAGCGCCGCTGGAATAGCCGGAGTCGGCATTGGAGTTGGCCGTGGTGACCCGGAATTCCTGGACCGAGTCGGGCGGCACATTCATGACACTGGTAAAAGCATAGCCATAATTCTGATCGTTTACCCCGATGCCGTCGAGCGTGACGTTGGATTGGTCGCTGCGCATGCCATTGACTGCCCCGCTGCGTGTATCGGTATCCTGTAGCGACTGACTCTGATTCCCCAGATATGCCACCCCTGGCTGGAGGCTCAGCAACTGAACTACGTTGCGGTCGGCGATGGGCAATTCCGCGATTTGATTTTCCTCGAGAGTGTTGCCAAGCGACGCGTCGGTGCGATTGATGAGCGGCGCTTCGCCTTCGACCGTCACCGATGTCTGCACGCCTGCAACCTGAAACTGAATGTTTATCGTCGAGGGCGTTTTGACAATAAGCGTGACGTTCGACGCCGAAAAGGGTGCGAAACCGCTTGCAGTTGCCTGCAGCCGATAGTTGCCCGGAGGAACATCCAGGAACTGGTAGAAACCGGCCGCGTTGCTGGTGGTAGTCCGCTGCAATCCCGTTGCCGCGTCGGTCAAGGTAATCTTCGCCCCGCGAACACTCGCGCCAGACGGGTCAGAAACGCTGCCGTTCAGCAGGCTCGTGGATTGCGCCGTCGCCAACGCGGCCAATAACGCCAACGCTGCGAGCACCCAAATCGCGCCCCTGGCTCCCGGCTCCCATCGATTGCCAACCTGGTACCACCGCTCGTTCTGCCTGCTGTTCACTCCCTGATGGACTCGCATCATCGACATAGCCTCCCGAGGAAAAGCGCAACGCCGGCGATTTCAGTGAGAAGAAATCACAAGTGTGTTCTTCTCCCCGCGCCCGCTTGTGCCTTTTAGATTCCTGTTTTTTCTAGGTCAACCAGATCAACCCCGCCCAGAGTGGCGGCATTATAACTGAAGATCGGATGAGGAGCATTGAGAAAAATCTGAACGCCGAACCGGTGTTTCTTGTCGAGCGAGCCAAGGCGCGAAGGGGATTGGCCGCCATGCGATCACACCGTAATCACGCTTTCACACCCCCGGATGCACTCCTGCGTGATATGGGCCGCGCATTCTCTGGGCTGGGGGAAGCGTATAGACAGCACGACGCGCAGTGGGCTGCGAGTGGTATGGATCAATGAGGAGCCGATCCTTGACCTCTGAGGAAAGAAACCCTCGATTCTGAAAGGGTCAGTGGCGTACCCCGCTGCGTCAGGAGTCGAATGTGCTCGGCGCAGTCTGGCTCCTGACAATTGCGGGCCCAACAGCTAAGCAAGTGATCGCCGGGGACGACCGAGCCGCGGACTAGCGTCCTGATTCCCGGCCATTAACTGGCGCGTTTCCAGTGAGATGCAGGACCTAACCGACCTGCGAGTTGACTCACCGTGTTCAAATCAGTTGGCCGGGAGCTGGTCTGCACGAATTTGTCTGGAAAAAGTGGAAGATGTAAAAAGAATGTCAACAAATGCATAGATCCCCGTAAAACCTGAGTCTAAGGCTGTAAGCTGCATGACAGGAGGAAGAAGCGCGCCAGGTTGGCGCGGACGAGACCATGGCTATAGGAACAAATCAAAGTCGCGAGACGCATCCGGTTCTGGAGCAGCCGGAGCGGGGCTACTCGTCGGGCAAGGTGCTGGTGGTGGAGGACGATCCGCCGGTCCAGAAGGCACTGCGCCGCTTGTTTGAGTCCGAGGGATATCAGGTGGAGATCGAGGGGAACGGAGTGGCGGGACTGGAGAGTTTTCAGAGGTCGCTGCCGGAAGCCGTAATCCTGGACTTGCAACTGCCGAAGATGTCGGGGCGGGATGTATGCCGGGCGATGAAAGAAATGGCGCCGCAACTCCCGATTGTGGTGTTGAGCGCAGCCAGCGATGTGTCGGACAAGGTGCTGCTTCTGGAATTGGGCGCGGATGATTACGTGACCAAGCCGTTCAGCCCACGCGAGCTGCTGGCGCGGCTTCGAACCGCGCTGCGACACAGCCGGCCGGCCACGCCCGCCACCCTGCTCGGCTTTGACCATGTAACCGTGGATGTGAGCCGGATGGAAGTGAAGAGAGACGGAAACCCGGTTGTTTTGACCGCACAGGAGTTCAAAACCCTGCACTTCTTCCTGCAGAATGAAGATCGCGTGATCAGCCGGGACGAACTCCTGAACGAAGTGTGGGGATATCAGAACTACCCCTCGACCCGCACCGTGGACAACCACATTCTGAAGCTGCGCCAAAAGCTGGAGCGAGAGCCGGCCCACCCCGAACATTTTCTTACTGTCCACGGCGTGGGATACAAGTTCGTACGCTAAGCCACGATGCATCCTGAACAACATCAAGGAGACCCGGCTCCAGCCGGCCGCGAAAGCGCGGACAGAGCGCCCGCGCGCTCTCCGCTGCTTCCTTCCTTGCGCCTGCACACGCGGTTTCTGCTTTCGATGGCCCTGGTCACGGCTGGCCTGACCACGCTGAGTTTGCTGGTGGTCAGGAGTGTGGTCGAGCGCGAAGTACGGATCAGCATTGCCGATGCCTTGCAGCACTCCGCCATAACATTCCAGACATTTCAGCAGGAGCGGGAAGCGCTGATGACCCGTTCCGCGGAGCTTCTGGCTTATCTGCCGATTACGCGGGCGCTGATGACGTCGCACGATCCGGCAACCATTCAGGACGCATCGGAGGATTTGTGGCGTCTGGCGGGGACGGATTTGCTGGTGCTGGCCGATCGGCGGGGCGCGATCGTGGCTCTGCATGCCCGGCCGGGTGGACTCTCGCGCGAGACGGCACAGCCCGCCCTGGACAGGATGCTGGAAGATGAAGACCTGAACCGTTGGTGGTATGGGGAGGGGCGTCTCTATCAGACTTTTGTTCAGCCGATTTACTTCGGCTCGCCGGTGAACGGGCCTGTCCTGGGATACCTGGTGATCGGTGCGGAGGTGAATGAGCATCTGGCGAAAGAGGTCAGCCGGGTCACGGCCAGCCAGGTCGCGTTTTCCTACAACGGAGAAGTCCTGGCAACGACGCTCGACGAAACGCAGGCGCACAGCGCAGGTCTGCGCACGCTCATCTCTGGGGCGCCGGCCGCGATTCCCCTGGATGTGGACTTGGGGAGCGAGCATTTCCTGGGCCGAACACTCGATCTGGCGCCCACGCTGCCGTCGGCCGTCAGGCTGAGCATGCTTGGTTCTTATGACCAGCAGACGCAGTATCTGCGCCGCCTGAACCGCCTCTTGCTGATGCTTGGGCTGGCAGCGATTCTTACCGGCGCCCTTCTGGTGTCGCTGCTGTCTCATGCGTTCACACGGCCGCTGGCCAATCTCGTGGCCGGTGTGCGGGCGCTGGAACGTGGGGATTTTCATCACCCCCTGGATTCGCGTGGGCGCGATGAGGTGGCGGAGTTGACGCGGGTCTTTGAGGGAATGAGATCGAATCTGCTCAAAACCCAGCAGGACCTTCTCGAGGCGGAACAACTGGCGACGATTGGGCGCATGGCGAGTTCCATCTCGCATGACCTGCGGCACTCGCTCTCTGCGATTACCGCCAACGCAGAGTTTCTCAGTGAAGGGGGGCTCAGCAGGGAACAACGCGAGGAATTGTATGCCGAGGTGCGCGCCGGCGTGCGTCGCATGACCGATCTCATTGACTCACTCCTGGAGTTCGCGCGCACCCGGGAGTCGCTGAATCCCGCGTGGGGAAACGTGCGCATCAGTGTGGAGGCGGCCATGCAGGCGGTTCGAAAGCTCCCGCGTCACGCGGCAGCGGAAATCGAGGCGCATTACGCCGATACCCGGCAGGCCTACTTCGACGGACGAAGACTGGAGCGCGCGTTGTTCAACCTCCTGCTGAACGCATGCGACGCTGCGCCGGAGCATGGTGGCGTGGTGCGGGTTGAGGTGAGTGATTCGGCGGAAGGCACCGCCATTACGGTCAGCGATAACGGGCCGGGAATCGCGGACGCAATTCGCGAGACCATGTTCCAGCCGTTCGTGAGCTTTGGCAAGCAGAACGGCACGGGACTGGGCTTGACCATCGCGCAGAAAATCGTGCACGACCATGGCGGAAGCATCGCCATGGAGCGCAAGGACGGACGCACAGCTTTCCGGATGGTATTGCCTTACCCGCTTTTTGCAGGGTCGCCGGGTACAGTCGCTGACCAGAGACCGTTGGGCCCGATGACGGAACTGTCGCGGACGGAGGGCCAGAATAGAGCCTAAAGAACGAGAACTCGGCAGGGGGAGAAGTCAAGAAACCAGGGTGACCCGAACAGGGAGGAAACCATGGGGAATTCAGCAAAGCAGGCGTGGAAAGCCGCGAGGATCGTGGCTTGGCTTTGGATGGCAAGCAGCGCGTTGCCGGGTCAAACCAGTGCGCCCGCAACCGCGGAGCAGAACGACATTTCCGGCCAGGTCCGTGAGTTGCGCACGATGGTCGAGGATTTGCGCGAAGAGGGCCGCGAATCGCGCGCCGAGATCGAGCAACTGAGGCTGGAGTTGCAGAGCACGCGAGCAGCCCTTGAGCGCTTTGCTCCCGGGAACCAGACGCAGCCGGCGACGGTGGCTGCGTCCCCGCAAACCAGCGCGACTGTCCCCTCCGGCGCGGTTCAACCCGCGACCCAGGATGCGCTCGCGTCGCGCGTGGAACGGCTGGAGGACTCAACCGCACTTCTGGCCGCGAAGGTGGACGAGCAGCACCAAACCAAGATAGAAGCTGCGGGCAAGTACCGCGTTCGCCTGTCGGGGATCGTGCTCATGAATGCGTTCCACAACCATGGAACGGCCGACAATTTCGACTTTCCCAGTTTTGCCGAAGCGCTGCCGGGGACTTCTCCATCGGGCTTTGGCGCAACCCTGCGACAGTCAGAGATCAGGCTCGAGGTGTTCGGGCCAAACATCGCAGGGGCGAAAACTTCGGCCAATGTGCATTTGGATTTTGCCGGGGGCCTGACTTGGGCGCCGAACGGCGTCTCTTTCGGAGACGCACGGCTAAAAACTGCCAGCCTGCGTCTGGACTGGGAACATACGTCGGTAGTAGCGGGGCAGGATCAACTGTTTATCTCTCCGCTGTCCCCCACGTCGTTCGCCTCGCTGGCGACTCCGGCATTTGCTTATGCCGGAAATCTCTGGGGATGGATTCCGCAGATTCGATTCGACCGTCGCTTCGACCTTACAGGCGCGCAGAAAATCAGCGTGCAGGCGGGAATCATGGACAATCTTGTCTGGGAGAAACCGCCCGACCCATACAACCGCACTCCGGGTCCGGGAGAGCAGTCCGGGCAGCCGTCATACGCTGTCCGCACCGCGTGGTCGCATGCGGTTCGCGATGATCGAGAAATCGGCTTGGGGGCGTCGGGCTATTACAGCCGCCAGGATTGGTCCTATGACCGGTATGTGGATGGCTGGGCGGGCACTGCTGACTGGCATGTTCCTCTGATCTCTGGCTGGACTCTTTCGGGCGAGTTTTATCGCGGGCGCGGCGCCGGCGGTCTGGGCGCGGCTATGGGGCGAACTGTGCTCTATGGTGCGTCGCCGGTGTACGGAGCCGCGCCGATCCGCGGCGCCGACTCAGCCGGGGGCTGGAGCCAGTTGAAATGGCAGATCACGCCGAAGCTCGAACTGAATGGCGCTTTCGGCGAGGACGATCTGTTCAGCACTGACGTGCGCGGCTTCGCCGCCGACGCGGACAACAATGGTCCCATCCTGGGCCGCAACCGGGGCGCGCTGGGGAATGTGGTCTTGCACCCGCGCTCCGATCTCGTGCTCTCGGCTGAATACCGCCGCCTGCGCAGCTTTCCCGTGTATGAACCGAGTCTGGTTACGAACCAGATCAATCTCGCGATGGGAATTCTGTTCTGATGGGCTGCCAGTCTATTTTCGTGATCGCGCTGGCCCTTCTGGCTGCGGCGCCCTCTCTGCCGGGGCAGACGGTTACTCTAACTGCCCGCGTGGAGATGATCGAGCATGAGCACGCGCTAAAGAATGCCTCCAATGCTGTCGTGTGGCTGACCCCGCTGGACTCGCCAGTCGCGCCACTGCCGCAGACCGTTGTGCCCCGGCTCGTGCAGAAACACAAGAGCTTCAGCCCTGCTCTCGTCGTGATTCCGGCTGGCGGCAAGGTCGAGTTTCCCAATGAGGACCCTTTTTTTCACAACGTATTCTCGCTTTTCGAGGGCAAGCGCTTTGATCTGGGCTTGTACGAAGGTGGCTCAACCCGATTCGTGCAGTTCGATCGGCCCGGGATTTCCTACATTTTCTGCAACATCCACGCACAGATGAGCGCAGTGGTGGTGGCGCTTAACACTCCGTATTACGGAATATCGAACGAAAAAGGGGAGATCGCCATCGCTGACGTCCCCTTCGGACGGTACCGCATACAGGTGTTTCACGCTTCGGCGTTGCCGGATGAGATGCAAGCCTTGACCCACGAGATCACAGTCACGCACGGCACTGGCAGCCTCGGCGTGCTGAGCTTGCACGCCTCAGATACGATTGCCCACCACAAGGATAAGTACGGTCACGACTACGAGCCGCCTAACCAGGACTATTCCAAGCCATAGTAAGGGGTGTATGCGAACGTCCAGTGCTTTTGCTTTGAGATGGAGTGCAGCCAGGGCGGAGTCGGACTGCCAACCAACGGCTTAGGTTATTTCGGAAAAAATATCATGCAATTCTCCGCCGACCCGCCATCGGCCACGGTTCTTCTTCATCGCTCGTTTTCGACGTGTTATCCGACGGGTAGTATTCGGGAAGAATCTCGCTGATCTTCGCACGAATGCTGTCGGGCTGGTTAAGGAACAAAGTAGCCTCAAGTTCCTCTAACTTGCGCGCAATTCGGTTCCAATCCTGCAGCAGTCCACGTGCCCTCTTGATCTTGGGAAACGACGTTTGACCGACCTCTTCATTCTCATAGAAGAGCTCCTCGACGAGTTTTTCCCCCTGCCGCAAGCCAGTAAACTGAATCGTCACCTCTTTCTCGCTTCTGCCTGAGAGTTTGATAAGGGTTCGCACCAGCTCCAGAATCGGCAGCGGTCGTCCCATGTCCAACACCAGCGTGTCACCTTTCTGGCCGATCACGGACGCCTGCAGGACCAGGGAGACCGCTTCGCGGATGGTCATAAAGAAGCGCTTGGCCTCAGGATGCGTGACCGTAAGAGGTTCATTGTTTCGCAACTGCTGCTGCAGCACCGGAACGATGCTCCCATTCGATCCCAGAACATTGCCGAAGCGGACCGACAAGGAACGCATCCCGTTGGTGGGCTGGTGAGCGATGATGAGTTCACCGATTCGTTTGGTCGCGCCCATCACGTTGCACGGGTTAACCGCCTTGTCTGAAGAGATGAAGATGAAACTCTTACACTCATTTTCGCTTGCCATCTCCAGAAGGCTCATCAGTCCGGATACATTGTTCTGCACAGCTCCAGGCACGTTCACTTCCATCAGAGGCACGTGTTTGTATGCAGCGGCGTGAAAGATCACTTCGGGGCGGCTCTGCTGGATGATGTGCTCCATCCACTTTCTCTCTCCGACGTCCGCCACATGGCACCGTAGAGTTGTCTGGCCCCGGCGTGGCAGCATTTCGCGCTCCAGATAAAACATTCCGGTTTCGTTCTGGTCAACGCACGCGAGAGTGTGCGGCTTGTGTTCGAGAATCTGGCGGCAAAGCTCCGAGCCGATGGAGCCGGCCGCCCCTGTTACCAGCAATGAGCGTCCATGAATCGCGCTCCGGACTGATTGCAGGTCAATCGCTACCGGATCCCTCCCGAGCAGATCTTCCACGTCCACGTCGCGGAAATCGCTGAGGTTCACCCTTTGCGCGATTATGTCCCGCAGCGCGGGCACGGTGCGGAATTTCACGGCGCTGCGCTCGCACACTTCCACGAAACGTTGCATCTGCCTGGAAGAAGCCGAAGGCACAACAATCAGGACCTCATCCACCGGGTAAGTACTGATCAACTGTGGGAGCTGATCGACAGTGCCGAGGACGGGGATGCTTTCGATTTTCAGTCCTAGCTTGGAGCGATCGTCGTCAACATACCCTATCGGAACGTACTCACCGCCAGGCCGCCCGATTTCCCGAACTACGGTTTGAGCCGCCATCCCGGCCCCGATGAGGAGAACCTTCCGCGATGCGGTCAGATCCTGACGGACCGATTCCGCCAGGACGCGGGAAAAGATGCGCACTCCAATCAGAACTCCCGCGGTCAGTAGGGGCTCCAGGACATAAACCGTCCGGGGAAAACTCGGCACTCGTAGCCCGTATTGCATGGCCAGGACAAATATCACGGAGCCGGAAATTACGGCCTTCGCGACATCCAGTGCGTCGGCAAGCCCCGTGTACCTCCACCAGCCGTGCAGCAAGCCGAAGCCGGCGATCGCAGCCATTCGCGTCAGAATGAGGAGGCAGGCAGCAGAAAACAGCAGCCGCCGGTCGGGCAATGTGAAGTCAAAGGTCAAGAACCAGGCCAAAATGAACGAGAGAAACACCAGCGCGGCCTGAAAAGCGCCCACAAACCACGAACTCTTGCGCAGAAGAACTCTTGCGAGATTAATGATTTTCATTCGACTGAATGGGATCGCGTTTAGCGATGAACGTGAAAATAGGAACCAGGCGAAGCTAGGCGATCAATCCGAAGGCCGTCTGCAGCAGAATTCGAACGTCAGACAGCAAGCTGCGTCGCATCTGGTAATCCAGCGAGAGCTTGAGCTTGGCCGGAAGAATCTCCTCCACATATTGCTGTTCCATGCGACTGGCGGAAAAGATCTGCTCCTCGCGCCGGTAGGCCAGGGTTGCGGGATCCGTAATTCCCGGGCGCTCCTGCAAGATCACCGCATACTGGGGGCGGAACATTTGTACGTACCGTTCCACCTCGGGGCGGGCACCCACTAACTGCATGTCACCTTTGAGGACATTGAACAATTGGGGCAGTTCGTCGAGTTTGTATTGCCGTAACCAGCGTCCGACACGCGTCAGTCGGGAATCCCCGGGAGCGGTCAGCAATCCGTCACGGTCGGCGTCTGGAACCATGCTGCGAAACTTGCAGACCCGAAAGCGCCGGAAACTTCTGCCGACACGAACCTGTTCGTAAAGCACAGGGCCGCCATCGTCGAGCTTGATGGCGACCGCGATCGTACAGAGCACGGGTGACAGCAAGACCAATCCTAATGCCGCACACAAGACGTCGAAAGCGCGATGGAGCGCTCCGGTTCTCCGCGGCGGAGACCAGCATTGCTCGACCGCTTCCGATCTCTTAGATCCTGGCAAAATCGGCTCCCCGCGCCAGTTTTACGGACGCTTCTTGCTGAACGATATCGGTTACCGCATCGATTGCGTCTTCTACATCTTTCTCGGTCATGCGGGGAGACAAGGGGAGCGAGACCATTCGCTGGTACTCGCGCAGCGCGATCGGAAAGTGCTCTGGTTTGTACCCATACTTGTCGCGATAGTACTGGTGCAGGTGGACTGGAATAAAGTGGACCGAACAACCAATGTTGCGCTTTCGCATTTCGGTAATGAATTGATCCCGCGTAAGTCGCGCGTGACCCAGGTTGAGCCGTAAGACATAGAGATGCCACGCGTGTTGAACATCATTTCGCTCGGTGGGTACTTCTAGCTCTCCGAGGGGCCGGAAAGCATCCTGATATCTTTGGACGATCGCGCGGCGCTTGGCGTGAAACTGGGGCAACTTCTTCAGTTGATGCAGCCCGAGAGACGCCTGAATATCGGTCATGTTGTACTTATAGCCCGGACATACCACGTCGTAGAACCACGAGCCATGAGAACCATAGCGGTTCCATGCGTCGCGGTTCATGCCGTGCAAGCTCCAGCGTCGAGCCTCTTCCAGCAACTCCTTCGGCCCGGTAAGTAAGCCTCCCTCTGCCGTGGTGAGGTTCTTGGTGGCATAAAACGAAAAGCAGGTCAAAACCGGAACGCTGGTGGAGACTGGGGATCCAATCAGCTGTCCCTTGTAAGTCGCCGGCAACGAATGTGCGGCATCTTCGATCACAGCCAACCGGTAGTCGCCTGCGATTCGTAAGATGGCGTCGCGATCGCAGGGATGGCCGTAAAGATGCACTGGCATGATGGCTTTCACGCGCACACCAAAGTCCCGTTGTGCTCTCTCGATCTGCTGGCAGAGACCTCGCGGATCCAAATTCAGAGTGTCGGGCTCGACATCCGCCAGAATCGGCCGCGCACCGACATGTTCGATTACGTGAACGCCAGAGCAAAACGTAAGTGGCGTGGTGATGACACCGTCGCCCGGGCCAATCCCCAGAGCAACCAAGGCCAGGTGAAGCGCGGCGGTGCAGGAGTTGACGGCCAGTGCATCCGGCGCACCCACGAACTTCGCGAATTCCTCCTCGAAGCGCTTCACTTTCGGACCGGTAGTAATCCAGTCGGATTGCAGTGTGTCTACAACTTCTCGAATCTCTTCTTCCCCGATCGACGGAGGAGAGAGTGGCAGGAATTTATCGCGCACGATGGTACTTACCTCGCTGATTTGGATGGGAGATCGACGTTAATCAATGTTCAGCCGCTGCTTTTTCGAGCAAGCAGAGGTAGTGAGTGCACAGGACTCGAATCTTGGAGGTGAGATAGTAGATCGTCGGCCCGAAGCGGCCAATCGCCCTGCCGAGCGGCGGCGCCAGTGTGATCTTGCGACTCATCATGGCGAACCCCGGGAAGAGCCGGTGAACCTCGGCCAGGGGAATTCCGCGAACATCAGGATTGGAAGGACTATTGAAGGCGAAGTCGTACCATAACAGCCTTCCGCCGGGAACCAGGACGCGCTCGATCTCATGGGCAATTCGGTACCTCACTTCAGGACTCAGTACGGAGGTAAAGAGCATGAACTGGGACACGAAATCAAAGCTGCAATCGGGAAACGGCAGGTCCGACGCGCTCCCGCAAACCACTTGCAGATTCTGTGATCCTGAACGCGCCTGCTGAGCAAATGCCGGCAAGAGGTCGATGCCGCATAACCGGTTTGGATCGGCTTCGTATTCGAGATATTGGCGAAGAGTGACACCTTTGCCACAACCGACATCAAGAATCCGTAAACCAGCCAGCGACTTGAGGCCTGCCGAATCGAGGAGCGCCGCCATCGTAGCTTCCCGTTCATGGAGGGCATACAGGTGACCCGGGTTCATTCGCGAATATCGTTGTGCCGGTATCGAACGACCACGTGCCTCATACACTCGGCGTAAACGGTCGAGTTCGCGGCGTTCGTCGCTCCGGGCTGGTGGATCATGGAGACTGGTTGTCATCTGCTGTAAAGAGAGATCAGGATTGCACGATGTTCCTCAGATTGCGGTTTATTGATCGGATCCGCGCACCTGTTCAACCGGCAATTGCGGCGCGGGCCGATGGCTATACGCAAACGGTGAAGCTGCGTGCTTAAACGCCAATGACACGTGGATGCCACACGTGCAACCTGGACATTCTCTGCGGATCATTCCCAGACAGGCCTGGCGATATCGCTCGGAACTGACCAATTCCGCAAGATCGTCACGCAACACATTCCCAAGTGGTTTCAAAACGTAACAACCGGCCAGCACATCTCCGTTCGACACAACGAAGAGCTCCAAAAAGCCGAGAACACAAGGAGGCTCTTCCAAGGGCTCGCGGCTGAAGTACCGGAATATGTATTCCAACTCGTAGGCGGGCCGCCTGCGCTTGTCGCGAAGAAAGCCGATGATCTTTGCGACTTCCGATTTGTTCGGCCACAAGTCGGAAGTGGAGGTGTGGCGGAGAAAATACGAGCGGTCATCCAAAATATTGAAGGAAAAGCCCGCTCCGGCTTTCCTGGCCATGTCGGCTAACCCTTCCAATTCGCCTGCCGAACGCCCATTGAGTGTGGCTACGACGTTTACCTGCTTGCCTTTCAAAAGGCCGATACCCTCCATGGCCAGCTTGAAATAGCCCCTGATCCCTCGAATCAGATCATTCGAGGCCTCCAGGCCGTCGATTGAAACAGCTACTTTGCTGATGGGAGACTCATTAATCTCCTGATGTAGTTTCTTGAGCAGAAGGCCGTTGGTTTGCAGAGTTACGCGCTTGAACCTGGCCATATTCGCTTTTTGCATGATTTGAAACAGATCACGCCGGAGTAGGGGCTCTCCTCCCGTGAAGCGCAGGTAGCGAATACCGAAATCGCCAAGCCGGTTGATGACATCGGCAGC
>Ga0181536_10001257_pt1 | contig 30077 bp, 13 predicted proteins | sample PEATcosm2014_Bin_41_FD_121105 | JGI IMG/M metagenome (GOLD analysis project Ga0181536, IMG submission 121105) | Peatland microbial communities from MTU Mesocosm Facility, Houghton, MI, USA - PEATcosm2014_Bin17_60_metaG | ecosystem: Environmental > Terrestrial > Soil > Wetlands > Peat | place...
CTTTTCCGAGTCGGACAAAACGATACGAAATGGGCTGTGTCTCGGCATGCCAATTCCATAGCACACCGCCCAAAAAAACACAACCATAATACGTTAGTTTATTTAAGAAGTCACCCACTAAGGACTGTTGGTCAGTGCCAGACTCTGATTGTTGCCTGCGGCGATGGCGATGACATGGTTCAACCCGGGGGGAACTTGATCCTGGTCCGCGCTGTTGGTCCCCCACGCGGCCACCGTGCCATCGGGCAGCAGCGCCAAGGTGACCCGTCCATTTGCGGCAATGGCCACAACGCCCGCCATGGGCGGGACGGCGCGCACCGCGGGGGAATCGCCTCCCCAAACCACCACGTTGCCATCCGCTTTGAGCGCCACGCTATGAACCCCTCCGGCGGCAATGGCGATGACGTTGTTCAATCCAGCAGGCACCATGGCCTGACCGAACATCGGATATTTTCCCGAGTTTGTCGCACCCGCGCCCCAGGCGGCGACCGTTCCGTCTCTCCTGAGAGCTAACACGTGGTACCAGCCCGACGCAATGGCATCCACATGATTGAGATCCGGCGGAATACCTGCCCAATCCTCCGCGCTGAAGCCCCACATCCTGACCAATCCATCGCTGGTCAGCGCCACGGCATGAGAGGCGCCGGCCGCGATGGCGACCGCATTGGTCAGATCGGCTGGCGGGTCGGTTTGTCCATGGTCATTTCGCCCCCAACCGACGACCCTCCCATCCTGACGAAGAGCCAAACTGAATTGCCAGCCGGCGGAAATGGCCACGACATGGTCCAACTCCGGCGGGACCATGGATTGGCCAAAGTCGGGGTCGGTTCCCGTGTTGACAGTGCCGGCGCCCCACGCCCAAACCTTGCCTTCGCCGGTCAAAGCCAAACTGTGAAAGCCGCCGCCGGAAATGGCAACCACCTGGCCCATTGCCGCGGGCGCCACCGCCGGGGCGCGATTGCCGGAGCCTTTGCCCCAGATGAGGACATTACCGGAAGGCCTTCCCTGAAGGCTCGGTCTTTGGAGTTGAAACGCAGGAGCGATGCTCTGGCTTGCGGGCTGCGCCTTGTCCGGCGGGGTGGCCGGTGTTGGCAGCGCATCCTTTGCGATCTCCTTCTGCGTGCCGCCGGGTTGCCCCTTTGCCGGCGGGGAGGGAGGTGGAGGCGGGCCTGGGGACGGTCCGGTTTGCCCCTGGGACGCGTTGAAATTCTTTTGTGGCGCTTGTTTTGCCCGATACCAACCGCCCAGCGCCAGGAGTAATAATGCGGCGAACACGCCGATGGCCCAGAGTCGCTTCTTACGGGAACTCCCGCTTGCCGGCGCAGCCGATTTGACTTCCGGTGTGACGAGCCGCCGCGTGGCGGAGAGGACGTCTGGAGCCGAGGGCTTCGGCGAAGATTCGGGGGCCACCTCCAGGCCGATCCACTCGGCCACAGCCCGCGCGCTCTGCGGGCGTTGCTCAGGCTCCTTGGACAGGCAGGCCATGACCAGCGCGGCCACATCCCCAGGAATCTGGTTGCGGGTTCCCAGCGCGGCCAGGCGATGGTCCATCGGCTCCGGCTCTTGGTGCAAGACCTGATGCGTCACGTCGCCGGTGTAGAAGGGCGGCTTGCCAGTCAACAATTCGTAGAGCGTGGCTCCCAGCGCGTAGATGTCGTCCGTCGCCTGAGGCCGTTTGCCGGTCAATTGCTGGGGACTCATGTAGAGGAGGGTCCCGCTGGTCGAATATTTGACAGACACGCGGCTCATGGATTCGCTGGCCGCCGCCGCGATGCCAAAATCCGCCAGCTTCGCCCGCCCGCGACTGTCAACCATGATATTGGCCGGCTTCAAGTCCCGGTGGATGACCTTCTCGTTGTGCGCGTACTCCAGCGCGGCGCAGAGTTGCGCGGCCAGGGGCCGCAAATAACCCCAGGAGAGCGTGCGGGAGGGTTGCTGGAGGCGGAAGGCGGCCAGCGTCGGCCCGTCAATGTATTCCATCACGATGAATGCCATCCCGTCCGCGTCCTCGTGCAAGTCGTGAATGCGGACGATGTTGGGATGAGACAACTTGTGGCTGCGGGCGGTTTCGCGGCGGAGATCATCCAGCGCGCCCGGATCGCCGCGAATTTCCGGCGGCAAGAACTTGAGCGCCACCGGTTCCCGCAGCCGTTCATCCCGGGCCAGCCAGACCTCGCCCATGCCGCCGCAGCCCAGGCCTTTGATAAGGACAAATCGCCTCTGTGCAAGAGTCTGTTCCGGCTGCAATGGCATCGCTGCGGACATGGAAGAAGTTCTCCCCAAGCCTCTAACAACCTGTTCACAAGTTGGCAAGAACAAAAGCCCTGGCAGGAAAATCGAAAGGAGGCAACTGATCTACTTTGGCGCATGGCGCGAAAGCATCACTCCAACGACCGCGCCCGCCGCCGCCAAGCCCGCCAGGATGAGAAAGAGCATCCATAATTTTCGTCGGAAGCGGGCTTTGATGGCGCTTCTGGCCTGCTGCAGCAGCGCATCGCACTCCGCGGCCAACTCGACATTCTGACCCAGCAGGGCGCCGTGCTGTTGAATGGAATGCTCGAGCGCGACGATGTCGGCCTTGGTGGTGGCGCATAATGCCTGGCATCGGACTTGGGTCCCAACGGCCTCCTGCAAGAAGGAAACCAATTGCGGCTCCATTTCCGGCTTGGCCGCAATCAGGCTTTGCACCCCGTCCACGTCGCCCTCGTCGGCAAACTTTTTGGCCTGCGAGCGGACCAGGATCTGATTTTTCCAGTCATCCGAACCGGACTGGGCGGCGGGTTCCTTGCGTTCGCGCAGCGTTTCCTGCCCCCGTTTCACCAAAGTCTTTAATTCGTCGGCCAAGGTGGGATCTTGGGAGGGGAGCCGGCTGATCTCCTCGTCCACCCAATGATTCACCAGCTGAATATCCTCTTCCGATTTGGCCGCTTCGACCCGTTTCTTGGCTTCGGCCAGAAGTTGCTTTTTCAGCAGTTTGAATGCGATTTCCGCATGAACCCGCGCTTCCGTTTCGGCCAGCAAGGATTCCAAGGCCTTGGCCAACATTGGCTGGGTTTTCAATGCGCCCTTATGAGCCTGCAACAGCCCTTTGAGGGCCTCGATATCCTCCGGGGTGGCGGCCTCTTTGGCGCGGGCCTGGACTTGGACCTGAATCGCCTCGTGCAAATGCGGGATCAGTTGCTCCCGGATCGGCCCGTGCTTCTCGATCAGAATCTCCACTTCATCAGGTTTTCCCGCCGCCGCGGCTGCTTCGGCCCGGGTCAAAATTGTCTGGAGCTGGCGGATGTGGCGCAGGGCCTCTTCCGCTTCCCTTTTGACTTGTTCGGCCCGCCTCAAATGCGGTTCCAATTGCTCGCGCAAGTTTGGATGGGCCTCGATTATTTTCCGCACTTCCTCGGGTTTTCCCGCGACGGCGGCGTCTGTGGCCCGGTTGACAATATGCCGGGCTTGGTGCTCGGCCCCATCCGCATCCTTTTTGACTTGCTCCGCCCGTCTGAGATGCGGTTCCAAGACCTCGCGGCGCTGTGGATGGGACTTGATGAGTTGCTGCACTTCATCGGGCTTTCCTGCGGCGGCAGCGGCTCTGGCCCGGCTCAAAATATTCTGGAACTGGCGCTCGGCTTCTTCCGCTTCCCTTTGGACTTGTTCGGCGCGCCTGAGATGCGGCTCCAAGACCTCGCGCCGCTGTGGATGGGACTTGATGAGCTGCTGCACGTCTTCGGGCTTTCCTGCGGCGGCGGCGGCGGCGGCCCGGCTCAAAATATTCTGGAACTGGCGCTCGGCTTCTTCCGCTTCCCTTTGGACTTGTTCGGCGCGCCGCAGATACGCCTCCAAGACCTCGCGCCGCTGTGGATGGGACTTGATGAGTTGCTGCACTTCATCGGGCTTTCCTGCGGCGGCGGCAGCGGCGGCCCGGCTCAAAATACTCTGCAACTGGCGCTCGGCTTCTTCCGCTTCCCTTTGGACTTGTTCGGCGCGCCGCAGATGCGGCTCCAAGTCCTCGCGGCGCTGTGGATGGGACTTGATGAGTTGCTGCACTTCCCCGGGCTTTCCTGCGGCGGCGGCGGCGGCGGCCCGGCTCAAAATAGTCTGGAACTGGGTCTCGGCCTCATCCGTTTCCTTTTTGATTTGCTCAGCCCACTTGAGATGCGGCTCCAAGTACTGGTGCCAATGCGGATGGGACTTGATGAGTTGCTGCACCTCCTCGAGCTTTCCCGCCAGCGCGGCGGCTGTGGCTTGATTCAAAACAGATTGCAACTGGCGCTTGATGGCCTCCGCTTCCGCTTTGGCTTTCTCCTCAGCCAGACGGGCCTCCGCGGCAATTCGTTCGGCGTCCGCTTTGCTGTCTTTTGGGTGGACTTCTTCGCGGGAGCCGGCCTGGGCTTGGGCATTGGCTATTTCCCCGGCCAGGCGGCTCTCCTGAGTGATTGGATCGGTTTCCTTTTCACCGGCATCCGGCAGGGCGGGCGGGAGAGCCGATTGGACTGACCAGAGAGTGACCGGATCGTCCAAACCTTTGAGTTCGATGTTAGGATGCCGGACAAAAGCCAGTGAACTCTTCCCGTGACGGGATCTCCATTCGGCGCGCACCCCCTCGGACATCCACACGCCCCCCTCCTTGGCCATGCCTCGAATTTGCGCGGCCAGATTGACTTCGTTGCCTAAAATGTCGTTGCCCCGGATGATCACCGTCCCAATGTGGGCCCCGGCCATGATTCGCACCAAATCGTGGCCGGGGTTTTTCTCCAACTCCATTGCAAAGCTCAGGGCGTCCACGGCGTTTTTGAAAACCGCCACCACGGCGTCGCCGACATCCTTGATGTACCATCCGTGTGTCTTCTCCAAAAGACTCCGCGCCTGGCGAAAGTGGGCGGAGCGGATTGCGTCCCAGGAGGCATCCCCAAATCTGCTGTTGAGCATGGTGCCGCCAGAGATATCCGTGAAGACAATGGCCAAATTGACGTACTGCTCCTCCTTGACTCCCGCCCAATACGCCAGAGATCCCCCGTTGGGGTCAACCCGCTTGCGCGCCTCCTCCACGAAAAGGGCTAATTGTTTTTCCAACCCGGCGTCAGGGCCCGGAAGCTTGTCCAACTGTTCGCGCATCCAGAGCTCAATCCGGTGGATGTCGGCCATGGAATTGGCCTGCGCGGATTGCGTCTGGACCTCCGCCAGGATTTTCGCATGGAGTTCCTTGCTTGTGGCAATCTCCTCAACCCGGGTCCCGGCCATGGTCAACAGTTCATGCCATTTGCTTAGGAATTGCTCGTTCTGCGAAAACTGGTGGTAGAGGATGAACGAATCCTTGATCGCCTTGATGTCGTCCGATGTTTCCACTTTGTCACACCGGGCCTGGATATCCGACAACGCCTGCTCCAGCAGCTTCTGATTTTCGACGGCAGTCGTTTTGGCGATGGCCTCGGCATCCGCCCTGGCTGTTTCCTGCGCCAGATGCTTTGCTTGGGTCACCCGTTTTGCTTCCGCCTCAGCCTCGGCTTTGGCGTCGGCTTCTTCTTTGTTCAGGTTTCTGAGATGCTCGTCAAGTTCGGAAACGAAGTCATTATTCCTGGCGCTGATTCTGGTCAAGGTCCTGATGCGGACGGGATTCCCATCGGCCCGGATCAACTCCCGCAACTTTCTTTGAATGGACCTGTGGTTGGCCAGCAGCTCGGCGATCACCTGCGCGCCCCCCGACTCCTTGCGCCCGCGCGCGTTCTCATGGCAAATCACCAGCGTCTCATCCAGCATTCCAACCCAAATCTCGGCGTGAGCCAGATTCAAGGTGTATATTTCGATGGCCTCCACCATGGCGCCTTCCTCCATGGCCTTCATCATCCTGGCTGTGACCTCCGGAGGGGCCGTCTGGGGCACCGGTTCACGCAACCGGCCCGCCGGCTTGAGCCGGCTTCCCTTGGCGGGGCCGGTGAAATCACTCTCGCCTTTGGGGTTGGTGGCCTTGACCCAATAAAAATAATCCCGGCCGGCGGCGGCGCTGGAATCCAGGAAGGTTGGGTTTGGCGAAGAACCCGCCGCGGGAATGGGGATCGAATCCAGGAAGGATTTTGATTCGGGCGCGTTGGATTCTGACCGGTAAGTGTGGTATTGCGTCGCGCCCGGGCAATTGTTCCAGGAAAGGTTGATGCCCTCCTCTCTGCCGACCGACGCGCGGAGGCCGGCAGGAGGCGCGGGCGGGATGTTGTTTTCCAGCGCATGAGTCCAGGCCGCTTGGATCTCGATGAGCGGGTTGCCTAGCAGATAATGCCCGTATTTGTTGGCGAAAGCCAAAAGTTGGGCCTTGTTGCGGGCGATGTCCTCTGGCGACGCGGCTTGGCGCATCTCTTCCAGCCTGGCCCGATACTCTTTCTGATGCTCTTCGCGGATAAAAAGCTCTTCCCATCTGTCCGCCCCGGACTCACGGTGCTTGCGGAAGAAGCCCCGCAGTTGCTCCCGCAGGTCCTCCAACTCCTTGGTCGAATCGGCGCGGCGAAATGCGTCCAGGAGAATGGTAAATTCCATTTCCAGCAGTTCCTTGCGAGGAGAAAGAGGCAGCGCCTCCTTTTGCTCGTCATAGAATTTGCGCAGTTGTTCCAAGGCCTCCGGCAGCTTTGCGGGGGAAGCGCCTCGCGCGGCGTCCAGATGCCGCTGATACTCGCGCTTGAATTCCTCTATCGCCGCGGGCAATTCATAGGCCCCTTGCTGAAGATGCACCCATTCAATGAAAAGGTTGCCCACCCTTTGCAAAGGGACCAAATCGCTTTGGGGGAAGTCGCGCATGGGGTTGGCCCTGACCCATTGGCCGCCCGGCTCCCGCTTCTCAAACCGGTTGCCGCCGACGGGCTTGATTTCAAGGTTGGAAGTCAGGGTAATAAAAGGCTCGGCCCCCAGGTCAAGCCGCCAACTTTGCGCCTCTACATCGGTCCTCAGATCGGCCTCTTTGTCCCGTTGCCGCTTTTCCATCTCCAAGACAAGACCCTCCCAGGCCGTGATTTCCGCCTGGGACAGCCAGCGCCTGAGGATGTCAAGAAGTTTCATGGAAGGCCTTCTCCGGGGCTGCGTGAAGGCTGGCAGTCCGTGTCTTCAAACTTTTGCTTGTGCTGCTTTGAACCAAACATGGTGGTTTGCCCGCCGCAATTGTTTCCCCCGCGCCCGTGACGGCGGCACGGGAGCTTGGGCTCCGTTTGACCGATGGCGTGGCGCGGCTGCCGCCGTGATAGACGCGTCGGAGTGGCGCCCACAGCAATGTCGTGGGGCCGATTCTATCCGATTGGCCGCCGGTGGCAATCCTTTCCCACCCCGCTTTTCCACCCGGCAGGATGAAGCGGCGATCATGCGCCCGCTCGAAAGGCCGGAATTTCGGCGAGGAATTTCCCGATTGCGGCAGGGAGTCGGATATCATAAAATGCCGGATTGTGGCGAAAGAAAACCAACGAGATCCGTTTGAGGAACCGCCTGCGCCCCGGGAATTGAAGGCAGGCCAGCACGTCGGCTCCGAGCGGTATCTGCTGAAGAAATTTCTGGGCCAGGGGGGCATGGGGATCGTCTGGCTGGCGCAGGACAGCCGTCTGGGCGAGGAGGTGGCCCTGAAGTTTTTGCCCGGCCAGCTTCGCCTGGATTCCTCGGCACTCGACGACCTCCGCCAGGAAACCCTCAAAAGCCGCAAACTGGCGCACCCGAACATTATCCGCATACACGACTTGTTCGAGTTGGAGGGGGAGGATCCGTTCATTTCGATGGAGTATGTGGACGGACCCACCCTGAGCAAGCGCCGGGTGCAAATGCCGGCCCGGATCATGGAATGGGAGGGGCTGTCCGAATTGGTGCGGCAGTTGTGCGAGGCCCTGGAGTACGCGCACCATGAGAAGGTGATCCACCGCGATCTCAAGCCGGCCAACTTGATGCTGGACTCCCGCCAGCGCATCAAACTGGCCGACTTTGGCATTGCCCGGGTGGTGACCGATTCTCTGAGCCGGGTGACCCTGCGCCAGGGCACCAGCGGGACGCTGGTTTATATGAGCCCGCAGCAGCTGGATGGGCGGCCTTCCAATCCCACCGACGACATTTATTCCGTCGGCGCCACCCTCTACGAGTTGCTGACCAGCAAGCCGCCCTTTTACACCGGGGAGATCGCCCATCAGATACGCTACGTGGAGGCGACGCCCATCACCCAGCGCCTGGAGGAACTGCGCATTGCCAGCCAGGTGCCCAAAGTGGTCGAGGACACGGTGGCCGCCTGTTTGAAGAAGAATCCCTCGGACCGCCCGCAGAGCGCGCACGAACTGGGCGAGAGCCTGGGTTTGATTGAAACCAAGCCGCCCAGTTCAAAGTCAGGCAAACTGGGGCCTAAGCCTCCGCCTCCCCCGCGCCGGAAAGGCCAGCGGGTCGCGGTGACGCTGGGAATTCTGGCCGGTCTGGGTGTGCTCGCGGGGGGCGCGTATTATTGGACGCACAGACGACCGCCGCCGCCGCCCTTGCCAGGTGGTTTGGAAGTGACGATCACTCCCAACGACGCGGTTGCCGCCGGGGCGATGTGGCAGGTGGATGGCCGCCCCCCCCAAACCAGCGGCGCGATTGTCTCCGACTTGCCGTCGGGAAATCATACTTTGGCTTTCATCAGTATCCCCAACTGGATTGCGCCTCCCACCCAAACGGTGTCCATTACTACCAACTCAACCAACATCGCCACAGGAACCTACCTCCAGCCTTTCGGTTCTTTGCAAGTGAGCCTCGTTCCCAGCGACGCGGTTGCGGCCGGGGCGATGTGGCGCGTGGATGACGGCCCCTCCCAAACCAGCGGCGCGGTGGTGACGAATTTGCCCTCAGGCACTCACACCGTGGTCTTCCAGGCCGCTCCAGGCTGGACCAACCCAGCGAGCCAGACGGTGGCCATCAGCGTGGGTCAGATGACAGCCATCACGGGGCCTCCTTACCAGAAGACACCCTCGAACAGCAAACCCCAGCCGACCGGCTCTTTGCAAGTCATGCTCACACCCAGCGACGTGGTCGCCGCCGGGGCGATGTGGCAGGTGGATGGCCGTCCGTTCCAAACCAGCGGCGGGGTGGCGACCAATTTGCCTCCCGGCAACCACATCGTTGCCTTCCAGGCCGTTTCAGGCTGGGTTCCTCCATCGAACCAGACGGTGACAATCGGCGTGGATCAGATCACAGCCATCACGTGGGCTTACCAGAAGCCTCCTTCCACCGGTGGCACATCTTTTCCTCAGCGCGGACATCGCTGGACCAACAGTCTGGCGATGCGGTTTGCGCCTTTGCCGGGCGCCTCGGCGCTCTTGTCCATCTGGGATACACGGGTGTCGGATTACAGGTCCTTCGTCCTCAGCGCCAATTACACCAATATCATGAAATGGACAAATCCCACGTATGCAAATATCGAGGCCAATCCGGTCGTGTTCGTCACTTATGAAGACGCGCTTCGTTTCTGCTCATGGCTTACCACCAACGAGCAAAGCAAAGGGGTTTTAACCGCCAACCAGTCCTACCGCCTGCCGACGGACCAGGAGTGGAGCCTGGCGGTGGGCCTGAGCAAGGACATGGGCAAGGAAATGGAGACCTATCCCAAGGACCGAAGCGACGGAGTCAAGGGTGTTTATCCTTGGGGGACAAATTGGCCTCCTCCGGCGGGAGCGGGAAATTTCCTCGGCAAGGAAGCCGCAAGCCAAGGCACACCCATCGAAGATTACGAGGATCCATTTCCCAAGCTGGCTCCTGTTGGAAGTTTTTCTCCAAACACCTATGGCTTCTATGACCTGGCAGGCAATGTATGGCAATGGTGTTCGGATCCGTACAGCCGACCGGATCCGGAGGACGTGCAGAAGGTTTTGCGCGGCGGATCGTGGGACACCTCAAAAAAAGATGAACTGCTTTCCTCCCATCGCAAGAACATGGGACCCGGCTTCCCCCTGCAAGACGTGGGATTCCGTTGTGTTTTGGACACCGGGGATGCCTCGGCTCCTGGCAATCCTGCGCGCCATTGACCCAGGCACGATGAGATCCTTTTAGTCCGGCGGCAGATCCAGCCGGAACACCTGGAGAGATTCCTGACCCGCCTTCTGGGCCCCGCGATTGGAAAAGAAATAAAGATAATGACCGTCGGAACTGACTGCCGGGCAGGAATCGAAGGAACCATTTTGCGTCAACGGGCGCGGCTGTTTGCCGTCAGACTGCATGATCCAGATGGCCCAGTAATGTTCCTTTCGGTCGTTCAAGGCGCGGTCGGAAGCAAAGATGATACGGTTCCCCGTTGGGGTCCAAACGGGGCAAGCGTCGTGCCAGTCCCCATCGGGAAGCTGCCCGAGGTTTTTGCCCTTGCGATCCATCAACCATAATTTGCCTTCCGGCGAGACATAGGCGATTTTTTGGCCATCGGGCGACCAAGCCGGGTTCTGGCCTTGCTGGGTTGGGGCGGCCAGGCTGCCGTCCGCATCGGCAATCCAGATGGTCGAAGCCGCGGAGGGCAAAGCGCCGAGGGGCCGCGAAGTATAGGCCAGTTTGGAATTGTCCGCGGTGACCACCGGCTCGGTATCCAGGGAGGTGGAGTTGCCCGTGATCGGCTGGGGCAAAGTGCCATCGGACTCCATGCGCCAGATGACGCGTTTGCCGCCGCGATCCGAAGAGTAATAAATATATTTGCCATCCGCCGTCACGAACGGGTCCACGTCAAAATGGGGTCCCACATTCAAGGGGGTTTCCAAGCCGCCGTCGTTGATGCAAATTTCGGTGCCGGTCAGAACCTCATGCTCACCGGTCTTGGAACGAGTGTCCCGGTTGGGCTTGGCATAGACAATTTTATCCGCGTGTTCAGGCCAGGTGCTAATGCGCGACGCCACCAAGGCGTCTTCGGGCTTGGCCCTGGTAATGGGGATGGGGGCCTGGCCCGCCGGTTCGGATTGGTCCACCGCAGCCATGACGTTTGTGTAGTGGACCTTGAGCTTTTCATCGTTGATTTCAAAAGTTCGCAACAGGACCGGAACGAACTTTACGGGCATAAAGAACTGCGCGGAAAGCGATCCTGCGGCGGCGGAGTCCACCGTCAGCGTCTTGACAAACTCCGGGGCGGCGTCCTGGCCGGGCGGACAATACTCATACCCTTCCTTGGATATTTTCACCGTGGCGGTGGACCAGGGCTGGGAGCCATCGGCGCGGGTGAACGTCAAGTTGGTGGCCAGAGTCGTGGCGCCAGCGGGAATATCGTTGATGGAAACCATCGCGTTGAGGATGTTGGCCTTGAACACCACCTGAATATCCCGCCGGATTTCGTCCAGGGCGGCGCTGATCTCAAGTCCGGTGTGTTCCTTCTTTTCGGCCTGGCTCTCCGTGATGTTGGTGATCACCGGATAATAATTCGACTTGACCACGCCGATCACGGTCGCTTCCCATGGGTCTGATTTGGCCCGGTCGAAAACCAGCTTCCCGCTCCAGGGAGCCAGGCCGGCCAAATGGTTGTTGGTAAACACCATCGCGCCCTCCACGCCTGAATTCACCTGGATGGGCACTTCCAGGTGGGTTCGCACCAGGTTAAAGGTGGGCAAAACCCAACTCCGCTTGTTGGTCTCCAGGTCGCTCTGCGTAAAATGGAGCTGCTCGGTGGCATAATTCTTCATTACCACCATCACCTGCAGCCCAATATCGGACCGGATCTTGTTGGTACTGAACGGGGTCGTGCCGACGTAATTCGTGTCAATGTAAACGGCGGCGCCCCGCGGATCGGAATCAATCGCGAGTTTGCGATTAATGGTCCGCACGGTGTCGCAGCTCAGCGCGGCGAGGCCAAGCAGAACAGCCATTGCAATCTGGATTTTGGTATAGGTTGGTTTCATAAGTGTGGTGTCTGTTGAGGCTAAGGATCGCCTGGGCACAGGACTCGCGCGGGCCGGCAGCGCCGTTCGGGCTCGCCAGCGCCCGCTTTCTGACCGCGCTGGGCGAGCCGCCGGGGCGCCCGTTGGCCCGCCGGGCAATTCCCGCGGATGGCCACGCGAGCCTCGTGAATCCCCTCCAACCCGGCATTATACGGCAAGGCATCCATAACGACAACGCCCCATGAAACCCAATCCACCCAATTAACGCAAGCACCAAATCGTGTTGTCAGCAATTCAGATTTAGTTGTTGACCGGCAGCACAATGGTGAATGGGCTTTTATATTTCGTCGTCAGGCCGTGCGCTTTAATGTCGTAGTGTCCGGGTTTGGGGGTCACCGTGAATTTGAGGTCGGCCATCTTCTTCTCGCCACCCGGCCCTTCCCAGGAGGTCACCGTGAACTCCGCCTTCGCCGGGTCGTCATTGACCAGTTCGTACGTCACCGTGCCGGACGGGTCAGGCAGGCTTGGTTTGATTGAGAAAAGCCAGTCAATTTTGGTTTCCGGCAATTCGTTCGTGATCGCGACGAAGCTGCCAGGAGACGACTCCTTGTAGCTGCAGTTGAGTTCAATTTCGGAATCAATCTGGCCGCCCTTCGCGCCAATGTAGGCGGCCCGCTTGAAATGCTTTTTAAGCCTTCCCTGTGGATCCAGCAATTCGGTATAATCGAAAACCCGGCCATCGGCGCCAACAAGCTTGGCCCCAGGCGGGAGGGTGAAGGTTGACGGATCCTCCAACACCGGAGGTTCCGGCTGCTTGAAAGCTGGATTACCAGGATATTTCGCCTCAATTTGCTGAATCTTATCGCTGTTGTTGTTTCTTACCGCACTGGCATAGTCAGCGGCGTCCTGCGGGCTTACTCCCGCCTTCTGGAGGGCTTGGCTCATCAGCTCAGCAAGACATTGATTGCCGGGGTGCTTCTTCAAAAGGTCGCGGAGTGCAGGAATGTTCCCACTCCTGAAGGCGGCGATCGCTTGTTCGGCCTCGTCCGGCGAAAGAGGGTCTGAAGCCGAGTTTATGAGGGCCGACTTGAGGCTGTCAACCGCAGACGGACTGTTCGGATTGGAGGAGAAGTCTCCCACGATCTTCTGAATGGAAGACGGCGGGGAGATGGGAGGGGGCTGGGGCGACGCCGGGGGGAGTGTTCCGGTCGTGCCGCGTTCATCCGCCACCCTGACTGTGGAGATGGCCTTGGCTGCGGCGGCTTCGGGGTCGGCCTCGTTGCGAATGGCATCAGAATTCCTCTGAATGGCAGCGCGGGTGGCCGGATCCAATTCGTTGACAAGCGGGAGGAGTTTGTTCTGCAGATCATAAGCCCGGTTGCGCAATGCCAGGTAATTTGTGGTGAAAAGATTGACCCACCGGGCTTCGCCAAGGAGTTTTTTCAACGAACCAATCTGCGCTTGGTGCCCTTTGACTTTTTCATTTCCATCCATCAAGGTGAATGTCTCATCCAGTCTGTACTGGGTCATGGCGACATTGTTCGGCCAAAGCTTCATGTTTTGGGCGCGGCGGTTGGTGGCGTTCTGGTATTCGTTTTCCCCGTCCTGGATGTAAATCAGGAATGTCCGTTGAGCCCTTTCCAACTGGGCCCGGGAGGTGCGCTCCTCGGGAGCAGCGGCGGTTTGTCCCAGCGCCTTGCCTCCCTGGGTGAGAAGGAGTCCCAGAAGCGCGGCCTGGAAAACGGCGAGTGATTTTACATTCATAATATATTAGGGTTAATAATGAGACTTTGGTACGATTGGGAACAAAAAGCAAGAGAATTCATTCCGTCAAACATTCAAGTGGCCCGCGTGGCAAGGCCATCTGTTTCCGAAATAACGCCTTCAGGCCTCATGTGGGAGTAATGCACCTGGAAAGTGTCGGCTTTCAAAACATCCGACAAAATCAGATGTATATCCGACGTGTTTCCCACATGACGGATTTCCACGCCGACAATTCTTAATCCGGGAATGGGTGCTCCTTCCGTGGATTCCAACAGGAAGTTGGCGGGGTTGGCACAAAAACCTGTGTCTATCTGGCCAGTAAGGCTGAAATGGATTTCGGTATGACCGGCGTTGGCGAACTGCACTCCTTTACAGACCGATGGGGGGTAATCAATGCCGTTGCGACCCTCTTTCGTTCCATTGGCGGCGTTGCCCACCAGATCCTCCACCCCCGAATACTCCAACCTCAAAATGCCGATGGGCAAATTGGCGGCGAAACTCAAGACGATGTTGGACGCACTCGTCATATGCGGAAGGAACAGCGTTCCAACCTTCTGCCATTCCGTTCCGTTTTTGGCTCGCAGGGTGTAATGGGAGATCTTGGTCGCGGCATCCTCCCGCAAGTCCTTGTTGAAGGTAAGTTCCAGGCGGTTGGAAGTCGCCGACGATTCGTTGACAAGGATCGGCGCGGTCCGGTCAATCGGGCCTTCATAGGCAAACGAGTTGGTGGTCGCAAGCTCGGCGCCGGCTTTGCCGCTGGTGTCCTTGAGGCCGGCGATTCGCAGGGTGTATGAGCCGTTGGTCATGTAGGAATTGGTCAGAACCACTTCCAACGACTTGCTGTCCAAAGCCTGCACCGGCCCGATCTCAAGTCCGCCCAACTGGAGAACTCCCTTTGCTTTGGCGGAGTTGGGGTCAAACGGTTTGTTGAACACGATCTTGATCCTGGTTTGGGAGTCCCTGGCGGAGACGGACTCCACTTGCAAAGGAATTTGGACGTAATTGAAATTGGTGGACAACGGACGCAAGTGGTTTTTGTTCGTCGAAGCGTCAGTGATGTTGGTTCTCAGCGTCAACTGGTATCTGGCGTCGGACTCAAATGGCTTGTCGGCCTTGAGGACCACGGTCTGCCGGTCCTCCTGGAGTTGGGCCGTTTTGATGGACAGCCCGGGTTCGATGGAATAGTTCCCGGCGGTCTCCGCGTTTGCTTTGTCCAACGGCTCATCGAACTTGAGCTTGAGCGAATCCTGAGCGTCCGCCGAGGCCGGCGACGGCTCGCCCACCAAGGACGGAGGGCGTTTGTCATTCACCATCACCGGGAGGTTGGTCGGAGCCAGGACATGGCCCCAAAAATCCTTGGCCTTCTCCAGGTAGAGGGTGTATTTTCCGTCCTCCGACAGCGCGACCCCCGGCAAATCAATGGTGAGCGTCAGGCGCTTGTGGTTGGCGGGGTTGAGTTCCGGAGGGCGGAGTTTGAGTTCGCCGCCGTTGAAACGAAGCGAGTATTGACCGAGGAGGGCGGGCGGAGTTCCAGCCTGGTTGGTAACTCCGACCTGGTTGGTAGCCACGGGGTGGTTCTGGCCCAAACGATTGTTGAACTCAATTTCGATGACATTCCGCTGGTTGCCGGGGTCCAGGACGGCATCATTGCTCATGGCGGCGTTGAGCACAACCAGGCGCTTGGGAATAAAATGAATGACGGCCAGGACGCCGGCGACAATGAGAAAAAGAACGCCGGCCCATATCGTCACCAGCTTGCCCCAATTAATGCTCTTCAATTTGCCGGCGACAGTCTGCTCGGACGGCTTGGCTTCCGTCTTTGGCCGTTTGGCCGTCGGCACCGGCAACGGCCCGGGGCCGGCGGATGGTTTGGCCACCGGGACCGGCAGCCCAAGCACTTTGTCGGAAGTCAGGGGCAGACACTCGTGGTCGGCGTAGAAGTAGCGTTTGTATAAATTGTGCTGGGCCAGGTTCTCATCGAATTGCTGGCGCAGTTGGCGCGCCAGTTCCTTGTCCTCCGGGGTCCTGGCCTTGTCCTCGGTCCACTTGAGATCTTTCTCCAGTTGCGCGATCTCCTCCGCGTCCTTGATGCCGGGATTTGGGCATAAGATGAGCAATTGTTCGCCCAGGGTGTGTCCAGCCACAAAGTAGGCGTCGGGCCGAAGGTCGGGGTCCGGAAGCCGAAAGCCTCGGCGCACTTCCTGCTCATAGGAGAGGACCGGGGGCGGCGCCTTGGCGGGGGCAGACGGCTTGAGTGCGCCGCCCGGAGCGCAAGAGGAACAGGCGCAGCCGCTGCCGTGGGCCTGGCGATAAAAGTCCTCGGCCGTTTTCTGAAACTGTTGAATCACCCGGCCCGGCAGGCGTTTCAAGGGTCTGACTTTCCATGACTTGCCGCGCCCGGCATAGACTTCCTCGCGGACGTATTGGCCGTTGACCAAGCGATCCACATGGGTGAGCTTGCCATCCTCCGAAAGGACCGGAAAGGCGATATAAGCCGCCAAGGGGTCCTTGAGGCGGCTCAACTCGACGCCCTCCCGGAAAAGGCGGGTCCAACTCATCGCCTTGGCGCGCAATTCCTTGACCACATTGCGACCGTCTCCAACCAGCGGAAGAGACGATCCCTGCTCTTTCTCGCAGCCCCAAAGAATGAGGAGGCGCGGGGCGAATCGGTCGCCGTAAACCCAATAAGCATCCGGCTCTTTGCCCGGATCCGGCAGTCTGAAACCCTGGCGCAGACTGGCTTGGTCGGCATTAAGGCCGCCTTTGCAGAAGTTGCTCGCCGCCTCCGCGAACTCCTTGAGCGCGCCCTCATGAATATAGCGCAGCGGCCGGAGGTTCTCGCGGGGCTGATACTTCACCTCTCCCAGGTCGCTTCCGGGAGCGGGCACGCGCTGGGCGTCGGCCAGAAACAGCGACAACGAGTTGACGGGCGACTTGACCAAGTTTCCGTTGAAGGCCGGGTCGAGATAGTATCCCCCGATGGGGGTGCGGAGGATGAAATACGGGCTGCGAAGAAGGCGGGTCGGGAGTTCCGCCGCGACGGGGCTTTCCAAGCTGGGCATGGTTTGGGTATCATTCATGGTAGTCTAGCAAGTAATCACTCGGGCATGGCAGAGAACCTTTGGCGGATCGGACGATTTGTCGCGCACCGTCCAGGAAAGAGCCTCCTTGACGTACATGCGGGCCACCAAGCCGGCATCCACCGAGAGCATGGTGTTGGCGTCGAAACGGTCCCGTTCCAGAGCCAGGATGATGTCCACGGGAATGCCCGAGGAATCCAGATAGGCCTGAAAACCAGAGCGCCACTCCAAGGCGGCATCCAGTTCCGACAGACCCATCTCTTTCCAGAACCGGTAGGCCTCGACCCCGACTCCGTGCAGTACTTCGGCCAGTCTGCGCCTGTCCTCCGCCTCGCGGGAGGCGCTGTTGAATCGCCCCAAGGCCAGGAAGAGATCAAACGCGCGGGGATCGTGCTGGGACAGGCGGTCCTCGATTCTCTTCTTCCATCCGGCCAAGGCGCCGCCATCCTGAAAGAAGGGCGGCCACGCCAAAGCCGTCATGGCGTCGTCGCGCACCTTCAAGAGTTGAAAGGCGCCCCCAATTTCTTCGTTCAGCCGCGTGAGGCGGGACTGGGCGTCGGCCAGGCCTTCCTCGATCGAGTGCCAGAGGCGGCCGTTTTTTGCCTCCAAGTCCGCCAATTGATTGTGCCAGGCGGCGCCCGCCTTCTCGGCGGCCTCATTGAGGCGTCTTTGCCACATCTCCGGCTGGGCTTCGACGAAAGTGTTGAGGCGGGCCTGCCACTGCCTTTGGTGGTCGTCCAGTTGGCGCAGCCACGTCTGCTTGATCTCGGCGATTTCACCCTCCAGCCGCTTCTGCCAGTGGCCCTGGCTCTCCTTGAGCATGGAGTTCCAATTGTCCATCGCCTTTTGCAGCTCCAAGCCCAACTCCGATTGCCACGAATTCCGGGCGTCCTGAAAAAGCTTCTGGAAATCCTTCCCGGCCTGCTGCTGCAACCCGCCAAGCATGGAGCGGGCCTCGGCCGCCCAGGTTTCGATGGCGGTGCGCGAGGCGGAGACGGCGGAGTCAACAAATGTTTCAAGGTTCTGTTCGTGCTTAGCCTTCATAGAGTCAAGGAATGTCTGGTTGAGTTCGGCGGTTTGTCTCATGGTTCCGGCCAGATCCTGCCCCTGCCGGATGGCGGCATCAAGTCTTGGCTGAACCTGATCGGTCAAGGTTTTTGCCATTCCGGGAATCTGCTCGGCCACGACCGATCGGACCTGCGTGGCCACCGATTTCCTTTCCCGCAGCAACACCACCGAAACTCCCAGCGCACCTGTCCCCATCACCAAATTGGCCAGCAGGAGCACCCACAAAGAACCGGGCATGGAGTTGGCGGCGGTTCGGTTTTCCGCCAATCCGACCGGAGGCGGCCTGAGACTTTGCATTTCCTTCATCAACAGGTCAAAGTTGGTGGACAGGGAATTGGAGACGGCGGCCAACTGAACCCCAAGCGCTTGCGCGTCCAGGCCGGCCTTCTTGAGGTCGGAAATCGAATCCTGGGACTGCGCCACAGCCTGTTGCAACGCCACCAAGTCCTTCTTGACGTCCCGGCTCTGGGACTCAACATTGGTGATGGAAGATTCGATGGCTTCGACCCGGCTGGGCATCATCTTTTTGTCGGATGACTCCGAAGCCTGTTCCGACCGGTTGAGTTGCACGACTTGCGAGGTCAAACCCGCCAACTGGTTGGTCAGATCACCCAGGCGGCTGGTGACCTCATTGAACCTGTTACTCAGGCTGGTGAACTGGACGGATTGCTCCAGCAGAATCGCGTTCGCGTTGGTCGCGGCCTTGAACTGGTCCTTGGAGCCCCCGCCGCCCGGCTCCGACGCCGCCTGAGCCATGCAGAACACCCAACCGCAAATCCACATCGCCAGAAGCGGGCGGGCCCACCCAAGCCCCTCGTTGCGGAAGCAAAGTTGACTCGGCGCCTTCATGGTCTTTATCTCGTATGGGGCCGCAAAAACGGGCGGCTCACCGGCCCGTCAAAGTGACGTTTAGCTGCGGATCATCCAGCCAAAATTCGGCGTCATTTTCTGAATCCTCCGCCATCAGGGTGTTTAACTCCAGACTCAACTCTTCCAAGCCAATGCGGGGGCATTCGGCGGTCGGGGTGACACTGGCAATTTCCAGCATGTCTCCCTTGCCCTTGAAGCAAAGCCAGCGAAACACCACCTGGGCTTCGGCCACGACCACGTCCACGTCCGCATTGCGGCGATTCCACGTCAGCCTGTAAACGGGCGCGGGCTGAACGCTCTTGTCGTTGACAAGCTGGCGCCCAATCCGGTGCGGAGTGGCCAGATTGAGCAGGATGGGGCGGCTGGCCAGCACCAGGCAATCCGGGTGATTGGGATCATTGTGCGCGGATGCGTAGTCGTGCGGACCAAAGAGCAATTTCTTGAAGAACCCCCCGGGAGGCCCCTGCCGCGGAATGATCCCCCAGTAGGCGTTGCGCTGATATTGCTCCGGACTGTCAAGGACAATGGCAAAGCCGGTTGTGTGGTTGTACTTGAAATCCTGATAGAGGGCCGCCCCGACCACGGTGCAGGTCTTGGCGTCGGTGATCCTGCCTTCGTTGACCGTCGCGAACTCGGAAGGGTACCAACTGCCCGCCGGATAATCCTTCACCCGGATGATGCGCTGCGGCAGCAAGGGAAAGGACTGCCGGATCAGCTCATGCACCCGCGTCAATTCCGAAGGCTTTCCAGAGACGATCAACAGGTCGCAATTATGCCGGGCGATCAAACCCGACAAACCGCTGAACAGCGGCGCGAAGACTTCGTCAATGCCTTGTTCCACAGTCTGGAGATCGCAGTTCAGGATTGCGGTGGACGAAAAGGCCTTGTCTTCCGCGCTCCACCCCTCTTGGGGGAAATAATGGCAGATGACGCAGGCGCAAAGCTGGTTCAGGTCGGCCAGCATCTGGGCGCTGATGATTTGAGCCTCGATACACTCGTGAATGTTCAGAGTGCGGCGGAAGTCCGCGGGGCTGCGCATCCGGCGGGGTTGCTGGCCCGGCTCCGCGGCGGGCTGGTCGCAAAGCCCCTTGAGCAGGAGGTTGGCCAGCGGAATGAAGAGCAGACGGATGATCCGGGCCAGCCGTTTGGACGCCGTGGCGGCAACCTCCCCGATGTTGTTGATCCGCGCGTTGCGCGGCTGCCGGAAAAGAGTCTGAAGATCGTTGCGCGCCTGGGCCAGAACGGGGTTCTGCCCTGGAAGGGTTGCCTGGAACCAGGCGGGAATGAGCACCCGCTCAATAATGCGCTTGACGATCATGTCGCCCGCGATCGGATAGCCGTCCCGAAACAGCAATTTGGGCCGCAATCTCACCTGGTCCCGGGACTGGTTGGTGTACTCTATGATCGCCAAATCGGTCGTGCCGCCGCCAATGTCCAGGTTCATCACCACGATCCGATTGCCCCGTCCGTACAACTCGATCCATTTGTCGGCCTGGCCCGAAAAGGACTGGATCTCCGCATAAAGGATCGGCAACTGCGAACACACTGCCTCGTCCAGATTCTCAAAGCACAACTCCGGCTGGCTGGGTTCGGACTCCGAGTCCCCCTCCGCCGTGGAGGCGCGGTTCCAGTTGACGAAATGGGTCATGGTAAACAGATTGATCGCCCGTTGCCATTGGCGAAAATAGAGGTCCCGCTCCTGGAACGTCCACCCCGACGGACAGGTCACCCGCACATAGCGCAGCCGGCGGCGGAGGATGTTGCCGTCCACCAAATCCAGGTAGGCGCGGCTGTTGATCTGCCGGTGGGCCGCCTCGATCAACGAAAGGGCAAACCAGCACACCGCGTCGCTGTTTGAATAGGTGGGAGGCGCATTATGCACAAAAGTCTGGAAGGTGGTCACATCCTCCGGCTTGGTGATTTTCAAGGTCGCGTAGTCGGTGTTCAAATCGTGCCCGTCGGTGGCCATGAAATATCGGATCAGCCCCCGCAATTCGAGAAAGTCCTTAGCTCCCGACGGGTCGGGCAGGTTGGGGATTTGAAACCAGAATGGCGTTCCGGCCGCCATTCCGCGCCGGGCCAAGCTCCAGACATAGCGCTTGGGGGAGCTTAAATAAAAAGGATAATCCCGATCCAGCTTCTGGTCGGCAAAAATCCGCCCGGCCCCCTCGCGGGACCTTCCGCCCCCAATCAGGGCGGGAGACAACTCCACGAATGCGTGGGGCATGTAATACTCCAGAAACCAGGCTTTTTGTCCTGTTTGTTCCAAGTAATGCTCCTTGGCGTCCCGGATGACAAACTTCGGCTCGCCCTCCGGCTGTCCCGGCTCCATATGGGCGAAGATGGTTTCGTGCAGCAGAAACCAGGAGTCAATGATGGCGAGATCATTTTGGTCGCCGGCCCAGGCCAGAGACCCTGGGAGGCCCTGAGGGGGACCGGCCGCCTTGAGTTCCATGCCGCGCGGCCCGATTTTCAGGGGGCGCAACCGCCGGCTCAAAGGAGGCGATTGGCCGTCGCCCGGCTTCTCCAACAAAACGGCCGCCGTGCGCGTGTTTCCCAGATCCACGATCAAGTCCACATCCACCGGCGCGCCCGCCCTGCCCATGAAGTTGATCTGCACATCCACCTGGTAGATCGCGTCGCCCAGAGAAAGGCTGGTGATTTTTTCCGTATGCCCCAGCAGCGGCTTTTCCAAGTGTTCCTTGGCGTATGGGAAAAAGAAATCCAAGGCCGGCTCCGGCGGGCAGGGATAAACCTGATAGAGCGTGCCGCGCGACCAATGTCCCAGGTTTGATTCCACCGCAATGGTGATGATGGATTTGTTTTCCGCATCGGTTCCCAACCGGTAGCGCAGCCAGGGATAGGCATCACTCCAGGGCATGAACTGAGGCAGATTCTGTTTGACCAGCCTGACCAGTTCGTCCTCCTTCTTCTGCAACAACTCGGCCAGGCGCCGGGTGAAATAGTGGTGGCCGGTGCCGGGAAACACATTCAGGTTCAATGACATATATTAATAGAAGTCTCTTATCAATGCGTCGCCGGAGCCGCGCGCTCTATTTGGTATTCATCGCACAACTCTTCCAATTCCTTTGTTCCCGGCACATTCACCTGCACCAGCGCCTGCACCGGAGAGTTAATCAGGGCCGGCAATTGGTGGCGCAGAAACGGCTCGATCACCGCCGCATAACTGGCTGGCTTGGATTCCCCATCGTAATCCACCACATGGTCGCCCACCAGAAGGTTGGACATTTTGACCGCCAAAAACGGACGATGGTCATTGCGCCGCATCTGGCCCACCGCTCCTTCGTGGCCGGCCCGCACATCCTCGCGCAGCCATCGGGCCACTTCCTCACGCTCTTGCACGGTCACCGATTCCACCAAGCTGTTCAGGCACACCTCCACCAGCACCGGGCTGGTCAAGCCCAGGAGGTTCCAAGAGGAGGGCTGGCTGGGTTCGGTGATATCCAGCCCGCGCCATCGCGCCGCCTGCTTGCGAATCCACGCCTGGTATTGCCGCAGGATAAACGCCTCGTTGAGGCTGTGATTGAAAGTGGGCAATAGTTCCAGCACCGCGTAATCCACATTGAGCAACTCGCGCAACGCCAGGTTCACCGGCCGCATTTCCTCCTCCGTCAACAATTCCACCGCCCGGCCCTTCTTGCGCGTGACCGCCTGCTCCAAATTATCCCGGAACCTGAGCAGGTTCTCGCGGCGGATGTCCCGCGGCTCCGGCGGCGGGAAAATGAATTCCCCCTGCAGCAGTCGTTCCACACTGGCGGCCTCGCGCTCCTTGCTCTCTTCCAGGATTTTGGCCCGGTTGAGTTGGGTGCCCCCGGCCAGCTCGTCCAGTTGCGCGCATAGCAGTTTGAGCAGATCCGCCGCCCCGCCTTTGTCGCGGTCCTCCAGCATGATTTTCAAGGTCTGCAGACCCGGATCCGAAAAAACCTTCTCCCTCTGTTGTTCCGCCCAAGTCTCAAACTTCTGCTTCAAGTTCTTCTCCGATTTGCCCTCCCACTGCGCCAGGTTGGCCTCCAATTGCTCCCGAATTTGCGGCGAGGCGAACTGGAGCAATACGTCCTTTTCTTTCAGCAGCGCCCCAAAGAGTTCCTGGGACGGGATCAAATCGTCGGCCGGTTTCCCGCGGTCGTACTTGTAGTAATTCAGGGCGCAACTGGACCAGAGCACGCCGGGATTGGAGACTCTTCCCATCGCGCGAAGAATCCCCAGCTTGGAGACAAAATACTCCTGGCCCTGCCTCTCCAGCGACTTGTAATCATCAAACAATCCCTTCCACCAGGTCAACGCCAGGTTCAGCGGCAAGGGACTCCTGCCGCCAAGTTTCTCATCATAATCCTGCGCCATGCAACTCCACCAGGTGTTAATCCCGCTTTGAATTTGGTCCGCGTTCACCGGAGGATGCTTGTCCAGATAGAGGAATATCGTGAACCCGTCAATCGTCAGCCGCTTGGCGTAAGTGCTGACAATGGACGCCGTTTTGCCTCGTTTGAGGATCTTGGAAAAAAACAAATAGGGGCTGAAAAACTGCCCTTTGTCCAGCCGCGCGCGCTCCTCCTCCGGGATGTCCGGCCACGCGGCAATCCGCTTCACGTCGTTGGCCAGCTCGTTGGCCACACCCGGAAAATCCAGCAAATCCCCCCTGCCCAGGAACTCCGTAAAGGGCGAAGGGGAGAGGTTGTCAAAGTTCACCGGAACCACGATTTCCCACACCAACCCTTGCAGCGAGCCAAATTCCTCAACATTCTCAATCACCGCCTTGCCCTCATTCAGGTCAATGAAGACGGCGTCCCCCTCGCTGCGATAACAAATTCGCGGCAAGGGCTGCTGGCCCCGTTCCACCAGATCATAAGTATCCATGTCCAGCAGCCGGGTGGCCACTTCCAAGCTGGTATAAACGGTCCGGTCCGCCTGCCAGACCTGGATGCTCGCCAGCATTTTGAGCAACTTTCCGTAATACTCCGAAATCGTCGGCGATCCGTCCCAGAGCAACTGGGCGGCAAACAGCCGCGCGTTTTCAGGGCTGGCCAGCAGGCTGCGCTGTTCCAAAAGAGAATACACCATGCTTTGCCAGTCCTCCGCCCGCGCGGACAGCGCCAGCTTTTGGAACCGCCTGACCTTCCCGCTCACCAAGTCTTCCAAGACTTCGCAAAGACTGTAGATGATTTCAAAAGCTTCCCGGTTGACCGGGGCGTTTTCCGGCACCGGATGGGCCATGTTGAATTTGTCCAAGCCGTTGACAAACTCAATCTGCGACCATTCCCTTTGCTGCCAGGCCTCTTGCGGACTGCCCAGACACTCGCTGTCATATCCCATCGCCAAGCCGTGCAGAACCTGCTTTTCTCCCAGGAATCGCAGTTGCACCGGATACTTGGGGAAGCGCACATGATAGGCTCCGGCCTCCCCATCCAGCGAACCGCGCACAAAGCGCGTTAACACCGCCGACGCATCCCTTCCGCCCGTGTAAGGATTCATGGACAGCAATCCCTCCGCCCGCTCCATCTGGTTCTTCGGCAAATCCACGAAAAACACACAGGGGGCCGAACCGGGCCAATGAAGCCCTGAGCGCGTGCCGTCCACCTTGTCTTCCGGCTGCAAGTTGCTCCACACTTTTTCGTCCAAAAAATTGCTCAACAAGGTGGATTTTCCCGCCTGCGACGGTCCCCATAGCGCGAAGGCCGGCCGGAGATTCTTTCCAGAGTCCTCCGCTTGGAAGGCCCGGCGGTTGGCGTCGTACACCCCGCGCAGCCAATCGCTGGTGGAGAGTTTGTAAGCCCCCTTGCGGGTGATCCCGAATTTCCAAAACCATTCGATCAATTTCTGGGAAAAATCAAGGACTTGTGAAGAGTTTAGTGACATGATTGATTGCTGGATGAAGTTCGTTGGGAGACAACGCCCGCTGCGCGTGCTCCGGCTGCGCCAAACTCACCCTGGAAACCCAAAAACGATCCCACTCCTGGAGCAGCCAATAACCCAAAAATGCACTGGGCCGGGACCGGCCAGCCTTCCCCCAGGCCAAGCGGCACAAGTGACCGGCGATGACCGCATTTGTTCATCTTTGGCCCAAGCATTGTGCCGGGAAGTGTATAAACCATTCTGTTGAATTGCAACAGCATTATGAGTCAAGTTATTTCTCGCGAATTGACTCGAAATGCCAAATGGGAGCAAACCACGCGGCGGGCGGGCAGATCCTTCAGATTTCTGCTTTGCCTCCACCCTGCTTGCAAACTTGCCGACGGGCGCTCTCCTATGTAATAATTCCCCGGTATGGACGTGAAAGTTAAAATCTGCGGCCTGACCAATGTTCAGGACGCCCTGGACGCCTATGAGGCGGAGGCCGACATGTTCGGCTTCATGCTTTCCGAACAAAGCCCCCGCCACATCTCCATCGAAACGGCGCGGGAAATCGCCCGCCAAATGCCCCCCGCCACCATGCGCGTGGCCGTCTATGTCAATGCCCGGGTGGAGCAAGTCATGTTCGCGTTACGCATCTGTGATTTCGCCGGCCTCCAGTTTCATGGCGACGAACCGCCCGCCTATTGCCGGCAGTTCGCCGTCAAGACCATCAAGGCGTTTCGCATCCACGACCGCGATTCCCTAGGCCCCATCGCCGCCTACGACACGGATTATATTCTACTCGACAGCTACGTGCCGGGACAGCCCGGCGGCACCGGCGAAACCTTCAACTGGGATCTTGCCGCGGAGGCCAGGGAACTGGGCAAACCTATCATCCTGGCGGGCGGATTGACCCCGGAAAACGTCGCCCGAGCCGTGCGGGTGGTCCAGCCATTCGCCGTGGATGTCTCCAGCGGGGTGGAATCCACTCCGGGCAAAAAGGATCGCCAAAAAATGCGCGACTTTGTCGCCGCCGTCCGGGGCGCGGCGGGATAAATTGGCATGGCAAGAACCATTTGAACTCCTGTTTCCGGCATAAAGAATTGCGGAAAAGATTCCCTTGCGCGAACATCCGCCCATGAGCGCCATCTGCGAAAGAAACCTGCCCGACGCCCGCGGCCGCTTCGGCCCTTACGGCGGTCGTTACGTGCCGGAAACCTTGATGCATCCGCTGCAACAATTGGAGGAGGAATACGTTCGCGCGCAGCACGACCCGGAGTTCCAGGCCGAACTGAATTATTACCTGCGCCAGTTCTGCGGGCGGCCCACCCCGCTCTACTTCGCCCAGCGCCTGACGCGCGAGTTGAACGGCCCCAAAATCTACCTCAAGCGCGAGGACCTGCTCCACACCGGCGCCCACAAAATCAACAACGCCCTGGGTCAGGCGCTCCTGGCCCGGCGCATGGGCAAGACCCGCGTGATCGCCGAGACGGGCGCCGGCCAGCACGGCGTGGCCAGCGCCACCGTCGCCGCCATGTTCGGATTGCAGTGCGTGGTTTATATGGGCGAAGTGGATTGCGAGCGCCAGGCCCTCAACGTCTATCGCATGAAAATGCTCGGGGCCGAGGTCGTGCCCGTCACCGCCGGGCAAAAGACCTTGAAGGAAGCCGTCAATGAAGCCATGCGCGACTGGGTGACCCACGTGCGCGACACGCATTACATCCTGGGCACCGTTTATGGCCCGCATCCCTATCCGATGATGGTGCGCAATTTCCAGCGCGTCATCGGCGACGAGGCGCGGCGGCAGATTCTCGAACAAGAGGAGCGCCTGCCCGACTTGCTGGTTGCCTGCGTCGGCGGCGGCTCCAACGCCATCGGCCTGTTCTTTCCTTTCCTGGAAGATGCCTCCGTCCAGATGCTCGGCATTGAGGCGGGCGGAGAGGGGATCATCCCCGAACGCCACGCTGCCCGTTTTCAAGGCGGCTCGCCGGGCGTTCTGCAAGGCACGCGCTCGTTCATTTTGCAGGATGAAAATGGCCAGGTGCAATCCACCCACAGCGTCTCCGCCGGCCTGGACTACGCCGCCGTCGGGCCGGAGCACGCCTGGTTGCGCGATCAAGGCCGGGTCGAATACGGTTACGCCACCGATCCGCAGGCCCTGGACGCGTTCCTCCGCCTGGCCCGTCTGGAGGGGATCATCCCGGCGCTGGAGCCGGCGCACGCCATCGCCGCCGTGATCGAACGCGCGCCCAAAATGCCCAAAGACCGCCTCATCATCATCAACCTCTCCGGCCGCGGCGACAAAGACATGGCGCAAGCCGCCGCCAAGATCAAGTTATGAGCAGCCGCCTTTCCAACGAGGAGTTGACTGCGGGACGGGTCCCGCCTTAACCTGGTGCCATGATCGCCGCGATGAAGACAACGACAACTCCTGTCGCGTGGCGCAATCCGCCGAAAAACCGGGCCAACGGCCCATCACCCTCCTGTCGCATGAACACGATAAAACGAATCTGCCTGCTGGCCGCGCTGCTGCTGCTTTCGCATTCTTCCCCGGCCTTGGACCGGACGAATGAGACCTTTAAAGTTTTCCAATTCCCCCCAAACATGATTCCCACCATTGACGGCAAGACCAATGATTGGGACATCGTGCCCGAATCTTACGTGATCGGCTCGGACCAGTTGGTGGACGACATGCACAACCAGACCAATAACCCGAAACACCTCAATGTGCGGGTGAGAGTCGGCTGGGTCAAAGGACTCAACCGCCTGTATTTTCTTTACGAGGCGGACAAGGACATCTGGGATTTTGCCAAGCCGGATTTGCACAACGACATTTTCGAGATTGTGGTGGACGGGGATCTTTCCGGCGGCCCGTTCGAGCAGGAATTTGAGACCAATCGGGACATCCTGGGGGGCCGATGGGAGACCTATTTTGCGCTGCAAAACGCCCACGCGCAAAACTACCACATCTTCACCCCGGCGGAGGGGAAGGATTGGTGCATGTTCTGGGGCCCCCAACAATGGGTCAAGGACCTGCCCTACGCCAACCACGCTTACAACTACAACTTCCGGCCCGGGCAGTCGGGCCATCTGGTTTTGGAATTCTGGATCACGCCCTTTGATTACGCGGGGATGGACCCCAAACGCGCCGTGGAATCGGTGCTGACGGAAAACAAAATCATCGGGCTTTCCTGGGCGGTAATAGATTACATTGACCCCAATTCGCGGGGCAACAACGGATTTTGGAATCTCTCGCGCCATCACACCTTTTTTGGCAACGCGGATTTTCTGTGCCCCTTCAAACTCATGCCGCTGGAACCGCAATTCCTCAAGGCGCTGGAGGCGAAATGGACGTTGCAAATCGTGGACATGGACCGGCGACTGGTGGCGTTCAAGGACCAATCGGTCGGCAAAATCGCCTCCTGGGCGTGGGATTTCGGCGACGGCGAAACTTCCACGGAGCAAAGCCCCATGCACACCTACAAAAGGGCCGGGGCGTTCACCGTCGTGCTCACGGTCACAGGCGGGAATGGGGCCACCTCCCGCTTCGCCAGAGTCTGGGACGTGACTTTGAAGTAATCGCCATCTCTGACGGGGGATTTCTTGCGTTGAGGAGCATTACGGTTTCCAGATGATGGTTGGCCGTTTGGCAAAGTTAGAGCTCCAGCCGATGGAGCCCGGCAAATAATAAATGGCGGCGGAGCGGTCGGAAAGGAACACAGACGAATCCACGGCGGGAGCGTTGCCCTTGAAATAGACTTTGGTCAGGCTGACGCATCCTTCGAACGCGGAAGGCCCGATGCTGGCGACGCTGGCGGGAATGGTGACGCTGCCCAGGTTGGCGCATTGAGAGAAGGTCTCGCGTCCGATGCCGGCAAGCCCGTCGGCGATGGTGACGTTGGTCAGGCCGCCGCACTCGAAGAACGCGCGGTCGCCGAGGCGGGTCACGCTGCTGGGGATGAGGACGCTGGTCAGGCGGCCGCATCGGGAGAAGGCGTCCTGTCCAATGCTGCTGACGCCGTTGGCGATGGTCAGGTTGGTTGCGCCGGCGCACTCGGAGAAGGCATGGTCGCCGATGTCGGTGACGCTGGCGGGAATCATCACGGCGGCCAGGTTGGCGCATTGATAGAAGGCTCCCTGTCCGATGGCGGCGACCCCGCTGGCGATGGTGGCGTTGGTCAGGCTCCGGCACTCATAGAAGGCATCCTGTCCGAAGCTGGTGACGGGGCCGAGAATGGCGACACTGCCCAGGTTCTCGCAGTTCATGAACGCGCCAGGGCCAATGCGGGTGACGCGGGCGGGAATGGTCACGCGGGTCAGGCTTAAGCAGTCCTGGAACGCGTAAGCGCCGAGGTTGGTGACGCTGTCGGGAATGGTGACGCCGGCCAGGTTGGCGCAGTATTCGAACGCATAATTCACGATAGTATTGACGCTGCCGGGAATCGCGCAGCTTCCGCGGAAGCCACCCGGGCAGGCAATGAGGGCGGCCAGGGTCTTGTCAAACAAAATTCCAGCCGCGCCGGCATAGAACGAATTGCGCGCATCCACCGTGAAAGCGGCCAGGCCGGAGCAAGAGGAGAAGGCTTCGGCCCCGATGTTGGTGACGCTGGCGGGAATCGCGACTGAAGTCAGGCGGCCGCAGCAGGCGAAGGCATCCGCCCCGATGCTGGCGACGCCGTTGGCGATGGTGACGTTGGTCAGGCCGGCGCATTGATTGAACGCGCCGACACCGATGGTGGCGACAGAGCCGGGAATGGTGATGCTGGTCAGATCGTCGCAGCCCAAAAAGGCATCCCCGCCGAGGCTGGTCACCTGCATGCCGTTGGTCAGCGCCGGAATGACCGCCGCCCCGCCAGGGCCGGTGTAGCCGGTGATGGTGACGGTGGCGCCACCGGGATTGACCGAGAATGTGAATTGGGCTTGCGCCGCCAGGGCGGCCCATAGGGCAAAGACGAAAAGAATGGGCCATCGTCTTTTCACATCTCCAGGACGGATCCCGATTGCCTTACTCCGCCAGCTTCTGCGAATAGGTGCGATCCAACAAGGACTTTGGCAGCGGGACCACGCAGATGTTCAGGGAGCGGTCGTCCTTGGAGATCAAGGCCGACTCGATCTCGATCTTGGTGCTGTCCGCATTGAAGGTCGGGTGAATGTGATCGGCGCCGGTTTTCTGCGGACCGGCCAGAAGGGTGGCTTGGCCGTTATGGCGATCGAAGACCCAGACCTCATAGGCGAAATCGTCGCAGGCGGCCCAGCGGCCGTCGGCTGATCCGGCAACGTGCCAGTCCGAGTGGCCCGGCGACTCCGGGGGCACCTGCCCGGCAATCCGCATCTCGCGGGTCCGCAGATTGACGATGCCGACGCCGGTGGGATGTTCCATCGTTCCGGCGATGCCCCATTGAGAATTGGTGGTGGCGCTGGCGATACTGCGGTGGCCGAGGATGGCGATGGCCACTTCATCCTTTCCGATAAAGGCTTCGTGGGTGATCCACTCGTAGGGGGCTTCGGGATAGAGCGGGCGCAAGCCGGTGCCGTCGGCGTTGACAAACCAGGTGCGCTGCGGGGCCTTGCCGCCGGTTTCCCAGCAGAAGACGATCTCGCCCGGCACCCAGGGATTGCTCTGCACATGGCC
>Ga0181536_10001259_pt1 | contig 30028 bp, 29 predicted proteins | sample PEATcosm2014_Bin_41_FD_121105 | JGI IMG/M metagenome (GOLD analysis project Ga0181536, IMG submission 121105) | Peatland microbial communities from MTU Mesocosm Facility, Houghton, MI, USA - PEATcosm2014_Bin17_60_metaG | ecosystem: Environmental > Terrestrial > Soil > Wetlands > Peat | place...
CGCCGATGATGTCTTCCGGCTTCTGATAATCCTTCAGGAGCTCGTCGATTAACTCAGTCTTAATTTCCACCTGGTCTCCTTATCGACCAGGAGAACCATTTACACAAAATATTTTATAGTCTCGAGATCGGGTACCCCAATCCTCCGCTACACGTGAGAAACGATGACTATATCACTCGGGAGTTTTCTATAAATCCGCTGTCCGTCAGGCAGATCGACCTGATTACAGGCCCAGTGAATGCTCCAAATTCCCAAGCCGTCATGATCGTAGCCCATACTGTCAATAAGTACCGAGCTCCGATACCCAATGGAAAGTACGAAATAACCGTTAGAGTCAGCGCTAGCAACTCTCCCCCGGTGACTGCGACATTTGTAACGATGCTCGACAACACCGGAGAGCTACAATGTGTGATGCAGCAGTGAATCATGGTACTGGCACGCCAGGTAGTTGGGACAGGGTCTTCATATATCGTTTAGATCTATCGGCTACAAAGCATCCACCGCCTTCTTGTCGGTGGCTGCGTATTGTTGGCCCAGCATGCCAAACTCTATATCCTTCGGTTCTAGCGTGATATAAGTGATGATCGTTGACGGGAATGTCCATGTTGTGGATTCTGAGAATATGGGACGGGTTTACATACTTCAGGATTAGCGAATTTCGAGGCTCGCGTAAGCCGAAATCCTCGAAAGCCTCGAATCACCCTTGCCAACCTCATCGGTGTGCGGCAAGTGACGGACGGCCCGACTCGCATGGGCGGGATCTCGCCGGACGCGACGTCGATCAGTCGCCGCCGCTATCTATCGTTAACCTTGCCGCCCAGCCGCATTCGGCTCAGAATGATGGAGTGGCCCGGCCCGCACTTGGGCAGAGGGCCGGGAAAGGACTATCCGTGCCCGTACGCCAACTGGCCGCTTCGCTGATCCTCGCTTCTTTCGCCGCCTATGGTCAGGCCCTGCTCGACGACGCCACAATTGAAAAACTCGTCAAGGACGGCGTCGGCGAGCAAACCATCGTGGCGCTGATCGACAAGCAGCCGGGAAAGTACGCGCTCTCGTCCGACGATTTGATCGCGCTCGCCAAAGCCGGCGTTTCCAGCAAGATCCTGGCTGCCATGATCGTGCGGAATGGGAGCGATTCGTCCGCGCCGCCCGCGGCTACAAACCGATCCACCGCTCCGGTAGCGCTGGCACTGCACGATGGCACCCCAATCCGGCTGCGTCTGGCGCGCGATCTCACGTTCACCAACATCAGGCCCGGCGAAATGGCGGATTTTGAGATCGTGGACGATCTCAGAATCGACGGCGTGCTGGTGATCGCGCACGGCGTGAGAGTCACCGCAACCATCACCGAGGCCGAACCAAGAACGCGCCTGGGACGGGGCGGAAAGCTGGGGGTGAACCTCGATAACGTCCCGCTGTCGAACGGCGGCAAGGCTGCCATCCGCGCGGCGAAAGAGGGCCAGGCAGGCGCACACGCGGAGGCAACGGGCGGCGAGGGCGTGGCAGCGGCCATGGTCAGGCCGGCGGCGCCATCGTTGCTCTTCGTTTTTGGCAGAGACGAGGCGATTCCGGCAGGCACCGGGATCGCCGTGTACATCGACGGTGAAATCAAACTCGATCCCGCCAGGTTCCTGGTGGACATAGCATTTACTTCGAATCCCCCAGGCGCGCTGGTCACCATGTATGGCGCGGCCGTCGGCCGGACGCCTTTCACCACCAGGCTGGCGCCCGGCACGTACAAAGCCGTATTCTCAGCCGACGGGTATCGCGATTTGACGAAGGGCATATCGGTGGGGCCGGGATACTCCAACACCGTGCATGCCGCGTTCCAGCCGAAGCCGTAATAGTAGTACAGGCCTCCTGGCATGTCCCTTCTTTGCGCCTTTGCAAACGTTTGCGTCTTTGCGAGAAACCGGCCGCCCGATTGCGCTATTTTAGAAGAAGCGCAATCGTCGAAATGCCATTTCGTATTCAACCTGTTCATGAGTTTCTGGTTCGCCCGGCGCTGCCGGAGCAACTGTCCCGGATGCCGGAGCTGGCTTGCAACATCCTGTGGGCCTGGGAACCGCTGATCCGCGCCCTGTTCCGGAGGCTGGACGCGAATCTCTGGCGGGAGTGCAACTACAATCCCGTGTTGATGCTCGGCCGGGTTTCGCGCGCGGCCTTGCAGCGCACGGCGGCCGACCCGCGCTACCTGGCGCTCTACAACATGGCTTGCCAGCGCTACGATGCACACGTGTTGGGCGGCAAGCCGCGCACCGACGGCAAATTGGTCGCCTACTTCTCGGCCGAGTACGGCCTTTCGGAGTGCCTCCCGATCTACTCCGGCGGTCTGGGCGTGCTCTCGGGCGATCACCTGAAATCGTCCAGCGACTGCGACCTGCCCTTGGTGGCCGTGGGACTGCTTTACCAGCAGGGCTATTTCCGCCAGGTGCTGAACCCCGACGGCTGGCAGCAGGAGCGCTATCCCACCAACGATTTCTACACCCTGCCGGTTGTTCCGGTGCTGGACGCGCAGGGCGAGCACCTCAAAGTCTTCGTCCGGTTGCCCACCGGCAAGGTCATGATCCAGGTCTGGAAGATGGAAGTCGGACGCGTAACGCTGTACCTTCTGGACACCAACATACCGGAGAACCAGTTGCCGCTGGACCGCAGCATCACCGACTCGCTCTACGGCGGCGACACCGACACGCGCATGCGGCAGGAGTTCGTGCTGGGCGTGGGCGGGTTGCGCGCGCTCAAGGCCGTGGGCCTGGAACCCACCGTCTATCACATGAACGAGGGCCACTCGGCGTTCCTGGCGCTGGAGCGGATGCGCGTGCTCAAGCGCGAACACGGATTGAGTTTCGAAGAAGCGCTGCAGGCCACCCGCGCCAGCAACATTTTCACCACGCACACGCCGGTGCCGGCCGGGATCGACCTGTTCGATCCGGGCTTGATGTATCACTACTTCAACGCCTATTGCACGGACATCGGCGTCGACTTCGATCAGTTGATGGCGCTGGGGCGGCGCGATCCGGCCAATCGCGAGGAGCGCTTCTCGATGGCGATCCTGGCGCTGAAAGCGTCCGCGCACCGCAATACCGTGAGCAAGCTGCACCGCGAAGTCTCGCAGGAGATGTGGCACGACCTGTGGCCGCAATTGCCGGTCTGGGAAGTTCCGATCAGCTCGGTGACCAACGGCGTGCATCTGACAAGCTGGCTGAACGGGGACCTGGCGGCGCTCTACGATCAGTATCTGCAGCCGGACTGGCGCGACCGGCTCTCCGACTCCAGCATCTGGGAGCAGGTCAAAGAGATCCCGGACGAAGAACTGCTGGAGGTGCATCGCCGCCGCAAGCGCCGCCTGGTGAATTTCGTGCGCGAGCGGCAGCGTTCGTCGGCGTTGCGGCGGCAGGCTTCGGCGGCGGAGATGCGGCATACCGAAGAGGTGCTGGATCCCAACTCGCTGACCATCGGCTTCGCGCGGCGGTTCGCCACTTACAAACGCGCCACGCTGCTGTTCCGCGACGTGGACCGGATCAAGCGCATCCTGTGCAATAAGGACATGCCGGTGCAGATCGTGATCGCCGGCAAGGCGCACCCGCGGGATAACGAAGGCAAGAATTTCATCCGCGATATCGTGCAGTTTTCGCGCGACCGGGATCTGTGGAAGCACGTGGTCTTCATTGAAGATTACGACATGAAAGTCGCGCGCGAAATGGTGCAGGGCGTGGATCTGTGGTTGAATACGCCGAAGCGCGGCCAGGAGGCCTGCGGCACCAGCGGCATGAAGGCCGGCATGAACGGCGTGCTGAACCTGAGCATCCTGGATGGCTGGTTCGACGAAGCCTACGAAGTATCCGGCGGGTGGGCCATAGGCGACCGCGAGCATTACTCCGACGAGCAGGACGGGCTGCACGCCAGTGAGATTTACTATCTGCTGGAGAACGAGATTGTGCCGCTGTTTTACGAACGGCGCGACCAGATTCCGCGCGATTGGGTGAAGCGCGTGAAGCAATCGCTGATGGCTCTGACGCCGCTGTTCGATTCGCGGCGCATGGTGGCGGAATACGCGCGCGAGTTTTACGATCCGGCGCACGCCGACGCCGTGCGGCTGAGCGCCAACGATTACAAGGAGGCCCGCGCCGAGGCGGCCTGGAACGAGCGGGTCAGCAAGATCTGGGACAAGGTGCGCTTCGTCGAGACGGGCGCTCCCCCCGTGGGCACGATCATGAGCGAACACCCGGTTCCGGTGCGCACGGCCATCGAACTGGCCGGTTTGCAGCCCTCGGAGGTGCGCGTGGAGGTGGTGATGGGGCGCGTCGGCACCGATGGCGGGCTGGAGGACACCGAAGTGATGGTGCTGCCGTCCACCGGGCAGAACGGAACGGTGGCCATCTTCGAGAAGGAGATCGTGCCCGAACGGACCGGACGGCTGGGCTACGCGCTGCGCATCAGCCCCAACCATTGCGACGATCCCTCGACGCGGCCCTGCATCAGCCTGTTGAAGTGGAGCGGCATGTAAAGTGGGACAGGCCTCCTGGCCTGTCTGCTTTTTTCGTGGGGCAGGCCCCCGGCCTGCGGCGGCCTCTCAGGCCGCCCGCTCGCGTTCGAAGAACTGCGGGCCGTTCTCCCGGAAATCATCGAGCGACGGAAACTGCTTGTCGCTGGCGCTGGTGATCCGGATGCGATCCTTCTTCGTGATACCGCCCTCGAAGTCCTGGTGTACCATCACGCCCTTGAAGGGATGCGCCGTCGCTGAAACTCCAGCCACGAGATGGTGGCCAGCCGCGCCTTGTGGTTGTCTTTCACTCCGAACAGGAAGACCGGGCGCGGGCCGATGTCGAACTGGTAATCCACCTCGTACTCGTCGTGGTCCGGAATCGGCAGCGTGTTCGCACGCGGGTTGTAGGCGGCCAGCTTCTCCTCGACGAATTCGGCCAGTTGCTCGTAGAAGAGGCTCTGGATAACCTCCCGCTTGTAGTACCGCATGCTCGAGACCTTGGCGACCGTCTGCGCAAACTGAAGCAGCGCGGGGTACAACCGCCCGGGCTCGGCCTCGATATGCAACCGCCCATCCTGCTCCTGAACCCGGTTTTCCGACAAGATGCGGTTGAAGATGCGCTGCTTGTTCTCGGTATCCAGGTCGTATGAGTACGTGAGACGCATCAACGTCAGCCCATGGCCGCCAATCCGGACTTACCGGAACCGTTCGCGGGTTCATCGAGGAAGATGTCCACCATGTCGCCGTCTTCGTGAAACAACGGGGCCAAGACCTGGAGCACGCCCGGGCGACGTTCCCGGAACGCCACACGGCCGTTGAACTGCTGCTTCAATAAATCCAAACCGGTCATTGGGTTGGCTCCTCATCGGGGAATGGTAAATCCCCCTGCATGAAATCCGCGAAATATGCGCTCGCGTCCGTGATGTTCGTGGTCCTCAGGAAATACTGTAACGCCTCTTCATAGGACGCAAAATCCCGGTTTATCGTCGCGGCCTTTTCCGGTCGCAGTCCGGCCTCGATCATCTCCGCGCTGGCGCGGTGAACGTGGTAGTCATAATGCGGATGGCCGGGATCGAACGAGATCTCCGCCTCCAGCCCCGCCGTATGCACGACCGCGAGTTGGGCACCAGCGTACCGTGAACGCACCGAAAGGTCGGCTCCCAGTTGACTGTGCATATAATCGTATGTACACTGGAGTCGTGCCCTTCGAATGGGACCCGAACAAGGCGGCAGCAAATGTTCGAAAGCACGGGGTGCAATTCTCGGAGGCGACCGGCGTATTCAGCGACGACTACGCGATCACGATTCCTGACGACGAGAACGATCCGGATGAGCAGCGGTTTGTGACCCTCCGCGGCGAGAACATCCGGATCATCTCAGCGCGCACGGCCGGACGGTCCGAACGCGAACGCTATGAGGTACAACGATGAAGGATACATACGACTTCAGCAAGGGCAGGCGGGGCCGAGTCGTGGCCGAGCCACCTCCCGAGCCCGGAAAGGTGAGAATCACCATCCGGCTGGATGAAGACCTGATCGACTATTTCGGCGCGATCGCCGATCGGTCTGGGGGCAAGGTAGGATACCAAACCTTAATCAATTCGGCACTGCGCGAATACGTCGAGGGGAAAACCCCCAAGTTGGAAGAGACGCTACGGCGCATCATCCGCGAGGAAATGCGGAGCAACAGCGCGGCCTGAGAGGGACAGGCCAGGAGGCCTGTCCTACCGCCGCGCCAAATCCTCCAGCGCCCGCACCACCAACGCCGTCCAGCCAGTCTGGTGACAGGCGCCCAACCCCAGTCCGGTGTCGGCGTGGAAGTATTCGTAGAATAAAGTCAGATCCCGCCAGTGCGGATCTTGCGCGTAGCGCGCGCTGCCCTGCCAGGGGGCGCGGCCATCCTCTCCGGGAAGGAAAATACGTGCCAGGCGCGACATGATTTCCGCCGCCACTTCTTTCAGGTTCATCATGCGCCCCGAGCCGGTGGGGCACTCGACCCGTAAGTGGTCGCCATAGAAGTGGTGATAGCGCTCCAGCGCCTCCACCAAAAGATAGTTAACCGGAAACCAAATCGGCCCGCGCCAGTTGGAGTTGCCGCCGAATGTGCCGCAGGTGGATTCGGCCGGTTCATAGTCCACGCGCTGCTCGGTGCCGTCGAGTTGCAGAGTGTAAGGGTGCTGCTGGTGAAACTTGGAAAGCGAGCGAATGCCATAAGGCGAGAGGAACTCGTTCTCGTCCAGCACGTATTTCAACAAGCGCAGCAGGCGTCCCAGGGATGGAATCGCCAACAGCCTGTGCGTTTGTCCGGCGGAGTCGTCCTGCTCCATGTAGGAGATCTGTTCGCACAGGTCTTTGCGGTTCTCCAGGAACCAATCCATGCGCTTGCGAAAGCCCGGCAGGCGGGCGATGACATCGTAGTTGAGCACTTGCACGGCGATCACCGGTATCAGTCCCACCACCGAACGCGCGCGCAGGGGAAGCGTGGTGCCATCCACGCGGAGCTGATCGTAGTAAAACCCGTCGGTCTCGTCCCACAGCCCGTTGCCGCCCAGCGAGTTCATGGCGCTGGCGATGGCCACAAAGTGCTCGAAGAACTTCGAGGCCACGTCCTCGTATTCCGGATCTTCGGCCGCCAGTTCCAGCGCCATGGAAAGCATCGTCAGACAATAGGACGCCATCCAGGCGGTGCCATCGGCCTGTTCCAGCTTCAGATTGCCAGGCAGCGGCCGCGAGCGGTCGAACACGCCGATGTTATCGAGACCCAGAAATCCGCCGGAGAAGATGTTCTGCCCTTCCACGTCCTTGCGGTTCACCCACCAGGTGAAGTTGATGAGCAGCTTCTGGAACACGCGGCCCAGGAAGACCCGGTCGCGTCCGCCGCGCGGGCCGGTCATCTTATATACGCGCCAGCAGGCCCAGGCGTGCACGGGCGGGTTCACGTCGCCGAAGGCAAACTCATAGGCCGGAATCTGCCCGTTGGGATGCATGTACCACTCGCGCAGCATCAGCACGAGCTGCTCCTTGGCGAAGTGCGGGTCGAGCTTGGCGAACGGAATCGTGTGGAAGGCCAGGTCCCACGCGGCGTACCACGGGTATTCCCAGTTGTCCGGCATCGAGATGATGTCGCGGTTGTAGAGGTGCTTCCAGTCGCGGTTGCACCCATGGTCGCGTCCGGGTGGAGGCGGCGGCTGCGCGGGGTCGCCTTGCAGCCAATGCGCCACCCCATAGTGAAAGAACTGCTTGGTCCAGAGCAGGCCGGCGTAGGCTTGGCGCGCAATGCGCCGCGACTCATCGGTATAGCCTTTGCGCAGCCACATGGCGTAGAACTCGTCGGCTTCGCCCTGGCGCTCGGCGAACACTTGCTCCGCATCGATCGATCGACTGGCGCCATCGGCGGCATCGTCCGCTGCATTTTCCGCAAACAGCCGCAAGTGGATGGTGGCGCTGGCGCCGGGATCCAGGTCCAGGCGGTACAAGGCGGCTGCCTTCGTGCCTTCGCCCTGCGCGTTCACGCTGTCCGTGCGGCCCTCAATCAGGTAGGAGTGGAAAGCGTCCTTAACGTACGGGGCAGCGCTCTTCACACCGAACAGCCGCTCATAATTGGTTTCGTTTTCGGTGAAGAGAAGCTCGCTCGCGCCGGGCGCCTCCAGCCGGTATTTCCCGAGCGAAGCGTGCTCGGCCAGCACCGCCGTATCGCCCCCGCGGCCGATCTTCGGCTTCGGCCAATAACCTTCGCCCTCGCGCCCCCACGACCAGGTATTCCGGAACCACAGCGTGGGCAGCAAGACCAGCGGAGCGCGCTCGGGCCCGCGGTTGACCGCGGTGATGCGGATCGCGAGATCGTCGGGCCCCGCCTTGGCATATTCGGCGAAGATATCGAAATAACGCTGTTCGTCGAAAATGCCGGTGTCTTCCAGTTCGAACTCCGGCTGCTCGCGGCCGCGGCGGCGGTTCTCCTCGACCAGCCACTCATAGGGAAAGGGCGCCTGCGGATACTTGTAGAGCGCCTTCATGTAGGCGTGGGTGGGCGTGGAGTCCAGGTAGTAGTAGCACTCCTTCACGTCTTCGCCGTGGTTGCCTTCCTGGTTGGTCAGCCCGAAGAGGCGCTCCTTCAGGATGGGGTCGCGGCCATTCCACAGCGCCAGCGCGAAGCACAGGCGGCCTTCGCGGTCGCAGATGCCCAGCAGTCCGTCCTCGCCCCACCGGTAAGCGCGGCTGCGCGCGTGATCGTGCGGAAAGTACTCCCAACAGGCGCCGCTGGCGGAGTAATCCTCGCGCACGGTGCCCCATTGCCGCTCGGAAAGATACGGTCCCCAGCGCTTCCAGTTTTTGGCACGGCGCTCGTCCTCGGCCAGGCGCACCAGTTCAGCGATCACGGCCGGGGCGCTCCCGGGACCGCTCCCTCATGGTCGCGGCTCTGTTCGCCGATGGCGATCACGTTCTTGATCCCGCCGGCTTTGCCCATCACCGGATCGTGGAATGCATCCATGGGGTAGCGGCCGGTGATCATGGCACGTAGCGCTTGCGGCCAGCGCGCGGCAAAGACGCCGATGTCGCGCACGGCGTTATCGAACGCAAGCGGACCGGCGTTGACCACTCCCAGGACCACCTGGTTTTTCAGCACCAGGTTGTACATAATGCGCTGGGTGTCGAATTCGACGGGCGCTTCGCCGCGCGGCACGCCGGTGAAAACATAGATGCCGTTGGATCCCAGGTGCTTCAATACCTCGAATGCAAACTGCGGAGCGCCCACAGCTTCGTAAATCAGGTCGATGTTGCCCACCTGTTCGGCCATCTGCTCGATGGGTGTCTGCTGGGACGAAATATACCGCATGCCGACGGCTTCCGCCACATCGGCTTTGGCATTCGGCTTCGGCGACCGCGAGTAGACGTACGTCTCGAAGCCCGCATTCACTAGCAGCATGGCCCCCAGCAGTCCCACCGGACCGGCTCCCAGGACCACCGCGCGATGCCGTCCGCGGTCCCAATGCAACCGCCGCTGGATTGCGCCCACCTCGATGAGCGCTTTCTCCGCGATGGTCAGCGGCTCCACCAGCACCGCCACATCGCGCAGTTCGCGCGCCACCGGGTGCAGGTTGTGGCGGTCTGCGACGACGAACTCGGTCATGAAGCCGTCCAGATCTTTGATGCCGTACTCGCGGTAGTTGCCGGTGGCGCAAAAATCGTAGTGGCCGGCGCGGCAGGCGGCGCAATGCGCGTCGGTACAGGGCAGGCGCACGGTGCTCACCACCAGGTCGCCCGGGCGCAGATCCGCGACGTCCGGCCCGGCCTCCACCACTTCGCCCAGCGATTCGTGGCCCAGCACGAAACGATCCGATCCGGGCGGCGGTGTGCCGTACTCAAAGGCGCAGATGTCCTTGTCGGTGCCGCACACGCCGACCTCCAGCATGCGCAGCTTCACCTGGTTGGGCGCGGCGATGCGCGGCTCGGCGATGTCGACGATGCCGACTGCTTTTTTGGCGGGATAGACGGCTACGGCTCTCATGGCTCCTCGTGTGATGCGCCCGATCTACGCATTGTATCCAACGTGGAACCCCGCAAGACACGGCCACAGATGAACGCTGCGCAGGGCAAAACCTGTCTTCAAATATTTCTGTTGCGTGGGGCTGCTTTCTTTTGCTGCCACAGCCCACGTCAATCCTCGCAGTGGACCCCGCTGGGACAGAGTGGCGGGATCCCCAGAGGTCCCGAGCGCCCGTTTGCCGCAAATCTTCCGGCGGCGTAAACTGGAAATGGGTACGAAGATGGAGCAATACGTTGAGGAGCGAGACGGCGGTTACTACGTCGCAGGCACGCGGATCTCACTCGACAGCGTTGTGCATCCTTTCAAGAACGGCGCCTCTCCCGAGAGCATTTTGCGCTCATTTCCCCTGATCGGATCTTTGGAGAAAGTCTACGGGGCCATCACCTTCTACCTGGCGCATAAGGACGACGTAGACGCTTACCTCTGCGAACAAGAGCGGTTGTCTCAGCAGTTGGCGGCCGCACAACCGCCGCTTGCCGACAGTCTCGCGAAGAAACTGCACCGGGCACGGGAAGAAGCTCTCTTGAGGTAGCGTTGCGGGTCCGTTTCCTGGCCGACGCTAATCTTGATCAAGATATCGTCGCGGGTATTCTTCGCCGCGAACCCGAGGTTGACTTCGAACTGCCTCAGGGTATCATCCCTGAGGGAATGAGGGACCCTGAAGTTCTTGCCATTGCGGCGTCGCTGGGACGCATTCTGGTGACGTATGATGTGCGCACGATGCCCCGCCACTTCGGAGAGTTCATTGCCAAAAGCGAGTCTCCCGGTCTCATCCTGGTCCCGAAAACCACGCCGATGGCGCTGGCGATTGAAGAGCTCCTTCTGATTTGGCACGTTTCAGAAGCCGAGGAGTGGGCCAACCGTTTCCGGCGGCTTCCGCTTTGAGTCATGGCGCCGGAGGCATTCTCACCCGAAGGCGATCTGCAAAAGGGGAATTCACGTCACTCTGGTAGCCGCCGCCCGCCGAGTCGGTTGCGGTTGAGAAGTTCGAGCGGGAGAATCTGGGACCGTTGCCCGTGAGCACGGCCGATGGCATCGTCGCGGGTTTTGGGAGCAGGGGCAAGACAGAACCGGTCGTGCTGATGCTCGCAACCGAACGGCTACTCGAGAACGACGCCGCCCCCCGGCGAGTGAACCGAAACCAGCGCGATACGCCCCGATCTATGAATTATCCACCTCTCAGTGGACCGTCAGGCCGACAGTGTATGATTGTTAATAATCCGTGAACGAACCCAGCGAAAAGCCAACGATTCTCGCGGCGACCGGCTCCGCGAACGTAGGCCTGATCATTGCAGGCGGCACGGACGGGAGTGCGGCAGCTTGAAAACCTGGGACTCGCGAAGGGGCGTCGAGCGAAGCAATTGCCGGCTACTTTAGGTTTCGAGAAAACCTGTTGATATCTCCGATTCGTGTGGCGCTCTTCACCGATTGCTTTAACGAGGCCAACGGAGTAGGTACGCTCAGCCGGCAGTTCGCCGCATTTGCCAGCCGCCGGCAGCTTCCGTTCCTGTGTGTTCATAGCGGGCCGCGAACCCAGGTCGTCCGTCAGCCGTCCTTCACGGAGGTGGAAATCAAACGAGGTCCGGCGGCATTTCCGCTGGACCATGATTTGTCCTGCGATCCCTTTCTGAGCCGATATAAGAATTGGCTGACGGCGCAAGTTCTGCCGTTTCGACCGCATATTCTGCACATCACCGCGCCGGGCGATATCGGGATCCTGGGTCTTTGGGTCGCACACACCCTGCGCGTCCCGCTGGTGGCGTCCTGGCATACCAACCTGCATGAGTACGCGGCCCGCCGCCTAAACAAGCTCTTTTCGTCTCTGCCGGATACCTGGCGGGAGCGCATCTCGGCGACAGCCGAACAGCAGAGCCTGCGCGCGTGCATGCGTTTCTATGGCTTGGCCCGCTTCGTGCTTGCGCCTAACGAGGCGATGGTCGATCTGCTCCACGAGCGCACCGGCAAACCCGCGTTCCTAATGGCGCACGGCGTCGATACCGAAGTGTATTCGCCCCAAAGGCGCCGCCGCCGGGACGGCGCGTTCACGATCGGGTATGTGGGCCGGCTCACTTCGGAAAAGAATGTGCGCCTCTTCGCCGACCTGGAGAGAAGTCTCCTGGCGCAGGGCCAGCGTAATTTCCGTTTCACCCTGATCGGCGAAGGAAGCGAGAGAGACTGGCTCCGCAAGCACCTCGAGTTTGGCGAGACGCCGGGCATTCTCCGCGCTGAGGCGCTGGCGGAAGCGTTTGCTAATATGGATGCGTTTGTGTTCCCGTCCCGGACCGACACGTTCGGTCTGGTGCTGCTCGAGGCGATGGCTTCGGGCGTCCCGGTGGTGGTGAGCCCCGAGACTGGCGCCCGGGTAGGCGTCAGGCACGGTGTGACGGGGTTTCATGCACCGGATTTGTGTTCGTTCACGGAGGGGGTCCTGCAATTGATGAACAGCGAAGCGCTGCGACAGCGGATGGGCGAAGCGGCCCGTATGTTTACTTGCGCCAGAGTCTGGGATGGCGTATTCGAGCAGTTATACCGGACGTACGAGTTGGGCCTTGAAGCATCGGGTTCGAAACCCAGCGATCGGGCAATCGCGGAAAGTCAAGCGACCTTATAGGGCGCGATGCTCATCCTTCCGTTTCTGTTGTTCCCGATTAACCCGTATGCTGTCCGCCAGGCGCCGGCCGGAACCGAAGCCCACATCCGGCTGACAACCGCAGTGGGTTCCTACGCGAGCAGGGCGGGCGCGCGTGTCAGTGCCGTTCTGATTGCGCCGGTAATAGTGGACGGCGAGGCCGTCTTGCCGGCGGGGAGCGTGGTATCCGGAAGGGTGAAGAGGGCCGCCGGCGTGGGGCTGGGCATCCGCCATGAAACCGCCGCACTCGACCTGGAGTTCAACGGGGTGGCCCTCCCGGGCGGCGGTCCCGTTGCGCTGCGGGCGCGCGTAACGGAAGTGGACAATGCCCGGGAACACGTGACCCGCGATGGCCGGATACATGGCGTCCGCGCGACCGACAGCGGCTCCTACCGCATCAGCGGCTACATCCGGGACTTGCTGTTTCGCTGCGAGCTGCACGCCAGGATCGCCGAATGGATCATCAAGGCCGCGCTCATCAACCTTCCGGAGCCGGAGATCTATTTGCCCGCGGGCGCCGAACTGACGCTGACACTGACCGATCGCCTGTTTCTCCGCTTCTCCGATCAAGAGCCGGTCAAGCGCGCGTTGCACGATGATGCGCGCGAAGCCGAGCGCGAAGACTTACGCCGCCTGGCGGCTTCCATGCCGGGCCGGACCTACACCACCGCGCCCGAGCGTCCGTCGGATCTTACCAACTTGTTGCTCATCGGCTCTCGCGACCAGGTTGCCGCCGCATTCGCGGCCGCCGGCTGGTCCGCACCCCTTCCCTTGACCTTTGGCCGCCGCGTGCGGTGGCTCCGGGCGATTGGCCTGAGACGGGGACTCGATTCCGCACCCATGTCTTCTTTGTTGGTTAATGGAGAGCCGGCGGACATTTCCCTGGAAAAGGGCCTGAACGACGTTTCCAAGCGTCACCATATTCGCTTGTGGAAGCAGGACGGCGATTGGGGGGGCCAGGATCTCTGGATCGGCGCAGCCACGCGCGACGTGGATTTCGGCTACCTGCGGCCGGGCCGGGCTTTCGCGCACAAGATTGCAGCCGACGTGGATCGGGAACGCGACAAAGTGGCCTACGATCTGGCATTCACGGGCTGTACAAATTCACTGGACTGGACCGGGCGCGCCTCCGTTCCTCGAGTCACTGAGAACGCGACGGGGGACGCCATGACTACCGATACGCGGCTCGCGGTGGTGGAACTCAACGAGTGCCGCGCGCCCCGCCTCTCGACCGAGACGATCGATACCGCGCCGGTGCCAATCCACGGCGGCAAAATGGCGGTCTTTGCGCGGCGCGAGATCCTCAGCACGCGAAACGATCTGTTGCGCAATAACTGGTTTTGGCGAGGCTATGAGGCCACCCGATGGATGGTTGAGGTTCTTCGCCCACACGTGCGGACGAGTTCCGGGCTGCGCTCGTTCTTGAGCAGCTTCCGGCATTCGAGTCTCCCGGCAACGCCTGTTCAGACTGCGGCCATCGCGCGGTGAGTGGCGCACGCTTCAGCGCGAACGACCCTGCGGGCCGTCACCAATGTCAGAGAACTTGACACCCGTACGTGGCGCACGCTTTAGCGTGCAGGGGCGAACTTCAGTTCGCCCTGCCGACGTTAGTCCCGCTAGAGCTAGATCAGTGACTTGCGCAGTGGTTCTCTGGAAAGCGTGCCGCCGTGGATGGCGAGCTGAAGCTCGCCACAGCACGCTGAAGCGTGCGCCACAGTACGGCCTGTCAACCGAGCTTGTACGGCGGGCGGTATTTGTATTGCAGAAACTGATTTGCATCCGGGTTGTTGGTGAACTGCTCGGACCGCGAGTTCCACTCCAGCATGCTGCGGGTCTTGTGGGCGATGTTGCCGATGAGCGTGACGCTGGTCGAAAGATGTCCGGTCACGATGTCCGCGTTGCATTTGCCGCGAGTCTTCATGCAATCGAGAAAGTTGCGGGCGTGCGCAGTGGTATCGTAGCTGGCGGTGCCTTTCCCCACGCTCGCTTCAATGACGGGCTTGCGCTGGGCTGCGTTGCCTTGCCGGCGCAGCGGGTTGCCGTAGCCAGCCCCGCCATCATAGCCCGTGTAGCCTTCGTTGATCAGGTCGGGCACTACTTCCCAGCCGCTATTGCGGATGTACAACGTACCCTTGGTGCCGCGAAGTTCCATCTCCGAGCCTCTGATATTTCCGGGAGCGGCATTGGCGTTGTACTGGCAAAACACCATCAGCGTATCGCCAAAGTCCCACAGCACCTCCATCGTGTCGGGGATCTCGCGGTTGTCCTGGATGCCGCCGAAGCGGCCTCCGATGGCGGTCACAGCGCGCGGCGCATCCTTGCCGAGGCACCAGCGCATGACGTCCACGAAATGCACGCCGAAGTTCGTGAGTTGGCCGCCGGAGTAGTCGTAGAACCAGCGGAAGTTATACCATGCACGGTTCGGATCGTAGGGCGCCTTGGGCGCGGGACCCAGCCACCGATCCCATTCCTGCTCGGTCGGCTTAGGGCCCTCACGCGCTTGTCCGAGACCGTTCGGCCACTCGTTGCTGATGTGGTACGCCTTCGCTGCGCTGACATGTCCGATTCCGCCTGACCGCACGAATTCCACCATGTCGTGATACGACTTCCAGGAGCGGCGATTGGTGCCGACCTGGACCACGCGCTTGGTGCGCTCCGCCGTCTCCACCATTTTGCGGCCTTCGGCCACGGTCAGGCTCAGAGGTTTTTCGACGTATACGTCTTTGCCGGCATTGCAGGCATCGATGAACATCAGTGCGTGCCAATGGTCCGGTGTGGCGATCACTACGGCATCCACATCCTGGTCCTCGAGCAATCTCCTGTAATCCTTGAATCTCTTCGGTGTTGCGCGGGATTTGTGAATCGCGAAATCCATATAATCGTCGCGCAGGTCGCAAACAGCGACTGTCTGCTGGTCGTCGAACTCGAGAAATGCATCGTGGACCTGATCGCCCCGGTTGCCGAGACCGATGTAGGCCATTCGGATCCGATCGTTGGCGCCGAGGATGCGAGAGTAGCTAAGCGCCGCTGAGACCGCGGCGCCGCGCGAGAAATCACGTCTGGTAATCATATGCTGCAAATGCCTCTACCCTTATTATCTTGGGCCGCTGCCCCTTTTGTCGCAAGGCCATGTCCGGCATCTGTTCCACCACTTTCGGAAGCGCGCAGATCCTGGAAAGACCGGAATCCGCGTTCCACTGTGGCCACCTCCACCGAATGCTACTACTTTCTGCACCTGCTGTTCGCCCGCGTGGGCCGCACCTTTTGCCGAGACTTGCGGCACGCGCGCTTCAAACGCGAGGAGCGGTAAAATTAGAGTTGACCGACTGGCATCGTTTCACGCCCCGGGATTTCGAGTACGATTTCGAGCGCGACAAGCTTTTTGAGCACCGCATCACTTTTGACGAGGCCGTCGAGTGCTTCTTCGAGGATTGCGAGATTCGACGAAACAAGAGATATTCGCGATCGGTACCAGTTAATTGGGACGACGCTCGGCGGAAGGCGACTCAAGGTCATCTTCCAACTGAAGCCCAACAACGTTGTTCGGATTATCACGGGCTGGCCCCTATGAAAACACCAAGGCAAAGGAAAGCTACAACGCTGGACCAGGAACGAATCGATCAGCTCGTAGTCTCACGGGCGAGCGACGAATCGGCCTGGGACGCGCCGGTGCGAGTGAAGCGGTCGGAGGCGGCTGCCCTCTCGCTGCCTGGCGAACTGGCGGCGCGAGCAGCGTTTCTGGCCAAGTTGCATCGCGAAGCCAGTATTGACAAGTGAGTTGAGCGGGTCGTCCGAGAGAGAGTCGAGCTTGAGGAATTCGCCTTCAAGGAGACGAAGAGAAAGCTCGCATCGTAACCGCCCATTTGCCATGATCGGCCGAGCCGTCGCGCCGCACCTCCTGCGATAATTGGTCGAGTGTTTTTCGTTACCTCAGTGTCATCGATTCCTGTGTATCCCGCTATACGGGAATAGGCTTGCAAGGATGCACCCGGATTGCCACGACCTTGACCCCTGCGCAGTGCCGAGCACCAGGGCCTCCTGTATGAACCGGATTTCGCCGTGGAAACGAAGACCGAAAAGCTGCTATGCGAGCCTAAGCGCGCGAACGAGATGACGAATGAGACAGTGCTCGCAAAGGCACGGGCGGCGATTGAGTGGTGTAGGCACGCCACGAGACACGCGCGAACGCTCGGCGAGAAGCCATGGTCGTACCTTCTGATTCCCCACGACGTGATAACCGCCAGCGCGACCCTGGACGGGCTCATCGCCACCTTCAGGACGGCAACGCCGTAGCAGCGGTACACTAAAGACAAGGTAAGACGTGACCGAACACGAGAAGATGGAATTCTGGAATTCCCTGGGCCGGCTATACGACGACTGTCTCGCCCTCAAAGACGCCACCTCCAAACTGGCGGACGCCGCCCGTGAACTGCACCACGTTGCCACTGCGCATGAAAGGCGCCTGGACAAGATTGAGGTAGTTCAGCAGTGGCTGGCGGAAAAAGAGAGGGCGCGCGAAACGGGAGAGCAGGCGTGACGGACGAAGAAGCGAACGCACTCGAAGGGCACCGGGTCACATCTCTCGGATATGAACGCCCGCAAGCCCCAACTCACCTATTCCGCCGGTTCCAAAACCACCAGCAAGCGAATGATTCAACAGTCCTTACAAGAAATTGGTTTCGTCTGTCCAAATCGTGTTCTTGCCCAGAAACTACCTAAAACAACCGACCCGCACTTGCCCCCCACTGCTATACTGAAATAGGCTTGCAAGAATACATTCGGATTCGCGGCGCGCGGGTCCACAACCTCAAGGACATTTCGCTCTCGCTCCCGCACAACCAGTTGACTGTGATCACGGGTGTGTCCGGGTCCGGCAAATCGTCGCTGGCGTTCGACACCATCTATGCCGAGGGCCAGCGCCGCTACGTCGAGTCGCTCTCCGCCTATGCCCGCCAGTTTCTGGAGCGCATGGAGAAGCCCGCGGTGGAGGATATCGACGGCATCGCGCCCGCCATCGCCATCCGGCAGAAGAACACCAGCCGGAATCCGCGCTCCACGGTGGCCACCTCCACGGAATGCTACGACTTTCTGCGGCTGCTGTTCGCCCGCGTGGGCCGCACCTTCTGCCCCAACTGCGGCACGCGCGTAGAGCGCGACACGGTGGACCAGGTGGCCGGGCGGCTGCTGGCCCTGCCCGCCGGCTCGCGCTGGTACGCGCTTTTTCCCGTGAGCACGGAAGCCCATCCCAACACGCAAGCGCTGCGCGATCATCTCTTCGATCTGCGCAAGAAGGGCTTCAACCGGCTGTTTCAGGCGGGCCGCACGTTCGAATTCTCGACGCCCGAATCGCTGCTCGATATCGACTTTTCCAAACCCGTGTTCGTGCTGGTCGACCGCCTCGCCATTCCCGCGGAGCCGGGTCCGGAGTTGCGCCAGCGCATGGTCGATACCGTCGAGATCGGCTATCGCGAAGCCGGCGAGATCGTTCTGGAAAATGCCAGTAGGACAGGCCTCCCGGCCTGTCTCCGTTTCTCCGAGAAATTCGCCTGCAGGCAGTGCGGTCTCACTTTCGTCGAGCCCGAACCGCGCCTGTTCAGCTTCAACAATCCGTTCGGCGCATGCCCGCGATGCCAGGGCTTCGGCAATACCATCGACTTCGATATGGACCTGGTGATCCCGGACAAAAACAAGACGATCGAGGGCGGCGCCGTGGATCCGTGGACCAAGCCCAAACATCGCTCCTGGCTGGGCAACTTCCGCAAGACGGCGCGCAGCAAGGGCGTGCGCCTGACCGTGCCCTTCTGCGACCTGACCGAAAAGGAACAAGAGACGGTCTTCGCCGCCATCCGCAACTTCTTCGAATACCTCGAAACCAAAAAATACAAGTTGCACGTACGCGTGTTCCTGAGCCGCTACCGGGGCTATGCGTTGTGCCCCGAATGCCGCGGCGCGCGCCTGCGCAAAGAGGCGCTCTACATTCGGATAGCCGGCCGCAACATTTACGATGTCGTGCGCATGAACATCGGCGAGGCGCTGGCCTTCTTCGATGCGCTGGAACTCTCGCCGGAAGAAACCGCTATCGCGGAAAAAATCCTGATCGAGATCCGGCAGCGGCTCAAGTTCCTCAACGATGTGGGTCTCGATTACCTGACCCTCGACCGCCTCTCGGCCACGCTCTCCGGCGGCGAAGCGCAGCGCATCCAGCTCGCCACTTGTTTGGGATCGCGGCTGGTGGGCTCCTGTTACGTGCTCGACGAGCCTTCCATCGGGCTGCATGCGCGCGACACCGGACGGCTGATCCGCATCCTGCACGAGCTGCGCGAAATCGGCAATACCATCCTGGTGGTGGAGCACGACCCGGACGTCATGCGCGCGGCCGACCACATTGTGGACCTGGGGCCGGGCGCGGGCGAGCACGGCGGCGAAATCGTCTACGAAGGCTCGTATGCGGACCTGCTGCGCGGAGGAAAGTCGCTCACCGGTCGCTATCTGCGGGGTGAATTGAGTGGGGCAGGCCCCCGGCCGGGGTGCCCTCTGGGCCCGGCCTCTCAGGCCGCCCCTTCCAGGCGCCTGCGATTCTTCGGCGCGCGCACGCACAACTTGAAGAACATCGACGTGGAGATTCCGCTGGGCGCGATGGTGGCGATCACCGGCGTTTCCGGTTCCGGCAAATCCACGCTGGTGCACGACGTCATCTACCGCTCCATGCAGGCGCTGCACAAAGCTCCGTCGCCGGAACGAGACCCCATCGCGCCGGACACGCCTGACGAAGCCTCGCTCGAGCCGGCGCTGCGGCTCACCTGCCGCAAAATCGAGGGCGCCGAGCCGATCCGCGAGACTATCATGATCGATCAGTCGCCGATCGGCCGCACCCCGCGCTCCAATCCGGTGACTTATATCAAGGTGTTCGACCTGATCCGGCAGCTCTTAGCCTCCACGCGCGACGCCGAAAAGCGCGGCTACACCGCCGGCCACTTTTCGTTCAACATTCCGGGCGGGCGCTGCGAAACGTGCCAGGGCGATGGCACCGTCACGGTGGAGATGCAGTTTCTGGCCGATGTCGAGCTCGTTTGCGAGGAGTGCAAGGGCACGCGCTTCAAGACCGGCGTCCTCGAGATCAAATACAACGGGCTGAACATCCACGAAGTCCTGCAACTGACGGTCGACGAGGCCATCGAGTTTTTCCGCGGCCACAAGCGCATCACGCAAAAGCTGCAGGTGCTGGCCGACGTGGGCCTCGGCTATCTGCGGCTGGGACAATCGGCCACCACGCTTTCCGGCGGCGAAGCGCAGCGCGTGAAGCTGGCCGCGCACCTGGCGCAGGCCTCCTGCGCGGGCACCTTGTACATCTTCGACGAGCCCACCACGGGCCTGCACTTCGATGACATCGCCAAGCTGCTGGCGGCCTTCGGGCGTCTGATCGAAAACGGCGCCAGCCTGCTGATCATCGAGCACAACCTGGAAGTCATCAAGGCGGCGGATTGGGTGATCGATCTGGGACCCGAAGGCGGCGATCGCGGCGGCTACGTGGTGGCCACCGGCACTCCCGCCCAGATCGCCGAGGCGCCGGGTTCCTACACCGGTCAATTCCTTCGTGGGGCAGACCCTCGGCCTGCGGCGGCCTCTCAGGCCGCCCACAACGTAGAATAAAGGTATGTGGGCGTTCGCCGCGGTCCTGTTTTTCCTGCAAGCGCCGGATTACAGCGCCGAAGGCGCCAAAGCGCTGGAGGCCGCGAAGTACGAGCAGGCGGCCGAACTGTTCGGTAAAGCCGTCGCCGCCGATCCCAAGGATTACGCGGCGCATTTCCACTTGGCGCTGTCTTATACAATGCTGAAACGCGATACCGACAGCCTCGCGGAATACAAGAAAGTGCTGGAACTGAAGCCCGGCCTGTACGAAGCCGAGTTAAACGCCGGCATTCTGCTGATTCGCGACAAACAGCCGGCCGATGCTGCGCAATACCTGCGACAGGCCGCGGAACAGAAGCCCAAAGAATTCCGGCCACGGCTGTATTGGGCCCAAGCGCTGCTCGAATCGGGCGACGCCGCCAAGGCCGAGGAGCAATACCGTGCGGCTCTGGATCTGGATGCGAAATCCGCCGCGGCCGAATTGGGCCTGGCGCACGCGCTGGTCGGCCAAAACCGGCTGGTGGACGCCGTGCCGCATTTCCGGGCCGCCGCGCAACTCGATCCGAACTATCGCGACGGCTTGTTGGAACTCGCCGGGCTGTACGAGAAGAACCACCGGAACGCCGAAGCCATCGCCATCTACCAGGAGTTCCCGGAGAATCCGGCCGCCCAGGAGCATGTCGGGCAAATGCTGCTCGAAAGCCAGCATTCGGCGGACGCCATCGCGCCGCTCGAAGCCGCTATGCAGAAGGATCCCACGCCGGCCAACCGGCTGGCCCTGGCCACCGCGTACCTGTTCGAGAAACAGTTCGCCAAAGCGTTGCCGCTGCTCGACCAGAGCGTCGCCGCGGAGCCTGGCAACTATGCGCTGCACATGATGTACGGACGCGGACTGCGCGATTCGAAAAAATACGATCCGGCGGCGCAGCAGTTCTTGCAGGCCACCAGGCTGAAGCCGGATTCGCGCGAAGCCTGGAATGAGCTGGCGGGCATGCTGTACATGTTGGAGAAGTTTCCCGAGTCGCTGGCGGCGCTGGACCACGCTCATCAGTTGGGCGACGATACGCCCGCGAACTACTATTTTCACGCCATCACTTACGATAAGTTGCGCGCCTTGAAGCCGGCGCTCGATTATTACCGGGAATTTCTGGACCGCAGCAAGGGCCAGTTTCCGGACGAAGAGTGGAAGGCGCGGCAACGCGCCAAGCTGCTCGACAGGGAGTTGAACAAACGGTGACCTCGCGCTTACTGCTGGCGATCGTGCTTGTGAGCGGCGTGCTGCGCGCCGGTCTCCAGGAGATCAAGGCCGAGCCCAACCTGGGGAAACGCTCGATGCTGGCGCTGGACAATGCCTTCAACGCGCTGACCCAGGCTCGCGATGCGTATACCAAGGGCGAGAATGCCCAGGTAGAGAAGTTCGCCAACGAAATCGAGGAATCCGTGGAGTTGGCGGAGACGTCTCTACAGGCGACGGGTAAGAATCCGCGGAAAAGCCCCAAGTGGTTTAAGCGCGCCGAGAGTTCCACGCGCGACCTGTTGCGCCGGCTGGATTCGTTCCAGCAGGCGATGGACGCTTCGGATCGTCCCATGCTCGATGCCGTGAAGGCCAAGGTCCAGCAGGTGCATGAGGATCTGTTGCTGGGAGTATTGGAGGGCAAAGAGAAATGAAGGCTTTGCTGGTTTGCGCGCTGCTGGCCGCGCCGCTCGCGGCCCAACAGCGGGATTTTCTGACAGTGGACGAAGCGGACCAGATCCGCGAGGCGCAGGACCCCAACGAGCGATTGGCGCTTTACATTCATTTCGCCCGGCAGCGCCTCAGCCAGGTCGATCACTGGCTGGCCAAGGAGAAGCCCGGCCGCTCGATCCTGATCCACGACGCTTTGGACGACTACTCGAACATCATCGACGCCATCGATACGGTGGCGGACGACGCTTTGCAGCGCCACGTGAATATCAAAGTGGGCTTGACAGCCGTGGCCACCGCCGAGTCGGAGATGCTGCTCGGGTTGCAAAAGATCCAGGACAGCCAGCCGAAGGACATTGCGCGCTACGATTACGTCCTGAAGCAATCCATCGACGGGACCAATGACAGCCTGGAATTGGCGCGGGAGGACCCCGCCGTGCGCGCTGCGGAGATAGCCGCCAAACAATCCAGGGAGAAGAAGAAACTCGAGGAAGACATGACGCCCGCCGAACGCGACGCGAAGAAAGCCGAGGAAGCCAAAGCGGAGAAGGAAAAGAAGAAGGCGCCTACGCTGCTGCGTCCGGGAGAGACGATCAAGGACCAATAGCAGTAAGTGGGTGCTGGATTAACCGCCGGGTCAAGCCGCCGAAGGCGTGATGCGGGATATGCGTCGCCGCCGGACCGCGACCGCGGCCAAGGCAACCAGCCCCAACGGACACGCCAGCAACGTAATTGCGCCGGGCTCGGGTACGGGAGTCGGACCTGTCGTTTGAACCGCGGTCAAAGTCGCGCTACCAATCAGACCGGCGGTGGTGAATTCCTCCACCCCTATTGCGCCAGGACCAATGAAGAACGAGTAAACGTGGCTGTCGACCGGCGATTCGTCGTTAATCTGAATTTCCTGGAAAACACCCTCCGTGACCTCCGGAATGCCGGCGAAACTGACAGTCCCGCCTGGAATCGATAGACCGGAACTACCCGACACGTTCAAAATGTCGGTGATAAGCGGCAGGCAGATAACATATGCCGAGTTACCAGGGCACGCGTTCGTCGAAAAGTTCGTGGAATCCCACACCGCTACCCCGGAAACGGTCTCGCCGGCAGTAAGGACGCCCAGGCCGGTTCCTATAACTCCCGAGTATGTAAACTCCACCACACCTGCGCGGGCAGGCACAAGCCCCAGCGCCAAGATAGCAACCGCAACGGCCATAGAACGCATGCGACGATTCTCCAAGCCTGTAATTATACAGTACATCATTCCAGGAAGACAAGCTTTCTCAAGAATTCCTGTGTTAGGCGGCCGACGTGCATCTTCGGGAACTTGCGGTGACCGTCCCTGAGTTGCGGAATCACCGGCTGAAACGGTGGCGGACGGGGTGCGCCTGGGGCTGATCGCGATAACCTACAACCTGGGGAGCCTGTGGCGGCTGCTACCGACGAGAATCTGTAACTGGTCTCTGACCAGCTTGCAGCAGGGTGAAGACGGGTGGCCGGGAGCATGGCGCCGATCAATCCCGGCGGTACCGGTACTCACAAATTGGCACAAAGACTATACAAGAGAGGCAACCAGGAGGTATTCTTTCAGGAGTTAATCTCTATCGTGCCAGGGTCCATAATGGAAATCCTGGCTTATACGACCGGAGCAAACGGAGGGGAAGCTTATGACTAGATCTGTAGTTGTGCTACTGATGAGCGCTGTTTCCTGCTGCGCCGGGCCGATCGTCGGGCCTCTCGCCACGGACAACATACTCGGTTGGAACCTGACGATTAGCGACCCGGCGGCGTCGGTCACCTCGTTTACCCTTACAGGGCCGTTGAGTGGTTCCCAAGTCGGGGTTACCGGCTCCGATTTAACGGAAACGTCGACCGATCTGTTTTTCAATTTCGGCGGCACCGACAATGGCTGGTTCTTGATTCAAGCCTCGACCCTGTTTGACGGTAAGACTTTTTGGTGCAATGCGAGCTCAGGCTACAATCCGAGCTCCCCCCAGCAATCGTGCTCGGACCAGCCTGCTCCTGGGGAAAACATCTCCTCCACCATGGGAGATAGCGAGCCCTACCCCCTCTCCACGACTATCGCGATCGGCACCGGAGGAACGGCCTCAGGAGCCGATATCATATACACCATTGATCAGACCTGGACCATTGGCAACGATATCTTCAGCGTGACTGGCACGGTCACAACCGGACCAGCACCTGGAGCCGTGCCCGAGCCGTCCACCCTCGGTTTTCTGGGCCTCGGCGTGGCCGTCATGGGGTTCTGGAAATTCCGCGCCGCGCGCTCGTCCTAATTGACAGTATGTTCGTCCGGTGGAAGCTCACCGCAGCGTGGGCCGGGAGGCGCTGGTGCGTTTACCCGCTGCTCTCTCTCCTCCTGCATGCAGCAGGCGGGCGGAAATGCACGGCGTGTTTTCCGCCAAACCATGGCATCACCAGCAGCGGATTAGCACTAGGCTAACTGGGGCTAAGTGGCATCGAGGCTAAAGCCTGTGCTACCACTCCCAGTCCATAGCCAGCCGCACCATGGTGCGCAGGGGCACGCCGGTGGGACCCTTCGCCAGGAACGGCTTGCTGTCGTCGAGCCAGGCGGTGCCGGCGATATCCAGGTGCACCCACGGCGTCGGGTCGGCGAACTCCTTCAGGAACATGGCGGCCGTAACCGCGCCTCCGTATCGGCCGCCCACGTTGGGCATATCGGCGAAGGCGCTTTTCAGATAATCCTTGTAATCGTCCTCCAGCGGCATGTGCCACATCTTTTCGCCCTCCGCGCGCGCCGCCAGCATCACGCGTTCGCGCAGCGCATCGTCGTTCGCGAACAGGCCCACGTGGATGTGCCCCAGCGCCACCACGATGGCTCCGGTGAGCGTGGCCGCGTCGACCAAATGCGTGCAGCCCAGCTTCTGCGCGTAGCTGATGGCGTCCGCCAGAATCAGGCGCCCTTCCGCATCGGTGTTGATCACCTCGATGGTTTTGCCGGAGAGCGAGGTGACAATATCGCCGGGACGCTGCGCCCGGCTGCCCGGCATATTTTCGACGGCGGGTATCAATGCGGTGACGGGAATGGCGGGCTTGAGCTGCGCGAGGGCGCGCATGGCGCCGATGGCCGCCGCCCCGCCGGACATGTCGTATTTCATCTTCTCCATGCCCTCGGCCGGCTTGATGGAGATGCCGCCCGTGTCGAAAGTGACGCCTTTGCCGACCAGGCCCAAGTGCACGGACCCGGCGGGCGAGGTGGCGGGCCGGTAGCGCAGCACGATCAGGGCGGGCGGTTCGGCGCTGCCCATCGCCACGCCCAGCAGGCTGCCCATCCCAAGCTGGGCCATGCGGTCTCGGTCGAGCACCTCGTACTCCAGGCCGAACTCTTCGGCCATGCGGCGGGCATATTCGGCGAGCGCCATGGGCGTCAGCCGGTTGGACGGCTCATTCGCCAGTTCCCGCGCGAAATTCTGGGCTTCGGCGACGATGCGCCCGCGCTCGACCGCGGCGTCAAGGTGCGGACCGCCCTCGGCCACCGCCACTGTGAAGCGCTCTATCGGCTTGATGTCTTTCTTGTCCGTCTTGTAGCGATCTGTTTCGAAATCGCCCAGGATGGCGCCTTCCACGGCGGCCGCCACATCATCGGCGTCGGCCTGAGCCGCGTCGAGCCAAACGGCGGCCTCCGTGATGGACTTCGATTTCAGGTACCGTATCGCGGCGCCAACGGCCCTGCGCAGCTCTGCCGCGTTGAACTTCCCGGGCTTGCCTGCCCCCACCGCCAGCACACGCCTGGCGCTCATACCCGGCACGTTGTGCAGCAGCGTCGTCTCGAACGGCTTGCCGGAGATCTCGCCCGCATCGAACAACTCGCCCAAACCCAGGCGGTCTTCGCGGCGTTCCTGAAAAACGGGCAAGACCAAGACGCTGGTCTGCACTGCTTCAATTGGTTGGCGTTGTAGGGTGACTTGCATAGGTTCTCCTGTAAGCAGAAGTCAGGAGTCAGGAGTCAGGAGTCAGGAGTCAGAATTCCTAGCCCCGGCTTCTGTCCGTATTCTGACTCCTGACTCCTGTCTCCTGACTCCTTCTTCATTGCCTCGCCTTGCTCGCTCGCACCGCCGCTCTCGCTTCGGCTTCCGCCGTCTTCGCGCGTTCGGTCTCGCGCTTGTCGTGCATTTTCTTGCCCCGGGCCAAGGCGACTTCGCACTTGATGCGGCCCTTCTTCAAGTAGACCTTGGTCGGAATCAGCGACAGGCCCTTTTCGCGCGTTTTACCCAGCAGCTTGTCGATCTCCTTGCGGTGCAGCAACAGCTTGCGAGGACGCACCGGCGGATGGTTTTCGCGATTGCCGTAGGCATACTGGCTGATGTGCGCATTCACCAGCCAAGCCTCGTTCTTCTCGATCGCGGCGTAGGCCTCTTTGAGCTGGACCTTGCCGGCGCGGGCGGCCTTTACTTCGGTGCCCGTCAGCACCAGGCCAGCCTCAAAGCGCTCCATCAGAAAATAGTTGTGGCTAGCCGAGCGGTTGTCGCTCAGGATCTTGAAATCGGCTTCTTTTCCGGCCACATTTGCTCTCAACGCTGGGAAGCCCCGCAGCGTCATCCAGATGAAGTAGCCTGGAGCACCCGGTTGCCTTTTAATCTTACCATATGCCCCTCCGCATGCCTGGAATTCATAGAACCCATCCTGTTTTCAAAAACTTAGCGATACTGCTTGCGCTGGCGGCGCTGGCTGGGTGCCTGGCGGTTCCGGCGGCCGCTCGCACGCGCAAAGGGGACAAGTTTTTGGCCCAGGGCAAGGAACGGGAGGCGCGCAAGGATTGGGATGGGGCGCTGGACTTCTACAACAAAGCCCTCAACGAAGATCCCGCCGATCCCGGCTACCAGCTTGAGGTGCACCAAGCCCGCTTCCAGGCGTCGCAGGCTCACGTTGCGCAAGGCCTGAAGCTGCGCAAAGAAGGATCGCTGGCGGCGGCATTGCTCGAGTTCCAGAAGGCCTATGGCATCGATCCCTCTTCGAGCGTCGCGGAGCAGGAGATCAAGACCACGGCCCAGATGATCGAGCGGGAGAAAAAAAAAGGCGCTGATTCGGACACCCGCGGCCTGACGCCGTCGCAACTGGCTAAACGGAACTCGGAAGAGAAGCTCGATTCCATGTTGCCGGTGCCTGAGTTGCGGCCGCTCAACGCACAGCCCATCAACCTGAAGATGAACGGGCAGCCCACCAAGATTCTCTTCGAGACAGTGGGCAAACTGGCCGGCATCAATGTCTTGTTCGACCCGGAGTTCAAGGACCCCCCCAATAAACAGTCGATCGAACTCACGGGCGCCACTCTGAATGAGGCCTTGGACTATCTGGCTATCGTGAGCAAAGCCTTCTGGAAGCCGCTATCCGCCAACGCCATCTTCGTCACGCAGGACAATACCACCAAGCGCCGCGACTACGAAGAACAGGTGATGAAGGTCTTCTATCTGACCAACGTGACCACGCCCCAGGAACTGCAGGAGATTGTGACCGCGGTGCGCTCGGTGGCCGACATCCAGCGCCTCTTCGTGTACAACGCGCAGAACGCCATCATTGCGCGCGGCGAGGCGGACCGCATTGCCCTGGCGGAAAAGATCATCCACGACCTGGACAAGCCCAAGTCGGAAGTGGTGGTGGATGTGCTGGTTTTTCAGGTCTCGAGCGATATGACGCGCACTTTGGGGGCGGCCCTGAGTAGCTTGAGCCTGCCGGTAAACTTTTCACCGCGTTCGAGCATCAGCACTCCGAGCTCTTCGACATCCACGACCGCCTCCACTTCCACTCCCACCAGCAGCACCACGGGCACCACTTCGACCACGGGGACGACGACGGCCTCCACCGCGACTTCCATCCCGCTCGCCTATATCGGAAAAATAAACACGGAGGATTTCTCCACGGTCCTGCCGTCCGGGATGTTGCAGGCGGTGCTGAGCGACAGCGGCACGCGCGTTTTGCAATCTCCGCAACTCAGGTCGGTGGACAACCAGAAGGCCACGCTGAAGATCGGCGAGAAGGAGCCTATCGCTTCCGGAAGCTTCCAGCCGGGCGTTGGCGGCGTGGGCATCAACCCGCTGGTGAACACGCAGTTCACCTTCATCGATGTAGGCGTGAACGTGGATCTGACCCCCAAGGTGCACGATAACGGCGAAATATCGATGCACATTGAGGTCGAGATCTCGAGCGTGCAGAGCTACGTGAATTTGGGCGGCATCTCACAGCCGATCATCGCCCAGGAGAAGGTGATCCACGATATCCGCATGAAGGACGGCGAAGTCAACCTGCTGGGCGGGCTGAAGCAGAGTTCGGACAGCACCACCCTGACTGGTATTCCGGGACTCTCCAGCATCCCGGTGATCAAATGGCTGTTCAGCAGCAAGCAGGTCAGTAAGAGCTCGCAGGAACTGGTGATTGCGTTGATTCCGCACATCGTGCGGCGGCCCGATTACACCGAAGAAGAGACGCGCGGCGTCGCGGTCGGCAATGCCACGGTGGTGAAACTGAACTACGCGCATCCGCCGCAGGCAGACGGTGAGCCGGCGCCCAAGGGCGCCACTCCGCCCGCTCCCGCAGCGCCCGCCGCTCCATTGGCGACGCCGCCCGCTCCTTCCGCGAATCCGCCGGCAGCGCCGCCGGTCACCGTGCCGCAAGCCAACGCGTCGGTCAACTTTGTGCCGGCGCAGGTGGGGACCACGATGGGCGGATCGTTCAACGTGAGCCTGGTCATGGCGAATGCCACGGACCTGTTTTCCGCGCCCTTGCAGATCAAGTTCGATCCCAAGGCATTGAAGCTCAACGACGTGGTGCAAGGCAACCTGATGGCCAGCGACGGCCAGCAGGCGACCTTCACCAAGAATATTCAAAACGACACCGGGGAGGCCGATATCACTCTGAACCGCCTTCCGGGCACCGGCGGTATCACCGGCTCTGGTATGCTGGTCACGCTCTCGTTCACTACGCTGGCGCACGGCGCAACCAGCATTTCCGCGCCCGCCTTCAGCCCCAGCAACTCGCAAGGCCAACCCATATCCAACTCCTCGCCGCTGGTGACTGTTAACGTGAGATAGAGTATGCGACGCAAGAATCAGAGAGGACTGACTCTGGTAGAACTGGTAGTGGCCTTCTCGATCATGCTGATCCTGACCACCATGGCCGTGCCGCTGGCCCGTTCCAGGGTCCGTATCGAGCGCGAAAAGGAGTTGCGCTGGTCGCTGCGCGAAATCCGCGCGGCCATCGACAAGTACAAGGACTACGCCGACGCGGGCTATCTCGGCCCGCAAAAGCTGGACACCGATAACTACCCGGACAAGCTGGAGACCCTTGTGGAAGGCGTGAAGCTGCAAGGCCAGGTGGACAAGAAGATCCGATTTCTGAGACGCATCCCCAAGGACCCCTTCACCAACTCCGCCGACTGGGGCATGCGCAGCACCAAGGATGACCCGACCTCCAACAGTTGGGGTGGGCAGAACGTCTTCGATGTTTTTACCAAGACTACGGAAAAGGCGCCCGATGGAACCAATTACTCCGACTGGTAGGGAACGCCGGTTGCGCTGCCGCGAGTTCGGCTTCACCATGGTCGAAATGATGATCGTCATGGCGATCATCGTGATCCTGGTGTCCCTCGCCATTCCGCAGTATCAAAAGGCGTTGATCCGGTCGAAAGAAAGCGTGCTCAAGAACAACCTGTTCACCTTGCGGCAGGTGATCGACGAGTATACTTACGACAAGAAGAAGGCGCCCCAATCGCTGCAGGATCTGGTGGCCGGCGGTTACCTGCGGGACGTCCCCATCGATCCCATGACGGGCTCGAACGATACCTGGCACACCATTCAGGAAGATGCGCTGCAAAGCGTCGATCAGACCGAGCCGGGTATCTTCGACGTGAAGAGCGGATCGGATAAGACGGGTCTGGACGGCACTCCCTACGCAGACTGGTAGAGTGGGGCAGGCTCTCAGCCTGGATAGCGTCGGGATAAACCGGCGTGAAGTAGTGAATGAAAGAGTCATACAGGAGAAGGAATAGCGAACCATCCTGGCCCCAACCATGCGAGGGCGGCGGTAA
>Ga0181536_10001261_pt1 | contig 30012 bp, 21 predicted proteins | sample PEATcosm2014_Bin_41_FD_121105 | JGI IMG/M metagenome (GOLD analysis project Ga0181536, IMG submission 121105) | Peatland microbial communities from MTU Mesocosm Facility, Houghton, MI, USA - PEATcosm2014_Bin17_60_metaG | ecosystem: Environmental > Terrestrial > Soil > Wetlands > Peat | place...
CGCCCCGGGTCGCAGGTAGTGCGAGAGCATGCCCGCCGCCGCCTCGACGTGGGAGAGGTCCGGTACCTTGTCCCGTAGCGGCGTCGGTACGTCGATCACCGCCACGTCGAAATCCACGCACATGCGCGGCTCGCAGGTGGGCTCGTATCGTCCCGTGGCCAAGGCGGCCTCGACGTCGGCGTCGGGGACGTCCTCGACATACGACTCGCCGGTGGACAGGCGCTTGATCCGGCTCTCGTTGACGTCGAATCCGACGACGTCATAGCCCACTTCGACACCTCGCATGGCGAGCGGGAGTCCAACGTACCCCTGGCCCACGACAACGAGCTTCCGGCTTCCGTCCACGATGACGTTCATACCGCGACCTTCTCTCCGGATCGCGCGGCCAGGGAGAAGAGGAGCTTTCGCACCCCTTCGCCGTCGCGCTTGGCTGTTGATACCTCCAACTCGAGGAGCCCTTCGAACAGCACCTCAGGGGGCAGGCTCGTCGGGAGGAGCCGCTTCACCGCCGGATGGGCGGTGGGCAGCAGCTCTTCGTCGAGGGTGTGGAGCTCTTCGTCGAGCTTCTCACCCGGCCTCGCCCCCGTGACCTCGATGGCGATGTCCGTCCCGACTGCGTACCCCGACAGTCGGATCATGCGTTCGGCCAGAGCCATGATGTTGACGGGCTTCCCCATGTCGAGCATGAAGACCTCTCCGCCACCGGCGAGCACCGACGCCTGCAGCACCAGCTGCACGGCTTCCTCGACGCTCATGAAGTACCGGTTCATCTGGGGGTCGGTCACGGTGACCGGGCCCCCGCCGGCAATCTGGCGGGCAAACGTCGGGATGACGCTGCCCCGGGACCCGAGCACGTTGCCGAAGCGCACGACACAGTACGGCGCTCCGGCTGGGGCTCGGGTGAGTACGACCTGCTCGGCCACCCGCTTCGAGGCGCCCATGACGCCGGCGGGGCGGACCGCCTTGTCCGTCGAGATGCACACGAAACGCTCGGTTCCCTCGACGGCCGCTGCCTGCACGACGTTGAACGTGCCGAATACGTTGGTGCTGGCCGCCTGGACCGGATGGGCCTCGAGGATCGGCACGTGCTTGTGCGCCGCAGCGTGGAAGACCACCTGGGGTTGGTAGCGGGCGAAGGCGTCGAAGACCGACTCGCGGTCGCAGATGTCGACGAGAGCCTGCTCGCACGGGCCGGACACCAGCGCGGCGGCGTCGTGGAGGTGGGTCTCGTCGTGGTCCAAGAGCACGATGAGCGCCGGATCGAATCCGGCCACCTGTCTGGCGATCTCGCTGCCGATGGACCCGCCGGCCCCGGTGATGAGCACCCGCCGGCCGGCCAAGGACTCCCGGACGGCATCGAGGTCGGTGGCCACTTGGCCCCGACCCAGCAAGTCCTCGATCCGTGGCTCTCGGGCCCGGGCCGTGGCCGGCAGGTTGCCGCCCGCTCCGACCAGCTCGCGCACCCCGGGGAGGACCTTCATCGTCACCCCGGCTGCCTCCGACGCCTGGAGCGCCCGCTCGACCAGGTCGGCCGAAGGGGACGGGATGGCCAGGAGCACCTGCTGGATCTGGTAGCGCTCCGTCGTGGCGGGGATGTCGGCGATGGCGCCGACCACCGGCACACCCAGGAGCGACAGCCCGTGGGCCCGCGTGTCGTCGTCGAAGACGGCGACCGGCACCAGACCGGCCTGGGGATTGCGCAGCATGTCGCGCACCACCGTCGCCCCGGCGTCGCGTGACCCGATGACGGCGACTCGCAGGCCCACCCGCCGGGCGCCTCGCTGCCAGGCGAACAGGCGGGAATGGAAGCGCAATACGCCCACCGCCGCGGTGACGAAGAGACAGCCGATCACGATCACGTTGAGCGGGACCCGTTCGAAGCGCATAGCTCGACCCAGTGGGTACAGGGCCAGGAGGCCGGTGAGCGAAGCGGCCGACGCCACGAGGATCTGGCGGGCCTCCTCGATGCCGGCGTGGCGCCACATGCGGCCGTACAAGCCAAGGAAGTAGTTGGAGCCGACATGGAAAGTGAGCGCCAAGAGGACGAATGGTACGAGGAAGCGCCAGTAATCGGCGGGTGCCCGGTCCCGGAAGTAGACCATTTCGGCGATCCCGTAGCCGACCAGCACGGCAACGGCGTCGAGGACGACGAAGACCGCCCGTGCCCTGACCTGGGAGGCCAGCACAGCGAAGCGATGAGCCCGGCTCGATGGGTCGAACGTCCCATCGATGGGCTCCTCCGCCAAATATGCTATTTCCTCGAGGCTTTGGACCCACGCCATGGCTCTACGCCCCCCTCTGGGACCACACGCAACGATCGAGGCCGGAACAACGCTCTGGATCGCACACCGGAGACCGTGTCTCCGGGACAATCACTCGCGGCGCCCCCTGCCGTTCCCAACCCTTCGTCCACAAGCAGTGTCGCTCTTACCTCCTCGTCACCAGAGGGTGACCCAGGCCCAGAGATTCCCGGTACGGAGAATCCGCTGCGGTGAGTCCTCGCAGCAACACGTTACGGAGGGCACCCATACCTCCGCATCGTCATGATTGACGGTTTTGTGCCCGCGTGACGGGGGTCGCTGACGCGAACGCCCAGGGTGGGGAGAATTCCTGTTCAGGTTCGCTGCCAGGTGCCGACATTGTTATCGGGCCCCCGTTCGTCACGAGCAGCGAGCCTAGATGTTCGCGCCGCCAATTCCGGGGTCGGGGCGGTAGGATTGTCTCCTTAGGCGGTCAGGCAGACGGAAGCGGGACGGGGGAATGGAGCCGATCGACTACCGAGACGCCCTGGTTCGCCGCTGGCGGCTGATCCTCGTCTTGGCCTTGGTGGGCGCGATCGTCGGTGTGCTCGTGCCCCTGCACACGCCGAACCCGGTTCCGAAGACCCAGTATCAGACCTCCTCACTGGTCGGAGTCACTCCAGGCGGCGCACCGCCCACGGTCGGTCAGATCGACTTCTACGCCGCCACCACGCAGGTGATGGCCGACGCAGCCCAGGCGGCCGGCCTGCGGAAGGCCTCGGCCGCCGGCCTGGAGAAGGATCTCACCGTCGGGGCGGGGAAGAAGAAAGCCGGTTCGCCGAACGGCACCGTCGTCATATCGATCAAGCAGCCCTCGCCGAAGCGGTCGGCCAAGCTCACCAACGCGTTCGCCCTGTCGTTGGGGAACTACATCCAGACTGACCTCAACAACGATTACCAGAGCAAACTGTCGGCGGCCCAAAGTAACGTCTGCAACCTCCAGACCCAGGTCAACTCCGTCGATAACCAGCTCGCCGCCCTCGTCGCGCCCAACGGGCCCGGTGCCCAGGGCGTGTCAAACCCCCTGTGCTCCAGCAGCGGGTCGGGCTCCGACACCGGGTCGAGCTCAGCCAGCGGCGACGCCTACTTCGTGCCGGGCACGACGACGGGCGCCACCGGCGCCGCGCTCCTGAGCGCTGCCTCCTCGACGACCGATCCCACCACTACGACGCCCGCCACCACGACGCCCACCACGGCCCCTTCCGGCCCTTCCAGCACCGGCCGGAACAACCCCGACGTCGCCGATCTCCAGGCGCAGAGTCAAGCCCTGACCGCCCAATACGTCGCCGCCACCCAGAGAGCCCAGGCTCTCTCCGACGCCGGGGCGCCGCAGTCCGGCTACGTCGTGCTCCAACCGGCGGTGGCTGCGAAAGCCAAGGTCATCCCCGCCGGGCTGTCGCTGCTCGACCATCACTCGGTGCGCTTCTTGCTGGGCTTTCTAGTCGGTGCCCTGGTCGGCGCGGGCATAGCGCTGCTCCTGGCCGGGTTGGACAAGCGCCTGCGGACGGTGGTCAGAGCCAGCGAGACCTTCGGCTTCCCGGTGGTGGGTGAGATTCAGCAGGCGGTCGACCCCCGTCCTCGTCGTCTTGTCCGCCGGGGCCCGCCACCGATCCCGCCACCGACCGTTCCCGTGATGAGCGACCCAACCTCTCCCCAGGCCGAGGCGTACCGCATGTTGCGCATGGCCGTGGAGCTGGCCCCGCTTGCCGGGATGGCGCACGACGGCCAGGTCACCGGCCAGTCCGGCGGTAACAGCGCCGCCGGCTCCTCGCCGCCGGCGGTGTCCAGCGCGCCGATGATGGTGGCGGTCGCAGAACGGCCGGCACTCGGCGCCGGCATGCCGTTGTGGATCGACGAGTCGGCCACGCCGGCCGCGGCGTCGGCCCAGCCGGGTGCCGGGCACGCGCTTGTCGCGGCGCGATCGGGACCGCGGCGCCAGGTCGTCCTCGTCCTGTCCGCAGGCCTCGAGCCCTCGGCTCGATTGGTGTGCGCCAACCTCGCCGCCACCTACGCGGAGGCGGGTCAGCAGGCACAGTTGATCACGACCGACGATCTGCGCCGGGGCGGTGGACTGCCGGGCGGGCTGTTTCAGGGTCGTGACGAGATCGGGGTCGGTGACGTCGTGGCCCAATCGATCCCGACCGGGATCGCCGGGGTTCGGAGCCTGTCGCTCGGCCGGTTGCTCAACGGGCCGGGTCAGCTGGCCACGCGCGCCCCCAGTGCGGTCGCCGCTGCTCGCCAGATCGCTGATGTCGTCATCGTCGAGGCGGCCGCCATGCTGACCACCCACGACGCCGAAGCGCTCGTCCCGACGGCCGACGTGGTACTGGTGGTGGGCGAGTGCGCCTTCACGACGGTCGACCAGGCCACCCAGGCCGGCGATCTGCTGCGCCGGATCGGGGCCCCCGTCGTGGGCGTGGTGCTCACCAACATCCCGGTCAGGACCAAGAACCTGCGCACCGCCAACTCCGGGCCGGAGACGCCGACGAGCACCCGCTCCGTCGGCGCCCGCCCGCCCGCTCACCCACCTGCTGGCCCTAGCAAGGACCGCAAGGACCGCAAGGACCGCAAGGACCGCAAGCGGGCCTCGGCATCGTAAGGCGCCGCCCGACGCCTAGAGCTCCCCGACCTGGCGCCGGTAGCGCTCGCTCCGCCCGAGTCGGCCGCGTGCACCGTCCCACAGCCCGTACAACGTGGCCAGGCGCTCGGCGCGGCTGTGCGCCAGTTGCAGGCGGCGCAGCGAGTAGACGAGGTGGGAGGCCACCCATCGCGGTGTGCCGTGTCGGCGGGCCAGGGCGAAGTAATTGCGGGCCGTGTAGTAGGCCCGCCAGGGTTCTTCCGCGTCGGTGGGCCGATGTTGCCCCAGCGCCGCATCCCGTCCGGCCGAGGTCTGTTCGCTGGCGACGCGCCGGGCCGCTTCCGCGTCGACCAGGACGGCGAACCCCGCCGCCCGGACCCGACAGAAGAAGTCGAAGTCCTCGTACCCGAAGAACCATGCCGGGTCGGGCAGCACGCCGGCCTCGATCACCGAGCGCGAGACCAGCGTGGCCCCCCACGCCGCCACGTCCACGGGGACCAACGCCGGGGACCCCTCCGTCGGCACGGTATTGACGCTGTGGCCGCTGCGCCCGGTGAAGCGTCGGCCGTAGGCCACCACCGCACCCACGCGGGCGGCATCGGCACCGAGAGCCCCGACATGGGCCAAGACCGTGCCGAGGCGGGGAGCGGGGAGATTGAAGAGCCCCACGTCGTCCTCGCACAGGTATGCCCACGCCGTGGTCGGGTCGGCAAAGGCCTCGAGGAGCCCGGCGCGAAAGCCGCCGGCCGGACCCAGGTTGTGGGGCAGCCGAACCATGCGCACGGTCGCCTCGAGGTCGGGGACGTCGAGGCCGCCTTCCCCGTTCACCACGACCACGACACGCTCGGGATCGAGCCCCTCGACCGCGATGAGGGACCGGACGAGGTCGCCGGCGAGGCGCGGCCGCATGTGGGTGAGGATCACGGCCGTCACGTCCGTGCGGCTGCCCGTCACCGCGGCAGACTACCGCTGTGATCAGCGTCGTCCTCCCGGTGCTCGACGGCCTGCCGTGGCTCGAGGCACAACTCGGCGCCTTGGCCGCGCAGGAGTGCGAGGAGCCCTGGGAGGTCGTGGTGGCCGACAACGGATCGCTCGACGCGTCCGTGACCACGGTGACCCGGTGGGCCGATCGGTGCCCCACCATCCGTCTGGTCGACGCCTCGGCCCGCCGAGGGCCGGCGGCCGCCCGCAACGCCGGCGCCCGCGTCGCCGCCGGCGAGCTGCTGGCGTTCTGTGATGCCGATGACGTCGTCGGCCCCGGGTGGCTTCGGGCCTGTGTCACGGCCCTCGCCGACGCGGATGTGGTGGCCGGATTCTTCGACATGGCCGCGCTCAACGGTGGGCCACCGACCGCCCCGGGCCCGGCGGCCACGTCCCAACTCGGCTTCTTGCCGGCCGGGCTGGCGTCGAATCTGGCCGTGCGCCGCGACGTCTTCGAGTCCGCCGGCGGGTTCTCCGAGGATCTGGTGGTGGGCGAGGACATCGACCTGTGCTGGCGCCTGCAGCTTGCCGGGTGGCGGTTCGCTCCGGCACCCGATGCCGTGGTGGCCAAGCGTGAGCACCAGGAGTTGCGGCGTGTCTTTCTTACGGCGCTCTCGTACGGGCGTTGTGGGCCGCGGTTGTACCGGCGCTACCGGGCCCACGGGGCGCGGCGCGACCTGCGCGGCTGGGTGAGGGCGCTTGGCTGGCTCGTGGTGTCGGTACCCCGGCTCGGCGATGGGACTCTGCGCCGGCGCTGGGTGCGGGCTGCCGGCATGCGGACGGGGAGGTTGTTGGGCTCGGCCGAGCAGCGGGTGTTCTTTCCGTGACCAAGACAACGGGGCCGTTGCATGTCGTGTGCTTGACTGCCGGGGTGCACGAGTGAACCGCCGTCGTGGAAGGTGTTGACGTGATCGTGATCACCGGCCCAGGCCGAAGCGGAACATCCTTTCTGGCCATGCTCTATCGCGAGCTGGGATTCGATCCCGGAGGTCGGTGGAATCCCCGTGTCCGTGCCGGGTTGGAAGCTCGTTTCCCAACGTTCAACCGGAAGCTGGCCGCGGCCCTCGGGACGAGCCCGGGTCGCCGGCGGGGGCCGAGGTCGCTTCGATGGCTGGAGCGACGACTTCCCGACTCGCGGGGCATTCGCGTAAAGGCGGGTCTCACCAGGCTGCGGTATTGTCGAAACACCCCGGATCTCATGGACTGGTCGGGGCTCGATGCCGTCGTCACCGAGTTCGGTGAAACGTTGAGGACGCTCGCCGCGGAGACACAGGTGGCCAAGGACCCGCGCTTTTGCTGGACCCTCCAAGCCTGGCTGGCGAGCGGCGCCTCGATCAGCGCCGTGGTCTTGGCGCTGCGACCGCTCGACGCTATGGTCGAGAGCCGCGTTCGGGCCGGAATGATCCCCGACATTGCCCGCGCCTGGGCCAAGAACAACTACGCCTACGGCATCGGTCTGGCCCTGGCCGCGGCCGTCGAACATCGTGTGCCCATCGAAGTTCTGCGGTTCCCCGACTTTTTGGACCATCCGCGGGACCTCTACGAGCGGTTGCCACTCCCCGAGAAGCGCACCTGGGAAGAGTTCCATGCCGCCTTTGTCAAGCTGCATGACCCTTCACTAGTCCACGACAGACGCTGATCGACGCTGCCTCGGCACTTGCAGGTCAGTTGCTCTGATTGCGACACAAAAACGGCCGATCGCCAATTGCCGTGGCTCCCACATGAGAGGTGTCTGCTCCATCGTCCTCTCTGGTGGCCAGGGAATATGACTGCGTTCGTGCCGGCCCACAATCACAGATCAGCGGGCGCTCGCCGACGAATCCAGCTTGCCAGGCGATAGGCGCGTGACGTGGTGGCCGCCTCGTATGTGCGTTTCAGTTTGTCGTACATGCGGCGCACGGCGAGCACGTCGGCCACCCACGCCGGCTCAGGCCCGAGCGCCGGGGCACGCCATGGGTGATGCGGACCCTGCAGGTCTCGCAAGATGTCCATGGTCTCCTCTGAGCACATGACCGATCCAGAACGTTGCCCCGAGTCGATTCGCTGGTGGTGAAGGTCCGCGTTGATTGACGCCAACGCCGACGCCGCGCTGCCGTGATCGACGACCACGCCCACGTCCCGCAGGAAGTCGACGAGCTCGGCAAACCATTCTGCGGGTCGCTCCAGTACACGCTGATAATCGGTGACAACGGTGGGTATGCCGGCAAGGTTGGTGCAGGCGCTTCGCAGATACCGTTCCCACAGGGCTAGGCCGTGCGTGGTCGGCAACCCGTTGCGCGACGTCAGCGAGGCCGCTACTTCGAGCGGTTCCCGATATACGAGCACGGCGGCAGCGGGGGGAGAAATCACGGTCTCCCAGAACGGGAGCACAACGCAAAGTCTGGGATCCTTCCATGCTATGGGCCGCGGTCCAAAGATCGCCGCGAGAGTTGAAGCGGCCTCGATGCGCAGGTCGTCAAGGGCCTTGTCGCTCTGCCATCCTGCGTGGAGCTCGGGCGGTGACGTCCATGCACCGCCAAGACGCCTCAGGAGGCGCTCGTTGAAGCCGCTGAGTTGTTTGCTTTCCCAGTGCCCCTGTCTATTCCACGGCCCGGCCGGGATCAGGTCGTCGGCACGGGGCGAATTCAATCCGAGCCTGTTGAGTGTTTCGGCCACGGACGATGTCCCGCTGCGGTGCATGCCAACGACGTATACGCACGTCTCACCCGAAGCGCTTGGTGGTAGTGACACGTCAACGGTCGCCTTTATCGTCCGAACCCCAACTTTTCACGCTACCACCACCACAGCGGGTGGCGAACTCGTAAACCACAGGCGATCGATATTTGATCGATTTAGCGTTCCCAGAGATTGTGGCCCAGGAGCTCGAAAAGCTCCTCCATGTGTGGCTCGAAGTGGGCTCGTAGTGCCTCGACTGTGGTCGGGTTCGCGGCCTGTGCGCGAGGAGCTTCATTCACCGCGGGGAACGGCACGTCGAAGGGCGCTAAGTCGAGCCACCTGAGCACCGTCGCCGATGTTTCGGCGTCGGCGAAAAGCTGTTCGCTCTCGACCACCAGAATTCGCTCTCGGCCGACGGCGTCGAACCACCGTCGCAGCTGCTCCGCGTAGTAGCCGCGGGTCCGGTAGGAGAAGTGGCGGTGGCGAAAGCTTCTCTCGCCGCGCAGTACCCGTTCCCGTTGTCCGGCCAGTCGCTCGTCCTCTAAGGCGAGGGCTACGTCGAGAGCTTCACTCTCAATCTTGCGCCCCCACTCAAGCCAGTAGTGCGAGATCGCTCGCTGCACTGGGTCACGGAGCAATACGATAAAACGCGTTGTCGGCGGCAGATCGCGCCGGGCACGTTCAGGGGCCAACGGATGAAACAACATGTAAGGCGACGACTCGATTGTCATGCGGGAGCCGCGCCGGATAGGAAGTTGAGCCCGATGCCAGCGCTCCCCTCTGCCATAGTTGTTGTCGAAGTAGTGCACTTCCGGCTTTTCCCAATCCAGAGGCGGTGCCACCATCGGATGGGAACAGAGCCAAAACTGCATCGACGTTGTGCCGCCGCGCTGGGTCCCGATGATCACGACATCGGGCAGCGGTCGAAGTCGGGCTGTCACGTAGCGCCACCCACGCCTGGGGGCAAGTGCGAGCAGCGACAACGCCGATGTCGCTCTCTGTCGATGACCCACCTGCAAGACCTGACCCCTTGGGTTGCTCCGGGACGCGGCACACGTAACTTAGCCACTGACCGCAGGGGTCAGGAACCTGACCCGCCGGGCATTGGGTGGTGCCGGTGGCCACCCTGTGGTGTGATCCGGCCCGCGCGCTCCGACCTCCAAGGACTTGGCCGCAAGTCCCGGCTCATCGCTCGACCGGCTCCGGGATCTCGCCCGAGACACCGGCGAGAGTGTGAGCGTGGCTAGAAAATCTACCACCGGTGGGGCCTGGCCACGAGCCCGTGCCCGACATGGCGTGGGCATCGACGGGTCCAGGCAAGCAAGGTCCGAGGCTCTCGGTCGGTGTTTGCCGCGGCATGGCCGTCTCCTCCGACACACCGAAGAAGAATCGCGCCCCGCCCGCTTGTGGCGCCTGCTCTGGTGGGGGTGCGGCACCCCGGGCTCCACGGACCCTGACGCGAACGGACCGCAAGACATCGTCGTCGTTCTGGTACGAACTCGACAGGACAGTGTTTCAAAGACACGTCTTGCTGCGCTGGCGAACCAGTCACGACGACTCTCAAACCGGCTCCTCATGTGCTTGACTGCGCAGGTTCGCGGATGACTTGTCGTCGTGGAGGGTGTGCGTCGTGATTGTGATTACCGGCCCCGGCCGAAGCGGGACATCCTTTCTGGCCATGCTTTACCGCGAGCTGGGATTCGATCCTGGAGGTGGGTGGAAGCCCGATATTCACGCCGGGTTGGAGGCTGGGCCGTTCGCGCGGATCAACGACGAGCTGGCATCGGCTCTCGAAACCGTGGCTGCTCCCCGACGTGGGCCGAGAAGGCTTCGATTTCTAGATCGCCTGAGCGTGCTGAGCGCGCGGCGACTTCCCGACTCGGCAGACGAGCGCGTGAACTCAGCTCTCGCCACCTTGCGGTATCGCCGGAATACCTTGGACGTCATGAACTGGGCGAGGCTCGATGCCGTGGTCACGGAGTTCGGCGAAACGTTGAGGATGCTCGCCGCGGAGACACAGGTCGTCAAGGACCCGCGTTTTTGCTGGACCCTCCAAACCTGGCTGGCGAGCGGCGCCTCGATCGGCGCCGTGGTCCTGGCACTGCGACCGCTCGACGCTATGGTCGAGAGCCGCGTTCGGGCCGGAATGATCCCGGAACAAGCGCGGACATGGGCCAAGAGCAACTTCGCCTACGGCATCGGTCTGGCCATGGCCGCCGCGGTCGAATACCGTGTGCCCATCGAGATCCTGCGGTTCCCCGATTTTCTGGACCAACCGCGGGACCTCTACGAGCGCCTGCCACTCCCCGAGGAGCGCTCCTGGGAAGAGTTCCACGCCGCCTTTGTCAAGGTGCATGATGCCTCACTCGTCCACGACAGACGTTGATTGACGTTGTCTGACGCGGCGCTGGAGCAAAGGGCGAGGGGCGCCCTCGGTGAGTCAGCCTCTATCGGTTCTAGCCGGCCCCGCCGGAGCTGCCCGCTGGCACGGGTCGCGGCTGGTCCGGTGTCACGTCCCTCGTATCAGCTCTTTCCCGCCTTGGACGCAGGGGAACCACCCGTCTTCCCGGATTTCGCGTGGGTACTTTGACGGCCACCATTCGTCTTGTGGTGGGTTGCCGGGGCACGATGCGGGCCGGCGGCCTTACTCCGGTAATGGTGCAGGGTCACCGATTTCTTCTGGTGGTGCGCCTTGTGGACCCCCCGATCGTGAATACGGCTCACATTGCCGAACCCGGTACCGCCGACCGGTGTGGCGCCGGCGTTCGACGAGCACCCGGCCAGCATCAGTGCGCCGCAAAGAGCCGCACCGAGCACTGCCAATGACCGCCGAAGCCCCAACCGGCTGAAGCGCACTCACCCCTCCCCTTCCTAGCGTAGCCCGTTTCCCCCACCTCGCGGCTCGTTCGGCGGCCCGCATCGCCACCAAGAGACGGTCGACCGACCTTCCCGATGGTGGCGTCGGCCGCATGCATGGTGAAGCGCTTGACAACCGATGGTGGGCTGTGAACTCCTGACGGCCTGCGGGCCGGATCCTTCGATACCCGGCCGCGCTCGACGGCGGTCCACCGGGCGCTACCGGGCCCACGGGGCACGGCGCGACCAGCGCGGCTGGGTGAGGCGCTCGGCTGGCTCATGGTGTCGGTGACCCGACTCGGCGATGGGACTCTGCACCGACGCGGGGTGCGGGCTGCCGGCATGCGGACGGGGCGGTTTGTGGGCTCGGTCGTGCAGCGGCTGTTCTTCCCGTGACGCCGAGCCCGTGTCGGCGCGAAGCCGGTGTGCCGCCCGATACGGCGAGGGGTGGCTGATGCGTACTACGAGAGCACCCAGGTGGCGTCGACGTACACCGGCGAGAGGACCATCACGCCCCCCGGTGGCCGCACCGGTCGGGCCCCGACGACGTCGAAGGATGTCACCGGCCCCCAGGGGAACAGGGGCTTGGTCTCGGCCACGCGGTTGCGCCACGCGCAGGCCCACAGGTGATAGCGGCCCCGTGGCAGGGGAAGGTTGCGCATCGAGCACCGCAGTTCGAAGTCACCGGCCGGGAACGTGGTGTTGTGACCGGTGACGAAGATGGGCATGGCCGTCCCCTCCGACACGCCGAAGAAGAATCGCGCCGCGCCGGCCTCCGGCGCCCGCAACGCCATGCGCACCTCGACGTCGCCGCCCGGTCGGATCAACGCATCGTCGCTCGGCGCGACCTCGACCTTCAAGACCCGAATGTCGGCGTCGGTCGGGATCGACACCACCGCCTCCTCGCTCACCGCGCCGCGATAGAGGTTGAGCACTTCGCGCGTCGGGCCCTGGGCCCGGATCACGCCATCGGCCAACCACACCGCCCGTTCGCACATGGCCTCCACTGCAGCCAGGTCGTGGGAGACGAACAGCAGCGTCGTGCCGTTCGCCACGACCTCGCTGATCCGCTCGAGGCACTTGCGCTGGAAGGTGGCATCCCCCACGGCCAGGACCTCGTCGACCAGGAGGATGTCGGGCTCCAGGTAGGCGGCGATGGAGAAGCCGAGCCGTACCTGCATGCCGCTGGAGAAGAACTTCACCTGGCGATCGATGGCGTCGGTCAGCTCGGCGAACTCGACGATGTCGTCGAAACGCTCGGTGATCGTCCGCTTCGACAGGCCAAGGATGTTGCCGTAGAGGTAGATGTTCTCGCGACCGGTGAGCATTGGGTTGATGCCGCTGCGCACCTCGAGCAGGGCGCCGATGCGCCCCTGGGTCTCGCACCGGCCTGCGCTCTGATAGGTGACCTTGCTGATCACCTTGAGCAGCGTCGACTTGCCCGAGCCGTTCAGGCCGATGAGGGCCATGGTGCCGCCCGGGGCGACCTCGAAGCCGATGTCCTTCAACACCCAGCGCCAGCCCCGGCGCTGGCCGCGCACGGTACGCCCCAGCTTGGACAGCTGGTCGTGGAGCCGGGGCCTGACCCGGTCGGCCCGGAACTGCTTCCAGACGTGCTCGACGGCGATGGAACCGCTAGGTGATGTCGGCAAAGCTCACCTCGAGTCGCTTGAACAGCGCGTAGCCGCCCACCAGATAGCACGTTGCACCCACCGCGGCCAGGACCATGAGCCCGAGCTCAGGGGCCTGGCCCAGGAGCATGGTCCGGCGGATCCCGTCGATGACCGGGCCCAGTGGGTTGAAGAAGGCGTACACCGGCTGCCAGGCCGCCGGGATCTTGGAGAACGGCCAGATGACCGGGGTGGCGAGCAGCCCGAGCTGGGTGAGCAGCCCCATCACCTGCACCAGGTCGCGCACGTGGACGACCATGGCCGAGAAGGCCAGGGTCACCCCCGCCGTGAACGCCAGCTCGACCACGATGAACAGCGGGGCCCACAGGGTCTGGATGTGGGGGATGAACCCGTACGCGACGAAGAGGATGGTCAGGGGCACGAGGCTGATCGTCGTGTAGACGCCGGCCTCGAGCATCTGCGACAGGGGGAAGCAGGCGCGAGGGAAGTAGGTCTTTTGTACCAGGGGCATGTTGCTCAGCATGGAGTTCCCCCCAGAGCTGAGCGACGACGAGAAATAGTTCCAGGGCAGGATCCCGGCGAACGAGTACAGCGGGTACGGGACGTTGGCCACATGGAAGGACTTCACGTGGTTGAAGATCAGGGTGAAGATGACCAACTGGGCGATGGGGGTGACCAGCGCCCAACCGATCCCCAAGGTGGCCTGTTTGTAGCTGGAGCGGATGTCGCGTTCGGCCAGGGTGTACATCATCTCCCGGCGCGCCCAGAGCTCTTTGACCGAGGGGAGCAGATAGGTGCGATGCCGGTAGCGCAACTCGGGGGGCGGCTCGTCGGGAATGCTCGACAGGTCGGTGACGACGAGCTCGGCCGAGTCGTCCACGAAGGCGTTCTCCATGGTGCCGGGCCCCTCCCCACCGGTCACGCATCGCGGCCGTCACGTCCCGCGATGCTCAATTCACCCCTTCAGGCTACCCCAGCCGCTTCTCGAACGATCACCACGGAACGCAGCCGGGCGTCCACCACGTGCGAACTCGGTAGGCTTCGCCTGTGACCGGGGGGCCAGAGCGCGGCGGCGTCCGCCATTCGGACGAGCACGGCCGCTCGGGGATCGCCCCCGAGCACCGTCCCCGGGTGCTCCTGCTCATCAAGTGTCTCGGCTACGGGGGGGCGGAGCGCCTGTTGGTGGACATGGCCGCCCATCGGGATCGGCTGGCCTTCGACTACGAGGTGGCCTACGTGCTGCGCCGGGAGGATGGGCTGGTCCGGGCCATGGAGCGCACCGGTGTGGTGGTCCACGCCCTCGGGGCCGAGGGTAACTGGGACCTGCGGTGGTTGGCCGCCCTGCGGCGCCTGTTGGTCCGGGGCCGCTTCGACCTGCTCCACTCCCATCTCCCCTATGCCGCCAGCCTGGCCCGACTGGTGGCCCGGACGCTGCCGAAGGATCGCCGCCCGCTGCTCGTGTACACCGAGCACAGCATGTGGGACAAGATGGCCGTGGTCGTCAAGGGCCTCAACCGGGCCACCATCGGCCTCGACCAGGCGCTGGTGGTCGTGTCGGACTCGGCCCGGGCCGTGCTGCCGGCGCCGGTGCGCCCCCGGGCCCGCGTCGTCGTCCACGGCGTCGACCGGGAGCGCTCGGCCGAGTTGGCCGGCCGACGCGACGCCTTGCGGCGCCGGGTGCGCGCCGAGTTCGACGTGGGCGAGTCCGAGTGCCTGGCCGTGACCGTGGCCAACCTGCGCCCGGAGAAGGGTTACGACACCCTGCTCGAGGCCACCCGCCTCCTGGTGGCCCGGGGCGCGGGGGTCCGGGTGGTGTCGGTGGGGCGCGGCCCCCTGCGCCGGGATCTCGAGGCGAGCCGTGACGCGTTGGGGCTCGGGGGATGGTTCCTTTTCGCCGGCCAGCGCGACGACGCCCTGGAGATCGTCACCGGCGCCGACGTGTTCGTGCTGGCCTCGCGCCAGGAGGGGCTCCCGGTCGCCTTGATGGAGGCGGCGAGCGTGGGGGCGGCCATCGTGGCCACCGCCGTGGGCGAGATCCCCCATCTCTTCACCACCGAGGTCGACGCCGTGGTGGTCCCCCCCGAGCGACCCGACGCGCTGGCCGACGCCGTCGTGCGCCTGGCCGGCGATGCCGAGCTGCGCCGGCGGCTGGGCCAGGGGGCGCTGGCCCGCAGTGCCGTGTTCGACGTGGCCAGCGCCACGGCGGAGATCGAGGGCCTCTACCGCACCCTGCTCGACGCTCGGTCATGAGCGAGCTCGCCGGTCGTCGGGTGGTCCACGTCACCACGGCCGACATGAGCCTGGTGCTGCTCCTGGGCCCGCAATTGCGGGCCTTTGCCGCCGCCGGCATGGACGTGGTGGGGGTGTCGGCCCCGGGCCCCTGGGTGGAGCAGCTGCGGGCGTGGGGGATCGGCTTCGAGCCGCTGCACCACGCCACCCGCTCGGCCTCGTTGGGTCACGACGTCCGGGCCGTCGGCGAGCTGGTGCGGATCCTGCGGCGCCTTCGACCAGACATCGTCCACACCCACAACCCCAAGCCCGGTCTCTACGGCCGGGTGGCGGCCCGGCTGGCCGGCGTCCCGGCCGTGGTGAACACCGTCCACGGGCTGTACGCCACCCCCGACGACCGCCGGGCCAAGCGCGCCGCGGTCTACGGCCTGGAGCGCCTGGCGTCGACGTGCTCGCAGGCCGAGCTCGTCCAGAACGTCGAGGATCTCGACGTGCTCCGGCGCTGGCGGGTGCCCGAGCGCAAGCTGGTCCTGCTGGGCAACGGCATCGACCTGTCCCGCTTCGGGCCGCGGCGGGACCCGGCCCAGGTCGCCACCGCCCGGGGCGCGCTCGGGGTGGGCCCCGACCAGGTGGTGGTGGGCACGGTCAGCCGGCTGGTGTGGCACAAGGGGCTGCGCGAGGTGTTCGCCGCCGCCGCCGCCCTGCGCGACCGGCGTCCCGACATCGTCTTCTGCGTCGTGGGGCCCGAGGACGCCGATAAGGCCGACGCGCTGACGCCCGCCGACCTGGACGCGGCCCGCACCCTGGGCAACGTGGTCTTCACCGGGTATCGCGACGACGTCGAGGCCCTCTACGCCGGGTTCGACCTCTACGTCCTGCCGTCCTATCGCGAGGGCTTCCCGCGTTCGGCCATGGAGGCGGCGGCGAGCGAGCTGCCCGTCGTGGCCACCGACATCCGTGGCTGTCGCCAGGTGGTCGACGACGGCCGCAGCGGCGTGCTGGTGGCACTGCGCGACGCGCCCGCCCTGGCCGCCGCCGTCGAGCGACTGGCCGACGACGGCGCCTTGCGCGCCGCCATGGGGCGAGCCGGGCGGGCCAAGGCCCTGGCCGAGTTCGACGACCGCCACGTGGTGGCCCGCACCCTGGACGCCTACCGCCGCGTCCTCGACGAAGGGCGCTACAGCCGGCGCCGGTCGATGGCCCCCAAGTACCCGTCGTAGGCGCGGCGATAGCGCACCAGGCGGGCACAGTTCCGGGGCCCGAGGCGGGCCCACGCCACGGCGGCGTCGACCGGTCCCGGGGCGCCGTCGTAGCCGAAATGGCGCATGCCGGACCGGCACAGAGCGGCCACGTCGGCCGCCCGGCGGGCCCCGAGGGTCTCGTGCCAGCTCGTCACCCGATCGGCCGTCACCGGCCCGAGGGCGGCGGCCTTCCAGCCTTCCCAGGGCAGGACCATGTCCTCGGGCGGTGCTTGAAGCCCGGCGTCGGGGGGGCGGCCGAGGAACACGGCGATGCGCCGCCGGGCGGCATCGGGGTCGTCGACGACGTCCTCGTAGCGCAGGACCAGGCGTCGACCCGGGTCCACGGTGTGCTCCATGGCCATCACCTGGCGCTGCAGCCGGGCCCACAAGGCGGCGAAGGCCAGGTGGACCTGCTCGCCCCACGCCGGGATCCGGCCGTCCTGGCGCCAGGGCATGGCCAGGTTGGAGGCGACGACGGCCCGCGGGTCGCGCACCACCACGACGAAGCGCAGCCACGGCGCGGCCTGGGCCAAGGGCCGCCACCACAGGAGGTGGTCCGGCGTCTTCTCCCCCCACACCTCGGCCGGGCCGGCCAGCTGGCGCACCAAAGCGTCGAACAAGGCGTAGGGGCTGGCGCAGGTCCCGCCCAGGTCACGCACCAGTGCCGGCGTGTCGACGTGGAGGCCGCGGGCGCTGTCGAGGATCAGGAATCGGCCCATCTCGTCGGCGATGGCGTCGGCGTCGAGCGGGAACCGACGGCGGGCCATGAGCCCCGAGACGAACTCCGAGAAGAAGTGGGTCTCCGGCGGCATGCGCACGCCGGGGATCTCGCAGGCCAGGCGCTGGACCAAGGTCGTCCCCGACCGCGGGCTGCCGACGACCAGGAAGCCGACGCGCCCCCCGGCTTCGGGTAGCGACGGGATCGAACCGGGCTCGGTCGGCGTGCTCACGAGGCGCGACCACCCGTCGTCTCGAGCGCCACCGCCCGGATGCGTTCGCGCGCCGCCGACCACCGGAAGCGCTCGACGAACAACGCTTCGGCCGCGTCGACCAGGTGCCGACGCAGATCGACGTCGTCGAGGAGGCGCACGCAGGCGGCGGCGAAGCCTTCGGGATCGTCGGCCACCAGGAGATGGCGGCCGTCCTCGGCGCCGAGACCCTCGGCCCCGAGGGTGGTCGACACCACCGGGATGCGATGGGCGAAGGCCTCGAGCACCTTGACCCGGGTCCCGCTGCCCGAGCGCAGGGGCACGGCCACCAGGTCGGCCCGCTCGAGCTCGGGGCCCATGGCCGGGATGCGACCGACCACGGTGACCGCCGGCGGTTGGTGGAGGCGGGCCACCGAGTCGTCGGGCTCACCGACCAGGCGCAGGGTCACCTCGGGCCGCGCCATCTGCAGGAGCGGCAAGACGCGGGCCACGAGCCAGCGCGCCGCGTCGGCATTGGGTGGATAGCAAAAGGAGCCGGCCAGCAACACGACGGGCGGGCGCCCGACGTCGACGCGCCCCGCCGGCTGGGCCGGTTGGTCGTAGCCGTTGGGCACGACCACCACGTTGGCCAGCCCCGAGCGTTCGGCGTCCAGCGCGCTGCACAAGGCCACGTGGCCGACTGCGCCGGCCACCGATCGCTGCAGGGTCGACCACCGCCGCGCGTTGAGGCGCGCCTGGGCGCCGGCGGCCGCCTGGCGCAGGGCCAGACGGGCCCCGTGGCCCGAGGCGTCGGCCCGCTGGGCGGCCAGTCGGCCGGCGATCTTGCGGTCCTCGAGGTCGTCGAGGTCCACCACGCTCGGTCCGAGCCCGGGACGGCCGAGGAGCTCGAAGGTGGCCGCCTTGGAGAACCAGACGAAGTCGTAGTGGGGTGCGGCCCAGGCCAGAAAGGCCCGGCGCAGAGTGGGGTCGCGTTCCTCGACGACCTCCAACGGCTTGCCCGGCGACGCCAGCCAGGCCAGCCGCCGCGCCGCGGAAGCGACGGGTCGGGGACGGGACACGGTGGTCACCCGGGCCAGGTGGACGTCGTCGGGGACCACGCAGGGCTCGTTCCGGCGCGTCGGGACGAGGGCGAACAGATCCGTGTCACCCAGGGCGCTGAGGACGTCGACCACCTGGGCCAGGCGCAGGTGCGACCCGATGCTCGGGGGCCAGGGGAAGTCCTGGGCCACGACGAGGCTCTTCACCGGGCCCCCACCTCTCGGGCCAGGGCGCGCACGGCGTCGGTGGTCACCGACGTCCGGTAGCGCCCCTGGAACAGGGTCTCGGCCGCCTCGACCAACCGGTCGCGCAAGCCTTGGTCGGAGAGCAGGCGCGCACAGGCTCGCGCCAGGGCGTCGGCGTCGTCGGCCACCAGGAGGTGGACACCGTCTTCGGCATCGAGGCCTTCGGCCCCGATGGTGGTGGACACGACCGGCACCCGGTGGGCGAAGGCCTCGAGGATCTTCACCCTCGTGCCGCTGGCGAAGCGCAGGGGCACGATGACCACGTCGGCGACGGCCAGCTCGGCGGTGATGTCGGGTACCTGGCCGACCACCGTGACCCGCGGGGGGTCGTGGAGGGTGCGGGCATCGGGCGCGGGCCGGCCCACCAGGCGGACGGTGACGTCGGGCACCAGCGCCCGCAGGCGGGGGGCGATCTCCCCGGCCAGGTAGCGGGCCCCGTCGGCATTGGGCGGGTAGCGCAGCGTCCCGTGGAACACCACCGTGGGCGGCGAGCCCACGGTGGGTCGTCCGACGGGGTGCTCGGGGGCGTCGTAGCCGTTGGCGATGACGCGCGTGCCGGCCAGTCCCGATCGCCGGGCGTCGAGGGCGCTGCACACCACCGTCGCCGCCACCGCCTCGTCGATGCGCTGGTGGAGGCGCTGCCACCGGCGCCGGTCGGCGCGCCACAGGGCCCGGCTGGCGCGCCGGCGCCCGCGGCCGACCACCCCGGCGCTCCCGCCGTGGGCGAGGGCCAGACGGGCGTCGATCTTCTGGTCCTCCAGGTCGTCGAGGTCGACCACGGTGGGCGGCGAGGCCGGCTCGCCGGCGAGCACCCAGGCCCGGACGCGAAAGCACCACACCAGGTCGTAGGGGCCCGCCGCCCCGGCCGTGAAGGCGCCGAGGGCGCCCGCCACGGCGGCCCGTTGGCGCCAGGGGAGCTCGATCGGCCGGTCGCGGCGCACCAGCGCCCGGGCCCAGTCGGTCGGTGAGGGATGCTCGTCGATGCCCAGTCGCTCGAGGCGCTCCAGGCCCACGGTGGCGGGTGGGGGGTCGAAGTCGCGGCGGTGCTCGGACACGACCGCGAACAGGTCCGTCGGCCCGCACGCGGCCAGTGCATCCACCGTGGCCGCCAACCGCAGGCGGGATCCGCTGTTGACGGGCCAGGGGTAATCGGCGGCGACCACCAGGGTCCGCACCCCGGCCCGCTAGGTCCGCCCGGGCAAGGCCGGATCGGGGATCGGACCCCGGCGCCGGTTGCGGCGCTTTTGCCGGGGTTGCTCCCAGGGGAACTCGGGCGGTTCACCCTTGGGCGAGATGGGGATGGCCAGGAGCACTAAGAGGAACGGGAACAACAACGTGCGCTCGCGTTCGATGAGGCCGAGGTTGCCGAGCGCGGCAAACACATAGAGGAAGGCGAGCGAATAGACGAGGCACAACATGACATAGGGGCGGGCGCGAGCAGCGGGCCAGGTGACCCGGAGGCGGCGAAGGGAGGTCAAGATGAGTACGACGATGATGGTGTTCTCCATCGCCGCCACGAACTGGGTGGCGCTGCGCGCCGTGATCGGCAGTGGGTCGAACAAGACCGTGTAGACGTCACGGGGGTAGAGCAGCGGATCGATGGAATAGGGCACGTTGCTGCTGCCGAATCCGGCCCCCTGCCCGCTGTTGTTGGTGCCGATCTTGTGCAAGACACCCGAGATCGAGTGGCTCGAGGTATGGAGGAACTTCACGGTCAGAATGCCGAGGGCGATCAGGGCGGCGACCAGGACGACGGCGGTGAACAGATCGCGCAGGCCGCCGAGGTTTTGGCCTTTGGCCCGTCCTCGAACGAGCATGGCGACGGCGAAGCCGCCGATTACCAGGGCCAGCTCGTTGGGTCGGATGGCTACTCCCATCAAGGAGCCCAGGACCAGCAGGGACCAGCCGCGCCGTTGGCGAGCGAGGACCCGCGCCGCCCCGTAGGCGGTGACGCCCAGGGTGAAGGTCATGATTGATTCCTTGCTCACGTCGGAGGTCCAGAAGATCAGCGACGGCAGGAAGAACAGCATCAGGGCGTAGCGGCGGTGGTTGCCCTCGGGGAAGGTGGTGGTGAAGGCCCGGTAGAAGGCGATGCACCCCAGGAACGACAGCCACGAGAAGACGAGGAAGCCGGCCAGCTCGTTGACGCCGACGATGGTGAACACCACGCCGGCGGCGATGCTCACCGATCCGTCGCCGAGGACCGTGGTGATGCCGCTGCCGGACAACGTGAAGTGCCCGGACCGGAAGTTCGGGGCGAGGAGCGTACCCTGATGGACATAGCGGATGAAGTCCGAGACGCCGTGGTAGACGTGGTCGACGACGAAGATCTGGCCCGGGGCGGCGAGAAAGTGCAGGACCAGGCTCCACCCGAGCACCGCGGCGAGGCGTGGGTCGTGCTCCTTGCGAACGACGCGGCGGATGATGGGAACGCTGACGGCGCCGAGGACCACGACGACGACGACGGCGCCGACGGGTGACGACGGGATCTTGGGGCCGGCGGCACCGATCATCACCGATTGGCCGTTCCGCTGAAGTTCGCCCACAAGGAGAGGTCGAGGCTGTCTACTCGCGCCGCCAGGTCGGCGACGTCAGGGGCGTAGAGATCGGCCAGACGCGCCCGGACCTCGTCGTCGAGGTCGATTCTGTCGCGCTCGGTGGCGGAGACCGGGCGGTCGAGACCGGGAGGCCGGTAGTCGTCGTCGAGGTCGAGGAAGCGGTAGGTGGCGGCCAGCTGCCGGGCGGGGTCGGCCACGCATTGCTCGTATTGGAGGACGAGCACCGATCGCGCGTCGAAGTGGTCCCACCAGGTGGTGAGGGCGCGATGGTAGAAGCCCCGCTCGATCGCCTGGGCGGTGGTGGCCGCCGAACGCGGCGCACCGTTGCGCAGTTCGTGGGCCAGGCCGGAGCGAAAGCGCTCGACCGGATCGCGCACCATGACCAGCAGGCGGGCCCTCGGCGCAGCCCGGGCCAGGAGCGGCGCCACCCAGGGGTAGGCCATGTAGTCGGGCGTCCATTCACCGGCCAGGGTGCCTGGGCGCCGGGGGAACCAGCCGTGATAGCCGGCGACGTCGGCCGGGCCGAAGGGGACGGTGCCGTAGCGGGACAGGTAGTGGCGCTCCTTGTGCACGTCGGGGCGCGCCGAGATGCCCGGATGGGAGGTCACCAGTCCGTACCACCACGTCGTCCCGGCCTTCTGGGCGCCGACGCCCACGAAGTCGGGCGGGCCCGACACCTCGCCAGGGCCCAGGGCGGGCGGGGTGAAGTCGAACCCCTCCTCCCACGGAGCGAACCGCCCCAATCGGTGGAGGATCGAGCGTCGGGTCGACCCCGGGAGCCGGTTCAGCGCGGTAGCCGCCACGGAGCGCATGGTCATCGCGCCCGGCGCGGGTCCGCGACGATCCCGCGACGTATCCCCCCAATTGGCATCAGACCGGCAATTCTAGAGGCATGACCCCTCGTTTGGTCGTGCATGTGATCCCCACGGCCGTGGCCCGGGGCGCCCAGGTCTATGCCCGGGCCCTGGCCGACGTCCTCGACGGGCCCCGGATCCGCCACCGCCTCCTGTGCCTGTTCGAGGGACCCCAGGACGTGGTCGTCGACGACCACCTCGGGTGCCGCACCCGGGGCGAGCCCGGAGCCGGCTTCGACCCACGCGTCGCCGTGCGCCTGCGCTCCCACCTGGCCCGGTCGGCGCCGAGCGCGCTGGTCGCGCACGGGGGCGACGCCCTCAAGTACGTGGTCCCGGCCCGTCTCCTCGGATCCCCGACGGCGCGGGTGCCGAGCGCCTATTACGCCATCGGTACCGTGGCCGACCGCGCCCGCCAGGGGACGCGCCGACGTCTGTGGCAGGTGCTGTCGGCCCGGGTCGACGTGGTGGCGGCGGTGTCCGACGACGTCGCCGCCGAGTGCCGACAGGTCCTGGCCGTGGACGCGGCGCGTCTGGTCGTCGTCCCCAACGGCCGCGACCCGGCCGTCTTTCACCCAGCCGCCGCCGGCGAGGCGCGCCCGGTCCCGGTCGTCGCGTTCGTCGGCCGGCTGGTCCCGGCCAAGCGGCCCGATCGCTTCGTGGCCCTGGTGAGCGCCTTACGCCACCGGGGGCTGGTCCTCGACGCCGTCATGGTCGGCGACGGGCCCCTGCGCGGTGCACTGGAGGCACCGGCCGCCGCCGCCGGCATCGCCATGGCCGGACCGACCGACGACGTCGCCGGGGCGCTACGGGCGGCGGACATGCTCGTCCTGCCGAGCCTGGCCGCGGGCGAAGGCATGCCCGGGGTCCTCATCGAGGCCGGTCTGAGCGGCCTCGCCGTGGTGGCCACCGCCGTGCCCGGCACCTCCACCGTGGTGGAGGCCGGCCGCACCGGCGAGGTGGTCCCGGTCGACGATTTCGAGGCGTTGGTGAGCGCCGCCGCGAACCTCGTGGTCGACGCTGCCCGGCGCCGGGCCATGGGTGAGGCGGCCCGGGCGCGTTGTGTCGAGCGCTTCACCATGGCGGCCAGTGCCGCCGCCTGGGAGGGGCTCCTCGACCGCATGATGGCCGGCAATTTCGGTCGCTAGGGGGGGCGAAGCAAGAGGGCCACGATAGGCTTGAACGCTGGGGGGAGGAGCCAGGTGCGGGTGAGCCGGTTGGGTCTTCGGCGGTCATTGGTGACGCTCGGCGTGGTCCTGGGCGGCGCGCTGGTACTGACCGGCTGCTCGTCGGGTGCCGCCACCGCGGCCGGCGGCACCGGGTTCGCCCACCCGAAGACCGGGAAGAAGGGCGGCTCCGGCTCGTCGAAGACGGGAAAGAGCGGGCAGACGGGGAAGTGACATCGGCCCCCATCGAGCCCGATACCGGTCGGCGCCCGTTGCTCGTCGTCGGCCTGCCCCGTTCGGGGACGACCTGGACGGCCCACGTGCTGGCCCAGGCGCCGGGGTGTACGGCCGTGCTCGAGCCCGACAACGAGAAGACCTCGGCCCCGGCCATCGCCGCCAAGCGCAACCTCGGTCGCTTCCCGGTGCTGGGTGCCGACGACGCAGCGCCGGGCTTCGAGCAGTTGTGGGCGTGGGCACTGCGTGGCGCGCCCCCCAGTCGGGCGGGGCGGGCCGGCGCTCGGCTGGTTCGGGGTGCCGACGCCGACGCGCTGGAGCGGCTGGTGGCCGGTCGGCCCCCGCCGAGGCTCCGCCTGGCCGGCGCCCTGGCCCGCCTGCCGAGGGGGCGACTCGGACCACCGGTGCCGGCGGCGCCGGGGACGTCGGTGCCGGGGAACCGGCCCGGCCGGCTCCTGGTCAAGTCGGTGCACGCCGTGTTGGCCCTGGAGTGGCTGACGACACGATTCGACCTGGACGTGGTCGTGGTCCTGCGCCACCCGGCCAACGTGCTGGCCAGCTGGTTGGAGCTCGACCTCCCCGACGCCGATCGCGGCCTCGACCGCCACCCCGGTGTGCGGGCGCGCTACGTCGACCCGTGGGCGCTGCCCGCCCCGGGGCCCACGGCCCTCGAGCGTGCCGCCTGGCACGTCGGGCTGCTCAGCGCCGTGATGGAGGACGCCGCCGCCCGCCATCCCCGGTGGCTGGTCTGTGCCCACGAGGAGCTGTGCCGTGAGCCGGCGGCCGGCTTCCGGCGCCTCTACGACGCGCTGGGACTCCCGTGGGACGGGGGAGTGGACCGTGCCCTGGCCGCCACCGACGCCCCGGGCACCGGCTTCTCGCTGCAACGACGGGCGGCCGAGCTGCCCGATGCCTGGCGGACCCGACTCGACGGGGGCCAGGTGGCGACGCTGCACCGGGTCCTGGCCGGCTTCCCGCTGCTGCGCTCGGTGGCCGACACCGCCGACTGGCCGGCCACGGCCGCCGGCACCGACGCCGATACCGACGCTGGTGCCGACGCCGATACCGACGCTGGTGCCGAGACGAACACCGACACGGGCTGCCGGCCACCGGCCCACCGGTAGCGCGCGGAGGATCTGCGGTGTGCGGTATCGCGGGCCTGCTGGACCCGACCCACGCGCTTCGCGCCGAAGAGCTCGAGGCGCAGGCGACGTCGATGACCGACGCCGTCGTGCACCGGGGGCCCGACGACGGTGGGGTTTGGGTCGACGACCGCGCCGGGGTGGCCCTCGGGAACCGGCGGCTGGCCATCGTCGGCCTGGGGCCCGGAGGCCATCAGCCCATGGCGTCGGCCAGCGGCCGCTGGGTGGTCACCTTCAACGGGGAGGTCTACAACTTCTCGTCGCTGCGGCGGCGCCTCGAAGCGCAAGGCGTGCGCCTGCGCGGTGGGTCGGACACCGAGGTGCTCATCGAGGCGGTCGAGCGCTGGGGCCTCGAGGAGGCCCTCGACGCGTCCGAGGGCATGTTCGCCATGGCCGCCTGGGACGCACGGGACAAGGAGCTGCACCTGGTCCGGGACCGACTGGGGGAGAAGCCCCTGTACTTCGGGTGGGTGGGGCGGTGCTTCGCCTTCGCCTCGGAGCTCAAGTCGCTGCGGTGCCTGCCCGACTTCGCCCCTCGGCTCGACCGGGGCGCGGTGGCCTTGTTCCTGCGCCACAATTGCGTCCCCGCGCCGCGCAGCGCCTACGTCGGGGTCGCCAAGGTCGAGCCAGGCCAGCTCATGACCATCGGCCCCGGGTCGCGCCCGGGCGACGAGCCGGTGTCGCGGCGCTACTGGTCGGCCCGATCGGTGGTCGAACAGGCGCGGCGCCATCCGCTGTCGGGATCGCCGGTGGCGTTGGCCGACCGGGTCGAAGCCACCTTGGACGAGGCCGTGGCGGCGCGCATGGTGGCGGATGTGCCGGTGGGGGCGTTTCTCTCCGGCGGGGTGGATTCGAGTCTGGTGGTCGCCCTCATGGGCCGGCACAGCGACCGACCGGTCAAGACGTTCACGGTGGGGTTCGCCGACCACGCCTTCGACGAGTCCGCCGATGCCGCCGCCGTCGCCGCCCATCTGGGCACCGACCACAGCACCTTGACGGTCACCGACAAAGAGGCGCTCGAAGTGATCGCCGAGCTGCCGACGATCTGGGACGAGCCCTTCGCCGACAGCTCGCAGATCCCCACCCTGCTCGTGAGCCGCCTGGCCCGATCGGCGGTGACGGTATCGCTGTCGGGCGACGGCGGTGACGAGCTCTTCGGCGGGTACAACCGCCATGCCTGGCTCGAGCGGCTGTGGCGCCGTTCGGCGTGGCTCCCCGCGCCCGGGCGCCGGGCCGTCGGGCGCGCCGTCGCCCGGGTGCCCCCAGGGGTCGTCGACGGCGCCGCCCGCCTCACCGGCGCCTTGCCGACGCGCTGGCGGGTGCGCAACCCGGCCATCAAATTGACCAAGGTGGGAAAGGTGCTGGCCGCCGACACCGTCGAGGGGGCGTACCTGGCCCTGGTCTCGCACTGGCCGGACCCCGAGGCCCTGGTCATCGGGGCCGGCGCCGTCGCCACGTTGGCGGCGGACCCGTCGTCGTGGGCCGACCTCGGCGGCGTGACCGAGCAGATGTTGTGGCTCGACCTCGTCGGCTACCTGCCCGACGACATCCTGGTCAAACTGGACCGCGCCTCGATGTCGGCGTCGCTCGAGGGCCGGGTTCCCTTCCTCGACCGGCGGGTCGTGGAGCTGGCCTGGAGCCTCCCGATGGACGTCAAGGTGCGCGACGGCGTGACCAAGTGGATCCTGCGCGAAGTGCTGTACCGACACGTGCCCGCCGCCCTCGTCGAACGGCCCAAGATGGGATTCGGCCTGCCCATCGGGCCATGGCTGCGGGGCCCGTTGCGTCCGTGGGCCGAGGAGCTCCTCGCCGAGCGCCGGTTGCGCGACGGCGGCGTGATCGACCCGCTCCCGGTCCGGCGGGCGTGGCACCAGCATCTGAGCGGGCGACGCGATCTCGGCTACGAGCTGTGGGACGTCCTCAGCTTGCAGGCGTGGCTCGATCGCTGGAAGCCGTCGACGTAGCGGCGCCGTTCGCCGCCTTCCACTGGGCTTTCGCCGCCTCGAGGTCGGCGGGCTCGTACCACCGGTGCCCGGTGCCGCTGGTGGACTGCAGCGTGGGATGGACGCCCAGTCCCGAGGCCCGCGTCCGCAGGTCGGCCACGTCGGACCACCGCTGGGCGTAGACGGCGTCGAGGGACTCGAAGCGCTTTTGGATCTCGGTGTTGCCGATGGAGTCGTTGTAGTGGTTGCGCTGCTCACCGCACAGCAGTTCGAGGCGGGCCCGGGTGAACGCCTCGTCGCGGTACTGGGCATGGTGGGTCACGATCCCGCCCTCGGGCTCGAGGATGGGCCCGGCGGCCAACGTGTTGGCCCCGTGAAAGCCGATGATGCTCATCACGAACGGTCCCGAGCGGTCGAAACGTTGCAACGGGTGTTTCCAGTGAGGCTGGGGGCAGAAGCGGGGCCGGTCCTTCACGAAGAACTCGCTCATGGGCTGCAGGTCGGCGGGATGGAAGCCGGGGAGGTACTCGGGCTTCTCGGTGGGGAAATGATTGAAATACGACGAACCCACGATGCGGAATCGCCGGTCGAGGGTGGCCAGGTAGTCGCGGATGGTCATGGCGTCGGGCCCCTCGGGGAACTCGTCGGCATCGAGCCACAGCCACCACGCATGGCGCGCACCGCTGGCCAGTGACACCCGGGCCACGACCGCGTTCATGAGCAGGATGCGCACGTGCTCCTCGTAGACGTCGGTGTCGAAGGACTCGGCCAGCATGGCCCCAGCGCCGACCGCCCGCTCCACGGTGGCGTCCGTGCTGGCGTTGTCGACCAGGTAGACAGCTTCCACCCCCTGCGCGAAGGCGTTGCGCACGGTCGCTTCGACGACGTCTTCCTCCATCCAGGTGCCGAGCACGGCGAAGAACCGGAACTCGGGAAGGGTCTCGGGGTCGGCCGGATTCGCCGCGCTGGCGATGGCGTGGCCCGGGGGCCGGCCCGCCAGTCGGCGCAGGGCCCGGCGCGCCCGAGGAGCAATGCGGGTTGGCACACGGAGATGGTAGGGCCTGCGCACCACGGTGGCGGCCCCGCTGATCAGTGGGGGGGCGGTGCCTCGCCCTCGACGCGGTCGGCCGCCCGGGGTGGCGCGGCGGGGGCCACGTTGCCCCATCCCCCGTTGTCGTTCGCGTAGCCGTTGCCGGCCCCGTTCGCCACCGGTGCGTTGCCCCAGATCCCGTTGCCGTTCGCGTAGCCGTTGCCGGCCCCGTTCGCCACCGGTGCGTTGCCCCAGATCCCGTAGCCGTTGCCGGCCCCGACGGTGGCCATGGCGCCTTCCGGCTCCGGGGCGAACAGCGGGACCTCGTCGGCCCGGCGGGTCGCCTGTTCCGCCGCCGTCTCGTACGGCTCGAAGCGGGCCGCACGACGGCTGATGAGGCTGCGCGACACCCAACCGCGGCGATCGTCATCGGCCCACACCAACACCGGTGGGAGCACGACCAGCGCGCATACCAAGGCGACGGCCACGTTCATGGCCAAGATGACCCCGAATCCCGACAGCATGGGCATCGACGACGTGCCCAGGACGCCGATGCCGGCCACCGCCGTCATGCCCGAGACCATGAAGGCGCGACCGGTGCGCGACGCGGTGACGTCCATGGCTTGGCGCGGCGAGAGCCCTCGGGCACGTTCCTCCACGAAGCGCAGCAAGATCAGCGAGGTGAACTCGGTGCACACGGCCACGACCAGCGGGCCGCTCAGGGCGGTGATGGGGCTGAGCTTCAGGTTCAGCGCCACCCCCACCAACGAGACCGCCCCCACGGCGACCAGCACCGGCACGAGCGACAACAGCGAGCGGATGATGCTGCGCAGCCGGACGGCGAGGAAGGCGCCCACGAAGACCAGGGCCAGGTAGGTGAGCAGGGTGCGGGACTTGGCCAGGTTCTCGAGCAGTCCCACCCCGACCACGGCAATGCCGCCGGGCGCCACCTGGATGCCCGGTGGTGGCTTGGCGTCGCTGGCCACGTTGTTCACCATGGCATTGAGCGACGAGAGCACGGCCTGGCGGCCTTCGAAGATCATGTTCATGGCGCGCCCGTTGTCGGCCATCATGACGTCGCGGATCCCGGGCGGCGAAATCCGATAGATCTGCGCGACCTCCGCACCCGTCGGTGGCACGTTCACCGCGCCGGGCGTGGTCATGAACTCGTCGAGGATGTTGGGGAGGCCGGCGGGCGGGTAGACGTCGGATCCGTAGCGGGCCTGTTCCTCGAGGCCCAGCTTGACGTCGTAGTCGATGGCTTGGTTGCTGAAGGGGTTCTTCGTGTAGACGATCAACCCGAGTTGGTTGTCCGAACCGGTGGTCTTCTTCAGGTACTGGATCTGTTGGATGGCCGGCGCCTTCTGGTTCAGCCATTGGATGGGGTCGGTCTGCATCACCAGCTTGCCCTCGACGGCCACGCCGCCGAGGAAGATCACGGTGGCGACCAGCATGAGCGGCAGGGCGGCCTTGGCCGGCACGCTCCCGAGCCGTACCACGATTCGGCTGAGCCGGGCCTTGGAGAAGTCCTTGCCGGTGGTGGGTGACTTGTACTCCCGGATGCCGAGGATGGCGAGGGTGAGGATGATGCTGCAGACGCACACGGCGATGATGCCGATGATGAGCAGGGACCCGAATTGCCGGATGGCGGGCACCTTGGCGAACCACATGGCGATGAAGGCGAAGACGGCGTCGAAGGTGACCACCAACAGGGCCGGGCCGAGCCCGCGGGCGGCGGCCTGGATCGGGTGGGCGGCCCGGTCGAGGACGACTTCTTCCTCGATGCGCGAGTGCATCTGGATCGAATAGTCCATGCCCACACCCATGAGCACGGGTAAGGCGGTGATGGTGGCCAGCGTCAGGGGGACGCCCAGGTAGCCCACCAGGCCGAAGCCCCAGATGAGGCCGACGGCCACGATGGCGAACGGCAACAGGCGCCACCGAACCTTGAAGAACAACAGCAAGATGATGACCATGACCACCGCGGCGAGCATGCCGAGCTTCCGGAGCCCGCCTTTCAGGTAGCCGTTGATCTCCTTCAGTACGGCGGGAACGCCGGTGATGATGACCGTGGCGTTCTGGAAATGGGCCTGTTCGATGATGTGGTTGACGGTGGCCGCGTCCGCCGTCTCTTGGTTGATGTTGATGTTGGGCTGCAGGTAGACGACCATCAGCGCGTGGGTGTTGTTCGGCATGAAGGCCTTGACCGATCCGCGCACCGATCCGTCGGCTTCGTGGGTGATGAAGTGGACCCACGCCGGGTTGTCGAGCTGCTCGGTGGCGGCCGTGAACTGGGAGATGCCGTGGGCGTTGGTCAGGATGTAGGACCATCGCGCCGCGCGCGATTTCGGGTTGGTGTCGGCGATGTACGCGCCCAACAGCATCTTGGCCGCCGGGCTGTCGAG
>Ga0181536_10001263_pt1 | contig 29992 bp, 28 predicted proteins | sample PEATcosm2014_Bin_41_FD_121105 | JGI IMG/M metagenome (GOLD analysis project Ga0181536, IMG submission 121105) | Peatland microbial communities from MTU Mesocosm Facility, Houghton, MI, USA - PEATcosm2014_Bin17_60_metaG | ecosystem: Environmental > Terrestrial > Soil > Wetlands > Peat | place...
CGGTCTGTTTCGCGATCTGCTCGATGTGTTTGTCCATCAACTCCACCTCGTGCTTGGCGCGATACAGATAGAGCCCGGCGCTGAGCGCCAGGATCCAGCAGATCACCGTGATGGGTCTGATCATGAGATCACCGATGGGTTGATGGCCGGGCCCGCCCGCGTCATGGCCCGGCCAAGCCGCGTCATGGCCCGGCTCGTCCGGGCCACCTGATCCAACGACGGGCTGTCGTGGGTGGCCCGGACGAGCCGGGCCATGACGCCGGCGGATGGTACCATGACGCCGGCGGATGGTACCATGACGCGGGCGGATGGTGCCACGACGCGGGCGGGTGGTGCCACGACGCGGGCGGATGGTGCCACGACGCGGGCGGGTGGTGCCACGACGCGGGCGGGTGGTGCCACGACGATGGAGGACAGGACTTCGACCATCGAGAGTGGGGCCGTGCCGATGGACCGAGGGGCCGGGACGACGGAGGGTGAGGCTTTGACGTTCGGGGCGGTGCTCATGCGGCTGCCCTCAGGCATTCGATGGCGCGCAGCCGGGCCGAGCGGGCGCGCGGATTGGCCGCGATCTCCGCCGCGCCTGGGCGCAGCGCCTTCGGGGTCACGAGGCGGAAACGGGCGGCCGCCGCGCTCCCTGGCTTGAGGCCGCGCGGATCATGGCGCGAGGGCGCTGGCAGGCGGCCGGACACCTCGGTCATGAAACGCTTGACGATCCGGTCCTCCAATGAATGAAACGACACCACGACAATCCGGCCCCCCGGGTTCAGCAGAGCCGCGGCCTGGGCGAGACCGCGCTCGATTTCCCCCAGTTCGTCGTTGACCCGCAGCCGAAGCGCCTGAAAAGACCGGGTCGCCGGATGATGCCCGGATTTATCCGGCGGAAGTACGGCACGAATGATACTGGCGAGGCGTCCTGTCGTTACAATCGGCGCCTCCGCGCGAGCGGTCACGATGGCATGCGCCACGCGGCGGGAGGCACGCTCCTCGCCCAGTTGAAACAGGAGATCGGCGAGATCGCGCTCCGGGAGGGTGTTGACCAGGGTGGCGGCGGTCAGATCGGTGCCCGCCTCCCCATCCGGCCCCCCGTTTGGCCCATGCCGTCCCATGCGCATATCCAGGGGACCGTCGCTCATGAACGAAAATCCCCGCGCCGGATCGTCGATCTGGAACGACGAGACGCCGATATCGAGCACGATGCCGTCCAGCGCGTGCACCCCGGCCGCGGTCAGCAGCGTCAGCATGTCGCCGAAGCGGCCGTGCAGCAGATGCAGCCGGCCCGGGTACTGGGCTGCCAGGCTGGCACCCCGTGCGATCGCGGTTTCATCGCGGTCGATGGCCCAGACATGGCATTGCGCGCGGCCGAGGATCGCCCGCGCGTAGCCGCCGCCGCCGAACGTGCCGTCGAGATACACCGCGCCGTCACGCGGATTCAGCGTCGCCAACATTTCCGTCAGCATCACCGGGATGTGGGTCCCGGTATTCCGGGTTCCAGTGCCGGGCGTTCCGGCGCCGGGGGTTCCGGTATCGGGGTTTCCAGTGTCGGGGGAGGCCGCGCGCGATGTCATGCCGCCGCCTCCCGCTGCCGCGTCATCCGCGCGCGATAGGTGGCCTGGGCCGATGCCTTGTGCCCCGGGACATTCTCCGGGTGCCAGAGTTGAAACCGCGTGCCCATGCCGACGAAGGCCACACTGCCGGTGCGGGTGATGCCGGCATGGCCGAGCAGCGTGTCGTGGACGATGATGCGGCCTTCCTTGTCGGTCTCGATCGGCCACGCGTCGGCGAACAGAACGGTGGCCAGCGCGTCATACTCTTCGCTGAGCGGATCGAGCTTTTCCAGTTCGGCGACGAGCGCCTGATGCTTCACCTCGGTCAGCGCCTCGATGCAGCGGGCCTTCTCCGATGGCCGCAGCACCAGAGGTATGCTAACCGGGCCTTCGCCGGCGGTTGGGATGCTCACGGCGCCGGCGCGCAGCGCGATACGAAACGAGGCCGGCACGGAGACCCTGCCTTTCGCATCGAAGTTCTGCACATAGGTTCCGTTGAACAGAGCCATCGCAGCCTGGACCACCTCCCGGCGTTGGTCGTCACGTCAGCAGAGGGCGGAGAGGAAACGGCGATCAAAGCGGTCCGGTCAGGTTGTCCGCCAAACAACCCGGTCCAGGCCCGCCATGGATTTGACTGGAATTTGTTGGAGATCCATGGGCTGACGTGGGATAACATGGGTTTCCGCCCGCTTACAAGGTGGTTAACTGGGCGCGCGTGAAAAAAAACGCGCCCAGTGAATCGGTTGGGATAACGGGCTGTAGAAAACCGCATGGATTCCGCACAAGAAGACGCGGGATGAATTCTGTGATTTTCTTGTTTTGTTCCGGATGATTTAATGTGGACAGGATGTTCGGTTCCGCTTCAGTCCGCCGTCCGGAGGCGATCTGCCGGACCAGTCCGTGGTCCCATCGCGACAAATGCGCGATCATGCCGGTCCTCCGCGCGACACCGGCGGCTGTCCCAATCCGCTCCGATGCGTATCGCCAACGAATGGAACAGGCCCGTGACGCACAACGAAATGACCACAAGGCGGGTCGCGCTGGTGACCGGCGCCAACAAGGGTATCGGCCGCGAAACGGCACGACGCCTTGGCGAGACAGGTCTGACGGTGTTCCTGGCCGCCCGGGACCGGACCGCCGGCGAGACGGCGGCGGGCCGGATCGTCAATGTCTCCAGCGGGCTCGGCTCGTTGACGCTGAATGGCGATCCGGGTTGGGAATTCGCCGGCGTTAAGTTTCTGGGCTACAGCGCCTCGAAAGCGGCGCTCAACATGCTGACGGTGCAACTGGCGCATGAGCTGCGCGATACCCCGATCAAGGTGAACGCCGCCGATCCGGGCTTTATCGCGACGGATCTGAACGGCCATCGCGGCCGTCAGACGGTCGAGCAAGGCGCGCGAGCGTCCGTCCGCCTCGCCTTGCTGCCGGAGGATGGTCCGTCCGGCGGATATTTCGACGCGGCAGGGCCGCTGCCCTGGTGAGACGGATCGGCGGCGTGTGCTTGTGACTCGGCGATCGCCTGGGCGCGATCCCGCCGCGGCAGGCGCCGCGTGCCGGCTCGCGGCGCGCGCGGCCGGAGAGTGAAACGCCAGACGGCCTGTAAGCCGGGTTCTGTCCGCGCGATCCCCGGACCAGGCCGGGGGACAAGCGCGGGACGACCATTCCTCTGGGACGCGCCTTACGGCGCGCCTCACGCGACCTACCCGGGCGGCGGGACGGGAATGTCCCAGCGCACGTCCGCCGACCAGGTCGGAGGACATGCGCGGCCGCCCCTATTCGGTCTTGCTCCCGGTGGGGTTTACCCTGCCGCCGCCGTTACCGGAGGCGCGGTGCGCTCTTACCGCACCATTTCACCCTTGCCCGTTGGTGTCGCCACCAGTCGGGCGGTTTGTTTTCTGTGGCACTGTCCCTGGGGTCGCCCCCGCCGGCCGTTAGCCGGCACCGTATTCCCGTGGAGCCCGGACTTTCCTCCATCCCCCGGACCAGCCGGGGGACAGCGGCCGTCCGGCCGTCTGGCGGGAGGGACATGGGACGATGGGGGCGGTGCGTCAAGGCGTTGGCGTAGACGTTCCATCGTCCGAGCGATGCCGCTGGCCGGAACCGGCCGGGCGGCGACACAGAGCGGCGTAAACCACGGCGGCAGCCGCGACGCAGCCCGCGTGGGGCAGCGCTCCCTCCCGGGTCAGGATGATAGCCAGGACGACGTAAATGACGGCGAGAGCCACATGCGCGAGGCGGTGAAGGTCCTGCATGACGGCGGTCCTTTCGGGGTTGAAACCGCCGCCCTATTGGTCGCACGATGACCGCAATGACCACGCCCTTCCCAGCAAACCGGCGCAATGGCCCGCAAACCGGCGGATAGTCCCGCGCTCGTCCGGTTCGCCGAGGTGCTTGCCGGGCACATGACCCGTGGAACTCGCCCTACGACGGCGTCGGGCGGGTTATGGACCGACGCTGCCCTCGCCCGGGAGGTCATGAGTTCCCGGGATAACGAATTCGTCTCGCCGCGCACCATCTCGAACTGGCGTAAAGGGCAGTCGTTGCCCGAGGAGATTGAACCGCTCGCGCGTGCTTTGTTTGGTCCTGGAGACCGGCACTTCGCAGCGCGGGAGGAGTTGCGTGCTGCGTTCGTGGCTGCCCGCGCCGAGAAGCTCGCTCTCATCACCGCGCGCGCGAAGCGGGACCCGGCAGGCGGGACCTGGGTGATCGAGGACGATGAACGGCTCGTCCTCGACAGGTCCGTGCGGGCGACCGACCGGTTCGCGGCCGCGGATCCGTTACGGCAACAACTGCAGACCAGAATTCGCGACATGGCGGCGGACCTGGTGGAGCCGGCGAAACGCCTGACCAACGCCCGCAGCTGGGCGCGCCTGTCGGCGACGGCCGAGGCGTTTCGCGCCGTCGTGGACTGCCCGCCCGCCGCGGTGACGGACCGGCTCGGCGATGCCTATGCGCTGATGCTGCGGTTGGGCGGGTTCCTGGAGACCGATATCCGCGTGCAGCGCGATCCGGCGGCGATGGATGATCCGCTCGACCCGGACATTCACGGCTTGCTGACCGATCTCATCCGGACCGCCGCCCCTTGGCTACGAGGGTTTCCCACGGTCGCCGCCTGGGATGACGCGGCGGGCAAGGCTCTGGTCCGGGCGGACCTGTTCCAGCCGGCCCGCGAGTTCACCCGGATCGCGCGGGAAAGGCGGACGATCTCCGAACGGGACGCGGCCGAGATGGAAGTGCTGGCCGACGCCGCCAATGCGGACGGTTTTCAGGGACAAAAGGCCGGTAACCGGGCCGTTGGCCATGCTCGGAACCTCCTCCTTACAGCGGCCAGTATGGTCGCTACCTTTCTCGCCGGATCGGTCGCGTCGGACTTCGCGACGCGTTCACTCGTAGTGCAGCGGGCAGGAGCGACGCTCTTCCAGGCCGAGAAACAGGTTGAGGCCTTCGCCGCCAGTCTGTCGGGCGATCTGCGCCAGGCGCTGCGTGCGCTCATTAAAGGGGCACAAAACCTCGATTGGACCTTGCCTACCGGGAGTCCAACTGCGCTACCGGACAAGGTGATCCCGGAGGACGTGGAAGAACAAGCCCAGAAGATGATTCTGGCAGGAAACGCGCCACCTGCGGCATGGCGCCCATTCATCCGCCGGTTGAACTTTCGTGGGCAAATACTGGACAGCCTCAATCCGTTGGCGGGACTGACCGCGCTCGAAAGCCTCAGCCTTGTGAGCATGCAAGTGAGCGACCTGATCCCGCTGACGCGACTGTCCGCACTGCGAAACCTTAATCTGACCGGAACGCAAGTGCGCAGCCTTGCGCCACTGACGGGACTGACCACGCTGGAAAGCCTTGATCTGACGGACACGCGAGTGAGCGACGTAGCGCATCTGGCGGGACTGGCTGCGCTCCAAAACCTCAGTCTGTGGGGCACGCAAGTGAGCGACGTGGCGCCGTTGGCGGGATTGACCGCGCTACGAAGCCTTGATCTGACTGACACGCAGGTAGGCGACGTGGCGCACCTGGCTGGACTGACCGCGCTGCAAATCCTCAGTCTTGTAGACACCAGTGTGACCGATGTATCTTCGCTAGCAGGTTTGACGGCACTGCGAAAACTAATTCTGACTGGCACGCAAGTAAGCGATCTGTCAGCGCTTGATCACCTCACTGATCTCGAGATATTCGGCGGCATGGCTGCTCGGAAGCGTCCACCAGGTCGAAGAGGATGGTCGCGCAGGGACAAGGAATGAGATTGGAATTATCATCCCACGCTCGGCACTTAACGAAGTTACGGTTGCCCCGTAGTCTCCCGTCAATACTCAGATTCGACGGGTCAAATCATTGAGCCTCGAAACGGACTTACGGGAGCAAATTCTCAATTTTCTTCCTATAGCGGATCCTGCGCTAAGGTCTGGGATGGCAGAATTTTCCACGCCAGACCTGTTGATCCGGTTCCTTATGTGGAGAGAGAATGTGGAGAGAGAGGCTTGTCCACCCTCATCCCCGTCGAGTTCACAAATCGGCACAGTTGTTCCATCACCCCACATATATGACCAGGCGAGAGGATATCCACAGAATCTTTCACAAGCTATCGCTCGGAATCGACATTAGACCACACCTCAGCCGAAACATAAGATTCGGATACGAACGCAAATCCCCGAGAAAAAAGGGCGGCAGAGACATTGATGGGCTGCTGAACGAGTGGGGTGTCCACCATCTTCATCTATCTCATACAGTTGAAGATAATGGTTTCGTAGAGCGCGGCAAAGAAGTTCTGGCGATCATCTTTCGGCCAAGCGATGCTTTCGTTCTCGACATCATCAGTCATGGTGAATGGGCCGAACAACGGTTAGTTGAAGCAGCGTTACATAATTGGCCGCGAGAAGAATTGTTTCCGGAGCTAAAGGGCATCGCTCCGGGGCAGCCCTACTCAAATGAAGAACGAGTCCGACTTCGAGCCGCCGGCATCAACACCTGGGTTGAGATTGATGGGCGCTGCTATATAGCGGCGACCGGCGGCATCTCAACCGCCCTAACGCCGGCACGCATCATGGCCCAAACCGCACGTCTATTGAGTCAGTTGCGCGCGATAGAAGCCGATCCCAGCATTCTCATGCCAGGTTTTCGAAGCACTGTGGGATTCAAGACAAAGGTATGGCCACGAAGACCTCGGTATCGTGTGATTGCGGCTTCGACCCAGGACCGATTTTCCTTTGTGATTCTCGAGGAAGTGACTGGTCTGGCGCACGGCCTGTCAGTTTGACTCTAATGACATGGCCACTGAAATCATCTGGCGAGCCAGCTGTTTGGCACAGCTACCACCCCAAAGAAGCGCGCACCTTCGCCAGCGCGGTCATCTGGGTCTCGTGCTCGCCGGCGAAACGAATCACCAGATGACCGGCGCCCGCCTGTGCATAAGCGTCGAGATACGCGGCGACCCCGGAGGCCGGACCGGCGTAACACGCCTGGCGGCGGCGGATCGCGGCGGCAGGTTGGAGGTAATACCGCTCCAGGAACGAGTTCAGCCGCGTTTCCGCCTTCGCCGCGTCTTCGTCCATCGCGATGGTCATATACATCGCGCCAGTGACCGAGGCCGGATCGCGTCCGGCCGTCGTCGCGATGGTGCGCACCTGGTCCAGGCCCTCCGCGAAGGCATCCGCCGCCGGGGCGATCGGGAACCAGCCGTCAAAGAATTTGCCGGCCCGCTCCAGACTGGCGGGCAGATTGCCACCGATCCACAGCGGCGGTCCGCCCGCCCGGTATGGTGTCGGTGCGAGGACGCCCTGGCGCACCGGCCAGCGCCCCTCCCAGTCGACCGGCTGCCCGGTCCATAGCGCGCGGCAGAGGCGCAGCCCCTCCATCATCCGGCCGATCCGTTTCTCGAACGGCACGCCGGCGGCGGCGAATTCGGCGCGAATGTTGGACACGTCGGCGGCGAAACCAACACCGAGGATCAGGCGGCCTTCCGCCAACTGGTCGAGCGTCGCGACCTGATGCGCCAGCAGCACCGGATTGCGCAGCGCCGGCAACAAGACCGCTGTCCCCATCTCGATCCGCGGCACCCGGCCCGCGACACCGGCGAGCAAGGTGAGCGGATCATGCCGCGGCCGGGCGAGCAACGAATCACCGACCCAGATCGAATCAAATCCCTCGGCCTCGGCCCGCTTGGCGAGCGCCAGCAGCGAGGCGGCGTCGGGCTTGCCCTCCATGATCTGCTCGCGCGTCGGGAGCAGGTAGCCGAGTTTGGGTGCCATGCGTCAGTGTCGCGGGTTCGAGCGCGGCAGACAAGCGCCGGGGTTTCACCCCGGACCCCACCAAGGGGCGCTGCCCCTTGGAGCCCCGCCAAGGGCAGTGGCCCTTGGAACCATTCATTTTGGATGGTGTTGTGGGGCGGGCCAACCCGGACCTTGCGAGGTCTCGGTTGGCCCGCCCCACAACACCAACCAATGGACAGATTGCAAAGGGCCTCGCCCTTTGCCGGAGGTCCAGGAGGCAGCGCCTCCTGGCGGGTTTCAGGGCGGAGCCCTGACGCGTTTCCACCTCAACGCTTTTTTCACGCTTTGCCCCCCCTTGACCCCTATGGCGGCGCGCACGGTCTTTGGCTATGGTCCGCCCGCCTCGAGGGGGAGGGCTGGTTTCCGCGGAACCCGGCCCGCCCTCGTACGGCATGACGTAAGGTGACGAGTCCCATGCAGCCGCTGCTCTACGGGTACCTGCCCATCCTGGTCTTTCTGGTCATCGCCGGAGGGATCGCCGCCGCCATGTTGGGCGGCTCGTTGATCGCCGGACGCCAGAAGCCCTACGCGGAGAAGCTGTCCGCCTATGAATGCGGCTTCGAGGCCTTCGACGATGCCCGCCGCCGGTTCGACGTCCGCTACTACCTGGTCGCCATCCTTTTCATCATCTTCGACCTCGAGGTTGCCTTCCTGTTTCCCTGGGCCGTCGCCCTGAAAGGGATCGGCGCGCTCGGCTTTTGGTCGATGATCGGCTTCCTCGCCGTGCTGACGATCGGCTTCGTCTACGAGTGGTGCAAAGGCGCGCTGGAGTGGGAGTGACCCGATGAGCGACGCATCCATCCCCGTGGGCATCGCCTGGAACCGCGACCATTTGCCGCCTGGCCCAGAGCAGGACGCGGTGATCAAAGGCATCACCGGGGAGATCGCCGACAAAGGCTTCCTCGTCGCCAATATCGACAAGGTCGTGAACTGGGCTCGGACGGGCAGTCTGTGGCCGATGACCTTTGGCCTGGCGTGTTGCGCGATCGAGATGATCCACGCGTATATGCCGCGCTACGATCTGGACCGCCTGGGTATCATTCCACGGGCCAGCCCAAGGCAGAGCGACGTGATGATCGTCGCCGGCACGTTGACCAACAAGATGGCGCCCGCGTTGCGCAAGGTCTACGATCAGATGCCGGAACCGCGTTGGGTGATCAGCATGGGGAGCTGCGCCAACGGCGGCGGCTACTACCATTATTCCTACTCCGTCGTGCGCGGCTGCGATCGGGTCGTGCCGGTGGATGTCTATGTGCCGGGTTGCCCGCCCACCGCCGAGGCACTGGTGTACGGGATCATGCAATTGCAGAAGAAAATTCGCCGCACCGGGACCATCCTCCGTGGCTGAGGACGCACAGACCGAAGCGCCGCCGCCGGAACCGACGCCGCTGGAGCGGTTGGGTCAGGCGGTCGCAGCGCTGCCCGGCGTGCGCGACACGTCGATCCGGCTTGGCGAACTGATCGCGGATGCCGGGCGCGATGGGCTCGTGGCGTTGATGACAACCCTGCGCGACGATCCGCGGTTCGCCTTCGAGCAACTGATGGACGTCTGCGGCGTCGACTGGCCGGAGCGCGCCGAACGCTTCGATGTCGTGTATAATCTGCTGTCGGTTTCGTTGAACCAGCGACTGCGGGTGATCGTCACGACGGATGCCGAAACGCCGGTCCCCTCGGTGCACGGCGTCTGGCCCGCCGCGACCTGGTGGGAACGCGAGGCCTGGGATCTCTACGGGGTGATCTTCTCCGGCCAGCCGGATTTGCGCCGCATCCTGACCGATTACGGGTTCGAGGGGCATCCGTTGCGTAAGGACTTTCCGCTGACCGGCTACATCGAGGTTCGTTACGACGAGGACCGTAAGGCGGTCATCTACGAACCCGTCCGGCTGACCCAGGATTTTCGCACCTTCGATTTTCTGTCGCCATGGGAAGCGATCACGACCTTGCCCGGCGATGAAAAAGTCCAGACCGCGCGGGCGAAGGACTGATCATGAGCGAGACCATCGTTCCCGAAACCGGCACCGGCACGCGGACCGTCGAAATCGACAGCCACGCGATCAATTTCGGCCCGCAGCATCCCGCCGCGCACGGCGTGCTGCGGCTGATCCTGGAACTGGACGGCGAAATCGTCGAGCGTGCCGATCCGCATATCGGCCTGTTGCATCGCGGCACCGAAAAGCTGATCGAGTACAAGACGTATATGCAGGCGGTGCCGTATTTCGACCGGCTCGATTACGTATCGCCGATGTGCGAAGAGCACGCCTTCGCGATCGCGGTCGAGAAACTGCTAGGCATCGCCCCGCCGGATCGCGGCCAATGGATCCGCGTTTTGTTCGCCGAGATCACGCGGGTGCTGAACCATTTGCTGAATCTCACGACGTATGCGCTGGACGTCGGCGCCATCACCCCCGCGCTCTGGGGTTTCGAAGAGCGTGAGAAGCTGATGGAGTTTCACGAGGCGGCCTCGGGCGCGCGGCTGCACGCCAATTACTTTCGTCCCGGTGGCGTATCGAAGGACCTGCCCGCCGGTCTGGCGGATCGGATCGGCGAATGGACCGACACGTTTCCGAAATTCATCGACGATCTGGAAACGTTGCTGACCTCCAACCGGATCTGGAAACAGCGGACCGTCGATATCGGCGTGTTCTCGGCCGAGCAGGCGCTGGCCTGGGGATTTTCCGGTCCGCCGTTGCGCGCGTCCGGCGTGCCGTGGGATCTGCGCCGCGCGCAGCCGTACGACAAATACGCCGAGGTGGACTTCCTGGTGCCCGTCGCGCGCAACGGCGACTGTTACGACCGGTATCTGATCCGATTGATCGAAATCCGCGAGAGCGTGAAGATCATCAAACAGTGCCTGGCGAAGATGAAGCCGGGTCCGGTGAAGGTGGAGGACCGAAAATTCTCGCCACCGACGCGGAATGAGATGAAGCGCTCGATGGAGGCGCTGATCCATCACTTCAAACTTTATACCGAAGGGTATCACGTACCCGCCGGCGCCACCTATTCGGTGGTGGAAACGCCGAAGGGTGAATTCGGCGTCTACCTGGTCGCCGACGGCACGAACAAACCCTATCGTTGCAAGATCCGCCCGACCGGCTTCGCCTTCCTGCAGGCGGTCGACGTCATGGCGAAACGGCACATGCTGGCCGACGTTTGCGCGATCATCGGATCGCTCGACGTCGTGTTCGGCGAGATCGACAGGTAGACCATGGCCGAGCCCGCGTTCGAACAGCCCGCGCATTTCGCCTTCGACGCCGCGTCGGCGGCGGAGATCGACCGGATCGTCGCCAAATATCCGGCCGGACGGCAGGCCAGCGCGGTCATTCCGGCATTGTATGTGGCGCAGAACCAGATGAAACGGCTGACCGGCAGCGCCTGGGTGCCGGTGAAGGCGATGGACGCGGTGGCCGAACGCCTCGGCATGGCGCCGATCCGCGTTTATGAGGTCACCACATTTTATTTCATGTTCAACACGGCACCGATCGGCAAGTACCATCTGCAACTTTGCACGACCACGCCGTGCTGGTTGCGCGGCTCGGATGAAGTCGTGCAAGCCTGCCGCGAGGCCACCGGCATCAAGGGCTGGAAAGAAACCAGCGCGGACGGAATGTTCACCATGACCGAGGTCGAGTGCGTCGGCGCCTGCGTCAATGCCCCGATCCTGCAGGTGGACGACGACTTCTACGAGGACATGGACGCGGACAAGACCAAGGCGGTGATCGCCGCGCTGCGTGAGGGCAAGCACCCGCCGATCGGCTCCATGATCGGGCGGCAGACCTCCGCGCCGGAGGGTGGGCCGAACACGCTCACCACGCTGCAATTCGCGCCGGAGAGTTGAAAGCATGCTGGCCGATCAGGATCGCATCTTCACCAACCTCTACGGTTCGCATGACCCGATGCTGAAGGGCGCGCGCGCCCGCGGCGACTGGGACAACACCGCCGCGATCCTGGCCCGCGGCCGTGACGACATCGTCAACGAGGTCAAAACCTCCGGTCTGCGTGGCCGCGGCGGGGCCGGCTTTCCGACCGGCCTGAAATGGTCGTTCATGCCGAAGACCTCCGATAAGCCATGCTATCTGCTGGTCAACGCCGACGAGTCGGAGCCCGGAACGTGCAAAGACCGCGACATCATCCGCCACGATCCGCACAAACTGGTGGAAGGCTGCCTCGTCGCCGGCTTCGCGATGGGCGCCTGCGCCGCGTACATCTACATCCGCGGCGAGTTCTATAACGAAAGCCGCGTGCTGCAGGCCGCGATCGATGAAGCATACGACGCCGGCCTGATCGGCAAGAACGCCTGCGGCTCGGGTTACGATTTCGATGTCATTCTGCATCGCGGCGCCGGTGCCTATATCTGCGGCGAGGAAACCGCGCTGATCGAAAGCCTGGAAGGCAAGAAAGGCATGCCGCGGTTGAAGCCGCCCTTCCCCGCCGCCGTGGGTCTGTATGGTTGCCCATCGACGGTGAACAACGTCGAGAGCATCGCCGTCGCCCCCACCATCATGCGCCGCGGCGCCGCCTGGTTTTCCGCCATTGGCCGCCCGAACAACACCGGCCCAAAAGTCTTCTGTATCTCCGGACATGTGAACAAGCCCTGCAATGTCGAGGAAGAACTCGGCATTCCACTACGCGAACTGATCGATAAATATGCCGGTGGCGTGCGCGGCGGCTGGGACAATCTGCTGGCGGTGATCCCCGGCGGCGCCTCGGTGCCAGTGATCCCGAAGTCGATCTGTGACGACGTCCTGATGGACTTCGACAGTCTGCGCAATGTCCGCAGCGGTCTGGGCACCGCGGCGGTCATCGTGATGGACAAATCCACCGATGTGATCAAGGCGATCGCCCGATTGTCGAAATTCTACATGCACGAAAGCTGCGGCCAGTGCACGCCCTGTCGCGAGGGCACCGGCTGGATGTGGCGGGTCATGACCCGCATGGTCGAAGGCCGCGCCGAACCGTCGGAAATCGACACATTGGAACAGGTCACGCGGCAGATCGAAGGTCATACGATTTGCGCGCTTGGCGACGCGGCGGCCTGGCCGGTCCAGGGTCTGATCCGGCATTTCCGACCGATGATGGAAGAGCGGATCGCGGCCTACAAAGCTCGATCCACCCCGCGGCTGGCGGCGGAGTAGACGATGGACCTCACCGATCCGCGCGAACCGATCGTCGTGACCGATAGCAATGCGGAAGAGTCTTCGTTCAGCGCCGTGGCGATGCGTGAGGCGCGGTTTGAAGATGCCCGGATGACGTCGGCGCGCTTCGATCATATCGACATGGCGAACGCCATTTTCTCGCGCATGAAACTGTCGCGTGCGGGTTTCACCAATGTCGACCTGTCCGGCGTCCATGTTGAAAACGCCACGCTGGCCGAGGCAACGATCCAGAACGCCAACCTGTCCGGCGTGTCGATCAGCGATTGCGATATCTCCGGCTTGCGGATCGACGGCTATCTGGTGAGCGATCTGATCGCCGCCTACCGAAAGAGTGTGTGATGCCGAAACTCACCATCGACGGGATCGAGGTCGAGGTCCCCGCCGGCTCCACCGTGCTGCAAGCCGCCGAGGCCGCGGGCATCGAAATCCCGCGTTTCTGCTACCATGACCGGCTGTCGATCGCCGGCAATTGCCGCATGTGCCTGGTGGAAATTGAAAAGACGCCGCCGAAGCCGATTTCCTCCTGCACCTATCCCGTCGCCGAAGGCATGGTCGTGCACACCGATACGCCGATGGTGCGCAATGGCCGCAAAGGGGTGATGGAATTCCTGCTGATCAATCACCCACTGGATTGCCCGATCTGCGATCAGGGCGGCGAGTGCGATTTGCAGGACCAGGCCATGGGCTACGGCATGGACCACTCGCGCTACGCCGAGAACAAGCGCGCGGTGAAGGACAAGGATCTCGGGCCACTGGTGAAGACGGTGATGACCCGCTGCATCCATTGCACGCGCTGCATCCGTTTCATCGCCGAGGTCGCCGGCGTGCCCGACCTTGGCGCCACCGGCCGCGGCGAGCACATGGAAGTCGGCACTTATGTCGAGAAGGCACTGAGTTCGGAACTCTCCGCCAATATCATCGATCTTTGTCCGGTCGGCGCGCTGACCTCGAAGCCGTACGCGTTCGCCGCCCGCTCGTGGGAGCTGAGCAAGACCGACAGCATCGACGTGCTCGACGCGGTTGGCGCGAATATCCGCGTCGATACCCGCGGGCCCGAGGTTCTCCGGATTCTGCCGCGCCTCAACGAGGACGTGAACGAGGAATGGTTGGGCGACAAATCGCGCTTCGCCATCGACGGTCTGAAACGCAAGCGTCTCGACAAACCCTGGGTGCGCCGCGACGGCAAACTTCAGCCCGCCACCTGGCCGGAAGCCTTCAACGCCATCGCCGCGAAACTGCATGGCCTGGCTGGCGAGAAGATCGGCGCCATCGCCGGCGATCTGTGCGATTCGGAGAGCATGCTGGCGTTGAAGGACCTGATGACCGCGCTTGGCTCGCCCAATCTCGACTGCCGGCAAGATGGCGCGAAGCTGACCAACGCGCGGCGCGATTATTACACCTTCAACACGCAAATCGCCGGGATCGAGGAGGCCGATGCGATCCTCATCGTCGGCTCCAACCCGCGGCGTGAGGCACCGGTCCTCAATGCCCGCGTTCGCAAGGCATGGAACCAGAGCGGTGCCAGAATCGGCCTGATCGGCGCCGAAACGGATCTGACCTATCCGCTGACCCATCTCGGTACTGGGCCGGGCGCGTTCGCCGATGCGGAAAAATTTCTGGCCGGCGCGAAACATCCGATGCTGATCGTTGGGCAGGGCGCCCTGGTCCGCGCGGACGGCGCCGCGGTTCTCGCCGCCGCCTGGGGCATCGCTTCGCGCGCCGGCGCGCTGACCGCCGAGTGGCACGGCTTCAACGTGCTGCACACCGCCGCCGCCCGCGTCGGCGCGCTCGATCTTGGGTTCCTGCCCGGTCCGCATGGCAAGAGCCTCGCCGCGATGCTGGACCTCGATGTGCTGTGGCTGCTGGGCGCGGATGAGTTCGATACCAAAAAGATCGGCGGCGGAACGTTTGTGATTTACCAGGGCCACCACGGCGACGCCGGCGCGGCGCGTGCCGATGTGATCCTGCCCGGCGCCGCCTACACCGAAAAATCCGGCACCTATGTGAATACCGAAGGCCGCGTCCAACGCGGCTTCGTGGCCACGCACCCGCCGGGCGAGGCGCGCGAGGACTGGAAGATCATTCGTGCTCTCAGCGCCCGGATTGGCCATACCCTGCCGTATGATACGATCGGATCGCTGCGCGCGCGGCTGGAGCAGGTCAACCCGGTGTTCGCCAATATCGGCTTCCTGCCGCGGTTCGGTTGCACCGACACAGCGGGACCGCCCAGTGGCGCGATGTCCGACACCCCGTTCGCGCCTGTGATAAAGCACTATCATCAGACCGACGCGATCAGCCGCGCGTCGCCGACCATGGCGGCCTGTGTCGCCGCGTTGCAACCAGCACCCGCGATGGCGGCGGAATAGCGGCGATGATCGACACAGTCATTGACTTTCTGCTGAACAACCCGATCGGCATCGTCATCCTGACGGTGATCGAGGCCCTGGCGCTGCTGGTGCCGGTACTGATGGCCGTCGCCTACCTCACCTACGCCGAGCGCAAGGTGATGGCGGCGATCCAGCTGCGCAAGGGACCCAATGTGGTCGGCTGGTTCGGCCTGCTGCAGCCGTTCGCCGACGCGATCAAGATGCTGACGAAGGAAACCATCATTCCTTCCGGCGCCAATCGCGTGCTGTTCATCATGGCGCCGATGCTGACCTTCGTTCTGGCCATGCTCGCATGGGCGGTCATTCCGGTGAACAACGGGTGGGCTATCGCCGACATCAACGTCGGCGTGCTGTATCTGTTCGCCATCTCGTCACTCGGCGTCTACGGCATCATCGTCGCCGGCTGGGCTTCCAACTCAAAGTACGCCTTCCTTGGAGCATTGCGTTCGGCGGCGCAGATGGTCAGCTACGAAGTCTCCATGGGTTTTGTCCTCGTGACCGTGCTGCTGTGCGCCGGCAGTCTGAACCTGACCACCATCGTGCTGGCACAGCAGAAAGTCTGGTTCTGCATCCCGCTGTTTCCGATGTTCATCATCTTCTTCATCTCAGCCCTGGCGGAAACCAACCGCGCGCCGTTCGACCTCGCCGAGGGCGAGTCGGAAATCGTCGCCGGCTTCTTCGTCGAATACAGCTCCATGAGCTTCGGCCTGTTCTTCCTCGGCGAATATGCCAACATGATCCTCATGAGCGCGATGACGTCGATCCTGTTTCTCGGCGGCTGGCTCGCGCCGTTCAACATCGCCTGGCTCAGCGGCGGCCTCTGGGGGCCGTTCTGGCTGATCGTGAAGATCTGCTTCTTCCTGTTCGTGTTCATCTGGGTGCGGGCCTCGTTCCCGCGCTACCGCTACGACCAGTTGATGCGTCTGGGGTGGAAGGTGTTCCTGCCGTTCTCGCTGTTCTGGGTGGTGCTGACGGCGGGCGTGCTGATGGCGTTTGGATGGCTGCCAAATGCGTGACATGAAAGGAGCCGGATCGTAATGGCGTTCCTCGACCGTACCGCGCGCGGCCTGCTGCTGTCCGAACTGGTGGCCGGAATGAGCCTGACCTTGCGCTACTTCTTCCATCGCAAGGCGACGATCAACTATCCCTATGAAAAAGGCCCGCTGAGCCCGCGCTTCAAGGGCGAGCACGCCCTGCGCCGCTACCCGAACGGCGAGGAACGCTGCATCGCCTGCAAGCTCTGTGAGGCGATCTGTCCCGCGCAGGCGATCACCATCGAGGCGGAGCCGCGCGAGGATGGCTCGCGGCGCACCACCCGCTACGACATCGACATGACCAAATGCATCTATTGCGGGCTGTGCGAGGAAGCCTGCCCAGTGGACGCCATTGTCGAAGGACCGAATTTTGAATTCGCGACGGAGACGCGGGAAGAGCTGCTTTATAACAAGGACAAGCTGCTGGCGAACGGCGACCGGTGGGAACCGGAACTGGCGCGGCGGCTGGAACTGGACGCACCCTACCGATGATCGTCGATCTGTTCTTTTACCTGTTTGCCGCGATATTGCTGATCTCGGCCACCCTGGTGGTCAGTTCGCGCAATCCCGTGCATTCGGTGCTGTTCCTGATCCTGGCGTTCTTCAACGCCGCGGCCTTGTTCCTGATCGCGGGCGCTGAGTTCCTGGCGATGATCCTGGTCGTCGTCTACGTCGGCGCGGTCGCTGTGCTATTCTTATTTGTCGTCATGATGCTGGACATCAATTTCGAGGAACTGCGCGGCGGGTTGCAACGCTATGCCGGGATCGGCGCCACCGTCGGTGCCGCGTTGCTCATTGAGTTCGCGATCGCGCTTGGCGGCTGGAAGCTCGCGCCAAACGTGGACCAGATCCTGGGTTCTCCGATCCCCGCCGATGTCAGCAACACCCAGGCGCTCGGCCGGATCCTCTACACCGACTACCTGTTCTTGTTTCAGACCGCCGGCGTCGTGCTGCTGGTGGCGATGATCGGCGCGATCGTGCTGACGTTGCGCGACCGGAAGACGTCGAAGCATCAGAACATCCGCGTGCAAACCGAACGGACGGTCGAGGAAACGCTGGAAGTCGTCACGCTTTCGCTTGGCGCGGGGACCACGGCGAGCGGCGGGTTTTTGCGGCGGAAAGAACCCGAACCCGAGCCTGAAACCGAGCCGGTCCATGGCCATCACTGAAGGCATCAGCGCATGACAGCGGTCAGCCTGAACCACTATCTGGTCGTCAGCGGCATCCTGCTGGTGATCGGCGTGTTCGGCATCTTCCTCAACCGGAAGAACGTGATCATCATTCTGATGGCGATCGAACTGATCCTGCTCGCCGTCAATCTCAACCTCGTCGCCTTCTCGGCCGCGTTGAACGACCTGACGGGTCAGGTGATGGCGATGTTCGTGCTGACGGTCGCCGCCGCCGAGGCCGCGATCGGCCTGGCCATCGTTCTCGTCTATTTCCGCAACCGCGGATCGATCCAGGTTGAAGATGTCAACCTGATGAAGGGCTAGCATGATTTACGCGATCGCCGTCTTCGCGCCGCTGGTTGGCGCCCTGATATCCGGTCTGCTCGGCAAGGCGATCGGCGATCGCGCCGCCATGGGCGCGTCGGTGCTCGGCATGCTGATCGCGGCCGTTTGCGGTCCCTACGCGTTCTTCACGCTGAGCGAACCCGGCACCGTCGATCTCGGCACCTGGATCGAAGCCGGTAAATTCCACGTCGACTGGGCTTTGCGTTACGACATGCTGGCGGCGGCGATGGTCGCCATGGTGACGTTCGTATCAATGCTGATCCATGTCTATTCGATCGGCTACATGGCGCATGACGCCCGGCCGCGATATCGCTTCTTCGGCTATCTGTCGCTGTTCAGCTTCGCGATGCTGATGCTGGTGACCGCCGATAACCTCGCGCAGCTGTTTTTCGGCTGGGAAGGCGTCGGCCTCTGTTCGTATCTGCTGATCGGCTATTGGTATGACCGTCCGTCCGCCTGCGCCGCCGCGATCAAGGCGTTCATCGTCAACCGCATCGCCGACCTGCCGTTCGCCGTGGGCCTCGCGCTGATTTTCCTGACCTTCGGTTCGATCGAGTTTTCCTCCATCTTCCCCAATGTCACCAAACATGGCGCTGACACCTATCATCTGTTCGGCACCAATATCCCCATTCTGGAGCTGATTGGTTTCCTGCTGTTCATCGGCGCCATGGGCAAATCGGCGCAACTCTTCCTGCATGTCTGGCTACCCGACGCGATGGAGGGACCGACGCCGGTCTCCGCCCTCATCCACGCCGCGACCATGGTGACCGCCGGCGTGTTCCTGATGGCGCGGATGTCGCCGCTGATGGAATACGCGCCATACGCGCTGACGTTCGTAACGTTCATCGGCGCCTCGACCGCGTTGTTCGCGGCCACGGTCGGCTGTTGTCAAACCGATATCAAGCGGGTCATCGCTTACTCGACCTGTTCGCAACTTGGTTACATGTTCGTCGCGGCCGGCGTTGGCGCCTATGAGGCCTCGATGTTTCACCTCATCACCCATGCCTTCTTCAAAGCCTTGCTCTTCCTGGGCGCCGGCTCGGTGATCCACGCGATGTCGGACGAGCAGGACATGCGCCGGATGGGCGGCCTGTGGCGGCTGATCCCGGTCACCTGGGTGGTGATGTGGATCGGCAACCTCGCATTGGCGGGTATTCCGCCGTTCGCCGGGGCTTACTCCAAGGACGCGATCATCTCGGCGGCGTATCAGGCGCACACCAATATCGGCTCCTACGCCTTCATCTGCACCGTTCTCGCCGCGTTCCTGACCGCGTTCTACTCCTGGCGGCTGCTGTTCATGACCTTTCACGGCAAGCCGCGCGCCGATCACCATACCATGGAGCATGTTCACGAATCGCCGCTGGTCATGCTGGTCCCGCTGCTGCTGCTGGCGACCGGCGCGTTGTTCGCCGGCATGCTGCTGAACGGCTGGTTCATCGGCGAGGGGCAGGAACACTTCTGGAACCACAGCATCTTCAATCGTCCCGATAGCACGATCATGCAACAACTTGGGCAGGTCCCGGCGGCGGTCGAATACGCCCCCTTGATCGTCGCGATCCTCGGGATCGCCCTCGCCTGGGTCATGTATATCCACCGGCCCGATCTGCCGAGAACGCTCGCGAAGGAACACAAGCGCATCTACTTCTTCCTGCTCAACAAGTGGTATTTCGACGAGCTGTACGATCGCATCTTCGTGAAGCCGTTGATGTGGCTGGCGAGTTTCTCCTGGAAGATCGGCGATGCCACGATCATCGACGGCGTGCCGAACGGCCTCGCCGCGCTGGCCGCCGAAGGGTCGCGGGAGGCGGTGAAGATCCAGACCGGTTCGCTCGCGGCTTATGCCTTTGTCATGCTGATCGGCGTCGTCGTGCTGGTTGGCGTCTTCATGTTCTTCCGGTGATCCAAATGAACGCCGCGGGCTTTCCCATCCTGTCGCTGATCACCTGGCTGCCGCTGATCGGCTGCGTCGTCATCATGTCGGTGCGCGGCGACGAGGCGACCGTCGCCTCCAACGCCCGCTGGACCGCGTTGTGGACCAGCCTGATCGTGCTGGCATTGTCGCTGGTGCTCTGGGTCAAATTCGATCCGCGCGAGCCGGGGTTTCAGTTCAACGAGTCGATCGCCTGGCTGCCGCATTATCGGATCGCCTACAAAATGGGTGTCGACGGCATCTCGGTACTGTTCGTTCTGCTGTCGACCGTTCTGACCCCGGTGTGTATCCTCGCGAGCTGGGAGACGATCCAGACCAAAGTCCGGGAATTCATGGTCTCGTTCCTGATCCTCGAAACGATGATGATCGGCATGTTCTGCGCCACCGACTTCGTCGTGTTCTACATGTTCTTCGAGGCCGTGCTGATCCCGATGTATCTCATCATCGGCGTCTGGGGCGGGCCGCGACGGGTTTACGCGGCGGTGAAGTTCTTCCTGTTCACGCTGACCGGATCGGTGCTGATGCTGCTGGCGCTGATCGCTATGTGGTTGCACGCCGGAACGACCGATATCTCCGTGCTGATGGACACGCGCTTTCCCGTTCACATGCAGACGTGGCTGTTCTTCGCGTTTCTCGCTTCCTTCGCGGTCAAGGTGCCGATGTGGCCCGTCCACACCTGGTTGCCCGACGCGCATGTGGAGGCGCCGACCGCCGGTTCGGTCATCCTGGCCGGCGTGCTGTTGAAGATGGGCGCGTACGGCTTCCTGCGCTTCTCCGTGCCGATGCTGCCCGACGCGTCGCAGACCTTCGCGCCGCTGATCTTCACGCTGTCGGTCATCGCCGTGGTCTACACCTCGTTCGTCGCGCTGGCGCAGGAGGACATGAAGAAGCTGATCGCCTATTCCTCGGTCGCGCATATGGGCGTGGTGACGATCGGCATCTTCACCTTCAACGAGCAGGGCATCCAGGGCGCGCTGTTTCAGATGTTGTCGCATGGCATCGTTTCGGGGGCGTTGTTCCTCATCGTCGGCGTGGTTTACGACCGCATTCATTCGCGGGACATCGTGCGGTACGGTGGCCTCGCCGACCGGATGCCGGCTTATGCGCTGTTTTTCATGCTGTTCACCATGGCCTCGGTCGGATTGCCGGGGACCGGCGGATTCATCGGCGAGTTCCTGGTCATTGTCGGCGCGGCGCAGATCAATTTCTGGCTGGCGTTGTTGGGCGGTCTCGGGATGATCCTCGGCGCGGCTTATATGCTGTACCTGTATCGCCGGGTGATCTTCGGCGGCATCACGCACGCCGATCTGAAACACATCCTCGACCTCAGTCCGCGCGAGTGGGCGGTGTTCGCCCCGCTGGTCGTGCTGACATTGTGGATGGGTATCTATCCATCCAGTTTCACCGGCTTCTTCGATGAGAGCGTGGCGGCGATGGTGCAACACCACCATGCCGCGGTCGCGACCACCGTACGATTCGCCCAGCAAGTGGTGCATTAGATGAACTGGACGTTGGCACTGCCGGAGCTCGTTCTCACCTGCTGCGGCATGGCGATCCTGATCTTCGGGGTGCTGCGCAAGCAGGACAGCACGCTGCTGGCCACGATGTTCACCATCGGCGCGTTTCTGATCGCCGGCCTGCTGGTCGCGACCCGGGTGAGCGGGTTCGGCTTTAACGGCCAGTTCGTCACCGATGCGTTCGCCACCTTTAACAAGGAACTGATCCTGCTGGGTGGTGCGCTCGCGCTGATCCTGTCACTCGATTGGAACCGATCGCAGGGCATCGCGCGCTTCGAGTATCCCGTGCTGGTGCTGTTCGCCACGGTCGGCATGATGGTGATGGTGTCGGCGTCGAACCTGATGACGCTGTATCTCGGTCTGGAACTGCAATCCCTCGCGCTCTACGTGCTGGCCTCGTTCGCCCGCGACAATCTGCGGTCGTCGGAGGCGGGTCTTAAGTACTTCGTACTGAGTGGCCTCGCCTCCGGGTTGCTGCTGTACGGCATATCGCTGGTCTACGGCTTCTCCGGGACGATGGACTTCCGGGCATTGCACGGGGCGCTCATGACGCCGGCCGCCGCGCCACCGGGCCTGATCGTCGGCATCGTGTTCGTGCTGGTCGGGCTGGGGTTCAAGGTCTCCGCCGTGCCGTTCCATATGTGGACGCCCGACGTGTACGAGGGTGCGCCAACGCCGGTCACCGTGTTCTTCGCCACCGGACCGAAGGTCGCGGCGATGGCGTTGCTGTTGCGGGTGATGGGCACGTCCTTCGCCGAACTGGTTCCGGCATGGCAATCGTTGATCGTTCTGATGTCGATCGCCTCGATGGTGCTTGGCGCGCTCGCCGCGATCGGACAGCACAACATCAAGCGGCTGATGGCATATTCCTCGATCGGGCATATGGGTTACGCGTTGATCGGCCTCGCGGTTGGTTCGTCGGATGGCGTGCGCGGGGTGCTGGTCTACATGACCGTCTATGTGTTGATGACGGCGGGGACCTTCGCCTGCATCATGGCGATGAAACGCGACGGACGGCCGGTTGAACAAATCTCTGACCTTTCAGGCCTCGCCACAAATGATCCTGGTCTGGCGATGGCGATCAGCGTGTTCATGTTCAGTCTCGCCGGGATCCCGTTGATGGCTGGGTTTTTCGCCAAACTCTACATCTTCCTGGCCGCGGTGAAGGGCGGCCTGTGGACGCTGGCGGTGATCGGCGTGCTGACGAGCGTCGTGGGAGCGTTCTATTACATCCGCATCATCAAGGTAATGTATTTCGACCCGCCCGCCGGTGCGTTCGACCGGCGGCCTCCCGCGTTGTCGTTCGTGGTCGCGGCGACCGGGTTGTTTACCGCGTTCTTCTTCCTGTTCCCCGCGCCGGTGGTTGACGCGGCGGAGCTGGCGTCACGGGTGTTGTTTCGGTAGAGGAAGATCAGGGCTCCGCCCTGAAACCCGCCAGGAGGCTCTGCCTCCTGGACCTCCGGCAAAGGGCGAGGCCCTTTGCAATCTGTCCATTGGGTTCGTGTTTGAGGAGGGCCGACCGAGACCTCGCGAGGTCCGGGTTGGCCCTCCTCAAACACGAACCCAAAATGAATGGTTCCAAGGGCCACTGCCCTTGGCGGGGTTCCAAGGGGCAGCGCCCCTTGGTCGGGGTCCGGGGCGGAAGCCCCGATCACTCCTCATCCAGATCCGGCACCGTCGCCTGATACCGCGCGCGATGCACCGCCGCCGACCCGAACATTGGCGCCAGCACCATCATCTTGCGCAGGAACAACCCCGGATCGGCGGCGTCCGTATACCCGATGCCGCCATGCAACTGGATACAGCCACGCGTCATCACGCTCGCCGCGTCGGACGCCCGCGCCTTCGCGCGAGATACCGCCGCCCGTCGCACCCGTGCATCCTTCGACCCGTCCATCGTCCGCGCCGCCGCGTCCACCACGGCCCGGGTCAGCGACAACTGGATCTTCAAATCCGCCGACCGGTGCTGCAACGCCTGGAACGAGCCGATCTTCTTGCCGAACTGCTCGCGGGTCTTCAGATACTCCAGCGTGATCCCGAACACCCGGTCCATCGCGCCCAGAAGATATGCGCCGGTAGCCAATGCCGCGACCTCCAGCGCCTCGCCCGCGTCACCGGCGATCGCCTCCGCCGGTGCGCCATCGAACGTCACGGTCGCGAAATTGCCGCCATCCTGCGCCTGCGTCGAAACCACATGCACGCCGGGCGCATCCCGTTCCACCAGAGCCAGCCCGCCCGGCACCGTCACCAGAAACGCATCCGCCCCGGCCGCCATCGAAACGAACATCTTGCGTCCGTTCAACTTCCCCCCGGACAGCGCGCAGTCGCCAACCAGCTCGATGCTATGCGGTTTCTCTTGCCACGCCGGCAGAACGATCCGTTCCCCGCTCAACACGCTACCGAGATGATCCACCGGCAGCAAACTCGCGGCGAAGGCCGCCGGGATCAGCGGCTCGGGCACCAGGCTGGCACCCAGTTCTTCCGTAAGCGCACAGAATTCCTGGACGCCGAGGCCGGAGCCGCCATGCTCTTCGGAAACCAGCAGACCGGGCCAGCCCATTTCGCACATCTGCCGCCAGACGCCGCGGTCGAACCCCGGCTCGGTGAACCGCAACGCGCGGATGCGCCGCAGATCGCCCGTCCGCGGCGCGATCCCCGCCGCGCTGTCGCGGATCATGCGCAGGCTTTCGCTCCGGTCTTCCATGCGTTTCCTCCTTGAATCGCCCAATCGTCGCCCGAGGCCCTCCCCGGGTCAACCGCGGCGGATTTGCAACATGGCGCGGGCGATCATAGCCTGAAAGGGACCCAGGGGCCGAAAACGGATGAACGACAGCGTCGACACATCGACACCCACCCAGATTGGTTGGGAACCCGAACTCGCCGAACTCCGCCAGCGCCAGGCGCTCGCGCGCGAGATGGGCGGCACGGAGCGCGTCGAGCGCCAGCACAAGGGCGGCCGGCTGACGGTGCGGGAGCGCATCGATCGCCTGCTCGACCCCGGCACGTTCCAGGAGATCGGCAGCATCGCCGGCAAGGCGACCTACGACGCCCACGGCAACATCGCCGAATTCATGCCCGGCAACTGCGTGTTCGGCCGCGGCACGCTGGACGGCAGGCCCGTCGTCGTCGCCGGTGACGATTTCACCATACGGGGCGGCTCGGCCGATGCCTCGATCAAGGGCAAGCCGAAGATGTCGGAGCAGCTCGCGGCTCGCTTCCGCATGCCGATCATCCGGCTGATCGAGGGCTCCGGCGGTGGCGGCTCGGTCAAGACCATCGAGACCACCGGCCGCGCCAATCTCCCCGGTGGCCTGGGCGAGGGGACTTCCTTCGACCTCGTCGCCAACAACATGGCCGAGGTTCCGGTGGTCGGTCTCGGCCTTGGCTCGGTCGCCGGTCTGGGCGCGGCGCGTTTGGTCGCGGCGCATTACTCGGTCATGGTCAAGGAGATCGCCGCCGTCTTCGTCGCCGGCCCGCCGGTGGTGGAGCGTCTGGGCGAGCCGCGCACCAAACAGGAACTCGGTGGCTGGACCATCCAGGTGGCCTGCGGCGCGGTCGATGACGCGGTCGACACCGAGGAGGACGCGTTCGAGGCCGCGCGGCGGTTCCTCTCCTATTTGCCCAGTTCGATCCATGAGGTGCCGCCGCGGGCGAAAGGGTGGGACGATCCCGAGCGCACCGATGCCTCGCTGATCAGCGTCATCCCGCGGGTGAAAAAGCAGGCGTATTTGATGCGCCGCATCATCGCGTCCGTGTTCGACAAGGACAGTTTCTTCGAGATGGGACGCATGTTCGGGCGCTCGATCATCACCGGGTTCGCCCGGCTGGATGGCTGGCCGGTGGCGGTCATGGCGGGCGACCCGCTGTTCGAGGGCGGCGCCTGGAATGCCGACGCCTGCAACAAGATCATCCGCTTCGTCGATACCGCGCAGACCTTCCATCTGCCGATCGTGCATCTGGTGGACTGCCCAGGGTTCTCGGTGGGACTGCGGGCGGAGAGCAGCGCGGTGATCCGGTGGGGGGTGCGCGCCCTGTCGGCGATCAATCAGACGACGGTGCCGTGGTGCTCGATCGTGGTGCGCAATTGCTATGGTGTGGGCGGACTTGGGCACCAGCCCACCGGTCGCGTGTGCCTGCGTTACGCGTGGCCCTCGGCCAGTTGGGGCTCATTGCCGCTGGAGGGGGGAATCGAGGCCGCCTATCGCGCCGAGATCGATGCCGCCGACGACCCTCAGGCCAAGCTGGAGGAGATCGAGGAGCGGCTGAACCGGTTGCGCTCGCCGTTCCGCACTGCCGAATCGTTTTGGATCGACGAGGTGATCGATCCGCGGGACACGCGGCGGCTGCTGTGCGATTTCGCCAATCTGGCGGCGCCATTACGCGAGCCTGGGCCGTCCCGGTTCGGCATGCGGCCCTGATCTGGTGGGCTTCGGCCGATGCAAGTGGGTCGCGACTCGATTGCAGGTATGGCTGGCTAGCGCTATGATGTATTGACGAAATGCGACGGGGGCCTCAGAAGCCCCCGCGCGCACGATTGGGGGACCGCGCGTTCACCCAATCGGCATGGAGGACCCCAGGTTGCAGCCGACGAACATCCAGGACCCCGAGTACTTCCACAAGGTCGTCGATTGTCAGTGGGCCTGCCCATCGCATACCCCGGTTCCGGAGTATATCAGGCTGATCGCGGCGGGCCGTTACGCCGACGCCTTCATGATCAACTGGAAATCCAACGTATTCCCCGGCATCCTGGGCCGCACCTGCGATCGCCCGTGTGAGCCCGCCTGCCGCCGCGGCCGGGTCGAGGAAGAGCCCGTCGCCATCTGCCGGCTGAAACGGGTCGCCGCCGACTATAAGGGCGACGTCAGCGGCCGCATGCCGCCTCGGCCAACATTGCAGAACGGCAAGAAGATCGCGCTGGTCGGCGCTGGTCCGGCGTCGTTGACCGTGGCGCGGGACCTGGCGCCGTTGGGTTATCATTGTGTGATCTACGACGGGGACTCGCGGGCCGGCGGCATGATCCGCAGCCAAATTCCCAAGTTCCGGCTGCCTGAGGAAATCATCGACGAGGAGGTCGGCTACATCACCGATCTCGGCCCCGAGATGCGGATGGGCCAGCAGGTCAACAGTCTGAAGGCGCTGCTGGCGGAGGATTACGACGCGATCTTCGTCGGCTCCGGTGCGCCGCGCGGGCGCGATCTGGACATTCCGGGCCGGCAGGAAGCCTCCGAGAACATCCATATCGGCATCGACTGGCTGTCGTCGGTTTCGTTCGGCCATATCAATAAAATTGGCCGCCGCGTGATCGTGCTTGGCGGCGGCAACACGGCGATGGACTGCTGCCGCTCGTCCCGGCGATTGGGCGGCGAGGACGTGAAGGTGATCGTGCGCTCCGGGTTTGAGGAAATGAAAGCCTCGCCCTGGGAAAAACAGGACGCGATCCACGAGGATATTCCGATCCTGAACTTCCTGGTGCCGAAGGAGTTCAGGCACCAGGACGGCCGTCTGTTCGGCATGACATTTGAAAAAGTGGTCGCCGAATACGATGCGCGTGGACGGCGGCGTCTGGTGCCGGCCGGCGAGCCGGATCAGTTCTTCGAATGCGACGACGTGCTGGTGGCGATCGGGCAGGAGAACTCTTTTCCGTGGATCGAGCGCGACATCGGGCTTGAGTTCAACGAATGGGACATGCCGGTCGTTGACGAAGCGACCTTTCAGTCAACCAACCGGCGCGTGTTCTTTGGCGGTGACGCGGCATTCGGTCCGAAGAACATCATCTGGGCCGTCGCGCATGGCCACGAGGCCGCGATCTCCATCCACAAGATGTGCATGGGCGACGACATCAAGGAACGGCCGGGACCTGGGGTAAACATCACCAGCACCAAGATGGGCATCCACGAGTGGAGCTACGATAACGACATCTCGCTCGATCTGCGCTTCAAGGTGCCACATCGCGACAAGATCATCGCGCTGAAGGACATCAAGGCGGAAGTCGAGCTTGGCTTCGACGACAAGCTGGCGTTCGCGGAAGCGCAACGGTGTTTGAACTGCGACGTGCAGACGATCTTCACCGACAAGCTGTGCATCGAGTGCGATGCGTGCGTCGATATCTGCCCGGTTGATTGCATCAGTTTCGTGCCGAACGGGGACGAGACGGATTTACGTACCAGACTGAGCGCACCGGCGACCGACCTGACGCAGGCGCTGTATATTTCCGGTGAACTGAAGACGGGCCGCATCATGGCGAAAGACGAAGACGTCTGCCTGCATTGCGGACTGTGCGCCGAGCGGTGCCCGACCGGCGCGTGGGACATGGAACGTTTCCTGATCGACGTGGCACAGGCGGAGAACGCATGCTGCAGCAAGTAGACCGTGTGGAAGGCCTCCAGCGGGTTAACGATTTCGTCGTCAAGTTCGCCAATGTGAACGGGTCCGGTTCAGCGAGTGCCAACTCGCTGTTCGCCAAGGCCGTGTTGCGCATGGGCGTGGCGTCGACTCCGCGCAACATTTTTCCCAGCAACATTCAGGGGCTGCCGACGTGGTATGAAGTCCGCGTCTCGGAAGCCGGTCATCTGGGCGCGCGGGGCGGCGGGGTCGACCTGATGGTCGCGATGAACCCGCAGACCTGGGATGAAGATGTCCGCTCGATCGTACCGGGCGGATATTTGTTTTATGACAATACCAAGCCGATGCCGGCATCGAAGTTCCGGGAGGACATCGTCGTCCTCGGGGTGCCGCTGACGGAAATGAGCAACGCGGCTTACTCCGATCCGCGGCAGCGCCAGTTGTTCAAGAACATTGTCGGTCTTGGCGCGTTGGCCACTCTGTTGGACATGGACGTGCCGTCGATCGAGCAATTGCTGGCCGATCAGTTCAAGGGTCGCGACAAGCTGATCGCCGCCAATGTGCAGGCGTTGCACATGGGCATCGATTGGGTGAAGGCCAACATGGAGCATCCCATCGGGTTGCGCATGCGCAAGGCCGATACGGTTGGCGATCGCATCTTCATCGAAGGCAACGCCGCGGCGGCGCTCGGCGCGGTGTATGGCGGAGCGACGGTGTGTGCGTGGTATCCGATCACGCCGTCGTCGTCTCTGGCCGAGGCGTTCATTCGCTACACCAGCCGCATGCGCCTCGATAAGGCGACCGGCAAGCACAAGGTCGCGATCGTGCAGGCCGAGGATGAGCTCGCCTCGATCGGCATGGTGATCGGCGCGGCCTGGAACGGCGCGCGCGCGTTCACCGCGACGTCGGGACCCGGCATCTCGCTGATGCAGGAGTTCATCGGCCTGGCGTACTTCGCCGAGATCCCCGCGGTGATCATGGATGTGCAACGGTCCGGTCCGTCCACCGGCATGCCGACCCGCACCCAACAGACCGATATTTTGACCTGTGCTTATGCCAGCCATGGCGACACCAAACACGTCCTGCTGATCCCCGAGGATCCGCACGAGTGCTTTGAGTTTGGTTCGCTCGCTTTCGATTTGGCGGACCGGTTGCAAACGCCGATCTTCGTGATGCTCGATCTCGAAATCGGCATGAATGAGCGGTTGTGCAAACCGTTCACCTGGGACGACTCGCGAAAAATGGATCGCGGCAAGGTCATGACCGCGGCGGATCTGGATGCCGGCAAGAAGTTCGGCCGCTATCTGGACATTGACGATGACGGCATCACCTATCGCACCTATCCCGGCACGCATCCGAGCAAGGGCGCGTTCTTCACCCGCGGCACGTCGAAGGACCGGATGGCGAAGTACTCGGAAGAGGGCGCGGATTATCAGGAAAACATGGACCGGCTGCTGAAGAAGCATCGCACCGCGCGGAATTTCATTCCGCCGGCGATCCTGACCAAGGCGGCCGGGCCCACGAAACTCGGGGCGATCTATTTCGGTTCGACCAGCGCGCCGATGACCGAGGCGGATGAAATTCTGACCCAGGAACAGGGTGTCACTCTGGATTTGCTGCGCCTCCGCGGCTTTCCGTTCGGCGGCGAAGTGGAGGCGTTCATCGCCGAACACGACAAGGTATTCGTGATCGAACAGAACCGTGACGGCCAAATGCGGTCGTTGCTGATCAATGAACTTGAGATCGACCCGAAGAAGCTGGTGAAAATTCTGCACTATGACGGCACGCCGATCACCGCCCGCTTCATCGCCGGCGCGATCGGCGAGAAATTGGATTCGGAAAAAATCGTTCCGCTGCGCAAGGTGGTATCATGACGTACCTCGCCAAACCGAAACTGCATCATCCCGATCTGCAGAAGAACGCGCTTGGCTTCACGCGGCGTGATTATGAGGGGCCGGTTTCGACGTTGTGCGCGGGGTGCGGGCATGACTCGATCAGCGCTGCGATCGTGCGGGCGTGTTTTGAACTCGATCTGCCACCGCATCGGATCGCCAAGCTGTCGGGTATCGGCTGTTCGTCAAAGACCCCGACGTATTTCCTGGGCGCGTCGCACGGCTTCAATTCGGTGCACGGGCGGATGCCGTCGGTGCTGACTGGCGCCAATCTGGCCAATCGGGAGCTGATTTATCTCGGCGTATCGGGCGATGGCGACAGTGCCTCGATCGGCATCGGGCAGTTCGCGCACGCGATGCGGCGCGGCGTCAACATGGTGTACATCGTCGAGAACAACGGCGTGTAC
>Ga0181536_10001264_pt1 | contig 29992 bp, 25 predicted proteins | sample PEATcosm2014_Bin_41_FD_121105 | JGI IMG/M metagenome (GOLD analysis project Ga0181536, IMG submission 121105) | Peatland microbial communities from MTU Mesocosm Facility, Houghton, MI, USA - PEATcosm2014_Bin17_60_metaG | ecosystem: Environmental > Terrestrial > Soil > Wetlands > Peat | place...
GGCTAGCCCGATCGCTCGGTGACCAACGCGCGAACCGGTGATCGCTGCGTGGAGTACATGTCGTCGACGCAGGCACCCTGTTCATCTGGGGTTTCCATCGGCGGACTCGAGATAACGGCACTTTGTGGGCAGCCTCACCACCTGCCGACGCTGCGTGGTAGGGGGCACAAGAAGCCCACACCGGCCGTGCTTGACTAGTCAGATGGCGCGGCCGGTGACCGAGCCTGAGTTCACGGCTCAGGCGCTCTTTACTGAACTCATCTCTCGGCTGGGTGTACGGATGCACGACCTTGGAATGAGGAAACGAGGACGAGAGTTCTGGAAGATGGACGGGGAGTTCAGGGTCAGCTTGAACCTTCAGAAGCAGATCAAAGGTGCATCTCGCTTTCGGGTGCACTTCATCGACGAGATCGAAGTTCGTCATCTTCGCTCAGAGCAGTACGCCGAGACCCTTCGTGATTTCATTCGTGACTCGAACGCGCCGTTCGACGTCATGGTCTGCGGATACTGGTATCGAAATAGCATGCGGCACCTCCTTCCCGATGCCTCCCTTTACATCTGCACAGTCATTGCCGACCAGTCCGTCGATTCCCTTCTCACACAGCTGTTCCTCACGTTCCAGAATGTGGCCCTGCCGACTATGGAGGGGGTCGCCCGCAATCCTGATCTACCTGTCGGAGTGCGTCTTCGCTCAAGGGAGACCCTCGACCGCTCCCAGTTCACCGAGGAGGCTCACTCGTGGGCGCTGGACCACAGCGGAGACGCGTGGAACCCGGAGTACAACTTCTACGAGGCGGTACTTCACTCCAACCCGTTAGTTCGTGAACAGGCCCTTCGCTCATTGCAGAGTGGGCAGATGGGCGGCCTGCATTCGGGCGAGGACTTTCCCCCCGGCTACGTCGGCCATGCACGAAGGGCGGTGTCTCGCCTGGCCACCTACCGTGAACCCGAGCGGCTGTTGCAAACAATCAGGACCCTCGCGTTTACGGACCGCAACCTCACCGGCCAGGCTGAGGCAGTGCTCGCCCAACTTGGGCAGGGGCTAGCGGATAACCAAGAGACGGCCACCCGAATCTGGCAGGTCCGCCGTGGTGGGCTGCGCAACTTACAAGATGAGCAGATCGAGACCGTCGCGGTGGCCTGGGGACCCACCAAACGACACGCCGCTGACCGCATAGGGGTGGCTCAGGATGACGTCCACCCTGCAACCGATCGCTATCGGGCACTCTTCCTCCAACTAGCCGTAGGCCCGGACGTCTTGTGGGTGGATGAGACCGGTCCCGTCCCCGTCTGGTATTCGGTCAAGAGTGTGTGAGCAGCCTCTTCGGCCCCTATCACCTAAGCGCAGAGCGCCGAGGAGGAACGGAGCGCCCCCTACCGCCGCTTGGTGGGCGCCGCCGAAATGAAGGACGGGGGCGTAGCCTGGAAGGGGTGACCCTTCCTGCCTCCTTCAGGGAGTTTCCGCGGCGTCGAGTGCGGCGTGCGCCGTGGCACCAGCGATGTTGGACATGTGGGCAACGATTTCACTCGCGCGACCTGACGGCCGTGACTCACCAAACCGGCTCAGAGATGATCGAGCGCCCAACGTGCCGCTGGTGCGCTTCACCTCCTCACGGGACTCTAAACGAGCACTTCTGTCGGGTGTGCGCGGCCCCTTGGCCTCCAACGGTTAATTCAGAACTCGTGTCCTCTGGCCATGTTCGCTTCACTTGTCAGTGTGGGGAACCACAGTCTGCGTCCTACGCATCCGCTCCCATGCGGTTTGGTCGCCCCGCTCCCTAAAGTTTCGGCCGGTCGACCAGCGTCTCCTGCCCGAGCCCGCCGGGGGGTGGGCACCGCCCCGCCGCGGCACCTTGGCGATGTGACCTTCTAGATCACGCGCTCCGCCAATGTTCAGAGCGGCTGATCGCTGCCAACTCAGCGGACAAGCTGGAGGAAGCGGCTTGACCGGAAGGAGCACGGTTAACCCTCGGTCCGCTGTGCTCAGAGACCGAACTTCCCGTATGCCCAGCGTCGCTGTTCCTTTGAGACGTCTTTGATCATCTCCATCAGTTCCTTCCCCCGCTTTGCAACCGAGACGTCCTCGTCTTTGGCGAGAAGTTTCGCCAGGTCCAGCGGCACCAACGCCGGATCGACCTCGGCCACGCCGATCGCGGCTGACGCCGCATAGGAGCGGTCATCCGCGTCGGCGCTGCGGACGAGTATCTCAATGATGTGCCAGGCGCTCCTGCGCGTAAGAGCAAGCTGTTTGGCCGCTGCCAAGGCTGGTGCATAGACGTACCAGTCTTCATGCGCAGGTCGCGCAAGCGCGGCGACAATGTCGAGGGGAACGCTCCCGGGCACCGCGTCGGCCATGTCCCACAGGATCGATGCTGCACAACTCCGGTGCTGGAACACCGGAGACTCCGACAACGCGGCGACTCTCCGAACACCAATCAACCCGGGGTCAATCCGTGATGCCGCTTCGAGAAAGCTCGATAGGACGTGGATCGAATCGCTGTCCTCTCCGGCCGCCAGGAATCGCTCGAAGAGCGCATCGATAACGAGGGGGTGGTACTCCCTGCGAACCCTCGTGAAAAGAGTGAGGAGGCGTTGCTCCGCCAACTCATGGTCACCAATCCGAACGCCATCTACGAGTTCGTCGAGAAACTCGTCGGGGAGAGTCGCAGGCGGCACCACGGCCGGTGCGTCAGGTGTTGGATGGACGTCCCACGCCGTGAGCTGTGCCTTGATGAAAGTCAGCGCAGCATCGGGATCGGTGGAGGAGAGGTCTTCCCACGTGGGATTGATGTTGCTCGGCAGCGTTACCGCTGGTTCCTTGAGAACACACACGACCTCTCGCAGCTTTGGATGGGTTCTCGCTCGGCCAATCTCGTCGATGATGTTCTCTGCGGTGTGGCCGGGAACCCGCCGGTTCTCCGTGCAGAGCGCGATGAAGGCGTCAGAGGCATCGATGTAGGCATCAACTTTGCTCTCCGGCTCAAACGTTCCGCGCAGGAGCGGCTCGTCCATGAGGATCACAGCGTGATACCCCATTGCATTCAGGGCGTCACGGATAGGGCGAGCCAACGCGTCGGCGTGCAGCCTGGTGCAGCTTAAGAAGACGATCTTCTTGCCGTTGAGCATGCCGTCACCCTCCGAGGTCGCGTCAGCAATTCATCACCTGCCCGGCAAGGTCATTGCCGCAGATGCACTCCAGCGATTGTATTGATCTCGGATTACCCATGACGCCCTGGCACGCCTCCATTATCCGGGTGACCCATGTCAGATGGATCGTCGCCACTCCAGAGCTGAGGACGCCTAGCCGGGTCTTCACCAGCAACCGGGAGAGCGCTCCCCTCGACTCCTTCGGCTATGTCGCCATGTGGGCCGATGGCGGTGACCAGGCGATCACCGGGATCAAGGCGAGCCGCGAGCGCATCTTGAAGTCAGTGGCAACCATCCTGCGGACCCTTGATCCTGCAGCCGAGTAGGAAGGGGGGATAGGCCGGCTCCTCGCCGTGAAGGGCGATAATTGGGTGTGGCGTCCATGCCCGAGCCCATTCCGTACGTTCCCCCGACGGGCAACGTCTTCTTCCCGCTTGCCTCGAACGCGCACTCCCTCGTGACCGGCTCGCCGGTCGGAAGTGTGCGATCACGGATGAAGGTCTCCAGCCTTCTGTACGACAACGTGCTCCTCGAAGGGGGGAGCATGAGCATCCAGGCGGGTCCACGCGGTGCGTCCTCCTGGCGGCATGGGCACAGGCCCGACAGCCCGGTCGCATGGCAAACCCCGAAAGGCAGGAGGGTCGCCCAGGACGCCTCAATCTCGGTAGCGATTGCCAGAGAGGCGACGCCCGGCGTGCCAGCACCGGGTCCGTATCACGAGGTACTCCACTCTGAGACGACGATCTGCTGGATGCCAACGCTGGAGCCCTTCGTCCACGAGTTGCCGTCGTCGTGCGACTGGATCGTCCTCGGGTACCCCAGCGACATGGCCGACGAGTTCAAGAAGCTGGAGGACCGCTGGAAGCGCCGGGACGACGCCAACGGCGCCCTCGCCCGGCTGGTGCCGGAGCACTTCGTCCGATCCCGCCTCGTTGACTCTGTGAGTCACGACCTCGCGGTCGGCGCATCCGGCGGATGGGACGTCAGTGTCGATCGGTTCCACGGGAGAGTGATCGGCGCCCGCTTCGCCGGCGACGCCACGATTCAGACGAACGGCCTTGCGCTGCCGATCCTCGTCCCTCGGGTCGGCGACCTCGATTGGGCTGACATCGCAAGAATCCGCAAGCTCAGGGCGATCGGGCGCCTGCGGGCAGTGCTTCGCGAGGTGGAAGCCGAAGCGTTCGACGTCGCACGATCGGGTGGAGACATCGAATCGGCGATGCACCGGGTGTACACGAGCAAGGTTGCCGATGCCTCGGGCAAGGTGCATGGCCTTCGGTCGGCGGGCGCAATGGGCGTCGCCGAACTGGTGGCTGGGGCTGGAGCCGGGTACGCGACGACTGGCCTGGCTCTCCTCGGTCCAGTGGCAGATGCGGGCATAACCGCAACCGTCATGACGGGCTGGCATGTTCGTCGGATTGTCCGGGAACGTCGTCAACGAGCTTGGATCGGCGTCATGGATGCCATCGCTGCCGCAACCCCTTGACGGCCGCTGGTTCGCTCTCCCAGGAAGTGCCTCGCATGAAGCCTGCCGTTTGCCGGGACGGTCTTTCCGTAGGTATCAGCGCTTCTCGACGTACTCCGACAGCGCCGCCGTAAGAACCAAGACGAGCCGTGCATCTCGTTCGTTAAAAACCTCTGAGTTGATGTCTCCCTCGGGGTGATGCGGCGCATTGGCGACGTCGCCTATCTCCTTCCACAGCGTGTCGAGCATCGCACGACGGATGTCGTTCTCCGGCCATGTCCGGTCGCCGGCAATGACGTCCGCGAGCCGCTTCTGCTTCCCTCCGGCACCGTACTGCTTTTCCCACATGTTGAGGAGTCCCCTGCACTCCTGGATGCAGTCACCGTACCGACGTTCGTCGAGGGCACGCTTCGCCTTGTCGAACTGCTGCGCCGCGCTCATGTGATCCGCAAGGGGCGGTGGAAACGTCAGTTCCAGGAGCCGCGTGCGGTCGTAGCCGAGCCCGGGCAGTACACGCTCGATCCACGTCGATTGCTCAATCCGCACCTGTACAGGCGTAATCTGGCACGTCCAGAACGGGAAGAGCTGGGAGAACATGCCGTAGTTCATCTCCCAGGGAGAGTCGCCCGGCGAACTGCCCGAACCCATCTGGTTATAGGTGCGCATCCCTGCCACGGAGGCTTCGACTCCGAGATAGAGGACGAAGGTGCTCTGCCTTGACTCATGGCGCAGCAATTCGACGTGCTGTGCCTCCGCATTCGTGAGGGGAAACCGCAACTCGATGGTCGTATCGCTTGTGCCACTAGGAAGCGATCGGACTTGAAAGCCGCTCGTCAGGTCCTTCACGACAGATGAGCACAACGCGTCACGGGGCATGCCGTGTTGGTCTGCGGTGAGAGTTGCTTCAACGCGAGTAACCGCCATCATCTGGTCAGCAGGCAAGCTGTTCAACTCGATCGTCAGTGGGACGATCAAGTGCGGTCGAAGAGGACCACCTTCGCCCCTGACGGCTCCACCGTCAGAGTAGACATCTCCGATCCCTCGATTACCGAGGCGGATCGGCTGTTTGTTGATCTGTGCCATTGAGCAATCGTTGCACGACGACAGCCCGGCGCAAGTGACACAGCCCGAAGAGGGATGCGCATCGTGTCCACGGCTTCATTATCCCAGGCCCCGTCCCCGCCAGGCGGGGGATGCGCCGGTGGCCGAACGTCCTCCTGGACCCCTGCACCCCGGCACTCGGTGACGAAGACATCACTCGAACCCCACTCCGGTCCCCACGCTGCCCGTCACATCGCGAGCGTCCCCGCAACCGGCACATTGGTGACACCTCCGCCCACCAAGCCAGGCGAACAATATGGGGCAGTCTCTAGTAGGCGGCTACTGCGACCCGTAAGAAGCGCCTGACTCATGGAGGCCACTACGACTGGCCGCAAGTTCACTTATCCTGTGTGACCCGTCGATCGAACAATTAGTCCGACGCGCGATACTCCGCTTGGGGATATTCATCTGATCCGACTTCCCCTGCTCACCAGGCACCCCTCGGAACGGAAGTCCCTGAGGCGTGGCTTGGTGGTCGGGTCAGATGAATATCCCCAACTCCGCTATTTCCTTTCTTTCCCACTAGAACTGCACGATCCGAGTCCCCTCGTCACCTCCGGAGCCAAAAAGTTGCTCGTAGAGAACGCCGACCCTGATTGTCATTTCATCCTCGATGTCGCTGTTGAATACACCTACTTCAAGGCTGTCGAACACCGCAACCGCCGATACCGGACCTGCTGGCACCTCCGTAAGCGGAATTGCCAATATCGAGGCGGGGTGCATCCCAAGCCCGTGGAGCTTGTCGATCGGCGCTTCGGGAAAACGCTCCTTCGTTTGCCGCCAGTACTCGTTGTCCAGGCTATCTTCGCATCCGTCGTATCTGACACTGTACGAAACGAGTATTGGCTTGCCGCTCGCTATTGCATCGGTTACCGGACTGAGGCCTGGCGTGATGTGATCAACACCGAATGCGGCCTCCGTGCTGAATACAATTCGCTGACCAAACGTGAATTGGACAGTCTCCCGAAAGAAGCTACCGTCCTTTCTAAACAGAATAAAACGGATTGTCTCTGGCACTTGCATCAGCTGAGTGCCTTGAGGTCTATTCCTCGCATAGCATGCCCGAAACCCCAAAAGGGCATCTTGCGCGAATTTATCCAGCTTGTTCTCGTCAGCTTTTGACTTCAAGTACTCGGCGGGAATCTCAGTGCTCGCGGTGGTGTAGACCGATGCGCTCTCCACGCTGCCGATATTGCGAAGGCTAACTTCCAGGTGCTGTGAGAATAGTGACATAAAATTGGATGATCTCGTTCCATCGCTCTTTAAGAGCTTCTCATACACTTCATCATGTACGAGTACGCCACCACCGCGGGCTAGCTCCTGTAGGCGTGCGGCGAGGTTGATCGAGTGACCTACGTAATCCTCGAATGTTACCGCTGGCTTAGCTGACCTGACGGCGACCCGAACGAGCGGACCGAAAGTTACTCCGATTCCGAGGCGAGTTGGCAGACTGGAAAGACCAGGAGGACGCTTCAAAGCTAGGTAAGCCGGGAAGGTATCGGATACATCCACAAGCTCGCGCAGCATTTCGTCGGCGCTACTCGCCATCACGGACTGCGTTTCGCCTTCGAGCTTCAGGATGAAGAGGAGTCCGTCACCTAGCGGCTTGATCACCGTGTCCACGAGCAACCGACAGGTCTTGACGCGCGTCAGAATGTGCTCAGTCGCCGCGAGCACATAGTTAGCCACAGCGGACGGGTCGTTCTCGTTTTGTGCGAAGGCACTGAATCCCCGAATATCGACCATCGCAATCAGGCAATGCACCACGGGGTCAGAGTCGACGAACAGTTCGCCCTTGTCATCCATTTGCAATGTCTCCCGGGATCGAATCGATGCCGATGGTTCTACCACGCGTGAGTTTCGGTTGCCGCTTCTGTTCAGCTCGGGCTGACAGGTCGGCGATCTGAGCGTGACAAGCGGAGCTGGCCAAAGTCGACCGGAGTAGCCCTGGCCGCTTGGCTTGTCGTCGGCCGCCAGTGACGCGTCGAGGAGTTGACTGAAGCAAGGGCTGCACGTCAGCGCTTCTTTGCCAGTGCCCTCAAGACATCATCAACCCTCGGTCCCCACTCCAACGCGTAGAGCCGGAATACCTCGCTGGCACCGGCGGCGCCCGGGCGGCCGAGCCGCCGCCCGGCGGCGGGGTGCGGGCGGCTGTCGCCTTAGCGGCCGGGGGCGCGCTGGTCGGGCCCAATCCCCGGTTCGGTTCCCGGGGCCCGAGGCCGATCCCGCCGACGTGCAGGGAGGAGGTCGCGGGGCTCTGCCGGGCGGCCGCCGGCCGTGCCGTGTGCGTCCTCCAGCCGACGTGCCGTCTCGTGGAGCTTGGTGGCCAGTCGGAGCCTCCCGCGGGCCTCTTCGACCTTGGCCACCATCGCCAAGTGCCGGTGGAGGGCGACGAGCAACATGGCCCACCCCGTCCCCCGTTCGGCGGGCCCGATGTGGCCCTGGGCGACGACCATGGTCGCCCCCCGGTACTCGCCTCGGCCTGCCCGCACCGGGGCCTGTCCGGGGGGCACCTGGCCGGCTTCGGCGAGGAGGTCGGCGGCCCGGGCCAGCGGGCCTGGGCGGTCCCCCTCGAGCCTGCGTGACCACGCCGCGTAGAGGCCCGACACCTCCCTGGCGACCCCCGCCCACTCGGGCGAGCTCACCGGGAGCGCCTGGAGCTTGTCGTAGGCCGCGTCCAGGACCTTCGATGCCCGCCGCCACTCGTCGGAGGCCACTGCGTTGCCCACCCGCCCGAGGCGCGCTGGCTGCCGCCAGGCTTCCGAGGACGCCCGGATCTCCTCGGGGGAGGACTCCCAGAACTCGCGCAGTTTGGGCAGCGACAGGTCGGGGCCGAGCCGGTTGCCCCCGAACCACAAGGGCTCGCCGACCTTCGACCGCAGGGACACCGAGTACCCCGTCACCGTCTCGGCGCCCTCGCCCGCCCCATAGCGCGGCCGGACCCGCACGCCGGCCGCCGACAGCCGGCGGACGAACTCGCCCTCGCCCTTCGACGCCGTCCGGGCCTCCCGGACGACCCTCGCGAGCGTCGTGCGGTCGGCCTCCCCCCGCCCTTCGCGTGCTGCCCGCTCGATCTCGGCCCGGGAAAGACCCGGCGCCCCCCTCGTTGCCCGGCCGTCGACCACCACCAGCCCGTACTTCTGCTCCATCTCGGCGGCGAAGGCCGACATCTTGCGCTTCTCGAAGGACAAGGAAGCCTTGGTGCCGTCGTCGCGGACGATGGTCGCCGCGATGTGAATGTGCTCGTTGCCCGACCGCGACGTCCCGTGGCGCACGGCGATCCACCGCACCGGCTCCTTACCCGACGCCTCGGTGAACCCAAGCCGGTCCATCGCCTCGCGCGCGATCGCCCCCCACTGCTCGTCGGTGAGCTCACGGTCGCCGACGGGGAGCGACAGCGACATCTGCCACACGTGGCCGTGACCGCGCCCAGGGCCCGGATCGGTCCCCGCCTGCTGACGCGTCCCGGGACCGGCGCCATAGCCCACCTTCTGCGGGCGGAGCGCCCCAAGGGCGGGGATGCCGTGGCGGATGCGCATGGCGTCCATCTCGCGCCCGAGGGCTAGCACCTGGTCCCGGGTGAGCGTCACCCCGAGAGGGAAGTCTTCGAGCACCGACGCCGAGGCGACGAGGCGGGGCATCTCGTGCTCGTTGTGCCTCCCCGGCCCGAACAGGTACGACACGAGGGCCGGCAGGTCGGTCCCGCGGCTGATCTTCGAGATCATCGCCCGGCTGCCGCCTCGCCCATTGCCACCACCGCCGCCGCGGCGTCACGCACGGTCGCGATCGCTTCTGCTATCTCCGAAGGCCGTGCCCCGGTGTTGGCGCCCACCTCCCCGAGCAGTCTCTCCGCACGGCGCATGACCCGCTCGGCCCGCGCCACTTCGGTTGCCCACGCTCGCCGTTCCGACACGGTCTCTGAGCGTTCGAGGGCAGCGGCGGCCACGTACCGGGCCACGCTGATCCCCGCCCGCTGCGCCCTGCGGGTCAACTCCGCAAGCTCGGCGTCGCTCGCGAGGAATGTCACGCGGTTGCGGCGTGGCCCGTCCAGCGAGCGCGTCCGGCGGGGCGGACCGCCCGCCACGTCCTCGAACCCTCCCTACCGCTCCGGTGCCGCGTCGGGGCCCGTCGGTCCGCGCTCGGGGCCCTTGGCCCGGCCCTTTCCCTGCCAGGGCTCGGTGCCCGGCGAGGGGGCCTTGCCGCCCTTGTGCGCGTGGCGGTTGTTGGCCATCGAGTCGTTGATGAGCCTGGCCACCTCGACCCCTTCGGTCTCGACGCCCGCCCCCTTGTCCGCCGCCGCCTCGGCGGCCGGCGAAAGCCGGAACCCAATGACCCTGGCCGGGTCCCGCGCCCCGTCCAGGCTTCGTGCATGGACGGCCCGATCGAGCGCGGCCGCGCTGTCATGGCCCTTGTCCTCGATCTCGACCAGGCGGGCCTCGAGGGAGTCCCATCCCTTGACCGCCATGACGGTGTCGGCCAACTCGGGGCCGAGTGCCTCCTTCCAACGGGCCGAGAGCTCCTCGCTCGCCGTGATCTTGGCCCCCTGCTCTTTCGTCGCCCGGTCGAGCGCAGCCGGATCGAGGGTCCCGCCCGAGGTCACGGCCACCTGGCCCGTGTCCTTGTCGATCGAGATCCCGTGGCGGGTATCGAGCTCCTTGTCGATGCGCACCAAGGCGTCGGCCGCCCTCGGGTCCTCTCCGGCGTAGGCGAGGGCGGCCGCGTAGACCCGCGCGATCTGATCGGGGGTCGCCTGCTCCCACCACTCGGCCCGCATGGCCCTCGACCACATGGCCTCGGCCACCGCCCGGTTCGTGCGCTGTGCCCGGAGGGCCTCGGTGGCAGCCTGATCGGTCCTCTTCGCGAGGCCGTGGTTGCGCATCCATGCCCACTGCAATCCGCCGGCGAGGGCCACCCGGAGCCCCTGGTCGACGTGGCCGTGCAGTTCGTGGAGCGGGTCCACCTCGTTGAAGTCGACCGTCACGGTCCTCTCCCTTCTCTTGTTCGGGCGTCTGCCAACAGGTCCCTCACGTCGACACGGCGTTCCCAGCCCGAAGACGTGACCGCCCACCACCCCTCGGGCGCGCCGACTTGCGGCAGCGGGCTCAACCCGTCGGTGTGGCCGTCGCGGCACTGCCAGAACGGGCCGTCCTCGGCCATCAGCTGGGGCAGGTGGGAGTCGACGTGGTACACCCACCATGCCGACATCGCCGAGCCGCCTGTGGCCACGAAGTGCTCGTAGGCCCGCCACAGCGCCCAGAGGCGATTGACCGCCTCGGGGTGCTTCCACCACTTGGGGCACCAGGTGCGCCCGCCCGAGAGCCTGCGCTCGATGACGGGGACCAGGAAATTGGCCACGAAGTCCTCAACCGAGACGAAGTGTGCGGGCACGTCGAGCGGCTCGTTGGTCTCGGCGCGCTTGACCTCACGGCGGGCCCGGATCTCGGCCCGCAGCGCCTGGACGTTCGCGCCCGCCCTGCCCGCTGCCTGCTTGGACGCCCTGGCCAGGGCCACGGCAGCGAGCTGGGCCTGTCGGTCGACCGCCCTCTCCTTGGCCAGGACCGCGTCGGCATAGCCCGCACGCAGCCTGGCCTCCGCGGCGGTGGCCTCGGCGAGCGCGCGCTGGAGGCCCTGGTCGTCCATGTCGGCCATGGCGGTGGCCAGCTCGGTGCGGACCCGGTCCTCGGGCCTCGTCGCTGCGCCGGAGGGGAACAGAGGCACGTTCTGTGCCGGGCCGTCGCCCATGGCGTCCACGGCTCAGGCCCCCGCCGCGACGGGTTGCGGGGGCGCTGTCGCGCGCCGCGGCTTGGATCCCCGCACCCCTTCAGGGAGGGCTGTCGCGGGCACGACCCCGCGGATCGCGTCGCCGAGGTCGGTGTCCCACACCGAGCGGGCCCGCACCACCATGGGCGGGGCGCCCGAGAGCGTCACGAACGCGCGGCCAGTGGGGAACGCCCCGAGGGCTGCGACGTCGAAGACCCGCTCGCGCCGGAACGACTGGCTCCTCGACGTGCCCAGGCGGCCCTCGGAGACCCCCTGGGTGACGAGGTCGACCTCACCGGAGAGGTCGGACAGCATCTGGAGGTAGCGCGTCTCGGTCGCCCCGCCGGCGTAGAGGCCCACGTTCGCCGCCGACCACAGCTTGTTCATGCCCTGCTCGCCGAAGCACTCGACGCCCTGGGACCACGACTGGAGCAGGGATTCGAGGAAGATCCCGCGGCTGCCGTAGTGCGAGTAGAGGTCGGGCAGCTCGCGCCACCGGCAGACGTTGGCCACCTCGTCGAGCACCATGACCAACGGCACCGCCAGCCGTCCCCCGGGGTTCGCCGCCGCCACCCGCTCGGCCGCCTGGGCGACCGCGGCGGTGAACGCCGCGGTCAACGGCCCCGCCGACCCGGGCCCTTCACGCGACAGCCCGTAGACGGTGTCGCTCGAGGTCACGAACTCGGCGGCCGTAAAGCGCCGCCTCGTCACGCCGGGGTCCGAGCACCACCTGGCCAGCTGGTCGTCGACCACCCACTGGACCATCTTCTTGGCCGTCCCGTAGACGCCGGCCCGCTGGCGATCGGGCAGCTCGCTCGTCCCCTTGACCCCGGCGGCCGCCATCTCGAACTCGGCGGCCATGAGCGCTTTGGCGGCGGAAGGGTCGCGCGGGTCGTTCACCCACTTGTAGACGTCGCGCACCGAAAGCCCGGCGCGGTTGGCCCCGAGCAGCAGGAATCCGAGCAGGGCCTCGCCCTCGGGGTCGAAGTAGCTGTCCATGGTCGAGCCGATCGGACGGGTCGCCGCGGCGAAGATCCCCGCCAGCATCAGTGCGCCGGGGATGTCGGCCGCAAGGTCCAACGGGTTCCACCACCACGTCGGCTCGGCCCCGTAGATGGACTGGGGGTCGAACACCCACGTGCGCCCCTTGATCGAGCGAAGCGCCCGCGTGTAGTCGACGACGTCGCGCTTGTTCGAGGTCGTGAACACCGCGCCCGGTGCGGAGAGCACGTGGGGCATGACCCACTGGGACGTCTTGCGCATCCGGGCGCCGGCCACGACCACCGCCACGCACTCCCACGTGGCGCGCACCGTCTTGTGCCCGACGACGTCGACCCCGAGCTCGGGCCCGGGCCCGCCGGTCGCGCTCCCCGGACCGTTCTTCCAGTCGACGTAGCGCCGCACCCCGACCGGGTCACGGCGCAGGTGCCGGGCCCGCCGGTCGACGTAGTGCTCGGGGGAACGCTTCGCCCACACGGCGGCGCAGACGGCGGCGAGGGCGACGACCGCGCCGGCGACGAGCGCCGTCCACGCGGTGTCGGCTCTGACCCAGACGAACTTCCTCGCGAGCACGTCGTCGACGAAGGTGAGCGGATTCGGGGCCGGCTCAGCGGCGCCGGCCGCCGCCGCGGCCAGCTCGGCGCCCGCCCACACGACGAGGACCGCGACGAGCGCCGTCCCCGCCATGACCGAGACCGCCACGGACTCCCACGCCATCTGGAACCGGCGCATCAGTCGCCGGCCCTTGTGTGCCACCGCTTGTTCGTATCGTGGACGTGACGCTCGGCGTCGACCATCTGGAGCTGGATGGGGATGCCCGCCTTCCCGCCGACCTTGAGCAGGAACTTGCCCCGTCCCGGCGGGTCCGCTTCGCGCCCTGCCCGCACGTCCCAGCCCGGCGGGTCGGCCCAGTGCGCCAGCAGCTCGGCCTCGGGCCCGCTCAGGGCCACGACGTCTTGGATGAGGGGGACTTCGCCGGCGGGCACGCCGCCGATCGCCAGGTAGCCGACCCGCTCGGCGAAGCCCTTGGCCTTGGTCCGGTCCTCTTCACTCGTGAGTGAGACGAGGTCCTTCAAGGTGTGGATCACGAGCGCCATCCCGACGCCCTCCTGACGGTTGAGTCTCGTCAGCGAGTCCACCCGCTCGACCAGTCCGGGGCCCGAGCGCAGCACCCGCCAAAGCTCGTCCAGCACGATGAACCACAGGCGCGGCGGCGCCTTGCCGGCGTCCGCGAGGGCCTGGGCGGCCGCCAGCGCCCCGAAGGTCTCGCCCCAGCAGGCGAGCAGGACGGCGACCTTGAGCTTCGCGTCGGAGTCGGGGATCCCCGAGATGTCGATGCACAGCGGCCCGTTCACGTTCACCGGCGTCGACGTCGGGTGGGCGAAAGTGTCGCCCATCGCCCCCTGCAACAAAGCGGCGATCGAGCTCTCCAACCCGTGGACCGCGGCGCGGTAGCGCCCGTCGTCGCCCCGGTCGAGAGTCAGCCGGCGCACGGCCTCGGGGCCTTCGGAGAGCACCTCGAGCATCTCGACGAGGGTCGCCGGGCTCTCCGTGTGGTGCTCGTCCAGCACGTCGAGGCAGGCGGCGATGACCGCTTCTTCGACGTCGCTCACCGCGGCCTGGCGGTTCATGGTCACAAGCGCCGACACCATGGTCACCCGCCGCCCGTGGGCGTCTGCCAGCAGCCGTCGGCGCGCGGTGCCGGTCAGCTGCCTGGCCGCGGCCAGCGCCGCACCGGGGTCAAGGGGATTGAGGGTCCCCTGCCCGCGGGCGAGGTTGACGACGTGGCCGCCCATGGCGATCACGAGGTCCACGTAGTCGGGCTTGGTGTCCCCGGCGACGATCGGCAGGATGCCGTAGGCGGCCAGCCCCGTCGCCATCCGGCGCACGAGCGTCGACTTGCCGAGGGCGGGGCGCCCCATGACGAGCACCGAGGGGTTCAAGATCAGCCCCGCCCGCTGGAACCAGCTGATCGGGTCCGAGCACACCGTCTCGCCGGTGCGAAGGTCGCGCCCGACCGGCACGCCCACCATCGGCGAGCCCGCCCCGCCGGCGAACGGCCACAGCCCGCAGACCTGGGCCGTCGTGCCCCGCCACTCCGGCGGCGCCGCCACCCACGACACGCGGCCACCTCCCCGGCCGGCGAAGCCTCGTCTGGGCGGCACCGGCCGCTCGCCGAGCGAGTTGGGCGCGCTCACGCCAGCTCCCGGACGAACTCGGGCACGGCGAGGTGCGAGGCGAGGACGATCCCGAGCGGCAACGCAGCGCTGAACGACGCGCCCTGGGTGCCCCAGCACCGCCGCAGCGCCATGCGCGCGCTCAGCCCGAGCTCCTCGACGAGGCCGGCGGCCTCCTCGAGCTGGCTCTCGTCGCCGACCGTGGCCGTCACCAGCATCGCAAAGCGCGTGAGGCCCGCGCCGCGGGCCTCTTCGTCCGCGGTCGCCCTCGCCTGTTCGAGCGCGAGCCTGGTCGCCGCCCCCAACCCCTTCTCGTTCGTCTTGGTGAACGCGACGTTGCGGAAGTCCCGTTCGACGACGGCGGCCGAGGTCGCCGGGTCGTGGGGGCGGTAGAGGAGGGTCACGCGCTTGCGGGCGAGCTTCGGGTGGGGGCGCAGCACCGGGGCCAGCACGCTCGAGAGGACCAGGCCCCTCGGGGCCTGGCCCATCTCCCAGGTGATCGAACACGCCCCGTCGTGGACGAGGTGGCCGCGATGCTCTTGCTGGTGGCGGGGCCCGCAGTCGTGCCACGCCACGGTGTGGGCGAGGTCGCCGCCGTCTTCGACCCAGGCGTGGGTGCCCGGCTCGTAGGCCACCCGGATGGCGGCCGCCAGCTCGCCCACCCCCATCGGCAGGCCGGGGCCGGCCCCGGTCCCCGCCAGGCTCCTCGTGAGGTGCGGCAGCTGGTGGCCGATGTCGACCGCCATCTCCTCGATGCCGCGGGCACGGCGCCCGAGGCGGCCCGCCATCGACCAGGTGAGGGCCACCCGACAGCTGATCGACGCCGAGCCGGTGGGGTACGAGTCGACGATGCCGGCCATGACCTCAAGTGCGAACGCCGGGGCGTCGGGGACCAGGTGGGACTGGACCTCCCGGCGCAGGCGCGCCCCGGTCCCCGGCGCCGCCTCGACGGTGACCGACGCGCCGACGAGTCCCGCCACATAGGACAGCCCCGCCAGCCACGTGCCCCACGTCGCCACCCGGTCGTCGACCTCGCTGTCGTCGAGCAGCGCCGCGCCGTCGGCCGCGGTCTCGATGACGACGGTCGCCTCGTCGGTCGCGCGGTGCCAGAGCAGGGCGAAGGGCCGCCCGAGCCCATCAAGCGCGTCGAGCGCCTCGATGCCCGCCGCGAGGCCGGGGAGCCGGCAGGTGCCGTAACCGACCCTCGCCAGCGGGCCCGACACGTAGAGCCCCTGGCCCCTCGCCCGACCGAGCCTCCAGGCGACCCGACCGAGCACCGCCTGCCAGACGTGGCGGCCGTAGCGGTCCCGGAACCGCATCGGCACCACCACGACGAGCACCACCACGACGGCGGCCACGCCGAAGAGCAGCCCGCGCCGGAGCGTCACCAAGACGGCGAAGCACACGCCGCCGAAGAGGATCGCCAGCTCCAAGGTGCCGAACCCCCACATGCCCGCGCTGCGCGGCCGCCGCCAGTTGCCGTAGACCCGGGAGCTCACCGTGCGTCTCCCTCGGGCCCCTCGATCGACTCCTCGCCCATCCGCTGGGGGGCGGCCGCCAGGCGCGCCAGGCCCGCCAGGCCAACCGAGCGCCCCACCCCGCTGCCGGCGCTCCCCTCGGTGGGCTCGGGGCGCTCCGCCGCGCCGTCTGGCCCGGGGTCCGCGCCCGAGGTCCGCCCGGGCGTCCCGGGAGCACTGCTCGCACCCGGCGGATCGCCCGGCGCCGGCTCGGCGTCTGAGCGGGATGCGTCCGCCCCGCCACCGCCACCTGACCCTGGTCCGCCGTCGCCGGGGATGCCGTCGCCGGCGACGGCGGCCCCGCCCGATCCGCCACCAACCGCGCCGCCACCTGCCAGCCCGACCGGCCCGACCGGTCCGCCCGCTCCGGCCGCCGCCTCGCCACCGCCCGCCGCGGCCCCGAGGCCCCCGGTGCCGGCCAGCATCGCCGCCCCGGCCGCCACCCCGATGCCTGCGGCCAGGAACTCGGCCGCGGCGATGCCGCCCATCCGCCCGGTCATGGGAGCGACGAGCTTCATCAACGCGGGGAGCGCGAGCGCCGCCAGGATGACGAGGACGACGCCCTCGATCACCGAGATCTCGCTGCCCTGGTTCACGACCAGCATCCGGATCGCCGCGGCGTAGATGATCGCGGCGGTCGGCTTGAACAGGATGAACGCCACGATCCATCCGGTGAGGCGGCGGTACCACCCCAGGCCGTTCTCGGTCGTCGACAGCGCGGCGGCGAACGGCCACACCCCCGACAAGATGACCAGGAACGCGCTACGGCACAGCAGCATCGCGATCTGGATCAGCATGCCGACGACGCCGAGGAACCCCAAGACGATGAGGATCCCCGGTGCGATCGTGCTCACCGCCGCCAGGTTGGCCGCCGAGGTGAGCACCGAGGTCGCTGTCGCCCCGCCGGCGGCCTGGCCGACGATCCACGTGGAGAAATGGTCGCCCGCCGCCGTCGCCAGCGTGATCCCCGCCGCCCCGCACCCGATCACGATGACGGTGCGGACCAGCGCGTAGGCCGACTCGCGCAGCGCCTCCCCCCTCAGCTCCAACATGAGCCGCATGGCGGCGACCATCAGCCCGGCGACCAGTGCGACGCCCGTGTACCACTCGAGGTGGGACTGGAGGAATGTGACCGTCGACCCCTTCCCCGACAGACTGGGCGTGGCGATCCCGAGCCACGCGGTCAGCACGAGCTTGAGCATCTCGGCCTCTGCCCCGGCCATCGCCTGGGCGAACCCTGTCACCGCCGCGTTGGCGACGCTCCCCGCCGCATGGCAGACGACTGTGACGCCGGGGATTGTGCAGGCTGTCATCAGATCCCTCCCCATGCGATGTAGCCGGCCAGTGACGCGATGCCCGTCGCGTCGGGAGCCGTCCCGCCGTCGGGCTGGAGTTCGAGCCTCCAGTCGCCGCGCTGCCAGAGGACCGTCTCGGTCACCACCTGCATCGCGCCGTCTGTCGCCTGGCTCACCAGGTCGATCGACGCACGCCCGGCCGAGTAGGACACGAACGCGAAACCGACGATCTGGTTGTAGTGACCCGGCACCGCGGGCATCGTGCCGCTCGATGTGACGCGCTCGCGGTTGGCGACGTACGCCCGGCGGCCCGGGCCCGGGGCGACGTCTGTCGCCACGACGGCCCGCCAGTCCGGCGCGAGGAGGTGGCGGACGCTGATCTGGACCATGGCCACGAGGGCCCCCTCGGGGCTGTGCGCGAAGCCACCGACCACGCTCGGCGTCACCACCGCGGGTCCCGAAGAGGTCGAGGAGGGGATGGCGACCGAGTCGTAGAGCTGCCAGGTGACGTCGGTCGGTGCCGCGGTGAGTCCCACACCGACGCCGTCTGCGGCCCCCGGGGTCGGCACCTCTCCGGCCGCGCCGCGGGCCGGCCGGCCGGCCGGTGCTCTCTTGGCGGGAGCGGCTCCCTTGTGGCTCGGCGGCGCGGGCGTGAGCACGATCCAACACGACAGCGCCGCCACCACGGCGGCGAACCCGTAGCACGCGATCCGAACCCTGTCGGCTCCGGCCGGGCCCGACCCCCCTCGAGTGCGCGACCTGTTTGGCCGTCCATTGGCCGGCGCCATCAGTGGAGCACCGCCGCGGAGAGCGCGGTGGCCGAGCTCAAGACGATGATCCCGCCGAAGACCTTCCCGGCACGCCCCGACAGCGACCCGCCGCCGGGCTGGTGGTGCAGGACCATCATCGTGATGCCCAGCACCGTGATCGCGCCGACCGACACCGCGCCGCCGATCCACTTGAGCCAGTTCATGATCGTTGTGATGGCTGTTGAGCCCGGCGGTGCTGTGCCGAAGGTGGCAGCCAGCTCGTGGAACCCCGCTGGGGGCCCGCCGCTCGCCAGGGCGAGGCGGGTCAGTGCCACTGCGTGTACGACCGGCATGGTCAGCTCCTCCGGATTGCTTGGTCGGTCAGGGACTCGAGATCGGCGTGGAGGCGGCGCAGGGCGCGGGGCAGGTGCGCGGGGTCGTAGGGGTCGGTGCGCAGCCCGGCGTCCCAGGGGATCCGCCAGCTGCGCTCGTAGGCCCCGGTGACGAGCCGGGCGAGGTCGCAAAGGGCCGAAGGGAGCCGGCCGGGAGCGTCGTCGACGACCACCAGGCCGAGCGGCCGGGGATCCTGGGCGCCGGGGCCCTCGTAGGCGCCTGCCGCGTGCTGGGCGGCCAACAGTCCGTGGCGGTCGCTCCTCGCCACGACCACCACCGGGAGCTCGCCGGCGGTCCCCTCGGCGCCCCCGAGAGCGGCGCGCAGCGTCGTGACGCCGGCCCCGCCGTGGGCCCCGACCCAGCACCAGTGCGCCGAGGCGGCGGCGGGAGGAGGGACCGCCGCCTCGGCTGGCACTGGCTCGGCGGCCCGCAGTGGAGGCGCCGGGGGGAGCAGCACCGCCCTTCGGGTCGTCGGGAACACGTTCACGACCGCTCCGGGCCGAAGGCCCAGCGCACGGGGGGAGCGGGCGGGGTCGACCACCCCCTGTCCGGCCAGCACCACCGCCAGGCGGTCGGCGGCCACGCCCGCGCAGTGCTCGGCGACCGGTCCGAGGAGCTCGACCAGGGCCACGTCGTCGGGCCACCAGAGCTCTTGGGCCCCCTTCGGGCCGCTCACCGTGACCGCCAGGGCGCTCACCCGAAGCTCCGGACGGCCCAGGGGTGCCCCACGAACGCGCTCAACGGGTCGAGGCGGACGACGGCCCCGGTGTAGGGCGCGTCGACGATCTGGCCGCCGCCCACGAAGATCCCGACGTGGTCGAATGTGCCGTTTGTGTGCAGATCGAAGGCGATCACGTCGCCGGGCGCCATGGCCACCGGTGTCACCGCCTGCCCCAAGGTGGCGTCGGCCTCCGAGCTGTGCGGCAGGTGGACCGCGCCGTTCGAGGCCCGGGCCAGCGCATACATGACCAGCCCCGAGCAGTCGAACCCCCCGTCGGTGGGGCCTGCGTAGTCGCCCCCGCCCCACACGTAGGGCACCCCCAGCTCGCCCTCGGCCGCGGCCACGACCCTCGCCCCGAACCCCGTCCCCCCGGGTGCTGGGGCGGAGGCCGACGATCCCGCTGTCGCCCCGAGCGCCGTGATGCTGGTGACCAACACGGCCAGAAGGAGGCCCAGCCCCCCCAGTGCCACTGCCGCTCCGCTGCGCTCCACGCCTACATACGGTCGGGCGGGTCTGGCCCGCTGCCCGGGAATCTCGGATCCGGGGGCACGTTCCCATTGCCTCGTCGGGCCGGTCCCGCGGTGGCTCCGGCACCGAGGGGTGTGTCACAACCGTACTGGTACTGGTACGGTTGTGACACCACAAAGGAGGCCCCGATGGCCCTTGCCGACACCTACCGCCGCCGCCTGCACGAGCGGGCCCTGGACCAGTACGGCTACGTGACCACCCGCGACGCCGAGGAGCTCGGGGTGCCGGCGGTCGAGCTGCGCAAGATCGGCCAGCGCGGCGGCCTCGCGCACATCGCCTACGGGCTCTACCGCTTCGAGGACGTCGTGCCGACCGAGCGCGACCAGTTCATGGAGGCGGTGCTGCGGGTCGGGCCCGGGGCGTACCTGACCCACGACGCCGTGCTCGCCCTCTACGACCTGGCCCTGGTGAACCCCCGCCGCATCCGCGTCGGGACGCCGAGGCGGGCCCGTCCGCGCCTGCCCGACCACATCGAGGCGATCCAGCGACCGCTCGATGGGGCCGACCTCGCCGTCTACGAGGGGATCCCGACGACGACGCTGGCGCGGGCGCTGCTCGACTGCCGCGGCCTGGTCATGGACGAGCGCCTCGTAGAGGCCACCCGGCAGGCGGCCAGCTCGGGGCTGCTCACCCGGCGCGTGGCGGATCAGGTTCTGGCCGGCCTTGGCGCGGCGGCGTGAGTCCGGGCCGCCGGGAGCCACCCGCGAACCTCCGCTCCCTCACCGCCAGGATCGAGAACCTGGCGCGGGAGCGGTCCCGGCCGGTCCGTCGCATCCAGCGGGTCCTCGCCAACACCGTCGTCGGCCAGATGCTCCCGCCTGGCGTCGTGAAGGGCGGGACGGCCATGAAGCTGCGGGTGGGGGAGGCCGGGAGCCGGTTCACCCCCGACTTAGACGCCGCCCGGTCGGCCGACCTGACGCTCGACGACTACCTGGCCGAGCTCGGCGAGCGTCTGGCCGTGGGATGGGGCGGTTTCACCGGTGCGGTCGCCGAGGTCGAAGGGCCCCGTCCCGACGACGTTCCCGACGAGTACGTCATGCGGCCGTTCTCTCTGCGCCTCGCCTACAAGAGCCGACACTGGTTGAGCGTCCCCTTCGAGCTGGGCCGGGACGAGGTCGGCAGCACCGCGCGATTCGACCTGGCGCTGGCCCCCGACATCGTCGAGCTCTTCGACGCACTCGGTCTCGACGCGCCCGCACCGGTCCCCGTGATCGCCGTCGAGCACCAGGTCGCACAGAAGCTCCACGCTTGCACCGCCGTCAGCCCCAGGACCGGTCGCAACGAGAGGGCCCACGACCTGGTCGACCTCCAGATCCTCGAGGAGGAAGAGGACATCGACCTGGCCGCCGTCGCCGACGCTGCACGGCGGCTCTTCGCCGCGCGGCGGGGCCACTCTTGGCCGCCCACGGTGGTGGCCTACGAAGGGTGGGACACGATCTACGCCGAGGCGGCCGGCGGGCTCAACGTGATCGCCGACGTCGAAGGCGCGGTCGCCTGGGCGAACGAGTTCATCGCCCGCATCGGGCCCTGATCCTGCGCTGCGCGCCACCACGGATTGCACTCGGTGAGGCGCTCCCGCAGCTCGTCGTCCCGCACGCGGGAGTGCGTACCAGAACCGGGGGGGTTCTGGTGTGATCGACGTACCAGAACCGGGGGGGTTCTGGTGTGATCGACGTAACAGAAGCGCGGGAGCCGGACCGAGGAGGAGGGCGTAAGCAGGGTGGCGGTGAGCACGACGGCGGGGACGACGAGGGGGCGGCGGCGACCACCACGGCGGGGGCGGTGGCGGGAGTGAGTGGGGCGACGGCGGGGACGACGAGGAGGGTGTCACCGTCCTCGAGCCCTTCGGCCTCCGCCTCACCCCGAGCGGTGCGGCGCTTCACCCGCCACGGCTCCGACAGCTGGGGCGGGCTACGCCGAGACGCCGAGGACGGACATGACCGAGCGGTAGGCCTCGTAGGTGGCGTCGCTCGGAGCCGAGCCCGGTGTCAGCTCCTCCATCTTCGCCTCGCACGCGCGCAGCTCGCGCCGCGCCCACGCCGAGTCACCGCACAACCCCGCACAGCGCATGGCCACCCGGTAGAGCTCCTCGGAGTAGTCGTCGACCAGTCGGGCCCGGTCGATGGCCCAACGGGCGCCTTCGGCGTCGCCGCGGGCGGCCAGGACGGGTGCGAGCATCTGGGCGGCGTCGGAGGCCGCCGCGCTGGCCTGCGCCTCGTAGCTCGACCACCATCCCCAGCCCGACGTGGTCCGGCTGACGGGCCTCCCCTCGATCAGTTCGAGGGCTGGGCGAAGCAGTGCGACCCGCTTCCCCTCGTCGTCGGTCCGCGTGGCCAGGCGGACCGCCTCTCGGAGTCGGCAGAGGTCCGAGGTCACCTCCGCGCTCACGTGGTACCCGGTCCGCTGTGCGGAGGGCACGTAGTCCGCACCCACCCACGCCCGCAGGCGCCTGGCCACGTTGCGCAGCGTCGAGTACGCCGCGTCCCCGTCCTTGGAGGCGAGCGCCTCCATCATCAGTTCGTGGCTCGGGACGGGGACTCCTTGGAGGACGAGGTAGCAGAACAGTTCCACCATCCTGGGGACGCCGGTCGCCGGGCTCTCGCCCATCTCCCCGTCGATCCGGGGGAGCGGGACGAGGATCCGGGCCTCGCGCGGGCCGGCTTCGGGGAACCCGGCGGTCGCCACCTCGGAGTCGCTTCGGTCGGCGTCTTGCTCGGTGGGTGGGTCGACCGGGCCCGTCTCGGCCGAGACCATGACCTCTTCGACCGCCGCCTGGGCCTCTGCGCTGAGGCCGCTCGGGATGAGGTGGAGGCCGAAGGGCTCGAGGACGGTGACGCCCTCCTCGCAGATCGCCACCACGTCGGTCGTCGCACCCGCATCGCCGCACACGGCGCCGGCCTTACCGCGGGTCACGACGTCGAGATCGGCCGGATGCCCGCAGAACAACACCCGGATCCGCTCGGCTGTCGCCGCCTCCTCGACCATCGCGGCCTCGGCCGCGGCCACGAGCGGGTCTGCGGTCACCGTCAGCTGGCACTCGCTCCACTCCCACGCCTCGGCGACCGTCCGCATGGCGGCCAGGGCGTCGGCGGATCGTGGGCCGACCACCGAGAACGTCTCGCCCGGATCGACGGACACAAGGTAGGTGCCCTCCCGGTCGTCTCCCACTGGCACGAGCGCGGGGAGGAAGACCTCCCCGTCGCTCGCGCCCTCGAGCGAGGCGACATCGAGCGAGGCATCGAGCACCCAGGCCATGCCGTCGGCGTCGAGGCGGAACGCGCCTGGGGCGGCCTCGCTCTTCGCGCCGAGCACCAGGGCCACGCCGTCGGGGCCCACGCGTACCAGCCGGATTCTCGGGGCGGCGATACCCTCGGTGCGGACCGCGTGCAGGAGGTGCGACAGCGCTCCGGTCAGAAGGTCGGGGGCGGGCGACCCCGCGAAGGGCATCAGGTTCTCCGACGCCTCCTCGCCGGACTCCGAGAGCGGGGGCACCGCCTGGCCCGGTCGCCGCGCGGTGCGGGCCCACATACGGCTCCGGCGGATCCTTCTGGCCAGCACCGCCGCCGAAAGGGCACCGATGCCGAGAAGGGCGAGCTCGGGGAGGGGCGTTTGGGGATCGCCGTGGTGGGCGGCCGTGGCTCTATCGCCCTTCGCCAGGGGGCCGCCGCCGGCCTTGTGGTCGACGGCCTGCGCGTGCGTGGCCGTGTGACCGGCCGGCGAGGCGGATGGCGCGGGTGGGCCGTCAGAGGCGGCGGGTGCTGCGGCGGCCGGTGGCGGCGCGACGAGGGGAGCGGGCGGCGGCGCGGACGGTGCCGCCTCGAGCGCGGGCACGATCAGCTCCCAGCCGGGGTAGATGAGGTTCGGTGTCGTAAAGCGCGTGCCGTCGTTCATGACGCGTCCGAGGTTGGCCGAGGCGAGGACCTGCCAGTCCGCGCCCGCGCCGTAGCACTGCTCGGCGAGGAGCCACAACGAGTCCCCCGACACCACGGTGACCGTAGTCGGGCCCGATGTAGGGGCGACGCTGAGCGCGCCTGTGGGCGTGGTCGCGGCAGCGGGCGACATGGATGCGGCAGCGGGCGGGCCCGACACCTGCTGGGACGCCGGCACCGGGCGTGCACTCAGCGCGCCGGCGGTGCCGGCCGCCAGGGCCGCCCCGCCCCACAGCGACCCGAGCACCATGCAGGCTGCCGCCAGGCGGGTGCCGAGGAACACGATCACCGGGGCGACCCCCTTCGGTGAAGTCCCCCGGAGAGCGGCGCGGGTCGCCCGGACGAGGTCGACCATGTAGAAGACCCAGGCCGCCCAGGCGACCAGCGCGCACAGGTCCAGCGCGCCGCGCACAGCCAGCACCGTGTGGGCGTCGAAGGGTCGGGGCACGGGGACCCCTGCCACGATCACGAGCACGGCCGGGATGAACAGCACCACGACGGCGATGGCCAGGACGGTGGAGGCGGCCCGGACGACGCCGGCCGCCCTCTTGGAGACTGCGCTCACGAGGTACCTCCGCTCGGGTACTCGATGGTCAACGAGTACGACACTGTCGCTGTCGTCGCCTCGCTGGCGTCGACGGTGGCCGGCCCCGCCGGGCAGGTCGCCGACGCCGAAAGGCCGCTCGGCCCCGTCGAGGACTTGGGGCCGGTCGATCCGCACTCGACCGCCAGGGTGAGGTCGACCGCTCCCGACCAGGTGCCGGTGACGCTCACGACCCCGCCGCTCGTCGTGACCGGGTAGCTGGCGCTCACCACCTCCGCGCTCGCACCGAAGCTCCCCGGCTCGGTTGTCGTCGCGATCGTCGGTGCCTTGTACGGCACGGTCACCGTGGTCGCCACGGGAGGCGCGGTGGTGGACGTGGACGACACGCTCGTCGAGGCGGCCTGGACCGGCGCCGTGGTCGAGGTGGCCGTGACCGGCGCCGTGGTCGTCGTGGGTGCCGGCGCCGTGGTGGTCGTGGTGGTCGTGGTCGTCGCCGCGGCCGGGGCGGTGGCGCCGAGCTCCTTGGTCACCACGTTGTGATCGATCACCTTGGGGCGTGCCACGCAGATGATCGCGATCCCGAGCAGTGCGAGGCCCAACGCGCCCAGTTTGAACGTCCCGCCGACCGGGCGGTGTGCGGGTTGCGGCGCCGGGCCCGCTTCGTTCACGCCACGAGGCACCGCTGCGCCCGTTCGATCCGGCGCGTCAGGCTCCGACGCCCCTGCCCGGTCATCCTGGCCACCTCGGCCACGTGGTAGCCGTAGACACCGACCAGGGACACGAGGGCGGCGTCGGCCGGGCACAGGCCCGAGGTGGCGGGGTCGGCCAGGACAGCCGCGAGCTCGTCGATGCCCGAGCGCCCGCGGTCGACGGCCGACTCGAGATGCCCGAGGGGTGTCACCTGGCGATTTCGGAGGGAGAGCTCGGCCAGGGCCTGACGTCGTATGCGGCAACGCACGGCGGAAAGCATGTCTCCGCAGGCGAACGCCCGATCCTGGCCGGCCCACTCGACGACCACCATCGACAGCACCGCGAGGGCCTCTGTGAGTGCGTCGTCGAGTGACGCCCAGGCCCGCAGGGTGCTCCCGAGCTTGACCAGCTCGCGTGGCAGGGCCGGGGCCACCGCCTGGACGGTGGCGCGGACCAGCAAAGGGTGAAGCGGGGCGGTCGCCAGCAGCGAGGCCACCAGCCGACCCCGCTCCACGGGCGCTCGCCGGTCGGGGCCCGGGCGCACCTGGGCCACGAGGCCGCCGAGGTCCGACGCCCCCGATGCCCCGATCACCGGGTCCGCCTCGGCGGCCAGGGCGAAGGCCCGGGCCGACTCCTTCGAGTGGGCGATCGCCGCCCACTCCCTGTCCAGTTCCGACATCAAGATGCTCGCCATGGGGGCACCGTGCGCCCCCGATGTACCCGCCGGCGTACCGACGCGCGTACTCTTCGGCGCTTCCGCCGGAAAAATCCGAATTATCCGCCCCTCAGCGCTCCCCACCATCAGTCCGAGCCGTAGAAGGCGACGCCGAGGGCGTAGACCGCGCCTGTCGAGCCCACCAGCCAGTAGCCCGAACCGCTGGGGGGCGTGGCCAGGCCGACGATGTCGTCGACGTGGATCCCCAGGCCCGGCAGGGAGTTCTCGAACCCGGCGTCACCGAAGGCGAAGACGCCCCCGTCGGCGGCCACCTCCCAGTAGCCGCCGCCTGTGGGCGTGGGCACGATGCCCACGATGTCGTCGACGTGGATCCCCAGGCCCGGAAGCGAGTTCTCGAACCCGGCGTCACCGAACGCGAACACGCCACCGTCGGCGGCCACCATCCAGTAGCCCTTGCCGTCGGTCGTGGGCACGATGCCCACGACCGGCTGGTTCAGCGGCCTGCCGCCCATCGAGCCGTAGAACTGTGCGGTGCCGAAGGAGAAAACCCCGCCGTCGCTCGCCACCTCCCAGTAGCCGTGGCCTGTCGGGACGGCCGCCATCGAGACGACCGGCTGGTTCAGCGGCCTGCTGCCCATCGAGCCGTAGAACTGTGCGGTGCCGTAGGAGAACAGGCCACCGTCGGAGGCCACCATCCAGTAGCCACCGCCTGTCGGAGTCGTCTCCATCCGCACGATTGGCTTGACGAGCGTGAGTCCGTTGGCCGCGCCGAAGAACTGCGCGTCTCCATGGATCGAAACCGCTCCGGCCGTGTTGGCCAGGTAGTAGCCGTGGCCGGTCGCCGAGGAGGCGATCGTCGTGACCGGAGCGGGAAGTGGAGAGGTCGGGGTAGAACCCGCCGGGTACTGCGGGCCGTGGCAGGTCCAGTTGGCCCCGCCGGCGTAGGGGTGGGATGTCCCAGCCTCGATCGGATCGACCGGGTATACGAGTTTCGCTGTCACTGTCTTCTCGGAGGCGTCCGACACTTTGGTGACAGTGCCCCCCGACTGTGCGTAGACGGAGTTCTGGGCGATTTCAGCGCTGTCCTCTGCAGTCGCCGTTGTCTCGTCGCGTGTAGTGGCAACGAACATCAACTCGACCGTAAAGATTGTGCCGGATGAGTTGCATGCCGCACCGACTGCAACCATCGGTGCAGGGCTTGCACGCAGGATCACATCAGCATGGGGAAAGCTTGTCATATAGGTCCCGTCAACCTGAGCACTACTAGCTGCGTGGGCTTCAGCAATCTCCCCGGCCCCGTATGTGTATCCGGAAGGATGCGAGCCGCCGTAGTCGGCCAATTCGTCGTGACTGGCTTCGTACTCGGCCGCGGCCTGCGCGGTCTTGCCGGCCGTCGTTGTCGGGGCCAAGTAGCTGAACAGTGTCAGTGCCACCCGTTGTCCCCCGTATGTGAAGTCGCGTGTCGGGGCCGCTCTCTCCAGGTTGTCGCGAACAGCCAGGTTCTGCGCGATGCCGAGCTCGTTGGCTGTGGGAGCGGTGTAGGGACATGTGGGGCCGGGGCATGTAGGCCCCGTATTCGACGGGCGGCTCGCAGCCACCGCCGGGGAGGGGGGTATCGCCGCGACGAGCGCGACGGAAGCCGTCATGGCCGCCAGCGCCATGGCGAGGTTCAAGCTTGAAACGAGCACCTTGTTTCGCACGGCAGTTCTCCTGCGATCAGGGTAGACGCCGGGCGCGACGTGGCGGTTCTCCAGGGAAGTTCTACCGACGCGGTTGAGTGGCCAGGGGCCGCGGGCTCCGCCGGCTCGCCCCTCGTCACTCACCGGGAAGCGGTGTCGCGGTCACCACGACGTTGTCTTCGTAGTGTCCCGTTGCCGAATTGAAAGCTCCCCCGCACGTCACGAGCACAAGCCGGTGGGGGCCGCTGCGATCGAAGATTGCCTGGGGCAGATCGGCCTTTGTGACCGCTTCGACCGAGGTGACCGACCACGCGGTTGCTGTTCCCCCCGGAGTCGACAAGAGTACGTTCGCGTCAGGTGGCACCGACGCCAGGTGCGCCAGTGCGCCCGGCCCCTGGCCCGCCCAATTGACGTGCCCGGCGAGCAGGACCGTGCCGCTCGTGGCTGTCGGCGTGCCGCCTCCGGACCACTCGCCGACCATGTGGACGTCGTCCGGGACAGCGAGTTGAGCGCCCGTCATTCCGACGGACATCACCGGGGCGTCGATCCCCAGTGATGGCACCACGAGCCGTGAGTCCCCGATATCAGGAAGCGGGCGGACAGCGGCCTCGGATGGCCTGACCGTGAACGGACGCGCCGGCAGCGGTGCGGCTCCGGTCGGTGAATCGGCCGTCGGAGATGCCAAGCCGGCGACGCCCAGAGTCGCGATCGCGGCACCGGCGCACACCGGCACAAGCCAGCGATACCTCCAACGCCGCGTCCGAACCTCTCGGTGATATGGGCTCGGTTGCGTGACCAAGCCGATCTGGTCAGAGGCCATCACGACGGTCGCTTCCGGCGATCGAGGGCGATTCGGGCGGTTCATGGGCGGTTCCCCCGTCTTCGGAGTCGCCTGTTTGAAAGCCAGGGCCAACTGGCGCCGACCGCCGCGATGCCAAGACCGCCGATCAGCAGAAGCAATCCCTGCGGGGCGGGTCCCGCCGGCCCACCAGGTTCCCGGCCGCCGCCCGCGATTATCTGGTAGCCGGTCGGTGTCTCCGGCAGGGCGAGGGTGGTCGCCGGGGTTGGCGGGTCGCGCATGAGCACCGGGGTGCAGTGGAAACCAGGGTCGAGCTGGTAGTCGCCCGGGACGACCACTTCGCGCAGGCACCAGGACTCCCCGGCGGGGACGGTGAAGGCCACGAGCCCTGTGGCGTTCGAAGTGGCCGTGCCGTAGAACCAGTCACCTGTCGGGACTGGGTAGCCCTGGGGGTTTGGTGCGGGGGCGTAGCCGGGCGGGGGCGTCCCGACACCCACCGCTTCGTAGGTGGCACCCGGGATGACCTCGGTCGGATCGGTGGCGTTGTACTTGCGCCCGGTGATCGTCACCAGCGCCACGGTTTCGGGCAGCGCGATGGTGGTCTGGGGCGCCGGGGTTGTCGCCGTCAGTTCACTGGTGCAGTAGAGGCCGGTCTCGGGCGCGTACTCCCCGGGCGCTGTCACTTCGTGGAGGCACCACGAGTAGCCGGCCGGGACCTTCCAGGCGAGGTCCCCTGTGGCGTTCGTCGTCCCCCGTGCGTACCAGCTGTCGCCGGCCTCGGGTGTAGGCGCCGGTGTGGTCGGCATCTTGGCCGTGGCCCCGCCCGGGGGCAGTGTGCCGACCACGTAGAGGTCGTAGACCGCACCCGGGATCACCGTGTCCGGAGCCTCGGCGGCGAACTTGTGGGCTCGGAGGTTGACCATGACCGGTGTGTCGGCAACCGAGATGGTGGTGGTCGGCGGTGGGGCCGTCGTCGACGGCGAGGTGGGGCCTGTCGTGCAGTGCTCCTTCGGTGTCGGTGCGAAGTTCGCCGGGGCGGTCACCTCGAGCGCGCAGTAGGTGTAGCCGGGGTACTGCAGACCGAATGTGGCGACCCCTGTCGCGCCGGTCGTCGCCCGGGCGACCCACGTCTGCCCTGTTTCTGGGGTGGGGGCTGGTGAGGTGGGGGGGATAGGGGCCGGGACCGTCGTCGCGGCGTCCACCCGGTACAGGTCAAAGGTCGCACCCGAGAGGGTGTCTGCGGTGTCGACGGCGTCGACCTTCCTTATGCGGACGGGGGTGAACCCGCCGGGGTCGCTGACGCCGATCGGCGTCGCACCCTGGTCGTTGGTGGCGGTGAAGCACCCGCCCGCGCCGGTAGCGAGGCCGGGAGGGGCCTGCGTCTCGGCCCAGCAGTAAGGGTCACCTGATATCAGGGTGGACCCGGTCGTGCATGTCCCCTTGGCCGCGGTCGTGCAGGTGGCCACCGGGGTCCCGCCGTAGGTGGTGCCAGCGGTGATGTCGATCACCGCGCCAGCGAGGTCCTCCGTCGAAGTGTTGACGTTGCCGGTCGCCGACTTGATGAATTCGGCCGGGACCAGCAGCTGGTCGCTGACTGTCGGGGTGGCCGTGCCGCCAGGGGTGAGAGTGAACTTGGCCACCGATGCCGGTGTCGGCAGGAAGTAGCCGGGAGGTGCGGCGGTCTCGATGGCCTCGTAGTTGCCGGGGAGGTACCCGGTGCCGTCGTTGGTCGGCGGAGCGCAGCTTCCCGCGGCGCCGGTCGTGCAGCTGCCGAGATCGACGTTGTAGGTCCCGTCGTCCGTGGCGTCATAGCGGAAGTCGAA
>Ga0181536_10001266_pt1 | contig 29970 bp, 25 predicted proteins | sample PEATcosm2014_Bin_41_FD_121105 | JGI IMG/M metagenome (GOLD analysis project Ga0181536, IMG submission 121105) | Peatland microbial communities from MTU Mesocosm Facility, Houghton, MI, USA - PEATcosm2014_Bin17_60_metaG | ecosystem: Environmental > Terrestrial > Soil > Wetlands > Peat | place...
AACTGACAACTGACAACTGAGAACTGACAACTGAGAACTCATAATCAAACCTGGATCCTGATAATTCTGCGAATGACAAAGTAGCCCATGGTCTGCAAAGTGATGCCTCCGACGATCAAGGCGTGCCCCAACGGGTCGGTGAAAAGCGGGCGAATGAATCCCGGGTTGATGAGGAGCATGAGAACCACAATGGTGGGCGGCAGAGCCATGAGCAAAGCCATGGTGAGGCGTCCCTGGGCGGTGTGGACGCGGACCTGGCGCAGGATCTTAAAGCGTTCGCGTATGACATAAGAGAGGTTGTCAAGAATCTCGGCAAGATTGCCGCCGGTTTCGCGCTGCAACATCACCGCCGTCACGAAGAACTTAACGTCGACCAGAGGAACGCGGTCGGCCAGGTTGAGCAGGGCGTCGCGAACCGGGAGCCCGAATTTTTGTTCTTCGTAGAGCTGGCGGAATTCTCCGGCCACGGGTTCGGAGACTTCGTTGGCAATCATTTCAAGGGCGGTGGTAAAGGCGTGTCCGGCGCGAACGGCGCGGGCGAGGGTATCGATGGTCTCGGGAAATTTCTCCTCAAATTTCTGGAAGCGCTTGGTCCGCATATGCGAGGCATAGGCGTAAGGGATAAAAAACCCGAGCAGGGCGCCCACCCAGCCGAAAATCATGTTTCCGCCGGCGATGAACGCGACGGCGGCGAATACCAGGGCCGACACTGCGCACAGCATCAGGAAGTTTCCGGCGCGAACGTCCAGGTTTCCTTGAGCCAGCATTTTTTGCAGGACGGAAACTCGCTGAGAGCGGCGCAGAAAGGTGTCGAAAGCCGGGATGCGGCTGAGCACCTCGTCGCGAAGAAGAGCCACGTCGGGCAGGTCTTGCTCGGCTGGTTTCTGAACGGTGGAGAGGCGATCGCGGAGAACGCGGGCCTGGGCCTTGCGCTGATCGAACAAAGACATGCCGGCAAAGACCGCCAGCGTGACCACGACAAATACCAGCAAGGCGATAAAGAACTGCATCGCTAGACCTCCATCCGGGACTCGAAGAGCGCGGGACTCAGGCGGCAACCGGCAGTGGCGAGGCGCTCGGCGAAATGCGGCGGGTGGCCAGTGGAATGGAATACGCCGCGCACCTTTCCGTTCTCGTCAATGCCGCTGCGGTCAAAAACGAAAACGTCCTGCAGCGTGATCATCTCTCCGTCCATTCCGGTAACCTCGGAGACCGTAATCACCTTGCGCGAACCGTCGGAGAGACGCGCGACCTGGACTACGGCGTGGACAGCGTTCGCGATCTGATGGCGAATCGCGCGCTCGGGAATGTTCAGGTTGGCCATGGATACCATATTTTCGATGCGAGCCAGAGCGTCGCGCGGCGAGTTGGCGTGTACCGTGGTGAGCGAACCCTCGTGGCCGGTATTCATGGCCTGAAGCATGTCGAAGGCTTCTTCGCCGCGCACCTCGCCCACCACGATGCGATCGGGACGCATGCGCAGGCTGTTGATGACGAGCTGGCGCATACGGACAGCGCCTTTGCCTTCGATGTTGGGAGGGCGCGTTTCCAGGCGGACTACGTGTTCCTGCTTGAGCTGCAATTCGGCCGCGTCTTCGATGGTTACGATGCGCTCCGAATTCGGGATGTATCCGGAAAGGACATTGAGAACCGTCGTCTTGCCGGCGCCCGTTCCTCCTGAAATGAGCAGGTTCAGGCGGCCCTTGACCATAGCCGAGAGCAGTTCCAGCATGGGCTCAGTCAGGGTTTTATAGTCGAGCAGGTTGCGCGCGGTTATCTTTTCATGCCCAAAGCGGCGAATCGAGAGGCAGGCTCCGTCGAGCGCCAGGGGCGGAATGATGGCGTTGACGCGAGAGCCGTCCTGCAGGCGGGCATCGACCATGGGCGAGGACTCATCGACCCGGCGCCCGATGCGGGACACGATGCGGTCGATGATCTGCATTAAGTGCTGGTTGTCCTTGAACGACAAGCCGGTGATTTCAAGCTTGCCGGCGCGTTCGATGTACACGCGGTCGAAGCGGTTGACGAGAATGTCGGAAATGGTGGGATCTTTGAGGAGCGGCTCAAGCGGGCCGAGGCCAAAGATTTCGTCGAGGATCTCGCGCGACAACTGCTCGCGCTCGGCGAAACTGAGCGGAACCGCCTCGCTGTTCACCGAACTGCGGATCAGGACGAGAACTTCTTCGCGCGCCGAATCTCCGGTGGAGCGACCGAGTTTTTCCAGGTCGAGGCGATCGAGGATCTTGCGGTGCAGGTCTGCTTTGACCTGCTGGTAGTCGCCCCGTTCGAAAACTTGCAGATTGGCCATAATTTCTAAAACCACTTTCACAGACGCAGGAAGCCGTCGTTCGCTATTCGTCGTTCGCTAATCGCCAGTCCCTACGGTTCGCCGGTTTTAGCGAAAAGCGAACAGCGAACGACGCATCTCTACACCGTCTTAAACAGCGACCAGGCCGTGCGCTTCAGCTCCAAATCGTCCTGGGTCAAGTATTCTGCCAGCCCGGAAATGGAGCGGGCAATTTCAGTGGACCCGTGCTGCATCAAGGGAATGCCGCGATCGATCGCGGTCGAGACCGCGAAGTACTGATTGGGGATTCGCCAGAGCACCGGCGCCCCGATGGCGGCCTCGGTCTCAGCTTCATTGAAGCCCGCCACCTTGCGATAACGGTTCAACACCAAGGCAAAACGGTCCCGTGAGCCACTCTCGCCAAGATATTGGGCCACTCTTCCCGCGCCCCACAGGGAAGCGACATCGGCATGGGCGATGAGCAGAATTGTCTCCGACAGGTTGCAGACCAGGCGAGTGGCGCTGTCGAGCCGGGAGGAAGCGTCCACGACGATGAAGTGAAACAGGCCGACCAGGGTGTCAAAGAGGCGGGCAAAGTCGGAAGCGGAGGGCTCGAGAGCCGTGGGAGTCACGGCGCCGGCCAGCAACTGCAAACCGTGATCGTGATGGACCATGAAGCTGTCGAGCAGGGACGAGTCCAGGCGGTGCAGATTCGTGATGGCGTCCGAGATGGTGAATGTGGGCTTGAGATTAAGATGCAAGGCGCAGTGACCGAGCGGCGCCAGGTCGATCAGCGCCGTGCTGTGGTGAAGCGACTGCAAGGCCAGCGCCAGATTGACGGCGACGGTGGTGGCGCCGTTGCCGCCTTTGGCGTTCACGATCGTGAACACCTTTCCCCGTGAACTTTCGCGCCCGGGCTTGCGGCGAGTCGCCGTCAGGCGGACGAAGGCTTCCAGCAAATCGGTGGTGGTGGTGGGGCGCTCAATGTATTCGCGCACACCCGCCCGCATGGCACTGACAATCAACTGGGGTTGAGTCATGGGGCCGACGACGAACATGACGGTATCGGGAAGTTCCTGGTGCAGCAACTCCACGGCCCTTAGCGCCGAGGTGATGCCGTCGGTGGCGATATCTACCAGAATCACGTCGGGCGCAAAGGTTTGAGTTCTGCGGATGACCGGGTCGTTGGCGGCCAGAGGGAGGGTCGGGTTGCTGCACACGGTGCGGGCTACGCTGGTGCCATCCACCAGAACCTGAAGCACCGCGCGCTGGTCATTGTCCGTGGCGAACACGGCTACTGACAATTCCGGCATGACTCGCTCCCCCCCGCCCTTTCCAAAGCGCCCAACAACTTCCGTCTCCCCGTAGGAGCCAGATCCTACTTGCTGCTGCCCCCGGAGTTCTTGCTATCGAACTTGGCCGGATCCAGATTCGGCACCGGCATCACCGGACCCTTCGGTGCCTGGACACTGGGCGAAACTCGGTGCACCGTGCACAGAACCATCAATTCCGAGTTGCTCTTCTGGTTGTTCTTGCTTTTGAAGAAATTGCCGAGGATCGGGATATCGCCCAGCCCCGGAATCTTGTTGGCGACATTGGTGACCCGGTTATCCATCAGGCCGGCGATGACAAAGCTCTGGCCATCTTGCAGTTCGAATTCAGTGTCCGCCTTGCGCGTGCTGATGGCGGGTATGGTAGTTCCGGCAACCGTGACGGCGTCCGCAAAGTCCAGCGTACTCACCTCGGGGGCGACGTGCAGGTGGATGCTGCCGTTCGGCTGAATCACGGGGGTGAACTTGAGGCGCACGCCAAACTCGCGAAACTGAATCGTGACGGTGGCAATGCCGCTGGCGTTTTGCTGCGCGACGGGAAAGGGAAATTCTCCTCCGGCGAGGAAACTGGCTTCCTTGCCATTGACCGCGACCAGGTTGGGCTCGGCCAGAATCTGCAAAAGATTCTGTGTCTTGAGAGCCTCAATCACCGCGCCCAGGTGGACCTGAGGGTTAAAGAAGAACAGGTTGAGCAGGTTCGATACCGTCGTGGTCGTGGTCGTTCCAGTGGAAATCGTGGGACTCGGGCCGCCAATCGTACTGGGGATGGGTGAGGTGGTGAGTCCGCCAAACTGGCCGGTGCTCGTGCTGCCGATGGTGTTGCCAGCGCCGTTGGTAAGCAGATTGAAGCCCAGTTGGGTCAGAGCGGAACGATCCACTTCCGCAAACTTGACTTCCAAAAGCACTTCCTCTGCCCCGACTGGGCCAAAGGTCAGCACGTTCACGACATTCTTGGAATACGCCGAGGCCAGCAGGCCCGCATGTTTGGCCGTGTCCTCGGTGGTGACGTGACCAGAGATAACAATCGCGTTACGCGAAGGCGTCACGTTGATCTGCTCATTCGGGAACAGGCGATGCATCTCTTCCGAAGCTGCCGTGATGTCGACATCCACGCGCAGATCAAAGCTGCGAGAGCGCTCCAGTTCGTCCCAGATCAGCAGCGAAACCTCGCCCGGAGCGAGTCCATTGACCAGGACCTGGGTTGGCGTGACGACCAGCGCATCCGCCACTGTGGGGTCGGTTACCGAGACGCGCTTCAGTCTTTCGGTGGTGTTAATCAGGAGGGACTTACCCACCATCACGCGGAGCGGCGCTGCTCCCGCGGTAACGCTCTGGTTGGTTGCAGACGTGGCTGGGGTGGAAGATTGCGCGGCCGCCGGATTAGGAGGAGGCATTGCCGGCGTATCCTGGTTCTGAGAAGAAGCCGAGGCGGTTGCCGGAGCGGCCTGGGGATTGCCCTCGCGAGCTACGGTGCGCGCGAGCGCTCTGGTTGCGAATATTGTTGTCGCACCGAGAAGCAAAGTGGCTGCGACGAGCGTAAGAGCTTTCATGAATTCGCACCTCTGCGAGGATGCACGAGCATGAGCGGACGCGAATGGTTGCGGTATTGTGGGTTCAAAACTTGCTGGTTTCATCCCGTTTGCTGCCACGGATCATTTCTACCGTATAGGGCGCTGGTGCTGTTGGAGGCGCCGGACCTTTTACTACTGCCTTGTGGACTTTGGGTTTGGGCTCGGTCGCCTCCGGTTTCTGGCCCAGGTACAGCGAACTTGTCCGCGTCGCGCCGATGCCTCCCTTTTTTGTGTCCAGCGGATTCCGCAAAGAGAGCTGAATCCGTCCTTCCTGCGAAACCAGCGCCAGCTTCTGCGCATCATCCGGAGAAACCAGGAGCGTAATCACCGGGGCGGCTTGCGCATCTGTGCCAGCACTCCGGTCCAGGCTCTTACCTACGGCGATGACCGCGACGTTTTCGAGGACAGTGGTGGTTTGACGATCACCGCCGGTGCCTTCATTACCCGTAGCCAGCACATCCACGCGAGTGCCCGGTTGCACGAACCCCGCCACTGAAACCACATCGTTGACCCGTACCGAAACTGCGCGCATTCCTTGCGGGATTAACGAGGGCAGGCCGGCTCCAGCGTTTAGCGCCGCCAGCTTGCTGGGGAGAATAAATTCGCCTTTGCTTACCGGCAGAACTGCACCGCGGCCCGTGACCTTCGAGGTTGCAGAGAATGCCCCGGGAGGAACCGCCGAAGGCGGGATAGTGACCACGCGGACATCTTGAGCTTCCAGCTTGGCTCCGACCTGAATATCGTCCGCAGCGACCACGACCGGTACTCCGCCTGCATTGTTGTTTGAGCCCGCAAAGGTTCGCAGCCGGTTATAGACGGCAAAGGCGACGAGCAGGCCGATAGCGAGCGCCAACCCCCCGATCATCAACAAACGGGTTCGGTTCATTCCTCTCCTTCCGGACAACTCCGGACTTATTCGTCGCCACGGCGGAGTTATATTTTCCGCGAGAGCGACGTACTCCTAGAGGTTGCGGCCTACTGGGCGGCGACTGAGCTGGCTACCTGCGAAAATACGTTGTTGGCATTGCCGCCGATCAGGCGGACGGTGCCGATCACGATAACCAGAATTACGGCTAGCATCACAGCGTATTCTGCGATGTCCTGCCCTTCCTCATTGCGCCACAACAGCTTAAACAGACCTGCCATTTTAGACTCCTTCGAGCTTTACGCGGGGAACTCCCAATCTGGGACAATCCTGGGGACCAGTCCCTATGCGTTAGTTTCGCAGATTCGGGACGGCTCTGGGAAACATTTTTTCACTTTAGTAACTCTTTGGTGCTGGGTGTTTTGCTGGGTCCTTGGAAAAGTCAGCATTTTCCATGGCGGAGTGCGTTGGGAACAGGATTATCGCCTTGGGTTCGCGGAATACAGCATGCCAATTGGGGTCGAGCAGGAGGGCTTGCGCCAGCGCGCAGGAGGGGGGCACAAGTACCGCCTCCACCTTCCAGCGGTCAAGAACGTCTCGCCAGCCGGTGCGGAGCTGCACGGCGGTCTCAAACTGGTGCAGGAGATCGTCGCCATAGAGGTCGGCGCGGCCGTCGACGAACACGCGATATTCGGGATAGAGCTTCCAGATCGCATAGCCTCCCCAGTCGTAGTAAACGAGGATGTCACGGGGTTGGTCGCTGGCCCGCAAGAAGGCGACAGCTTTTTGGGGAAACTGCTGCGCCTCGCGAGCGTCCTGGTTGCGGGCAAGACTGACCCACTTCACCAATGCAAACGCAGCCATCAGCATGAGAACAGCCCCGTTAAGAAGTGGCCGGAACCGCGAGGGGTCTAAGCGACGTGGTGAGACCGCTGAGGACGCTGAAGCGGCCGGGAGAGCCGCGGCAATCACCGGGATCGCCAGCAAAACGAAAATTGGAATGTGGCGGACGGCGTCCAGAGCGGCGAAAGAGGTAAGGAGCAGAGGTACGATCACACGCCCCTTAGGCCGCGAGCGGGCACTGGCGAGTGCGGTCAGAAGCAGCAGCCATACTAGTAAAAATGGGCGATAGAGCCATTCATGAAAATCCGGCGAGAACCACTCAACAATGAACGACCGCATCCCGGGTGACCGTAAGGTATCGAAAGGATAACGATACAGTTGCGCGCCGCTGGGGTTGAGGGGCACGAGCGCCAAACAAGCCACGAGAACCAGCAGCACCCGCAGGATGATGGGGCGTGCTTCCTGCCAAGGCGTGTCGCCTACGGCAGTCTCCATAATCAGGCCGACACCGTACGCAAACAACAGCGCGGGGCCGAGCGCGAATCCGGCGTGCAGATTCAGCCATAGGAGAAAGAGCGGTGGTATCCAAAACAGGAGCCTGGGCCGATCTTTTCTTGTGCCACCTTCGACGAGCCATAGAAGCAGGCTGGCGAGCGTAAAGGTGAACATCTGCGGGCGCACGCCCCAAGAGGGAGCCGACGCTAGAGCGCCGAAGACTGTCGCTGCCGCGGCCCAGTGCCGCTTTCCGGGACAGCGGAGATAGAGCAGCATAAAGCCAGCGGTGGTAATGATGGCGGAGAACACGATCAGCGCAGCGGCGCCGCCGTGCTTCCAGAGTTCGTAAAACACGACCTCCGACAACCACTCATGCGACACCCAGGGGTGCCCGGCGCGAGTGAAAGAAAAAGGGTCGGAATGCGGGACGCGGCCGGTTTCCACGATCCACTGCCCGGTGCGCAGATGCCACCAGAGATCGGGATCGACCGCATTGCGCGCCGTCATCGCCAGTAAGCCGAAAAACAGGATGCCGCCGAAAAACACACCTCCCCTCCCGCGAAGAATTCCGAACGTTGCCATTGGACGGGATTATAGAATCAGTTGTCCGCAAAAGCTGCTTATGACTTCATTCGTCCAAAAGCGCTGGTTGGTTGGACTTTCGGCGCTCCTCGGCGGGAGGTTGAGATAGGTTCTAATGAAGCCGCGCTATTGGCATTACTGGATCGGCTTGCTCCTGAGCATGGCCCTCGTACCTGTTTTGCGAGGGTTGCACCTTCCGGTCAGGTTCGATTGGAAAACGTTTGGCACTGCGTACTGGATCCTGACGGTGCAGTCCGTATTCGTTGCAGCGGTGCTGTGCCTGGTGGGCCTGCCCGGGCAGGCGATACTGGGACCTCTTGCCGAACGTTACCAGCGCGAACCGCTTCGCATCGTTCTCCTGCTGCTCTACCTCACGGCTCTGGGCTGGGCATTCACCTGGATGACAGCGGTGGTTCTGGCCGTCAATACCATCGCCATACTTGAATTCCACGAGCGGAAGCCCCACCAACTGCGCCAAGCCGCTGGTGCGGTTCTACTGCCCGCTCTTTATGTGTTTGCCGGTTTTCTGTTGGTGTTCGCTTACAACGACATCATCGTCTCGGTTCATTTCAATTTCGCTTATGACGCGGCATTCAATGCGATGGACAGGTGGATTCTCCACGGATGGTCCGTTTCCGATCTGTCGCACTGGGCGCTTCGAACCTTTCCGCTTCCCGTTTTCCGCCTCCTGGAATTCATTTACTTCGGCATGTTTCCTCAGATTGGGGCGGCCATTCTCCTCGTCAGTGTTTCTGACGGGAGGAACCGTGGCCTGCAGTTCGTGGGCACGATTCTCATGACTTACTATCTTGGCCTCGGGCTGTTTTACCTATGGCCGAGCCATGGTCCGTATTCCTTGTGCCCCGGGCATTTCTCGCGGTTTCCCAGCACCTTGCAGGTCTACGCTATCCAAAAAACCATGATGGCGCATGCGCTGGCGCTTTGGAACCATGTTCCGATCCAGCGCATCTCCACTGACTACTTCATCGCCTTCCCTTGCATGCATATCGCGCAGCCACTCATCGTGATGTGGTTCTTACGCCGCTGGAAACGAATGTTGATTGTCCTGTGTGCTTATGACGGTCTGTTGATTCTCTCTATCCTTCTGCTGGAGTGGCACTACCTTGTCGATATCATCGGGGGCATATTGCTCGCGGGGATTGCCATAGCGATCACCGATAATTCGACCTTGTGGCGCCGTTGGATTCGGAACGGTTCCTTACCCACGGGCTTGGGCGATCCCCTTCTGGACAGTCACTCAGGTCCCGGTGGGAGTGGCTGCATTAATCCTGATCCATTATTATCAGAGGACTTTTACTGCGCCGGTAAGGCCGGGCACGTCGTAGAATGTTGTGGGCCCGAATCAGGTGCTGGCATGAAGGCCAGCGCGGCGGCATGCTGGGCTATCTTCTCCGCCCTGAGCCCCTCGGTGGGAAGAAAGAGCCGAACTGCATGAGTATCTTCGTTTTCCAGAGCCCATGGGGTTCAGGATCGGGCCTCTCCAACTGGCAGCGGAGTCGGTGGGGAGCGCACCTTCACGAGAAAGGCGCGGGTTTTTCGGCCAGTGATGCCTGCTAGTGCAGTTGCGGAAGGGGTCAAAACATTGCCCGCGAAGAGATTTTGGCCGACCGTTCTGGTCCTACGACTTCTCCCGCTCCTTGTTGCTCACCAAATGCTGCTGGCGATCATATATGTGCCTCTTGCTCTGCGGGGCGTTGACGATTTTCGCCAACTTTATACAGGTGGGTACATAGTTCGCACGCGCCACGCCGCCGAGCTGTATGACTACGATACACAGCAGCGTTTCGAAGACCTGTTAATCCCAGCTGGGCGGCACTTTATGCTGCCAATTAACCATCTCGCATTCGAGGAATTGTTGTTTGTGCCCCTATCGCTGCTTACTTATAGGGTCGCGTACTGGGTGTTCATGGCCTTCAATGGCATGTTATTGATCCTCTGTGCGGGGTTGCTGAGGCACCGACTCGAGATACAGCCCAATCAACGGAAATGGGTTTCCGCTCTTCTGCTTCTGGCCTTTTTCCCCATCCCGCGCGCACTGGAGAAAGGGCAAGATTCCATTATCATGCTTACGCTTCTGGCGGCCGCGCTTTGGGCACTTGATCATGAGAAGGAGTTCTTGGCTGGGCTCCTAGTTGGTATCGGCATATTCAAATTCCAGATTGTGATTCCAATTGCGCTGCTGTTCCTGGTATGGCGGCGCTGGCGGTTTTTTGCGGGCTTTTCGGCCTCCACCGTTGCGGCTGGCCTCGTCTCCCTGTGGCTAGTGGGCCTCGACGGAGCGAGAGAATACGCGAACATGTTGCTATCGATGAGCGTCCGGTTAACTTCCGACGTGGACATGCTTCGTTACGGCACTCATCCCAGAGATATGATCAACCTGCGGGGACTGTTGTCCGCCATATTTGGCGGCAAGCTACCCCACGGTTATGTCCAATTTCTGATCGCAGCTTGCTCGGTTATTGTTCTCCTGGCAGCGGCAAGGCAGCGCCCGTCGCTGCCTCTGGCGATCGCCGCCGCCTCATTGGCGAGCTATCATTTCATTGTTCATGATGCGAGTATCCTCATCATTGTCATAGCCGGGGCACTCTGCTCAGGATTAGTCTGGAATGGTGCCGTTGCTATCCTGCTTCTGATAGCGCCCTTGTGCGCAATGATTCCCGGTTGTGGCTACCTGGCCGCAATCCCTTTGCTGGGACTTTTCTTGTTGATGTTGAGGGGCGTGCCAGAGCGCGGCGAATTCATTGCGGGAGACGGCCAAAGCGCTATCGCTGAAGGATCAACGTGCAGGTGACAATCCTGAACCGCTCTTGTCGTCGAGCTGTTGCAGGCACTCTAAATGGGGGCATTTCTATTGCGATTGCAGGGGGACACTTCTAATTCCAGCGCCGAACTGCCCTTCGTCTTGCCGCACGAAACTGTCGAGCGAGCCTGGTCAGTCCCTTTTTGGACGGTGCCAGATCCCCGTGGGAGTGGCTGCCCTGATGCTGGTCCATTATTATCGAAGGACTTTTCCTGCGTCGCCGGGGCCGGGCTCGTCGTAGAATGCTGTGGCGGGCCTGTGCCAGTTTGCTGGCGTCTTTTTTTGGCACGAAGGCCGGAGGAGAGTTCAGCGTACATGTCGGCTATTACGTCGCATTCGGGCATATCTACCATCTTCCCCATCGTGATCTTCGTGCAGGGGAGTGATCAGAAGACGCTGTCGCTGAATCACACCCCCTACACCGTGGGCCGCAAGGTGGATCGCGACCTGGTGATCGCGGACCCGCGCGTGTCTCGCGAGCATGCCCAGATCGTTTCAGAAGACGGCCAGTTCTTTGTCGTCGACCTGGGAAGCAAACACGGTACCTTCGTCAATGGCGAGAAAGTTGACCGTCACAAGCTGCAACGCAACGACCGGCTGGAATTTGGCGCGCGCGATATTGCCTATGTGATCTTCCACCCGCTGCACTCGACCTCGACGAACACGGCGCGGGAGTTTCTGAGCCAGATCTCGGGCATTCAAATTGCTCCGGAAGCCAGCGACCTCGATAAGCTTACGCTGTTCATGGAAGCGGCGCGCAAGCTGAACACCATCGGCGTGCTCGATGAAATCCTGGTTACGCTGCTCGATGCCACGCTAAAACTGACGCGCGCCGAACGCGGGTACATCTTTCTTCGCGATCTCAACGGGACCCTGACGCTCGCCGCCGGGCGCAACTCGAAAGGCGAGCCGCTGCTCGACGACACGACAATTTCCCGTTCCGTGCTTGACGGTGCCTTGACCTCGAACTCCGAATACCTGGTCACCGACACCAGTCAGATGCTCGACGTAAAGGAGCGGAAAAGCATCGTCGCCTTCGACCTGCGAACCGTGATCTGCATGCCCCTGCGCAAGCCTTTGGTGCAAACCACCCGTGCCGATCAACCAGCCGGTGGGGAAGTGATGGGCGCTCTTTATGTCGATTCGCGCTTTGCCTCGCGCGATATCACCAGCGTCAGCCACGATATTCTGCGTGCGATCGCGATGGAAGCTGCCCAGCTAGTCGAGAACGCGCGCCTGGTGCAGGCCGAGGAAGCCGGACGCCGTTACCAGCAGGAACTGGGGATCGCAGCGTCCATTCAGCAGCGTCTGTTGGCGGTGACCCTGCCCGAAGTTCCTTTTGCGCGGGTGAACGGACGCAACTTGTCCTGCAAGGAAATCGGCGGCGATTTCTTCGAGGCCGTCAACACGCCCCAAGGTTTGGCCGTCGTTCTCGCCGACGTCAGCGGCAAAGGAGTCTCGGCCGCGCTGCTGGCTTCCATTCTCCAGGGCATGGTTTACTCGCAGCTCATTTCCGGTATGCCACTCGTGGAGATCGTCGACGCGGTCAATCGCTTCTTCACCTACAAGCACATCGGTGAGAAATACGCGACTATGATCATTACTCGCCTGCGCAGCGACGGCGATCTTGAATACGTCAACTGCGGACACATTCCTCCGGTGTGGATCTGTGGCACCGAAGTGCTCCGGCCAGCCCACGGCAACCTGCCCGTAGGCCTGCTGGCCGATGCAACTTACTCAAGCGACCGCTGCCAGATGAGGCCGGGGGATCGGCTGATCCTGGTGACCGATGGCGTCACCGAAGCCGAGAACGCCCGCGGAGATATGTTTGACAGCGAACGCCTCGAAGAGGTGGCCGGGAAGAGCGCTTCGATGGAGGACGTGTTCACCGCCGTCGCCGATTTTTGCCAAGGCACCCCGCTCAACGACGATTGCACCGTAGTAGAACTGTCCTACACCGGCAGCTAGCGGATCTGTGTGGAGCGGACACTCCTGTCCGCTGCCTTTGATGTTGATTTTGCCTTTGATCTTGCCTTTGATCCCTGCTTTTGATTTGGCCTTTGATCTTCTCGGACTAACCCGCACCCGAGGGTGCCCCATCCTTGCGCGTTCTGTGCGCAAGGGTGGGATTCCACGCACCCTCCTTTTGGGCTTTTGATCTTGCCTTTGATTTCTCGGGCCGGGTGCCACACGTCTCGCGGTTTTCGAGACGTGGGACGCTGCGAGCGTCCCCACTCCCGCAATCCCGACCCCTGACCTTTTTCATCACAAACCACAAGTACCCGCATCACAGACACCCAACCCGCCGTGCGCGACAATGAAGAACTGATTGGCCGAGGTTGAAGTGCGTCCGTCTCCAGAGACGGTCTTCGAAGCTGCACCGGCCCCATTTGCTATTGGCTCTTTGATAACTGTATTTGGTGCAACGAGCGAGTGTCAGCACCCCGCTGAAACTATGAGTTGTAATAGAATCAGGCGCAAAATCGAGCTAACTCCTTATTCCGGAATATTTTGAAAATAAGTCCTTTGCGCTCTGGATTTTGGCGTCGCGATCCCCCGTAACCCCATGATTCCAGTACCGGGGGGGTAGGGGGGTAGTGGTAAACACGGGCTAATACCTCCGGAGTTAATAGGCAGGCCTGCTAAGGCCGCGCCTCCGGATGAATCTCCACCGTGGACCAGGTCTTGTCGGCAGCATGACACAGCTTCTCCAGCGCGCAATCGGCACACCTCGGACCCCGCGCCACGCAGAGTTTTCGCCCGTGCCAGATCACTTCGTGAGAAAAATCTGTCCACCGCTGGCGAGGAATGACCCGCATTAGGTCCTCTTCAATTTTCTTTGCGTCTTCCTGCTTGGTCAGCTCCAGACGGCGTGAAATCCGCGTCACGTGCGTATCCACGACGACCCCTTCATTCTTTTTGAACCAGGTTCCGAGCACGACGTTCGCCGTCTTGCGAGCCACTCCCGGGAGGCTCAGCAACTCCTCCATCGTCTGCGGCACGTTCCCGCCAAAGTCTGCGACCACCTTCCGTGCCGCGCCCACCACCGATTTCGACTTGTTGCGGAAGAAGCCGGTCGAGCGGATATCCGGCTCCAACTGTTCCGGCTCAAGCGCGGCGAAATCCTGAACGGTCGGATACTTTTCAAACAGCACAGGCGTGACCATGTTTACCCGCACATCGGTACACTGCGCGGAAAGAATCGTTGCCACCAGCAATTCCCATGCGCTGCGGTGGGTGAGGGCACAAGTCGCATTGGGATAGAGTTGATCAAGGCCCGCGATGATCTGGCGCACACGGTCCGGGGCAAGAGGGTCATAGGTAGAGACGCGGCTTGCCGCGTCTCCCGCTCCAGATGCAGATTTCTTTTTCAGAGCAACCGCCTTCGGCGCCTTCCCAGCGTTCAGCGGCGCTCGACCGGCGGTGGGACGCGCGGACGCATTCTTCGCATTTCTACCCTGCAATGATTGTGTACCTTTTAACGGCGCACCCTTCAACGGCGCACCCGCCCGGCGCGCACCTTCCTGTCGTCCGCTGCGACTCGGTTGACGCGGCATGTTTCCGCGAGCCATCGGTTTCCTCCTGAGCAGTGGTTCATGGTAACAAAACCGCTGGGTTGCGACCGTCCGCACATCCCAGGTAACTGCGCTGCAATTGACGGCTTGGCGGCCGGGTGAGTACTCTGGGATTCAAAGGAAAAACTTGTGGCAGTGAAGAGCATCAAACTCGGACAAGTCTGGCGCCAGGATGCAACCGGCCAGGATCACCTGGTCACCAAGGTGTACAGCGAAGTTTTCACGCAATACGCGGTACTGCGGCCCGCCGAGGTCACCGCGCCCAATGCGCCCGTCGTAAAGGTGAAGGTCGCCAAATCGGCGGAGGGCGTAACCTTGCCCGGCTTCAGCTTCACGCAGGAAGGGGCGTTCTGAAGGGGATCGGGTCATCTGGCCATCGGGTCATCGGGTGATCTGAAATCAAATGCGTGAGTGTTCCGGGGTTGTTCTTAGATGGCCCGATGGCCCGATCACCCGATCACCCGATCCAAAATGACCGAAAAAATCCTAACCGTACTTTTTGTCTTCATCAATTCCGTCGTCGTCGCGACCGGCTATGCCGGCATTGCTCTGCTCATGGCGATTGAGTCCGCGTGCATTCCGCTGCCTTCCGAACTGATCATGCCTTTCGCCGGCTATCTTGTTTATGCCGGCGCGATGAAGCTGGTCTGGGCGGCGACGGCCGGCGCGATCGGCTGCAATCTAGGCTCGCTCGTCGCCTACGAAATCGGCTGCTACGGCGGGCGCCCGCTGGTCGTGCGTTACGGACGCTGGATCCTGATGGGCCACCGTGAACTCGACTGGGCCGACCGCTTCTTTCTGCGCTGGGGAGACATGGCCGTATTCATTGCGCGCCTGCTACCCGTGATCCGCACCTTTATCGCGCTGCCCGCCGGAATCGCCCGCATGCCGCGCGGCAAATTCCACATCTATACTTTCCTCGGATCGTGGCCCTGGTGTTTCGTGCTGGCTTACTGCGGCATGAAACTCGGCGAGAACTGGCGCTCGCTTGGCAAGTACTTCCATAAGTTCGACGCGATCATCGGAGTCTTATTGTTGGGCGGGATCGTATGGTTCCTTTGGTCGCACTGGCAGAATCGGCTGCGCGCCGCGGAGTAGAGTTTGTGGGGCCGGCATGGGATTTCTGAGCTACCTTCTATATCCGTGGGGCTTCATCCTCCAGGGACTGGCGATTGTCCACTTTATCCGCCGTCGCCCGGATACCTACTGGATTTTTATCATCCTGTTTCTTGGTCCGCTCGGCGCGATTATCTATCTTTTCGTCGAGGCGCTGCCCGACATTGGACTGCTGGGCCAGTCCTTCAAAGTCTTTCCGCGCCGCAGACGCATTGGCGAACTGGAAGTTGCGATTCGCGACAATCCGTCGGCGGGAAACTATGAAGAACTCGGCGACCTTTACATGGATGACGGCCAGCTCCAGTTGGCGCGAGGAGCATTCGATAAAGCCATCGCCGCTCGCGCCGATACGCCGGACCCTTTTTATCGGCGCGGCGTTTGCGCCATCCAGTTAGGCGACGCGGCAGCCGCGTTACCTGACCTGGAGCGCGTCGTCGGCAAAGAGCCCGACTACGATTTCCAGCGCGCCGCCGGATTGCTCGCTCACGCCTACGCGCAAACCGGGCAAAAAGAAAAGGCTGAGGCGCTCTTTCGGCAAGTAACGATCACGTCGACGTTGTCGGAGACTTATCTGAATTTCGCGGATTTGCTGGCCTCCGAGGGGCGCAACGCCGAAGCCCGCGAGTGGGCGCAGAAGGTGCTCGACAAGAAACCCACCATGCCCGGCTACTTGCGGCGACGCGAGCGGCCGTGGTTTCGGCGCGCGAATGAGGTGCTCAAAAGATTGCCATCGTGAGAGAGCACCCCCCGGTGCGGTCTTTGCCCCTACGTGCAAACGGCCTGTTTTTGACAATAATCTTTCAGTTCGTCGATCTTCGCGAATATCTTAAATCCATAGGAAAGAAGCAGTATTGCTATTAGGATTGCTCTTCTAGGCTAGAATTCGGGAAATTCTAATAGCACACAAGGTCCGTGATCCTGAGAATTATTATTATCGTCGCTGTTCTGATCGCAGCTGTTCTCGCTCTCGCTGCGACCAAGCCCAAGACTTTCGAAGTCCAGCGCTCGATAAGTATCAAGGCTCCCCGGGAGAAAATCTTTGCGCTCATCAACGACTTCCACAGTTGGAGTGGATGGGCACCCCAGGACAAACTGGACCCCACCATGAATAGGACATACGGCGGGGCCGCAAACGGCAAGGGCGCCGTCTCGGAATGGAATAGCACTGGCAGCGCCGGCAAGGGGCGGATGTCGATAACTGAATCGGTGCCGCCCAGCATGATTTCGATCAAGGTGGATTTCGTGAAGCCGTTTGAAGCCCATAACATCAATGAGTTCACTCTCGAACCTGATGGAGCCTTGACCAAGGTCACGTGGACCATGCACGGTACAAATCTCTATATCATGAAGATCATGAGCATTTTTGTGAACATGGACCGCATAGTCGGGAGGCACTTCGAGAGCGGGCTCGACAACCTCAAGACCGTCGCTGAACAATAGAGATATGAAGCCGCTTCCCTCAAAAGCCAAGAGCTAACAGCCAAAGTGCTATCCTTCCCCCGATGCGAATTTCCTACTTAGAATGCACTCGCTGCGGATGGCATCTCTCTGCCGATCGCCCGCAGAATGTCTGCCCCAAAGATGCCGGCGTGCTTTACGTCCGTTACGATCTTGGCAGCCTGAAAGGGAAGTTTCGTCCCGAAAATTTATCAGGGCGCGTGGTCAGCATGTGGCGTTACGCCGAAGTTCTCCCCGAACTTCCGAAAGATGAAAAGCCCGTCACGCTGGGCGAGGGATTTACGCCGATGCTTGCCAGCCGCGAGTATTCGAGCGTCTACATCAAAGACGAGGGCCTGAATCCAACCGGATCGTTCAAAGCCCGCGGCATGTCGGCAGCCGTGACCATGGCAAAACATTATGGACTGAAGAAGCTGGCCGCTCCTTCCGCCGGAAATGCCGGGGGCGCGCTGGCGGCCTACGCGGCTGCGGCGGGCATCGAAGCCCACATTTTCATGCCGAAAGATGTGCCGCTGGCGAATCGCATGGAATGCGATTACTACGGCGCGCACGTTACTCTAGTCGACGGCTTGATCAGCGATTGTGGCCGCATGGTCGCCGAACGCAAGGACAAAGAAAGATGGTTCGATGTCTCGACCCTCAAAGAGCCGTTCCGCGTCGAAGGCAAGAAGACTATGGGTTACGAGGTTGCTGAGCAGTTGGGCTGGAAACTTCCGCACGGCATCATCTATCCGACGGGTGGCGGCGTGGGCATGATCGGAATGTGGAAAGCCTTCGATGAAATGGAGGAGCTGGGCTGGATCGGTGCCGAGCGCCCGAAAATGATCACGGTGCAGGCGGCCGGCTGCGCGCCGATCGTCAAGGCCTGGGAAGCAGGGAAGAACGCTTCTGGAATGTGGATCAGCGAAATGTGGGCTGGCGCCGCAACCTTTGCCGCCGGCCTGCGCGTGCCCAAGGCTTATGGCGATTACCTGATTCTCGAGATACTCCAGAAAAGCCAGGGCACCGCAGTCGCGGCGACCGACGAGGAAATCCTCGCGGCCACGCGGCACTGGGCGAGCGTGGAGGGCGTATTTGCCGCGCCCGAAGGGGCTGCATCGCTCGTTGCCTACCAGAAGCTGCGCGCCAGCGGATTCTTCCGCGCCGAAGATAAGGTGGTGCTCTTCAATACGGGCTCGGCCTACAAGTATCTAGATATGATCGAAGCGCAAGAAAAGAAGGCGCGGCCAGAGCCGCCCACTGCGCACAACATTGGAGGAATCATCGGCCCGTACTGAACACGTAGGGACAGCCGCCCTCGGCAGGTTATCTGCTTTCGACGAAGTAGTAGAGGAACGAAACCCGCCACAAAGACAGGAGCCATGGGCTTCCCCTTCCAACCCGATTCGCTGCAGCGACAGCGCGAACAAATGGTGCGCAAACAACTCGCAGAACGCGGCATCGGCGACGTTCGCGTGCTCGACGCCATGCGTACGGTGCGGCGGCACGAGTTTGTTCCGGAGCCTTACCGGCAGGACGCCTACGGAGATCACCCGCTGCCCATCGGCGCCGAACAGACGATTTCGCAGCCCTACATCGTGGCCGCGATGCTCGAGCACCTCGCTCTTCAGGCCACTGATCGAGTCCTTGAAGTCGGAACTGGCTCCGGCTACGTGACGGCATTGCTTTCGCTGCTCTCGGCCGAGGTGTATTCGGTGGAGCGCCACGCGCAACTGGCGGCTACGGCGGAAAGTACGCTGCATCGGCTGGAATACCGCAACGTGAAGATCAGAATCGGCGATGGCAGCCAGGGTTGGGCAGAGTATGCGCCGTTCGACGCTATTCTTGTCTCTGCCGCAACACCCGAAGTGCCGCCTACCCTGTTCGCTCAGTTACGCGAAGGCGGACGCATGATGGTGCCGGTCGGGCCGTCATCCAGCCAGGAATTGCAGTTGATCTCGAAAGTGAGCGGACGGCCGGAGGTAAAGATTCTCGAAGGTTGCCGGTTTGTGCCGCTGGTGGAAGGAGCAGTGGATGGTGGCTAGTGGGCAGTGGTCAGTTGAGCCCGTGCCCGCTAATGCATTTGCTTTTTCTGGCCACTGACCACTGACCACCGACCACTCCCTACTGAGCGCTGCTTTACAATTGTGCCGTGGCCTTGCTCCGAAATCTTAAGATCACGCTGGAGATGATCAAGTGGGAGCACTCGATCTTCGCGCTCCCGTTTGCGCTCTGCGGAGCCATGCTGGCGGCCGGAGGTTTGCCGGCGCGGCGGCAACTGGGGTGGATTGTCGTGGCCATGGTTTCGGCGCGGTCCGCCGCCATGGCTTTCAATCGCCTGGCCGATGCCTCAATTGACGCCGCCAATCCCCGCACTGCTACTCGCGCCCTGCCGGTCGGACAGTTGACTCCAGCGTTTGTGAGTGCGTTCGTTCTGGCGGCTTGCGGAATTTTTGTTCTTGCCGCTTCCCAGTTGAACCGCCTGACGCTGATGCTTTCGCCGGTGGCGTTGGCGGTGATACTTCTTTATTCCTACAGCAAGCGATTCACGCGCTGGTCGCATCTATTTCTCGGATTCGCGCTCGGGATTGCTCCGGCTGCCGCGTGGATTGCGGTTCGCGGGTCGCTCGATCCACGGATTTTGCTGCTCACGGCTGCGGTGACGTTCTGGGTCGGCGGATTCGACGTGATCTACGCCTGTCAGGATCATGACCACGACCGCAGCAACGGCTTGCACTCGGTGCCGCGTTATTTCGGAATCAGGAATGCGCTCGTCATCGCCCGCTTGTTTCACATCGTGATGCTTGGGCTGCTGGTTGCGCTGGTCGTCACTTTCGGCTTAGGTAAGCTGGCGGTTACGGGAGTGGTTGCCGTGGCTGCGCTTTTGCTCTACGAACACACGCTGGTGCGGCACGACGATCTGAGCAAGCTGAACGCCGCGTTCTTCACCATGAATGGGGTGATTTCGGTGGTGTTCTTTTTCTTTGTCGCGGGAGATTTATTGCTGAGGCGCGGTTGAGTTTCAGTGGTTGGGGTTTGTACCCCCCAGCCACTTCTCCGCATGCAGGGGAGCGGCCGCGCGTATGCGTTCAAACGCCGCATAAGCATCCGCTTCAGCGGGTGCGGCGAGACTAACGCGGTAGGCCATACTTGGTACGCATCTCGTCCAACACCTGAGCGGCGGGCTTCAGTTCGCCGCGTTCCGCGCTCGCCATTCCCTCTTGAATTGCCGCAAGGGTTTCCATGTGGTGCAGGCGTTCTTGCATTAACTGGTAGCTGGCCGCGTCCTGCACAACGACCTCGGCCTTGCCGTTCACCGTCAGGACTTCCGGGGCTTGCGTCTTTTTAAGCCGCGCGACATGCTTTTTATGGTTACGGAGGAAATCGGTCAAGGAGTGGATTTCGCGGGTATCGAGCATGAGGGGCCTCGCTGATTATTATCTGACAATTATATGTTGCCAAGCGGCGGCGAAAGTCAATGAAGAATTTGGTGGCGCCTCAGCTAAAAAATGGGGAGCCTCTTTGGAGGGGGCACGGAGCGGGCCATTCGCCGGTCACTGTTCCACAGCGCCCGAATGGTTAGAACTCTCTGACGCGTCTTTGGCATTGATAGGGCGTAGGGGTCCTTCGACTCCGCATGGACTTCACTTCGTGAAGTCCATACTACGCTCAGGATGACAGCTTTTTAGTGATCCTCCGCGGGCTGGGTTATTATTGAAGAGATGCTGAACCCGCACCCATTCCAAACCAACCCATTTCAAACCGACGACCCGCGCCTGCTTCCGATCAAAGATAGAGTCCTCGCTGGCGAACGCCTGAACGAGGGCGATGCGCTTGCTCTTTATGGGACCGGCGACATCCTCGCCGTGGGTTGGCTGGCGAACTGGGTTCGGGAGCGGATGCATGGCGACAAAGCCTACTTCAACGTCAACCGACATATCAATCCGACGAATGTTTGCGTGGCTGCTTGCCGTTTATGCGCCTTTGGGCGCAAGAAAGACACTCCTGGCGCCTACACCATGGCGCTTGAAGAGGCCTTCCAGACGGCTGCTTCCGGATACACCGAGGCGGTCACGGAGTTTCACATTGTCGGCGGGCTGCATCCTGATTTGCCGTTTCAATATTTTCTTGACCTGGTTTCGGGATTGAAAGAGCGCTTTCCGCAAGTCCATATGAAGGCTTTCACCATGGTGGAAGTTGCTTACCTGGCTAAGCGGGCTAAGTTGACGATCCGCCAGACGCTGGAAAAAATGAAAGAGGCGGGCGTCGATTCGCTGCCCGGCGGCGGGGCTGAAATTTTTGCCGATCGCGTGAGGCACATTATTTGCGATCACAAGATTGACGGCGATCAATGGCTCGATACGGCGCGCATCGCGCACCAGATCGGGCTGAAATCGAACGCCACCATGCTCTACGGCCATATCGAAGACGACGAAGACCGCGTCGACCACCTGCTCAAACTGCGCGCCTTGCAGGATGAGACCGGCGGATTCCAGACGTTTATTCCACTCGCCTTTCATCCGGCGAACACGCCGCTGCAGCATCTTTTTACGACCACCGGCATGACCGACATCAAGCAGATTGCCGTCAGCCGCCTGGTGCTTGATAACTTTCCGCATATTAAGTCTTACTGGCAGATGATGACTCCTAAGATTGCGCAGATATCGCTGCGGTTCGGAGCCGACGATATTGACGGCACCGTCGTCGAGGAAAAGATCTACCACGATGCGGGAGCCACCACTCCGCAAGGCCTGCGGCGGCACGACCTGGTGCGCCTGATCACGGAAGCCGGGCGCGAACCGATTGAGCGCGACACGCTCTACCGGCCGGTTACACGGACGGAGACTTCGTTTACCGTGTCGGTGTAGGGGGAGAGTTCTCGGTTCTCAGTTTCAATCGGTGAAGCCGAGTCTGAAAACAGGCCGACTATCGCAGCCTTAAAGAGTGTGCGTGAGAACTCGGTCGTCCCTCCGGGACTTGAATCATTTTCTCTCACTTTACCCAGCGCTGACCCGCTGGGCTAAGTTAGTTCGCCCCTCCGGGGCTGGATTCTCGGGCATTCCGCTCCACCGGATTCTGCGGCATCGCGAATTCAAATACATGGGTCCTTCGCTTCGCTCAGGATGACAGCGTAGATTTATATCGCGAACTTGTGGGAGACGACACTGAGAACACTGAGAACGGAGAACTGGGAACCTTCCTCAAGCAGGCGCATCTAATCTTCATGGCCAAAGAGCAAACAGCGGTTTTCGGCGGCGGGTGTTTCTGGTGCATCGAAGCGGTTTTTCAACGTCTCACCGGCGTCACACAAGTGGAGTCCGGCTACATGGGCGGGGGCGCCGACCAGGCTACTTATCGCCAGGTATGCGGCGGCGACACAGGGCATGCGGAAGTGGTGCGCGTCACCTTCGATCCGGACCAGATCAACTATCGCGAACTGCTGGACGTATTCTTCACGATGCACGATCCGACCACGCTGAATCGGCAGGGAAATGACAGTGGCGAGCAATATCGCTCCGTCATCTTCTACAGCGATGAAGAGCAGCAGCGGATTGCGGAGGATGTGATTGCGGAGATGACGGCGGCGAAAGTGTTTCCGGAACCGATCGTGACCGCAGTCGAGCCGGCCGAGGAATTTTACGCGGCCGAAAACTACCATCAGAACTACTACAACGAAAACTCGCGCCAGCCTTACTGCATGTTCACGATCTCGCCGAAGCTGGCGAAATTGGAAAAGAAGTTTGCCGAAAAAGTGAGAGCGTGAAGGTGTAGCCCTGCTCGAATACCGGCCGGAAGCTATTCCTCAGAATTCCGGGCAATTTCGTGGGGGTTGGCCGTGGCGGGTTCGGGCCGTTCGTCCAGCAGAAGCCGTCGCAAGGTGCGGAGGTCGTTGAGCAACCGACTGCTGCTCTGCAGGTGCTGCTCCAATTTGTCTAACTTGAATTGCACGATTTGCAGCGCCTGCACCCGGCGCTCCGACTTGGCCTGCGCGGCCGCGCTTATATCGGCTGCGATCTCCCCTTTGGCTTCGGTGATGGCCTCGACCAACAGCCGCACGTATTGGTGCGCATTCTCGACACTATCAAACGGGGTTTGGAGGGGACTGTTCACGGCAAGAGTTCCTCAGCAAATGCCAGGAGCCTGTGGCCGGCGCCTAAAGGCGCATTCCTAACACGGCTCCTGCGGTATGCCTAAAGGCATACCCTGATACGAATCGTACCATCTCGGGGATGGGATCGCCGAGAACACTACGCCTTTGAAGTGTCCTCGTTTGCCTTTTTCACCACGGAGCCACAGAGTCACGGAGAAAACCTTGAAGCTGTAAGAGCCAGAAGGGGAAGGTTTTGCCAAGCAGTTGGGTTTCTCTGCGTCTCCGTGGCTCCGTGGTGGAAAGACTAAATTAGGACACTACCGACGCCTTTGGAGTGGTCGTCATCAGGTGAAGGATTCAGGGTAGACTTCTCGGCGAGGTCCTGAGGGGAAGTTCAGCTTCTCTGGTATGGATTCTTGTTTTTCCTATAGATCGAGCCGCTTCTCTTACTGCTTGTATGGGCTGACGCCCAGCTTCTTCACTTGCTCGGTGAAGTCTCTCACCACTTGGCCAAATCTCGGGCCTTCGGCGGCCGAAACCCATTCCAATTTAAAGCGCTCTTCCTCGATACCGAAATCGGCGAGCATCAGCTTGATGGCGTCCGCGCGTTTTTCGGTTTTGTAATTGCCTTCCTGGTAGTGACAATCTCCCAGGTGGCAGCCGCAGATGAGGACGCCGTCCGCCCCCTTGGTGAAGGCATCAATTACCAGGTTGGGATGCACCATGCCCGAGCACATGACTCGGACGATGCGGATGCTGGGCGGGTATTGGGTCCGGGAAACGCCCGCCAAGTCCGCGCCGGCGTAGGAGCACCAGTTACAGCACAGGGCGATGATCAGGGGCTCAAAGTTATCTTCCATTCGATACTCCCATTACGATACTCCCAAGGCAGCGTGGATCTGGGCCTCGATTTCAGAGAGGGTAAATCCATAGACGAATATGCCATTCTTGGGACACGTAGCCTGGCAACAGCCACAGCCCTTGCAGCTGGAGTCGTTGGTTTCGACGACTTTCTTGATCCCCCCCTGCCACATGTACTCGATCATGGAGATGGCTTTGTAGGGGCAGGTGTCCACGCAGTAGGCGCAACCGTCGCAGCTGGCGTCGACGACATGCGATATGTTGCCTTCGAGCTCAATGCTGTCACGGCTGAGGATGGTGGATGCTCTGGCGGCGGCGGCCTGAGCCTGCAGAATGGTTTCCTCGATGTTCTTGGGAGAATGCGCCAAGCCGCACAGGAAAGCGCCGTCGGTCATGAAGTCGACGGGGCGCAGCTTCATGTGAGCTTCGAGGAAAAAGCCTTCGCTATTCAATGGGACCTTGATCAGCTGCGCGAGCTGTTTATTGTCCTCGTGCGGCTGAATGCCCGCCGACAACACCACCGCATCGGCGGCGATGGTAAACGGCATGCCGAGGGTCTGGTCGAAAACGGTAACCTGGAGTCCTTGCCCATTCGGCGCTACTTCAGGTTTGCGATCTTCCTCGTAGCGGACGAATGCAACGCCTAGCTTCCGCGCCCGGGTGTAGTACTCTTCCTTGAATCCGTAGGTGCGGATGTCGCGGTAGAGGACATAAACATGCGTGTGCGGCGAGAGTTCTTTTATCTTCAGTGCATTCTTGATCGCTTCGGCGCAGCACACGCGGGAACAGTACGGCCGTTCTTTGTCGCGCGAGCCGACGCATTGGATCATCACAACTGTCTTTTGCTTTCCGTTCGGTTTCAGGAAGGCATCGTCAGTAACGAGGCGTTCTTCGAGTTCTCGCTGGGTTATTACTCTTTTGTCCTGGCCATAGAGGTACTCGGTGGGCTGGTGCTCGCGCGCTCCGGTAGCTACGATGACCGTGCCATGCTTGACCGTGGTGGTCTGGCCGTCCAGGGCAATGGTCGTGCTAAAGTCGCCGATTGAGCCGTCGACCTTCTCGATCTTGGCTCCGGTATAGACACAGATTCTGTCGTTGCGGCTGATTTCCAGGCGCAGGCGATTCAGCTCGGTTTGCGGATCGTCGCCGCCCAGCAGGTAATGGAGGTGCTTCAGGTTCCCGCCGAGTTCGTTCTGCTTCTCGACCAGGTGAACGTTGAATCCCTGATGTGCGAGCGAAAGAGCGGCCGTCATGCCGGCGAGCCCGCCACCAATGACCAGGCCCGACTTGTTGACTGGGATCGACCTCTGGGCGAGAGGCTCCAGCAGCCGTGCCTTGGCCACCGCCATCCTCACCAAGTCCTTGGATTTCTCGGTCGCCTTTACTGGCTCCTGCATGTGGACCCAGGAACATTGGTCACGGATGTTCGCCATCTCAAACAGATAAGGATTGAGTCCCGCCTCGCGCATGGTGTTGCGGAACAGGGGCTCGTGGGTACGGGGCGTGCAGGAGGCAACGATCACGCGGTTCAGATGGTGTTCGTCGATCTTTTCCTTGATCGCTTCCTGGGTGTCATTGGAGCAGGTGTAGAGATTGGCCCCGGCGTACACCACATTGGGGAGCGTCTTCGCATACTCCATCACCGAGGGGACATTGACCACGCCGGCGATGTTGGTTCCGCAGTGACAGACAAAGACGCCGATGCGCGGGTCCTCTCCGGTCACATCTCTCTCCGGGGGATACACCTTGGGAGTCATCTGCGTACCGCGGGCGTCCTTCAGGAGCGAAAGCACCTGCCCGGCGGCTGCCGATGCCTGCATGACCGTTTCCGGGATGTCCTTGGGCTCGGCAAACGGGCCCGCCACATAGATCGCTTCCTGAGAGGTTTCCGCGGGCTTGAACACCGAGGTGTGGCAGAAGTCGTGGGGATTGAGGGCGATGCCGAATTTTTCCGCGAACGCCTTCACCTCTTTGGGGGGCTGCATGCCGACAGAGAGGACGACCAAGTCATACTCCCGCGAGGCTTTCTTGTCGTTTTCGGCCAGATACTTGATGACGAGGTTCCTGGTCTCGGGTACTTCCTCGATTTTGGGCACGCGGCAACGGATATACTGGACGCCTTGTTCCTCGGCGCGATGGTAGTACTGCTCAAATCCTTTGCTGAAGGCGCGCAGGTCCATGAAGTAGATGTCGCACTGGAGATTCTCTCCAAGGTGCTCCTTGGCCATGAGCGCTTCTTTGGTGGCGTACATACAGCAGACGGAGGAGCAGTAATCCCTCTCCTTGTCGCGTGACCCGACGCATTGGATGAAGCCGATCCGCTTCGGGGTTTGCCCGTCGCTCGGCCGCCGCACATGGCCCTCATACGGTCCCGACGCCGACAGAATCCGCTCGAACTCCATGGCGTTAATCACATTCGGGAGGCGACCATATCCCAGGTCTTTACTACCCCGGGCGTCGTAGGTCTGGTAGCCGGGAGCGAGGATGATAGCCCCCACGTTCAGCTCAACCGTGGACGGTTTCTGGTCAAAATCGATGGCCTCGGCCTCGCACACTTCCTCGCATATTCCGCAGTCTTCGTAATTCAAATGGATGCAGGTGTCGCGATCGATTATGGCCTTGTTGGGAACGGCCTGCGGGTAGGGAATGTAGGTGGCGGGCCTGGAGTCAAGATTCAGGTTGAAGATGTTGCGAATGGGGTCGAAGGTACCCGCCGTGGCCAGGGATGAAACCTGTTTGCCGGTGGGACAAATGAAATTGCATGCCCCGCAGGTCCAACAGACGGAATTGTGTTTGCCGAAGGGCGACTGCAGTTTTTTCTTTGGTCCCCTGCCGGTGAAGCCAATGGCGGCCCTTCCCATCCGCTCCTCGCACATACGGACGCACAGACCGCAGTAGATGCAGTCGTCGTTCTTCTTCGTGATCCGGGTCTCCTTGACGCCCAGCTCCGAGGCGATGCGTTTGACAACTTCAGATTCGGGACAGCGCGCCAGCAGAAGCTCAGCCACAATGCGCCGTGACCGCAGGACCCGCTCGCTATGGGTTTGGACACTGATGCCGTCCAAGGCGGGGTACGAGCAGGCAGCCTGAACCGAGGCCGCCCTCCCTGGAACCGCCACCTCAACGACGCAGAGGCGGCAGGCGCCATAGGGAGTCAGCGCCTTATGGTGGCAGAGGGTGGGGAGCTTGACGCCGGCTTTTTCTACGGCGTGGAGGAGTTTAGTTCCCTCCTCAACTTCTATCTGCGCGTTATTGATGGTGAGCGTCGGCATGTTTTCTTCTCACGCTTACTGGTTCTGAACTCCCGATCTCTTCTCCTCGGCTCTGCGCGCCTTCCACTCCTTGACAGGCACCGGAGCGGACAGCGACTGCAAGTACAGGGCTTCTTTCCCGGAGAGCTTGATGATCGCCCCAACTTTGGGCGGGCAGACCTCGAGGCACTCGCCGCACTTGGTACAAGTGTCTTGATCGATGACGTGAACGTGCTTATTCGATCCCTTCACCGCTCCGCCTGGACAAGCCTTGAGACACAACGTGCAACCCGGGCATTTGTCGGGATCGATGTAGTACTTGATGAGCGGCTTGCACACCTTCGCCGGACAATTCTTTTCGGCGATATGCGCAACGTACTCGTCTTTGAAGTACTTAATGGTCGACAGCACCGGGTTGGGCAGAGTCTGTCCGAGGCCGCACATCGAGGCGTCTTTAATTGCCTCCCCGAGTTCTTCGAGGAACGCCACATCGCCCTCGCGTCCGTTCCCCTCCGAGATCCTGGTCAGGACCTCGAGCAGAGCCTCGCTGCCCTCGCGGCACGCGCTGCACTTGCCGCAAGACTCGTCGTTGGTGAACTGGATGAAGAACTTCGAGACATCGACCATGCAGGTGTCTTCATCCATAACAATCATTCCGCCCGAACCCATCATCGAGCCCACTTCCTTCAGGCTCTCGTAATCGATGGGCAGATCGATGAACTTGCTGGGGATGCAACCGCCCGAAGGGCCGCCCGTCTGTACCGCCTTGAATTGCTTGTTGTCGGGAATACCCCCGCCGATCTTGTAGACGACGTCGCGCAGGGTGATGCCCATGGGGACCTCGATCAGGCCGGTGTTGTTGATCTTTCCGACCAGCGAGAAGATCTTGGTGCCCTTGCTGGTGGCGGTTCCGATGCCGGCAAACCACTCCGCGCCCCGGGTGATGATCTGAGGGACGTTGGCCAGGGTCTCAACGTTGTTGATGATGGTGGGGCAACCCCACAGGCCGGACTGCGCCGGGAAAGGAGGCCGCTGCGTGGGTTCGGGGCTCGCGCCCTCAATGGAATGGATCAGGGAAGTCTCTTCCCCGCACACGAACGCGCCCGATCCTTCGCGAATCTCCAGATCGAAAGCAAAGCCGGTGGAGAGGATGTTTTGGCCCAGCAGGCCACAGGCGCGTGCGTCGTCTATCGCCTTCTGGAGGCGCTGACGAGCCAGAGGATACTCCGTGCGAACATAGACATACCCTTGCGCTGCACCGATGGCATAGGCGGCGATGGTCATCCCCTCGACCAGCGAATGAGGATCGGATTCCAGCAAGCTGCGATCCATGTAGGCGCCGGGATCGCCTTCGTCGCAATTGCCAATGAGGTACTTTGGCGTCTTTTTCTCGGCCCGGCATATCTTCCACTTGACGCCGGTTGGAAATCCCGCGCCGCCGCGGCCGCGCAGTCCGGAGCGCGTGATCTGATCGATCACCTGCTCGGGGGTCAGCGACGTGAGGGCCAGCCCCATACCCTGGTAGCCGTCGCGGGCGAAATAATCGTCGATCTTCTCCGGATCGATGAGCCCTTTGTTGCGCAAAACCACGGGCATCTGTTTATGGAAAAACGGAATGTCCTGCAACGAGGGGATCGGCTGTTTCGTCTCGGGGGAGACAAACATGAACTTCTTGACGGGTGTGCCCTTGACGATATGTTCCTCGAGCAGAGTGGAGGCATTCTCGGGCTTGAGCCATCCATAGAAGGTCTCGTCCGGCATGACTACGGCCAGAGGGCCCTGGCCGCAGAAGCCGTTGCATCCGGTCGCAACCACGCGCACTTGATCGCCGAGGCCCTTTTCTGCAACTTGCTTGTCGAGGGCATCCTTGAGTTTGAAGGCGCCGCCGGCGACACAGCCGGTGCCGCAGCACACCATGAGATCTTTTGTCTTGCCGCGGAGCTGAACCTGCTTGATCGCCTCGTCTTTTTTCTGGTGCAGCTCCTTGAGTGTGAGTGACATGGCTAGGACACCTCCTGGCACTTGTGCACGATGTCCGGTATGTCTTGGCGAGTGAGCTTGCCGTAGGTCTCGGTGCCTATGGTGAGGGCGGGGGCAAGGCCGCAGCATCCAATGCAACGTACGCCCTTGAGCGTGAACATCATGTCGGGCGTGGTTTCGTCTTCCTTGATCTTCAGCACTTCGCTGACCTTGTCCATCAGCCGTTGGCTTCCCTGCACATAGCAGGTCGTGCCCATGCAGACGTTGATCACGTACTTGCCGCGCGGCACCACGCTGAAGGAGCTGTAAAAAGTCGCAATGCGATAAATGTCAGCGACCGAGTAGCCAGTCTCCTGCGCGACGTAGCGCAGAGCGCCCTCAGGAAAATAGTTGAGAGCGGTGTTGACCTCCTGCAGAATGGGCATCAGCGGTCCCGGCCGGTGCTTGTGGCGAGCGACGATCCCGGCGAGGGTTTCGCGGGTGGCCGGCTCGAGTTCCACGGGCGGAGTGGGCATGGGTTGTACATGGTTATGAGTGGGACAATTCGAGACGCACGTCCCGCAACCAGTGCACTTCTTTTCATCCACGTAGCGCGGCTGCCGGTTCAGAGTGACGTTGAAATTCCCGGGAGTTCCCCGGACGCTTTGCACCTCGCTCAGGGTCAGGACCTCAATGTCGCGATGGCGGCCGACCTCGACCAAGCGAGGGGCCATGGTGCACATGGCGCAGTCATTGGTGGGAAAGGTCTTGTCCAGTTGAGACATGACGCCACCGATCGCCGGTCCGTTGTCGGTCAGGTAAACCTTAATGCCAGCACCAGTGAGATCCAGCGCGGCCTGCATGCCGCCGATGCCGCCACCAACG